>Ga0306871_1000951_pt1 | contig 10742 bp, 20 predicted proteins | sample AntRauMeHopE1497_FD_190447 | JGI IMG/M metagenome (GOLD analysis project Ga0306871, IMG submission 190447) | Saline lake microbial communities from Rauer Islands, Antarctica - Metagenome Hop E1 #497 (v2) (version 2) | ecosystem: Environmental > Aquatic > Non-marine Saline and Alkaline > Saline ... | reverse complement strand
CCACCCGCCCTGCGGTTTGCCAAAAACACGATCCTGTTGAGCCTGCGACAACTCCAACAGTGAATGGTTGGTGCTGCGTGGTCGCTGAAACTTCCACACCTCAACGTCGGTGTACAACGTCGCATATTCGTCGTCACCGTCCACCCACGTTTTCAAAGCCGCAATAACGCGACGCGGGTTCTCGGGGTCAACCTCCACCTCAACACTTGACGAGTGCTCCCACGTGTTCATCGGGTTGCCGTCATCGTCGCCCCACACGATCACAAACGATCGCGCCGTCGTCAAAGTGGAAACGAACCCCTGAGATGACTGCATCTCCATGTCGTTCAGCCGCCACTGCTCCCACAACAGATTTGCCGCCGCATCGTTGCCACTGATCTTGATACCCGTGTGACGGATACGCTCAGCCTCAACATCAACCACCGGACGACACCAGTTATCCGAAAACCCGTCATAGCGGGCCGCGTTAGCCTTCCGCCACTCCGCAGTAGCAAACGACAAAGGCTGCCTGCCTGAGTAATAATCCTCAAGCTTTTGCACACCGGCACGCCGACCGTTTAGCCGCTCATAAATGCGGTTCACCAGCCTGAGAGCTTCAATGGAATCCAAAGGAACCTCCAGGGGTTAGAAATACACGTACTCATCCTCCGCCGGCGAATAACCGGCAGCAATAACATCACTCGCAGCCTCATGCGCGAGAACAGAACTCATCGCCAAGTCAATTTTTTGAGACTCGGACGCTTTGAAAATTAGGTACGCCGGATATGGCGTGCGGGCCACCTCAACAGCGTTTCGAATATGTGTAGAAACTTGCTCGTCACCGTCATGCGTGAACGTGGACTCATGCAACATGACATCCGTTTTCATCCGCTCCAGTGCGGCGTGCATTTGCTTAGGCCGGTACGTTTCCCACCGAAACACCCGTTTCGGATAGCGCGCTTCCAACCCGTCAATTTCCGACTGCCAATACGGGGGATCGCAATATGCGCGCACCACATCAAACCGGGCAAACAGTTCATCGAACGCGGCCATAACCTCACCACGCGGCACCCGATTGTTCGTCAACCGTGGATCCCAAATTGTGGGCCTGCCGTCGTGATAGGTGGGCGTGAACTGGTAGCCGTCTAACGTCTCCGCTCGAATGCCCGTCCAGTCATCCACATCCGACCCGTCAAATCCGAGCACGATCGACGTGCCCGCCTCCACCACACGCGCACCCGCCTTCGGCACGCGCGAATCCCACACGCCAGCATCCAGCCACGCACCCGACCCGGCAACAACACGATTGCCGAAAAACCGTTCCGCCTCAGCCCGATCCTTCTGGATCATCTCCGACGCTTCCGCCTCAATCGCCGCAACAGACACCCACGGTGCCGCCGCATAGTTGAACAGAAAGATTTTGTGCCTGTCACGCTTATTGCCAAACGACAGATTCGCGGGCGGCGTTTTGAAGTCTTTGTTGATGTCAGCTGCGGCAGCCTCAAACGTGCGCTGCGCCACCGAATCCTGAGCCGGATCCCATGCGTTCGTCGTCTCAATCGCACGACCACCCATACCAGCCAAACCGCGCCGTTGCGTGTTCGCCAACTTATGCCCACCGTTGGCCTTCACCCACAAACCCGTCTCATCCTGCGGGGCAAACGTCACCCGCTGACCAAGACGCGAATTCGCTTTAGAGGTCACAACGTCAATACGGCCACCACCAGGCAGACGAATGAACTCCTCGCCGGTATGCGGAATCAGCTCCGACAGCGGGCCAAGCTCAATCATGGGCCGCAACGCGCCGTACGTGTTGTCCGTCTGATCCTCAGACGTTGCCGTGATCTGAATGAGCGGAGTGGCCCACGGTCGGCCCATCGGCTCACCAGGCTCATACTCGTAAACCCACCCGCAGCCACAACCAAACTCACGACAATCATGCGTTTCACCACCCAGCGCGAACCCGTCAAACAAGACGGGGCCGACACCCTCAGCACACACAAACGCCGCAACCAGCGGAGACTTGCCCCACTTCTGCGCCCGCACCAACTGAGAACGGCGAAACACGAACGCCTCAGCCCTCTGCCCCACCAACGCGGTCGGCGTCACCATGTAATGGTTGCCAACAAACGCGAGCTGATCATCTCCCAACCGAAACGGCGTCCCCCGGTTGTCACCGTCAGGGATTACGCAGTGAGCCTCAATCCACTCAGGCACCACAGACAGAGGCTCATTCGGCACTGACAGCCTTCAACCGTGACCGTGCCGACGTAGCAACTTTTACCACTGGACGACGAGCTGCCACCTCATCCTCAGAAAACTTCCAATGGAACGACGTCATCCCCGGCAACGAAATGCCAAGTTCGCCCTCCATGCGAAGAACCGCAGTCTTTAAACCCGACACCGCGCCCGGCTCCACAGACTCCAAAAACGCGCGTGTATACGCAGCAAGTTGAAACTTCATCCCCAACTTGTCCCACATGACCGCCTGCGGCTTCCGCCACAGCTCAGCCCACAAATCCAATTCGACCATGAGCGGATCCGACAACGGGAAAACAGGCACAACACCCGTAAACCCCTCCGCCGGCAACGTCACCCAATCCTTAGCCGCCGACCGAAACGAACCCGGATCAGGAGCAGGGCCAGAGCGCAAACGAGCACCACCACTAGGCATGACAACCACCTTCCAACCGCATTGCGCGGCACGAGAACAACCCCATTGCGGAGCCGATTTGGAACCTTTGAACACGCCGCGGGTTTTAGCCACCTCCCCGGCGGGTCTAGGGGCGGGGTGGGGCGGGGGTGGCCCCCCGGTCGGGGTGGCGGGTCGAACGCGTGTTCGAATGCCTTAGACGGCCTCTGGGCGTGCGTTCCAGCCTCCGGGCTGTTCGGCTGCTGTTGACCTGTCGTGGCAGCGTTTGCAGAGGCCGCGTCCGTACCTGGGGTCGTTGGCGTTGAGGCCCAGTGCTAGTAGGTCTTTGCGTGACTGTGGGTAATGGTCGGCAATGGTTGCTTGCGCTATCCCACAGTTGACGCATATTGGGTCGGCGTTCAGTACGTGGGTGCGAAATCTTTGGTGGGCGCGGCTGGTGTAGCCACGTTGCGTGCTGGTGCCTCTGAGCGTTTCGGCTTGCACTCGATGTTTGAGGCATCGTGAGCCTTCGGTGCGGGCGAATATGGTGGCGCAGCCGGGTGTGGAGCAGACGCGCATTGTTATTGGGTGCCGCGAATAATGTTGGCGTCTACGTCGATGACGGTGCAACTTCCGGTGCGTGTGTCTGCCCAATGGTCGAGCACGTCGGTCATGTCGTCTAACCCGCCAACTGATGGGTAGGACGGTGACGGGGTGACGAGGATGGTTGACCCGGTTGGGACGTACACCCATTGGCCGGCCATTAGATGACCTGTCGGCCCATCTCTTTGAGGGCGGCAAGTGTTACGCCGTCTAACCGTTCGGTGACCGTGAACCCGCGTGTGTCGTTTGGTAGCAGTTCCGCAACATGATCGGCTGCCGCAATGACCACCAACGCGTTGTCGTCTAAGCGTGGTTCAAACTGCGGTGTAGGGATCATCAGTCACCAAACACTTTCCTGTTAGGCAGGTCGGGGGTAAACGGTTAGGCAGTATCGGCGGGCAAAGGTGAAGCCCCGAACCGGTGAGGGTGTCGGGGCTTTCCGTGGGCGTGCGGCCCGGTTAGTTTGCGAGGGCTTGGAGGATGCGCGGGGCGAAGTAGCGCAACGTGTCGGCGGGCCGAGTAACAACCACGTTTGCGAGTACGTCGAATGCGCGAGCCATTGCGATGCGGTGCGATTCAAGGATGCGCGGCAGTTCACTTTCGAGGGCCGCCGCGAACTCTTCAACCGTGCCGGTCGATGCTGCGATAACGGCGGGGTCTGCAAGCAGCTTGGGGAAGATTTCAGTTGCGATGTTCTGTGTCGTTGTCATAGCTTTACTATACACGGTAGAGCACTCAACGCAATACCCTGTAGAGTCTTTTTTATGACCGACCTAGACGAACTCACCAAGACCATCAGCAAACTCGAAACGCTTGACACGCACCGCAAACAACTCATCCAATACCGAGACAGACAAATCCGGGAAGCACTCGCGGGCGGCACAACGTGGGTGCGCCTGCAAGAACTCACCGGTCTAAGCGTTCGCGGGCTGCAACTCGCAACCAAACGCGGCACCCACGATTAGAGGATCGTCAACGAGCTGAGGTCGAACCCGTTGGAGGTCACATCGAACACGAGCAAACCGGGGTCGGAGTCGCGGCCTGCCGTAGTCCTGTACCAGTCGCTCCCATTGTCGAGTGTTGGTGCGCCGATTGACCAACGCTGCCGTTCGGAGACGGGGTTGCGGCCTGCCACGTTTGCAGAAAACGAATGATAATGTCCAGAAACTAAAACGTCAGCACCAGCAATGGCTTGCGCGCCAAACGTTTGCTTCTCCCACCACGACACGGACTGACCCGGCCCGAACTGGTTGCCATGCACTAAACCAATGCTTGTACCGAGCAGGTTGACGGCTACTGATTCGTCGTATGGGTTCGGTGCGGTGAACGTGACGTTCATGCGTGCCGCCGTCGTGATCTTCTCAACCTGGCGGTGTACGAACAGGCCGAGATCGTCGGACGGCTTGCCGAGGTTTTGGCGTCCGTTTCTCCAGGCAGTGTGGTTGCTGGGCACCCCGGCAACGGTAACGGGTGCATGCCGGTGGCATTGCTCGATGAACAACCACAACTCGGTGCCGTAGGCATCCATCTGCTGTGCAAGGCTCAGGTCATTTGTGAACATGGGATTGCCGCCGGACTCAAAGCCTTCGAAGCCGTCGCCCGCATCAGCCAACAGGATCTGTGACGGTTTCCGCAATTTCAGCAGCGGTTCAAGTAGTGCCCGCTTCTCCGCTATCCGGTCGATCAGTTCAGGCGTGCCACCGCGCCGCCCCGTCTTACCAATCTGCGGGTCAGCGAACACAACCACGGTTGCCCGGTCACCTGTCGCGCGTGGGAGGGGTTTGCGGGGTCGGCGTGCCGTTGCGTATAGGGCGGGCAAGTCGATCGCGTCGGCACCGGCGGTGATGCGTTCGAACTGGAAGAAGAAAGAGTAGGTGTCGGCTTTGTCGTGATGCGTTTTTGTCCACTGCGAAACACGTCCAATAATGCGCCAAGCGTCCGGGTCTAACCCGGCCAAACGCAACAGTTGCCCATGATCGGACACGATTTCACGTACAGGCCCAGTGGCGCCCTGCCCGCCCTCGTCATCCCACTCAGCACCCTTGCGGAACTTTGCAGGTACAACGTCGGGTTGGTCTAGGCGTGCCGCGTCAATACGATCGGCCATTGAAGCCAACGCTTCGTCTCCACTTCGCAACAGTCTCTTTGCCGATTGGTATGCCCTCATCGGCTAGGAACCGTTGAATTGCAAGGTGTGACCAGTCAGGGTCGAGCAGCATGCCCATTACGGCGTCACGGTCAGCCGTGGTGAGGCCGGCGTACCACTTGTACACGTCGGCGCGGGTGCGTACCGGTTTCGCGGCGGTAATACGATCGGAAAGCGTGCTCATGACGCCTCCAATGTCGAGGGGGGCAGAGTTGACCCGTGCTGCCCCACACGTCCAGTGCGCTCCCCCGCCACCATTACTGGACCGCCGCTTAGTGGACGGCCCGCGGGTTTGAGGGCTGGTCAGGCGTCACCAGGAGTGCGCCCTTTGTCATCTAATGCCCGCAACATCAAGTCCCGAGTGCCAGAACGGCTGTATTTGGTGGACTGTGAGCGGGCAAAACAAAACCCCACCAATCCGAGCGGACGATGGGGAGCAATTAGGCGATGTCAGAATGCCCGCATTTGGGCACACCTCTAGCGCGCACGGTTAGGGTATCACGCGAACGCCTCAAATGGTAGAGGGCGTCCGCGTGTCGCTTTATGCCGCACTCACTCCCATTTCTCGCAACGCATCCAAATCCATCGTCGCCCGCACGGAGAAACCTAACTCCAACAACTCCCGGTCGCCCTCCCACCTTCGCAAGCACCGCCGACAATGCCCGACCGGTGATTGACCGCGCGAGTACGTCAAAATGACTGCCGTCGATTTGAGGCCAGCCGCGTCAAAATAGTCGGTGTGAGCACAGCGCGGGCATGGGGCTTGCAGTTCTTTGACTACTGGCGGATCGAAATACAGGTCAATACTTGCTTTCCATTTGACGACCATTGATGACAGGCGCGTAAACGTTGGCTCATCTAACCCGCCCGACCGGTACAGCGTGTCGGCCATTGTTGCCAGTTGAGACACTGCCGATTTGAGTTCCCTGCTAGGACGCTCTTTTGACAGTTCACGAATCCAAGACCGCGTGCCGCCGTCGATGTGCTCCCACAGTTCAAACGCTGCAAGATCAATGAGGTTGCGTGAGCTGGCCTCCGACCTGCCACTACCGGTGCGACCTGTCGATGACCGGCGTGCGTTGTACAGCATGTCCAGCAACGGTTGTTGCGGAATGACCGTGTAACCGGGGCGGCCCGTTTCTTGCGGTGAGAACACCATTTCCCACGGTTCGCAAAGCTGTTCGACTGCTGTTCGGAGTTCACTGTCTTGGATCATGGCGTGGTGTTCCTTTCGGTCGCGTTTGCAGCGTCGAGCAGTGTGGTCAACCGTTCACTCATCAGCGTCTTCTTCCCCGTAAAAGTTGGCATCGTTCGCGGCCATGTCATCGTCCAACCAGTCCAGGTCGAGGTCGCTGAGTGCGTCACGCCAGTTCGGGCCGGTTGGCGTGTACTCGTCACTCATGGGGTGCCCCTTCGGCTGTTTGTGGCGCATGTCGCCTGATCTTCGATGACGGTTCCTCGTCCATTGGAAAGCACTCGGGAGCAGCACACGGTGATAAAACTTGCCACGGTCACGGTGCCGTCATCGTTCGTGCGGCCCCGATACAAATGCAACGGCTCACTCATGCGGTTCTTCTTCCATTGAATGTTGCTCGCCGTACCAACTGAGCAGTTCTTCGTCGTGCATAGCGTCTAACAAGCGTTCGCATGCTTGTGCCCTCACCTGCCGGTCATGCTCGGCCAGCCAACGATCGAACAACTCGTACCGGTCAGGAACCCGTTCGCTCCACCCGTGGAAATCGCCAAACGCAAAGTATTCGCGCACATCTGCTGTCGTTGGCAGGTAGTTGTCACTCATCGGCTGCTTCTTTCTCTTTCGCCAGTTGCGCCATTTCGGTCATTGCTTGCAGGGTTGCCCACAAACTGAGCACTTCCCCCTTGTCCGGATCGCCGTCAGTCATGCGACACCGCCACATTGTTGGGGCAGGCAATCGTGCTGACACCCCACGGTGTAACGCAATGCCCGCACCGATGGGGTGCCGGTTCGCGTAGTTGCGTTGACGGTTGGTGTGCGGTCGAGTAGCCGCCAGTCATGTAACGCATGGTTAGAAGGGCGTGTCGTCTGAGTCGTGCGCCGAAATCGGAGCGGGAGCGGCGGGCGCCAAAACTTCCCACGTCGGAAAGTTGATCGACACCTGCGCGCGATGCTTCCCGTTGTACTCCTCAACCCGCCAAGAAACTCGACCGGTCACCTTCACCCGCGTACCCACGTCCGGTGCGTCCGAGTCTCCCCACACGGTGACACGGCTCGGATATTGGTCTTTCTCGTTTGCATGGAACGCAACGACGGCAACCAAACCTCGCGCGTATGGGCTGACACGCTCCACAATGCCTGTTACGCGTCCGTCGAATGAATCTTTGACCTCAGTCACAGCGTTTCCTTTCTGTGCCCTTACAGGCGGTTGTGTGGCGTTGAGTGTTTCGGTGAAAGTCATGAGCGCATCGCCTTACCTGCACGATGCTCAGCAATCGCTACAGCCGTCAGCCGGTCAAACTCCGCCCGGTCTAACGTGATCGGCATCGCAGCGACAATGGGTTGAGACACGCGCACATCCCGCTCACGACGCGCCCGCAACAGCCGCACGTTTGCACGCACATGCGCGGGTTGCAAATACACGGTGGTTTCCCGCCGGTGCATTCGCACAGCCTCAACCGCATCATCAAAATCAAGATCACCAATCGAATCAACCCACTCCAGAATCACCTCACGGCTTGTCTCCCGGTTATCGCCCAAACGAATCTTTGCCACCACAGCGGCAACCTGTGCAGCGTTCACGCGATCGCCCGCATGTCTGCTGCCCGGTCGAGTTCGGCCTGCAACTCAAGACCCATCTGCAATGTTTCGTGGAACCGGTCAGACTGTGTTGGTTTGGCTGTGCTCGAGCGGGCAACGGGTGGCCCGTCGTTCCACCGTTCACCGTTCAACCATGACGACGCGTGAGGGATGAACTCGAGGTCGGGCCGGTTGGGGTGGTTGACGTAGTCGCGCACCCGCTCAAGCAGGGTGGAGTCGTCAATCTTGGTGACGGCTTTTGCCCACGCTTTCGACGCGGCAATTTTGCCCTCAGTTCGCGGCCAGAGAATCCAGAAGTCAGAAAACAAACTCGGCGCGGAAGCGCCTCCCCTGTTCCCCTGTTCCCCTGTTCCTATGTTCCCCTGTTCCCCTGTTCCAGACGCTGTATCTCCGTGAGTACGCACGGAACTTCCGCGCATTTCCGCAGATGAATGAAAATCCGCGTCAACACTGGCATCCGGGGCATCAGGCAGAGGATGTTTACCCTGCGCGCGCCGCTCATTCTTCTGATGCTTGTCCCATGCCGGAATGTAGTAAAAACGACGTCCGTCGATGACGTAAAACACTGTGCAGAAACATGTTGCAACTTCCGTGAGGAGCGACTGTAGTTCCGCGTTTCCTATTTCGTCGTCGTGCGGGAACGCATAACCGAGCAGCTCCCGGTACGTCCATTCACCTACCCCGTAGTCGTCTGCCCACCCCCACATAGCAATGTAGAGAAGGCGTGCTCGAGGTGACGCTTTCGCCGTTGCTGGTGACCGCCAAAACTCTGGCTTGATCGAACGTATACGGGCCATTAGGCAGTTCTCGCATCTCGCATTGCAAGCGCAGCTTCATAACCCATGCTCCAATTTCTTTGACCGTGGTCATCAATTTCTTCTTCGCTGTAAACACGTCCAACCTGTGTTTGCTCCGGGTAACGCATGTCGTACGTGTCGAGGTGCCGCCAGATCACGCCAGCAAAATAACGAAACTTGTTGTCGATGACCACTGCATGGTTACACATGGTGAGGTCAATGGCATCCCTCATAAATGCCAACGGAATGCCCGAAGCCCACCAGCTCTTGAGTTGTGACCGGGCGTCTTTTGCGGTTGGGATCGGCTTATCGTCACCCCACGTGTATCGGCTCCAGTTCGAAAAGAACTCGTCAGCAAACTCTTGAGCCAATTGCTCGTCTGCGTGCATGTGTGCCGCACGGTTGGCCTGCGCTAACAGGTAGGTTGCCGACCTGTTTCCTACCGCCTTGACGATTGGTGAATCTGGTGCGATGGAGGCTTTTCCCAAGTTGCAGTCACGGCAGGCGGCTACAAGGTTGTCGGGGTTGTCACTACCGCCTAGCGAAACTGGAATCACGTGGTCAATATGTAGCGTGACATCAGGGGCAAGCTGCCCGCAGTATTGGCAGGTGTGAGAATCCCGGCGAAGTACCTCAAACCGAGTGCGTTTTGATACGCTCATGATGCTGCTCCTATTCCTTTAGATGGTGAGGGAGTGGCAGAAGGCCCAGACGTTTCCGCGTTTTGGGCCTTCACTTTTGCCACCTTCAGTCTACCTTCGAATGTGTGTTCGAACCACATTCCGGGGGACATTGTTGCCCCCTTTATGTACGCCATTACGCTGCCGCTCCTATTCCTAAGTCGTGCATAATTTCGTGCGCCTCCGAGACGGTCAGTGCGCACACTTCACCGGCGTCACCGAGCAGCACCCACCCGTGTACGGCGTGCTCAACCGGAACCCGTGTCGGGTCGGCGTGCAACGAGATTTTGATTCCCCTCCGTCGCGCCTCACCCTGCAAAACGGGATCCGACTCAATCAGCCCGTTCAGAAGCGAGTCCAACCAAACGACGTTGGAAAGTCGGTGTTTGCTTTTGCGGCCACCCATGCCGCCCTGACGGTGTTGCGGCACTAGGCGTCCCAGGTCGGTGCCCGTCCACGCGCACAGGTGACCGTCGCGCCGTTCGAGGGCTTTGAGGGTTGCTTTCGGCGTGGCGGTCATGCGGCCAACCCCTGACGGCGCAACTTCTCCCGCTCACTCTCACCCGAAAACACAACAGCAAGATCTGAACGGCCCAACCGTCTGAAACCAATCTCCAACGCGTTCGCCTTCACCCCCAACGCTTCAACAATCAGCGCCGCGGACACACCCCCAGCCATAAGCCAAGCAACCTCATCGGCACGCTCTTGCATGGTCATGCGCTTCATGCCGCCACCTCAGAGAACGCGACAACCCGGAATGACTGCGCACGGCGGAACTCAACCCGTCGCGCCTCATGGTTACGGCGCATACTCCGATCAGCCCACCCGCCCGGCCTCTCACGATCCAACCGGCGCACCACACTGTCCAACGTGAGCGCGGATTGCACGCACCGTTCGAACTTCAATAGGTCAACGTCAATACCGTTGACGAAGTTTGCCCACGCCGCCGAATGAGCGTCCACGACGTCGGGGGTTGGCTGGTCGGCGTTCACGACGTCACCTCGGCAACACGCGCCCACAGGTCGCCCTGCACACGCCCCAACTTGTACCGGTCGATGAGGATCGAATCGCCCTCAGCGGGTAGCTCTTCCCGCAGGTCAACCTTCCCCTC
>Ga0306871_1000945_pt1 | contig 10779 bp, 10 predicted proteins | sample AntRauMeHopE1497_FD_190447 | JGI IMG/M metagenome (GOLD analysis project Ga0306871, IMG submission 190447) | Saline lake microbial communities from Rauer Islands, Antarctica - Metagenome Hop E1 #497 (v2) (version 2) | ecosystem: Environmental > Aquatic > Non-marine Saline and Alkaline > Saline ... | reverse complement strand
TACAACTTTTTAAACAGTTTTCCTATTTAAAAAACTCTTGGAACACCAATAAAATATATACTTGGACAAAATATCCGTCAATTTTTCAGGGGATGGCTAAATAAAAAAAGAGGCCAGTTGGCCTCTCCACATGAATATAATTCCTTGAGGTATGCCAAGGACAAGGTATGAATCTAAATAAGTCCATCAAAGAAACAAGAATCGAGAACCAAGACACAGAAAGCTTGGCGCTTGCATTGCCGACTGTTAGGGACGGTTTTGATTCCGACCCAGCTATTGCATCGTTAAGTATCTCGATGGCTCTACATAGTGATATTTTCCGCTATTCACATCCTCCGGTAAACCCGTTGGCGTTGAATTTGGTCTGTACTGCGCCTTGTCTAGATCCGGTCTTCACCTGAATCGCTAAATTATTATCTCCACTACCATCCCGTTTGGGACTGCAGTATTCAAAAAGGTAAAAGCTGTTGGCCCTTTCGGAAACTTTGTCGGAGATATCGTTGAAGGTGTCCTCTAATTCTTCCTTGTTAATTGCAAATACGGTAGCAGTCTTTCCGATGTCCGCCAATACTTCTGTATCTATTTCGCCACCCAATCCAATACTAAAGAAAGAGATATTGGCATTGGCTTCGTTTACTTTCTTAAGTGCTGCCTCCTCCGTAAAACGTGAGGCCTGATCGGTGCCATCCGTAAAAATTACCACAGATGCAGCACCTATATTACCGCCCGCCGTTGTATCTTTTATCAAGGCTGATACAATATCCGTTGATTTGATTACCGCTCCATAAAGATCTGTGGAAGGATCCGAGCTAATATCGGTGGTAATACCATCAATGGAGGTGATGAGCTCGGCTCTGGAGGAAGTAAGTTCGTTTAAAAGATGTAGTTTGTTCTCGCCGTCAAACCAATATATGGCCATTTGATTGGACGGCTGCGGTGTTTGGGGCATTACATTGTTCACAAAGCTGGTGCTGGCAACCTTAAGCTCATTAAGGCTACTGCTCAATACACTATTGCTCAAATCCAATACCAATAGGGTACTGTTATTAAATATCTGTGAGTTGGGCGAAATTCGCGCAAAGGATTCTGAGGTAGATATGGTATTAAAGCAATCATCGTTTCTGCCTTGTTCGTAAATGGTAAACTGATTGGCCATTAATCCGGACACAGGATTTCCGCTGGTATCGGATACCTTAAAAAATATGGATACCTTGCCCGGTGCGGTGGTAAATTGGTCTTGGATAGATAAAATTAAATCGCCTTCATCCAAGCCTAAACAATCGTCAACGGGCTTTCCCTGACCAAGTCCCTCGCCGGTATTTAAGTTTAGATCAATATCGTCATCTGCATTTCCGCAGGATATAAAAAGGGCAAGTACAAAAAGAAAAGACAAGGATTTAAGAATAGTATTCATAAACATACATTTTGAGTTCAACAAGCAGAACGGACAAACCTAAATTTAAGTATGGCATCCCTTAAAAATTATGTTAAACATTGTTAAAGGATGAAAATTGAGTTTATTATTTCTAATTTGAGCCAAATATAATGACAACCATACCATATAAACTACGCTTGAAACAACTAGTTTTAGTCCTAACTGCGCTATTTTTAGCAAGCTCGCTAGGTGCGCAAAAGAAAAATGCCCAATTTCAATTGAAAATTAAAAAGGCAACCGGGCCAATAGCGATAGATGGTCTTGGCGATGACCCCGCTTGGGGCAATACAGACGTGGCTAAGGATTTTTTTATGGTGCTGCCTATGGATGATGGCCCAGCCGTAAACACTTCGGAAATACGAATGGCCTATGATGATAAAAATATCTATCTGTTGGCTATTTTTTATAATGAACAAAAGGGCAAAAACTTTGTGGAATCGCTACGTAGGGATTTTGCCTTTGGAAAGAACGATAACTTCTTGTTGTTCCTAGATCCTTTCAACAATCAGACCACCGGTTTTTCCTTTGGAAGCAATGCAGCCGGCGCCCAATGGGACGGTACCATGTTCGCCGGTGGTAAAGTAGACCTTAATTGGGATACGAAATGGATTTCCGAAGTGACCCAAGACGATGAGAAATGGATTTTTGAAATGGCATTGCCGTTCAAATCGATTCGATATGAAGCCGGCGTTAAGGAATGGGGCATCAATTTTAGCCGGCTTGACCTAAAATCGAGCGAAAAATCGAGCTGGACTCCAATACCTAGACAATTCCCAACGGCTTCCTTGGCCTATACCGGCACTTTGGTATGGGACCAACCACCGCCGGCACCGGGTATAAACTATTCCATTATCCCCTATGTTTTAGGAAATGTCTCCCAAGATCTTGAAAATAATGGCAATCCGGAATATGATATAAAGGTAGGTGGCGATGTAAAGTTCAGCCTCACATCATCCTTAAACTTAGATTTAACGGTCAACCCCGATTTTTCTCAGGTGGAGGTAGATCGGCAAATTACCAACCTAGATCGTTTTGAACTTTTTTTTCCGGAGCGGAGACAATTCTTTTTGGAAAACAGCGACCTTTTTGCAAATTTCGGATATGATAACATTCGCCCATTTTTCTCGCGTAGGATAGGTCTTGGTGTTCCCATACACGCCGGAATGCGGGTAAGTGGTAATTTGAACGAAAATTGGCGCGTAGGCTTGTTAAACATGCAAACGGCCAGTATAGCCGAAACCGGCCTGCCCGGTCAGAATTTTGGAGTCCTATCGCTTCAACGAAAAGTATTCAAACGCTCTAACATTGGTTTACTGTTCGTCAATAAACAGGCGACCAATTATCCAAGCGAAATAGATTCCATACAAGCACTTTACCCACAATTCAACAGAAATTTGGGCGTGGAATATAATTTGGCTTCTTCCAATAACCTTTGGAACGGAAAGGCATTCCTTTTAAAATCTTTCGCCCCAGGGGATGACGGTAATGGGATTACCCAGGCAGCCAATATAGATTACAATAACAGGAAATGGAATTGGAGCTTTCGGCAAGAATGGGTTTCGGAGGACTATACGGCAGAGGTGGGCTTTGTTCCTCGTACGGGCTATGTAAGTCTTAGTTCGTCCGCAGGTCATGTTTTTTTTCCGAAAAACAGCAAATTGGTGAGCCATGGGCCTGTTTTGAATTTTAGGTACTTTTTTAATGAGTCCTTTAAGCAAACGGACCGGACGAATTTTTTACAATATAATTTTGACTTTCGTAACCGCAGCAATGTATTCTTTTTTGTTTCGGATGATTATGTGGAACTACTTGACCCATTTGATCCCACCAGATTGGGGAAAGAGGAGTTGGCAGCAGGCACCAAGCATAATTGGAACGCTTTTGGCTGGGCGTTTAATTCAAGGCCGCAAAGTCTTTTTACCTATAGTTTTGAGGGTAGGACGGGCGGTTATTATTTAGATGGGAATCGTACAAGTTTATCCACGGAGCTGGGGTATCGGTTTCAACCCTATGTTAGCCTTAGCGCAAATCTAAACTACAATCATATTGGTCTACCGGCACCTTGGAACACTTCCGAATTTTGGCTTGTTGGATCCGAGGTTGATATTACGTTTACCAACAAAGTATTTTTTTCCAATTTGTTCCAATACAACGAGCAAACGGGTAATCTTAATGTGAATTCCAGGTTTCAATGGAGATACAGTCCGGCTTCGGACCTCTTCTTGGTCTACACCAACAATTATTTCATTGCCCCCTTGGAAGGCCGTAACTGGGGTCTGACCTTAAAATTCAATTACTGGTTCAACCAGTAAAGGCTTCCGTAAGAAAGTATGATTTGAAACGTAGGCTTCATTCAAAATGTAGTAACTTGTAGGACATGACGCATGAGTTTAAAAGAATAGTGAATGCCTACCTCTCGGAGCGAGAAAAGGGCTTAAATTGTGTTTTAGCCACCGTGGTAGCCCTGGACGGTTCATCCTACAGGCGACCGGGCGTACGCATGCTTATTTCTGAAGCGGGTAAGATGGTAGGGGCGGTAAGCGGCGGCTGCGTGGAGAAGGAGATACTATTCCAAGCTGCCAGTGTTTTTCAGACAGGTATGCCTAAAATGATGACCTATGACGGGCGTTTTCGCTTGGGATGTGAAGGTATTCTGTATATTTTATTGGAACCTTTTATTTTAAACGCTAGCACACTTCAAACCTTGCAAAATACTTTTCGCGATAGAATCGATTTTACCATACACTCTCAATATAAAAAGGAGTACGGCGTATTTGAGGATTTGGGTTCTTATGTGGCCATTAATGGGGATAACATTCCGTTGCAGGCCGACTTTAAAATAAGTTCCAAAATGGAACTTTTTAAGCAACCTATGAAGCCGGTGTATAAATTGGTCATTATCGGAGGCGAACATGATGCGGTAAAATTATCCTATTTGGCCCTCGGCCTTGGATGGGAGGTAATTGTTGCAACCGTACCTGCGGAAGATAAAGTGCAGAGCGACTTCCAAGGAATCCATGAACTGTGGAACCTAGAACCCGATACTTTGCCCGTTAGCCAGATTGATACACAAACAGCCGTGGTACTCATGACCCATAGTTATGTAAAGGATTTAAAATACTTGCATGCGCTTAAAGACTCAAACCCTATGTATTTTGGACTTTTAGGCCCTACAAAACGGAGGGAAAAGTTGTTTGGGGAGTATATGGAACTGTATCAGGAAGACGATTTTGAGTTTTTTGAATCGATTCACGGGCCGGCGGGACTTAATATTGGGGCCGAAGCGCCCGAAGAAATCGCCATCGCTATCCTTTCTGAAATATTGGCCGTAATCCGCAATCAAGAACCCATGATGCTAAAGGATAAAAAACAAGGGATTCACAATTGAAGGATAAGGTCAACATAGCGATTTTAATCATGGCCGCTGGGCAATCTTCCCGAATGAAGGACATGAAGCAGTTACTGCCTTGGAAGGGCACTAATTTACTATTGCACACGCTCAGCACCCTTTTAGAAGTTCAAAAAGAGCATATGTATATGGTGTTGGGCGCAAATGCAGATTTAATTATAGAAAAAGCTAATTTGACATCCCAACCCGTAACGATCATACAAAACGACCAATGGGAAAAAGGGCTGGGAAGCAGTATTTCCTGTGGCGTATCGGCAATCTTGGAGCAAAACAATACTATTGCCGGCATATTAGTGTGCTTGGCGGATCAGCCATTAGTAACGAGTGCGTATTACAAAACTATGCTTGAAGTTTTCAAAGCCGATGAAGTGCCCATCGTGGCTACTCGGTATCCAAATAAGTCGGGCGTCCCCGCAATTTTCAACACCGATGTCGCAAGGGAGTTAACATCTTTGAGCGCAGATTACGGAGCGAGACACCTCATGGCCAGATACAAGAATAAAATGGTAGTTTTGGACGCAGGCGACCAAATCACGGATATTGACACGCCCGAAACCTATTCCGCCCTTTACAATAAGCATAACTCCTAAGAAAAATGAACAGAATCATCCTTTTAAAGAACAGTATTATTGGCAGTATCCTATGTATGGGTGCGTTAACACCCGTGGCAGCCCAAGAAATGAGTTTTGAAGAATACAACCCGGCATCTACCTTGGTGGTGCCCGGCAAGGATATTCCTAGTGCAAAGTTTCGTTTTATCGATATACACAGCCACCAAAGGGATATGTCCGTTGAAAAACTGACCAGCCTGCTTAAAGATATGGAGGCCTTGAACGAGGGTATTATGGTCAACCTTAGCGGGGGTTCCGGAGACGACCTAAAAAGCAAGGTAGCTAATATTGAGAAAAGTTTTCCCAATCGCTTTGCCGTTTTTGCCAATGTAGATTTCGAAGGCGTGGGAAGCAATGATTGGGGCCTAAAAGCGGCCGAGCAATTAGAAAGGGATGTCAAAAACGGAGCAAAAGGACTTAAAATATTTAAAAGTCTGGGTCTGCGAAATAACGATGTCAACGGAAATAGGGTAGCCATAGATGATGTGCGTTTGGACCCCATCTGGGCCAAATGTGGGGAATTGGGCATTCCGGTGCTCATTCACGCCGCCGACCCCAAATCTTTTTGGGACGATATGGACAGTACCAATGAAAGATGGTTGGAGTTAAAAACCCGACCGAACAGAAAAAGGTCGGCCACCGATCCCGCACCTTGGGAGCAGATCATACAGGAACAGCATAATGTGTTTAAAAGGCATCCAAAGACCAACTTCATCAATGCCCACATGGGTTGGTATGCGAACAATCTGGCCAAACTGGGCAAGCTTATGGACGAAATGCCCAATATGTATGTGGGAATTGCAGCCGTTATAGCCGAATTAGGACGACAGCCACAAAACGCACGAGCGTTTTTTATAAGCTATCAAGACCGCATCCTTTTTGGAAAAGACAGCTGGAATCCGGAGGAATTCCCAACCTATTTCAGGGTCTTGGAAAGTAATGACGAGTATTTTCCGTATTACAAGAAGTACCATGCGTTCTGGGCCATGTACGGTTTAAACCTGCCGGATGAGGTATTAAAAAAGGTGTACTACAAAAATGCACTGCAGGTAGTTCCGGGGTTGGATGCTTCGCTTTTTGAGTAGCGAGGCTTATTTTTTAGAAAATAACGATGGAATTTTGAACATAAAGTGTTTTTTTTTACGCTAGTCGACTTTTGTTAGACTAATTACAGCCAACAGCAGAGGCTTAGAGCGCAGAGCGAAAGGCGCAAAGCCAACTTCATTACTCCGCCAGTTTTTTCTGGATATAGTTCAAAATCAGCATCCAGTTCATTTTCAGTAGGAGGGAAGCCGTGGGTACGTTATCGTCTTCAATAGCCGAGATAATGGATTCATGCTGATTGTTTGATTTATTGTAAAACCAATCGTCCTGCATAAAGGCGCGTTCGTAAAAGAAAATTCTCGTTTTTAAATCATTCAGCAGCTGTAACGCGAGCTCGTTTGCAAAACCTTGGGTAAGCAAGCGATGGAACTCCATATCTGCCTGAATTCGTGTAATGGCGTCGGCAGCGTTTTCAAAAACTTCTTGCTGTTGTTTTAAATCGCTTATATCATCTGCACTAAACTCTCTATTTTCAATGGCCATGACCTCTAGGCTTGCCACCAGTCCGTAAAGGTCTTCGGCCTCGGTTACGTCCAACTCGGCAATGATAAAACCTCGGTTGGGGACGGCCTCAATAATGCGTGCTTGCTGGAGTTGTGCCAAGGCCTCTCGGATAGGCGTAACGCTAAGGTTCAATGCTCGGGATACTGCTGCTAAATTTATGGTTTTGCCTAGGTCTAGCGCACCGGTTGTCATTTCTCTTAACAGGTAATCCCGTACCTGATCACGCAAATTTAATTTTTTGGCCATGGGGCAAAGATAGTAAATCGTATACGATGTGTTGGTCAAGAGTATTGTAAAATACTTCGGAATACTATAGTTTTACATACTAAATACAAGCATTTTCCGTTAGAAAGCTAGTAATCCAATCCATGGAACTTATGAATAAATCAATGATCATACTGCGCAACACCTTCGTTTTATTTGTCGTAGCGGCTGTCACCTTTAGTTGTAGCACGGACGAGGGCCAAATGGACGACAATTTAAACAGCACCGTACTAACGGCTGATGAATTACAGATGGTTTTGGAAACCCACCAAGTATCGGGCGTTGCGGACGATGTACTATTCAATCTCTTTATTAACGATGGTACCAATGGTAAACGTACGAGTACCGACGAATGTTACACGACCCAATATTCGGATACCGGTTATACGGTCAATTTTGACAATTGTACCCTAAATGGAACGGATACGTTGAGCGGTATGCTTAGCGTAACCTATTCGTTTGGCGACCAAAACAGTACGTTTACAGCTACCTACAGTGATTTTTATGTGAACGATATGAAGCTAAACGGCACAAGAAGCTTTTTGCTTGAGGGTGCGGCCAGCGGCAATGGCCTGTCTTTTTCGATTACCAGCGCTATGGATATGGTTTGGGCAGACGGAACCTTGGTTGCCGAAAACGGTACCCGCGTGGTTGGCGTCAGCATTGGTGAAAGTTTGGAGGATACTGTCGTTACATTAAACGGGAACTGGAACCTAGCTGCAGGGGCAGATGTCTATGAGGTGACCATAACAGATACCTTGGAAACCAAAATGGGCTGTAATTACATTTCTGAAGGAAAAATGACAGTAGATAAAAACGGACAAGCAATCTTAGTAGATTTTGGTAACGGTACTTGTGATGCTAGTGCTATGATTACGTATCCCAATGGCACCACGGAAGAAGTCTCGCTCTAAAAGGATGTAAGACTTAGGATACTGAATTTCTAAGCTTAGAGAAAATTTATTTTGTGTAGAAAGTTTCAATAAACGTAAATCAAAAAGGCTGATGACCTTGTTGATAGTTCCCATAAAAGCTGCAAACGCAAGAGATATTTTACATAATGTAATTATAGCTTACAGTTGTAGTCGTGCGAGCCGCAAATTAGCTTTGACATAATTGCTGACGATATAGTCCTACGGCCGATATCTGCAATTATGTCAAATATCGCGGAAATGCAGTATCCGCTAATTTCCTCCCAACTGTACTATAGTGTCTTGCGTTATGACACTTTGCTTGGGTACGGCATAAAAACAATAGGTCTTGGAGACCTTTTGTTTTTTGAGCGGGGAGAAGCGCTGGCCTTATTTGGTACTACTCTTTCTTAAATTTTTCTTCTAAAAGATGCTTCAACAAGGGTAATGAAACCAAGGTACGAGGTTCATGAATTCCATTAGAAAACAATAAACAAGCAATGAATAAACACTTATTAAATGAGCCGACGGTAGGAGGGGAGTGTAATGTTTGTGGAATGGAAAGCCGATTATATATTCATTATCTGCCATCCACTGAATCTTCAGTAAGGAATTTTGTTTTGTAAGTTAAAAAATGTAATTTTAATGTAATTACAACGTTTTAATATTGTAAATGCAATTGCTATGGGTAAAAAAATTTCGTACTCGAAAAAGAAGGCAAGCGATAAAGTCGGAAAGACTAGGGCAGAAAGCACAACTAAACCATACGCAAGACACAGAACTGCTGTTGTGGGTGCATCACTCCAAGCCAAGGCCATAATCAAGGAGACCAAAGATATAGATGTCCGAGTAACTTTTGCGGTACCTTCCTTTCATTTTCTGCCGATATTAAAAAAAGAAAGACCCACATATAAATATAATCAAATAAAACCTTTATTAAATTTTCTAGGTTACAATCAAGGTGATTCATCTGAACTTTTAGAAACTAATGTAAGTACATTGTCTCGGTGGAAAAACTCCGATAAACCAGTTGACATTGGAAAACTTAGGTCAAAAATAGTATTGGATATTGATGAGATAATTTCAAAAGGCGTTCGAATCTTTGGTGATGAACAGCTTTTTCAGGAATGGTTGAATACATCGAACTATTCTTTAGGGGATGTAAAACCTGTTGACCTTTTAAAAGATGTGTATTCTATTGAACTTGTTGAAGAAGCTATTGATGCCCTGTCTTGGGGTAGTTATGTATGAAGTATTTTAGGTTGTTTGAGGATATACCCGCAAGATCACCATTAGGATTCGGCTTAGGTGGCGCAAGATGGAACCATAATGGAGTTCCGATGATTTATTTATCCAATTTTTCCTCAATCGCCATTACTGAGATTATTAGCATCAAAGGAACTACGGTAGCCAGATCAAATTGGAAAATCTGTACTTTGCAAATAGAAGATTCAATAGCAGAACTTAGTCTTTCTGACGTGACAAAAGACTGGAACATAAGGCCGACAAGTAAATCAACAAAAGACTTAGGTATGCAATGGGCTAATAGTATGAATACTGTTTGCCTGAAAGTTCCTTCTGCAAGACTTAACCTAAGCGCTTATCCAAATGAGCATAATCTCTTGGTAAACCCGCTACATCCTGATTTCAGAAAAGTTGTAAGTTATCTGAGCTCGGAAGATTTTAATTTTCAACTTAACGATGTAATTTGACTCAAAGTAGCGTAGGACTATAGTATAATTGGAATACCGAAAATGAACTACTTTTAATTCAAACCTCAAAAAATCAAATGCAAAAACAATATCAAGGTGATACATCTAAAGGCTCAGAAAATATTGAGGGTGATGCGGTAACCGATTTTGAGCAGTTAGAAAAAGATAAAATCATTGAAAGGCAACTGCGATTTCAGGACTTATTAATAAGCATTTCTACCACCTATATTAATTCAGATTTAACAGATATTGATACGCTAATTCGTCAATCTTTAAAACAAATTGGAGAATTTGTTGAATCGGACAGAAGTTATATTTTTTCCTATAATCTTATAAGTAATACAATGTCAAACACTTACGAATGGTGTGCTGAAGGTATTGCGCCCGAAATAGATAACTTACAAAACATACCTACAGATTTCATCACCTATTGGCTAGACGCGCACAGAAATGGCGAGGCTTTTTATGTTGAAGATGTGAGTTTGCTACCAGAAGATGGTGAGCATGGTCTCCGTGCCATTTTAGAACCTCAAGGGATTAAAAGTTTGATAACCATACCAAAAATTAAAAACCAAGAATTAATTGGTTTTATTGGCTTCGACTCAGTTCATAAAATCAATAAATACGAAGAAAACGAAAAAGACATTCTTTTTGTGTTTGCGAACATGCTTGTCAATGTTATTCAAAGAAAAGAGAATGAAGAACAAATAAGGGTACAGGAAAAGAAAAAAGAAGAATTATTAAATAATTTATCACTTCAAAATGAGGAATTAAATGAATATGCCCATGTAGTGTCGCATGATTTAAAAACACCACTAATAAATATTCA
>Ga0306871_1000943_pt1 | contig 10788 bp, 12 predicted proteins | sample AntRauMeHopE1497_FD_190447 | JGI IMG/M metagenome (GOLD analysis project Ga0306871, IMG submission 190447) | Saline lake microbial communities from Rauer Islands, Antarctica - Metagenome Hop E1 #497 (v2) (version 2) | ecosystem: Environmental > Aquatic > Non-marine Saline and Alkaline > Saline ... | reverse complement strand
CCGCGCCGACGCAGGTTGTCGTTTCGTTACCTGCCGCGCCAAGGGCGGTCGTTGTGGGTATTCAGGGGCCGCCGGGCGCGGATGGCACGTCTTCACTTACCATCGACCCACAGGCGGGTAATCTCCTAACCACAAGCTCAGCGGGCCTTTTTGTAAACGGCGCGTTAGACCTCGGCACTTTCAACTAAAACATAAAGGAATATCTCAATGCCCTCAGTTCAGCAGAAACGCGGCCTCTTCGCCAACCTCCCGTCATCGGCCCTCTTGCCTGGTCAGATATTCGTCACGACTGACCGTCAGACAGCGCACTTCCCGACAGACGCCACAACAATGGTGCCTGTGGTTCCTGCCATTGATGCTTTAACCGCGATTGGTACGGTTGCAGGTGCAGCTGACTTGCTAATCATGCATGACGCCAGTGCAACGGGTGTGAAGGAAAAAAAGATCACGTTCGATGCGTTCAAAACTGCGCTGAACATTCCACCCGGTTCTACTGATGAACTTGTGGCTGTTGTTGATGGTGGCACAGCAGGATTCATTTGGGGAACGGACGGCACGGACGGTATCTTCCGAATGAACACATCAATGTCTTGGTCAAAAGATGCTGGTGACAGTTTCGTCACTTTGGCCGTTGGTGCGGTAGACTGCGGAACGTTCTAAATGCCAGACGTTCAGCACAAACGCGGGACTCGCGCTGATCTTGACACACTAGCCGCCGCTGATGGCCTTCTCGTTGGGCAGATTTATGTCATCACAGACGAAGACCGTTTGGCCGTTGCTTTGTCCATTGGTTCCTATCAAGCAATGGCAAAAAAGGGGGAGGGTGGTGGTTCAGCATTTTCCTTCTGCCAAGTACGCAACACCGATAGCACCACAGACATCAATGTAAGCACTGCCGCAAACATCCCGTTCGGCGGAACAAACGACGCAACAGACTCGGACTACACTTTGGCCAGTGACAGCATCACGGTCAACTTCGATGGGGTTGTAACTGTGCAGGCGCACATATCCCAGACCGGGTTAGTAACGCGGTCAAACGTCGGTATCTGGATTACAAATAATAATACTAAGGTCAGTGGTGTGGGACAGTCGGGTTACATCCGCCAGGCTAGCCAGGACTCGTCATCGTCGCATATAAGTGCTACGTTCGCTGTGTCTGACGGAGATGTTATCCGCGTTCAGGGTGAAGAGCGCGCGGCATCTGGCACCGTTAACCAAATAGCAGGCGAAAGCCAAGTTACGGTATACCGTTGTGATGGTGTAGCAGGACCAGCAGGGCCAGCAGGCGCCGATGGCAGCGGTGATTTGCTTGCGTCTAACAACCTGTCAGACGTTGCAAACGCGGGGACATCAAGAACAAACCTCGGCCTTGCGATTGGCACCGACGTGCAGGCATACGACGCGGACACGCTCAAGGCTGACGTGACAGACAACCTAACAGCCGCATTCACAGCCGCAATTGACGATGATGGAACGATAACGACAGGAACCTACACGCCCACCACGGCGGCAGGGTCGCAATATAAAAAGATCATTGGTGGCGGCGCGTTTACATTGGCACCGCCTGTTGTTGCGACCAACACAGCCACCACGCTTTCCCTGTTCATCATCAATAATTCCAGCGCGGGGGCAATCACGACAAGCGGGTTTGACAAGGTTGCGGGCGACGACTTCACGACCACAAACGGGGATAAGTTCTCTTGCCGCATTGAGGTTAATGACATCGGCGGGACGGAGTATTCGACCCTTACTGTTCTGGCGATGCAATGACTTTGATTTTACCAATGATCGGGTCGGGTTACATCCCAGCGGGCGGGGGTGTCACTCCTAACAGCACAATCTTATCCAGTTTTGCTTCGCCCTCGTTTATACCAACCGGACTAGCTTACGATGTAACTAACTTAATTAGCTGTGACCGACTCTCTGACAGAATTTACATTCACGATGGTGTTTCATCGACAATTTTGTCTAGCTTTGCATCACCATCAACCTTTCCAACTGGACTAGCTTACGATGGAACTAACTTGATTAGCTGTGACCAAGACTCCGACACAATTTACATTCACGATGGTGTTTCGTCTACAATTTTATCTAGCTTTGCTTCGCCTTCAACGCAACCATCTGGACTAACTTATGCTGGGACTAATCTAATTAGCTGTGACAGAGCCGCCCGCAAAATTTACATTCACGATGGCGTTTCGTCTACAATTTTATCTAGCTTTGCTTCGCCTTCGGCTATACCCTCAGGCCTAGCTTACGATGGAGCTAACTTGATTAGCTGTAATTTAATCCTCGCCACAATTTACATTCACGATGGTGTTTCGTCTACAATTTTATCTAGCTTTGCTTCGCCTTCAACGCAACCATCTGGACTAACTTATGCTGGGACTAATCTAATTAGCTGTGATTACTCCTCTGACACAATTTACATTCACGGAAATTCATAGAGGGTAACCCATGAAACTAGCACACATCAAAGACGAAAAAGTAATTCGCACTTACCACGGCACGGGGCGGGTGACGTTTGAAAACGGCGACACAGTTTCACCACCGACCGCCGGCGTCCACGGGAATGAACGGCTTGTTCCTGTTGTTGATGTAACGGTGGACAACTCGAAAACCACACGCACCAAATCGTCAACGGTTGAAACGGTAGAGGCAGACCGCGTTCTACGCACTGTGACTACCACTGACGTGCCGATTGAGGATATCCGCGCTGGGGCATCGCTGGACCTTATAGACTTTATCACAGCGCTTGTGGGGGCCGGAATACTGCCGCCCGATGAAGGGGTTGACGCAGCCAAGGGCAACTGGCCCGCTACATTTGCAGCAGCTCTTGCGGGCATGCCTGATGCGCAAAAGGTTGCGGCTCAAATTCAATGGGCGGCTGTCCAGCGTATTCGTCGCAATCATCCACTAATTGCAATGCTTGCGGCTGCGGCACGTTTATCTGACGCGCAGGTGGACTCGCTGTTTGGCATGGAATCGGTGAGGATTGAATGACAACCCGCGACACCCGCCAAAATTTCCTGAGACTGCTGGATGACACATGGCCCGGCGTCCAGTCGGAGTTTGTCGCAGCCATGCGACAGGCGCGGGCTGACGTTGATATGAAGGCGCTTGAAGCTGCCATTGCGCGGGGTGATGTGGACGCTGCGTTTCGTGCGCTGCGTTTCGACGCCGCCGATCTGTTCCGCACCGATACGGCAATCACTGCGGCACTCGCGGCTGGCGGGAATTACCAGATGGGCGCATTCCAACACGCCACACGCCGCGCGCCGATCGCCAACCGGATCGTGCAGTCATTCGGGGGCCGGAACGAGCGGGCAGAGCGTATCGCGCGGGATCTTGGGTCGCGGCTGGTGACTGAGGTGGTGGATGATACCCGCGTGATGATTGCCCAGACGATCCGGGCAGGGCTGGAGGCTGGCGCAGGACCGCTGCGCACCGCACTGGACATTGGCGGGCGGATGGTCAACGGCAAGCGACAGGGCGGGCTGGTAGGGCTCACAAGCGGGCAGGCAGGGTATGTCAACGGCAGGATTGACCCTGTAACACAGAGGCTCATTCCGGGGCTGCGGCAGGAACTTGCAGATCCATCCACAGCGTCTCATTACTTCACGCGCACCCGGCGCGACAAACGCTTTGACGGGATCGTGCGCCGGGCCATTGCTGACGGCAAGCCTGTCGGGCAGGCCGACATTGACCGCATTGCCGGGCGCTATTCGGATCGGCTGCTTGCGTTGCGCGGCGAAACCATCGCCCGCACCGAAACGCTCAAGGCTTTGAACGCTGGACGGCAAGAGGCGCTGGACCAGTTGATCGAAAACCCGAACAATGATGTGCGGGCTGAGGACGTCGTTAGGGCGTGGGATTCCACGGGCGACGGCAAGACGCGCGAGACGCACGCGGCGGCGGATGGGCAGGCTGTGCCGCAAGGTGAGGCGTTCACGGTTGGTGGGTTTCAAATGATGTATCCCGGCGACACGTCACTAGGAGCGCCCGCAGGTGAAACCGTGAATTGCAGGTGCTATTCTGACATCCGCATTGATTTTTTCGCGAGGCTGACCTGATGGTAAAATACACATTCGCCACGCTTGACCAGTGGACTAAAAAAACCGAAAAGCGGATTGACGCTGTGCTGAAGGACTCGGCGCAATCCGTCATCGCCGTGGCGCAAGTTCCACGGGAAAAGGGCGGGCGGATGCCGGTTATCACAGGCAACTTGCGCAACAGCCTGCAATCGTCAATCGCTGGCGGTGCGTCGGGTGAAGGTGAAGAATCCTACATCATGGTCGCTGGCAACATGAAGGGCGGCGATCTGGCAACCTTTACTTGGGGCAACAGCGAATTTCCATATGCGCGACCAGTCAATAATGGTCGCAATGGCCGTCCCGGTGCACACTTTGTCGAGGGCGCCGTCGATCAATGGCCCGCGATTGTGCGGGCATCTATCGCAAAAGCAAAGGCGCGGGTCGGATGAACCACAAGGAAATCAAAACAGCCCTGCGCACGCGCCTTGCTGCTACGCCATCCGCGCCGCCGATTGTATGGGGTGAGAACGCGCCGGGTGTTTATGACACCCCATCGCTGCAATACATCACGCCTGAGCCACCGTATTGGCTGGCATATTTTACCACCACACCGCCTGAGCGTTTCGGGCTGTCAAAGTCAAGCCGGATGGTCGTTCGGTTGTTCGTTGCAGTCTTTGTGCGGGAGGGTACGTTCGAGGATGAGGCTGACGACCAAGCGCAGCGCATCATTGACCAATTCCCCATTGATCTGATACTATCCGCCGGAGACGGTCAAATTCAGGTGGCGGACATGGGCGACCCACAGCCGGGCGCAATCGACGGCGCATGCTTTCGCAAGAATGTGTCGATCCGTTGCCGCGCAATCTTTCAAAGGACACCTTAACTATGGACAAGAAAACCAAACCGATCACAGGCGCTCGCATCGTTACAATGCCCACGCCAACCGGCACAACCCCTGCCATGATCTACAACGGCAAAACGCCAAAGATTGGCGACGTGCTGCAATTCGCAATGTCCAATGGCATCACATATTCCGGCACAGTGGCCGACGCTACCGAAGCAGGTGGTGAAGTCCTGGTCGAGTTTACAAACGGCATTCTGCCGATCAAGAAATAGGCATCCCGCCTATCCACGCCCATGAAAGGAAAATATCATGGCACTTACTGAAGGCATCGGCGGGTTTCTGTCCGTCTCGGCAGCCACCCCCGTAACATTCGACGCAGACGGATACGTCGCGCTGTCGTGGACCGAGGTAGGAGAGGCATCCGAAGTTCCCGAGTTTGGCGCGGCTTATTCTGCGGTCACGTTTACGCCGCTCAAGACTGGCATCGTGAACAAATTTCACGGCGAGTTGAACTACGGATCGATCACGATCCCGCTTGGATATGACTCTGCTGACGCTGGCCAGATCATATTGCTTGCTGCGCTGGCATCCAAGGATGAAATCAGCTTCCGCGAGACGCGCAGCGACGGCACAATCCGTTATATCATGGGCAAAGTCATGTCGTTCCCGCGCGGCCAGTCGGTCGGGTCGGTCAACATGGCAAGATGCAACATCGAGTTCACGCGCGCCGACGTAGAAGTGGCCGCACCGTAATCCTGCACCTCCTCGCAGGCCAGGGGGGTGGGACGTGGTTTACCTCACCCCCCGACTTTAACCCAAACCAAAGGACACAAACCATGGATTGTTTCGACTCGGTATCGGCATCAGAGGCAGGCGCTTGGCTGCACCTGACCAACCTTCGCACAGACGCGCCAGCCTACGTCACAGGCAAGGACGGCGCGTCCGACTTGTCCAAGCCTATGCGGATCAACCTGATCGGCATGGACGCGCCAGCGGCAAAGGCCAAGGCACGCAAGCGCGCAACGGATATTCTCAAGCGGCGCGGCGGCAAGATGGACTTTGCCAAAATGAGTCCGGCGCAAATCGGGGCCGTGATTGATGAAGGTCAAGAGGGGATTGTTCAAGCTGCCGTCGACCAGACAATCGGCTGGGAAAACCTGAGCATTGACGGCAAGCCTGTGGAGTTTTCGGAAGAAGCGGCGTTTGCAATCTATCGGAAATATCCATCGATCTTGGACGAAGTGACGGAGTTCTTGAAGGACCGTGCCAATTTTTTCGCACAAGCCTAGAGGCGCTTTGTCTCTGGGCGCGACAACACGCTTGGTTATGCGCACAGCCGCAGGACATAAAGCAGACGCGGTGGAGTTTTTTGGAGCGGGCAAATGAAGAACCGGACTTTCCAGAATTGTTGTTTCGTGCTTATCTTGCAGAATGGCTGATGGATGTCGGGCCGGTCATGCAAGGCGGGATGGGGCCGGCGGCCCTATCCCATTTAGAAATTCAGGCGTGGGCCGCAAATGTAGGGCTGATGTTTGATGGTAATGAAGCGGAATGGCTGCAAAAGATGAGCGGTGTTTACGCGAGCGAATTGTCAGAGTCGAACGGCAAAAACACGCCGCAGCCGTTTAGGGAGTAATCCGCATGGATGATATGGCATCAGTCGGGCTACAGGTTGACAGTCGGGACGTGCGGAATGCCAGCGGTGATCTGGACAGGTTTGCCGGTGCCGGCGAGCGTACACAAAGGCGCACATCATCGTCAATGAAGTTGATTGGCGGCGCTTTGGCCGCGCTGGGCGCAGTATCGTGGGCGTCCGGTGGCATTCGCGAGGCGCGTGCATACGGCGCGGCCATGTCTGAGGTTTCAACACTGATCGAAGGCACGCCCGCACTGATGAAGGAAATCGAAGCGGCGACGCGCGGCGCGTCAAGGCAATTCGGTACTAGTGCCCAGGCACAAGCCAAGGCGTATTATCAGGCTGTATCCGGTGGCGCAAAAGCAGGGGCCGAAGCAACTGAATTGCTTAACACTGCAAACAAATTGGCAATCGCTGGCGTTTCCGATGTTGCATCTGCGGTGGGTATCTTAACAAGTGCCACAAACGTATATGCAGAGAGCGGATTGACCGCCGCAGAGGCGTCGGACGCGCTGTTCGTGGCTGTGCGGGCGGGTGTCACAACCATTCCTGAATTGTCTTCGGCGCTCGGTAAGGTTCTGCCATTGGCACAAAAGCTGGGCCTGAGCTTTGACGAGGTTGCGGCGGCGACGGCGGCACTGACTAAAGGCGGTATAAACACAGCCGAAAGCGTCACAGGTATCAATGCTGCCCTGACCTCGATCATCGGGCCAAGCAAGCAAGCAAGCGACTTGGCGGAATCTCTTGGACTAGAGTTCAATTCGGCGGCGCTGGAAACAAAAGGCTTTGCCCAGTTTATGGCCGATGCTGTTGAGGCGACAGGCGGCAGCGCTGATGCAATGCGCACGCTTTTCGGCAGTACAGAGGCGACGAAGGTCGCGCTGGCATTGGCGGGCACTGCGGGCGCTGATATGGCGTTAATCCTTGAGGATATGGGCAACAAAGCAGGCGCAACAGAAACAGCGTTCGGCAAAATGTCCGATGACATGGACCAACGCCTGAAGGTTGTCAGCGCGCGTTTTGCTGATCTTCAAATCGGGGTCGGGCAAGCTCTACTTACCGTCCTAGTTCCAGTCATGGAAAAAGCGGCAGACGCGGCGCAATACTTCGCAGATGCAATCCCCGTCGAGAAGATCGCGGCGGCGGCTCAGGCATTCATGGAGTGGGACGGGCTGGGCATGTTGGCCGCTGGCCTTGGCGCTGTGGCTGTTGCGGCAGGCGCGCTGGCGTTTCCGTTTATTGCGGCTGGTGTCGCTGCTTCTGTGGCCGCGACATACCTGTTCACAAATTGGGACAGCCTGCGCGAGCGGTTCCCGGCTATTACAGGCGCGATGATCGGCGCGGTGGATATGGCCAAGGCCGCATGGTCGGGCATCAAGGGCGCGTTTGCGGATCTTGCCCCGGCATTTGATCTGGCGACCAGTGCGGTTTCGCAGGTCATTGCAGGCGACTTCGCAGGCGCGTGGGTATCGGCCAAGGCGGCTGTTGCGGTGTTTGCCGACTGGTTCACGGGTCTGGACTTTAGCGGCTTTGATTGGCGCGCTTTAGCACCTGAAAGCATCAGCACGGCGGCGCTGGATCAATTCGAGGCGTCAGTGCGCGCGGCCTACGATACTGCGCTGGCGTTTGGCACATTCATGCGCGATGGCCTGACAGAGTATTTCACAACGGGGTTCGCTGCGCTTTCGGCATCTTTTGATCCTATCAAAGAAAGCCTTGGCGATGCTTGGGCGCAGGTTGGGCCGATCCTGACCAACTTCAAAACTATCGGGCAGGAGCTTTCTGCCCTGTTCGCCGCAGACGCCACAAATGAGGCCAGCGTCTTTGCCGAGGCAGGGAAGTTCATGGGCATGGTAGCAGGCGGGGCTTTCCAAGCGGCGGGTCTGATCCTAGAAGGCACGGCCCGCGCGCTGGAGACGCTGACAGGCGCGCTTATCGGGCTGTTGCAGGGCGACGTTGCCCGCGTGCGCTCTGAGCTGTTCGAGTTTTTCAACTGGATGAGCGGCGGAATGGTGCAGGCTGCGACTGACGCGGTGATGGGCGTCCCCGTCGCGTTTTCCAACGGCATGACCGCGATCAGCACGGCACTGGCGCAGATCTGGGAAAGCATCAAGGCTGAGGTTGCGTCATGGCCCGCGCGGATGGTGGGGCTTGGGGGCGATATCATTGCGGGCCTTGTGCAGGGTATCAAAGGCAAGGCTGGCGATGTAGGTGGCGCGCTAGTATCCGCAGGCAAGTCTGCGATTGACAAGTTTACGGGGCTTTTTGGCATCCAGTCGCCATCCAAGCGGTTCAAGGGCTACGGTGTCAACACCATTGAGGGGATGGTGCTAGGTATCAAAAGCGAGACAGGTGCTCTTGTTTCCCAAATCATAGACACCGCCAATCAGGTTGTAAACGCCGCTGACCAGACGCTTGCTCAGGGCTTTGGCTCTATGGTTGATTACATGATCGACGGGTTCAAGGGCGGCATGTCTGGGCTTATCGACATATTCAAGAACACACTCAAGACGCTTGCCGCGACTGCGATAAAGAACAAGATCACAATTCCCTTGGCGGCGGCGTTTTCCGGCGGCGGCACAGCAGCGGCGGCAGGCGGCGGCACAGCAGCGGCGGCAGGCGGGGCTGGTGGCGGCGGCTTGCTGGGCGGTCTTGTGGGCAGCTTTGGCACAGGTACGGGCATTGCCGGACTTGCGGGCGGTGCAGGCTTCCTTGGCGGAGTGGGCAACGTGCTAGGCGGTCTGGCATCTGGTGGGCTTGCTGGCGGGTTCGGCGCTATCGGAACGGCGCTCGGCGGCGCAACAGCGGGGCTTGGCGGTCTTGCGATGGCGGCGGGTGCTGTTGCCCCACCACTGCTTGCCGTTGTTGCGGCGTTCAGCTTTTTCCGTAAGCGCACCAAAGAACTCGACTCAGGCTTGAAGGTCACAGTCGATGGCTTGGATACGCTGGTACAGACGTTCCGCACAATTGAAACCAAGCGGTTTTGGGGCTTGTCCAAAAAGGTGCGCACTAGATTCACCGCAGCAAGTAGGGAAACAAGCGACGCGGTTACGAATGTTGTTGGAGGTCTACAAGCCAGCGTTCTGGCCTCCGCAGATGCGCTCGGTATCGCAGGAAGCACATTTGACAACTTCGCCCACACTCTGAGCGTCTCCACAAAGGGCTTGTCGGACGAGGCTGCGCAAAAGGCCATTCAGGATGCACTATTAGGCATGGCGGACGCAATGGCCGGGATGGTCGGCGGGCTGGCAAGGTTCGCCATTGCTGGTGAAGGTTCAGCCGCTACGCTGGAACGGCTGGCGCAGTCGCTAATTGTGGTCAATGGTTGGATGGGCAACTTCCGCATGAACCTCTACGACGTTTCCCTTGCGGGCGGAGGCGCTGCTGCGGCGTTCGTGCAGTTGTTTGGGTCGCTGGAAAACTTCAACGCTGTGTCTCAGTCGTATTATCAGAATTTCTTTACCGATGCGGAACGTATCGCTCGGGCAACGGAATTGCTTTCCATTGAAATGCTGGCGCTGGGTATCGACACCCTACCGTCCACGCGGGCCGCGTTCAGGGCGCTGGTGGATGAAGCCGACGCCTTGGGCGATAGTGGGCTGGTCGCGTCCCTAATGCAACTGTCACCGGCCTTTGCCGAAATTACGGCGGGTGCTGACGCGTTGGGTAACAGCCTGCGGTCGCTGGTCAATGAAGATCTATTCTCGACAGGTCAAGACTACGCGCGCGCCTTGTCGCGGTCCAGCAACAGCCAGTTGTTTACGCCGCGCGAGTCCGATGCAGAGTTGCGCGCAGAGTTGCGGGCGCTTAACGTAAGTATGGAGCGGCTTGTGTCCACGTCCGAAATCACGGCGGGCAACACCGGACGCGGGGCCGATGCGGCAGATGATCAGCTTGCCTTGCAACTGGAGCAGACCTTATGACCCTGCGCATCATTGAACCGTTCGCCATCACTCAGGGCAACATCGACAGCACCAACGTGGTGCTGGAAACGGCTTGGACGGCGGGCACCTATACGCTTGGCGACGTGCGACGGGTGGGTGAGCGGTTGTTCGAGGTATCAGCGGCCAGCACCACGCAAGAGCCTGGCTTGGCGGCATCGACGGAGTGGTTTGACGCTGGACCGGCCAATCGTTACGCCGCGTTCGATCTGCAATTCGGGGCGGATCAGTTTCGGATTGTGGACACAATTACGAGTCGTGCGGACAGCATCACTTATACGCTGACTGGCCTGCCGCGCCTGTCGGCCATGGCGTTCTTTGGGCTGCGAGCCA
>Ga0306871_1000937_pt1 | contig 10813 bp, 4 predicted proteins | sample AntRauMeHopE1497_FD_190447 | JGI IMG/M metagenome (GOLD analysis project Ga0306871, IMG submission 190447) | Saline lake microbial communities from Rauer Islands, Antarctica - Metagenome Hop E1 #497 (v2) (version 2) | ecosystem: Environmental > Aquatic > Non-marine Saline and Alkaline > Saline ... | reverse complement strand
GGCCGCGCGGCGTCGAGGGCGCGAATGGTCCGCGTCGCGGCGCGGCTGCGCAACGCCCGGGCCGTCAGGGCGCTGGTCACGTGGCGGGGGGCGGCGCGGGCCGCGGCGCACAACCGCGCGATGCTCCGTGTCGCGGCCGCGCGCCTCCGCATGGCCACGGCGGGCAAGGCCTTCGACACGTGGCACGCCCAGGCTGGCGCGTGGCGGGAGCAGCGGGCCCAGATGTCGCGGGCCGCGGCGTTCCTGCGGAACCGCACCGCCGCGGCGGCCTTTGCCACGTGGCGCGACCAGGCCGAGGACAGCGCGCGGTCCCGGGCCGTGGCCGCGCGGGCCGCGTCGCGCCTCGCCAACTGGCGGGTCGCGTCGGGCCTCGACCGCTGGCGCTCCGAGGTCCGCGCCCGGGCCGGCCGCCGCGCCGCCGCCGCCGCCGTCATGGCGCGGTGGCGGTCTGCCCGCACCGTGCAGGCCCTCGTCACGTGGCGCGAAACCGCGGCGAGGAGGCGGCACGTGCGGTCGGTGATGGACAAGGCCGCCAGGCGACTCCGGATGCGCGCCGCCTCGGCCGCCTTTGGCGGCTGGAAGGCGTCCGCGGAGGAGAGCAGGCGCCGACGCGACATCGCCGACCGCTTCGTGCGCCGGGCGCGCAACGCGAGGCTCGCGGGCGCCGTCGGCCGATGGGCCGAGGCGGCCGCGGAGCGCCGCTCCCGCCGCGGCCTCATGATGGCGTGCGCCCGGCGCTTCGCGATGCGCGCCCAGGGGCGGGCGGTGCGCCGCTGGGTCGAGGCCCTGGACGAGAGGAAGGAGGCGCGGCTCGCGGGCCGCCGGGCGCTGCAGTGGTGGCGGGGCGCCGCGACGCGCAAGTGCTTCTCTGCCCTGGCCTCGAACCGGGAAGCGAACCTCGTTGTCAAGGACCGGATGCGGGACTTCGTGCGGCGGGGGCGCATCCTCGCGGCGGCCAAGGCCTTCGAGGCGTGGCGGGCCAACGCGGGGGAGGCGCGCTGGCACCGCGGAGCCATGGCCCGGGCCGTGGCGCGCTGGCAGCGGCGGGAGACGACGGCGGCCTTCGCGCGCTGGCGGGCCTTCCTGGTGGCCCGCGCCCGCGCCCGTCTCATCCTCCGCCGCATGCGCGTCGCGCGGCAGGCTGCGGCGTGGGAGCGGTGGCGGGAGCAGGCACGCCGGGCCGAGCAGGCCCGATCCCTCGCGGAGCAGGCCGCCGCCCGCGCCCTCTCGTTCTGGACCAACGGCACCACGGCGCGGGTCTTCGGGGCGTGGCGCCGGCACGCCGAGCGCAAGCGCTCCCTCCTCGACCGCGGCAACGCGGTGGCCGCCGCCCGCTCCCGCCGCCTCGCGGTCCGAGCCTGGCGCACGTGGCGCGTGGCGGGGCACGTCGAGACGCTCCACCGCGCCGCCCTCCTCCGCCGCTGCCTCGCCACCGCGCGTGCAGGCGCGGAGCTCCAGCGCGCCGAGCGGCGCGAGACGGCGGACTTTGACCGGCGCGTCGACGAGGCCGGGCCGGGAGCCTTCGCGCTCCTCCGCGCCGCGGGACTCCGCTGGGCCCGCCTCGACGCCGGCAGGGCCTTCAGCTCCATGGCGCTCTTCGCGCGCATGCGCCGCGTCCGCCGCCTCCGCTCGCTCATGGCCCGGCAGCACCGGCACGCGGTCCTCGCCGCGGGGGCCTGGCGCCGATGGGCCCTGTTCGTGCAGCTCCGGCGCGAGCTCCACGCAGCGCACGACTACCACCTGGAGACCCTCCGGGCCAAGGCCTTCCGCGGCCTGGTCGAGGGGGCGAGGCGCCAGCGGGCCGAGCGGGCGCGGTTCGAGGTCCTGGAGGCCTCGGCCGACATGCACGCCCGGCTCGGGGCGGCCCGGCGCGGCTTCGAGGCGTGGGCCTCGGCCTACGTGCACGCCAAGGTGGCCCGCGCCCGCGCCGCGGAGCGCATTTTTCGGTCCCGGACGGCCCTGCAGCGCGACGTGCTGCTCGCGTGGCACGCCGACGCGGCGGCGTCGAGGCGCCTGCGCGCCGCGGCCGACGCCATGATGTCCCGCAGCGCCGCCACCGCCACCGCGCTCCGCTTCCGCTTCTGGCGGGACCGCGCGCGGGAGGCGAGGCGGCACCGCGGCCTCGCCGACGGCTTCTTCGCCCGCAGCGCGTCGCGGCGCGGCCTCCTGCAGTGGCAGATGCGCGTCCGCATGGCGCGGTGGGCGCGGGACAGCCACGCCAAGGCCGCCCTCCTGCGGCAGGCGCTCACCAACCGGTCCGTGGGCCAGGTGTTCTCGGAGTGGCGAGCCCACGCCGCCAAGTGCGCCGCCGCCGACCGCCTCCGGCGGCGCTTCCTGGCCGGCAACCTCCGCCCGGCGTGCTTCCGCTCCTGGCGAGACTGGTCGCGGAAGGAGCGCTTCCAGCGGAGCGCCGCGGCCCAGCACGTCATGAAGCTCCTCGCGACGCGCTCCCGCCGCTGCTTCGAGGCGCTGCGGGACCACGCGGCGGAGGAGCGCCGCGTGCGGGCGGCCATGCGGGCGGTGGTGGCCCGCTGGACGCAGCGCCGCCTCACCAGGGGCCTGGTCCGGTGGAGGCAGGCGGCGGTGACGCGGACCGCGGCGCGGGAGGCTGGGCGGCGCGCTGTGCGCCGCATGCTCAGGGCCCGCGCCGTCCGCGCCCTGGCGGTGTGGCGGGAGGAGGCGAGGGGGTCCGCGGGGCGGCGGGAGCGAGCGCTGGTCTTCCTCCGCCGCCTTCGGCACGCCAAGGCCCACGGTGCGATCGTGCGGTGGGCGGAGACGGCGGCGGCAGCGGCGGCGAACCGCGCGGCGATGCGTCGCGCCGTCGTGCGCATGACCCGGGCGCGCACGCTGCAGGCCCTGGTGCGGTGGCGGGAGACGGCCGCGGCGCTGGCGGGGCGGCGCGCGGCGGCGACGCGGGTCGTGCTCCGGATGCGGAACACGCGGCTGGCGTTCGGGCTGCAGCGCTGGCGGGACGAGGTGGCGGAGCGCGCGGCGGGGCGGGAGGCCATGGGGAGGGCCGTGGCGCGGATGCGGAGCGCGGGGGCGGTGCGCGCGCTGCGGCGCTGGGCCGAGGCAGCCGCGGAGGCGTCGGCGTCGCGCGACGCCATGATGCGGGCGGTGCTTGTGATGCGCAACCAGCGGACGGCGGCGGCGGTGCGGCGCTGGGCGCAGTCGGCGCGGGAGCGGGCGGAGCACAGGGAGGCCGTCCGCGCGGCGGTTTCGCGGTGGACGTCGGGCCTGATGACGCGGGCGTTCGGGCGGCTGCGGGACGGGTGCGACGCGCAGCGGGAGGAGCGGGAGAGGCTGCGGCGGCGGGAGGAGCACGTGACCAAGATGGTGCGGCGGCGCCTGGCGGGGGCGCAGGAGGCGGTGTTCGGGGCGTGGTTGGACGGCTTCCGGTGGCGGCGGGACGCGCGCGGCAAGGCGGAGCGCTTCCTCGCCATCATGCAGGGGCGGTCGACGGCGTCGACGTTCTACGCGTGGGTGGACTTCGGCCGGGCGGCGAGGGCGGAGCGCCGCGCGGGGCAGCACCTCGCCCGGCTGCTGTACGGCAAGGCCATGGCGCGGCTCAAGGACCACGCCAGGGTGTGCCGCGCGGCGCGGACGGCCGCGCGCCGGATCCGGCACGGCAAGCTCTGGCGCGGCCTCGCGGCCTGGCGCCGTTTCCGCGTCACCCGCCGCTTCGCCCGCATGATCCGGTCCCGGGAGGAGGACGTCAAGCACTCCGCCCTGCGGCAGTGGCGCTCCAACGCCGAGTTCTCCCGAGCCTTCAACGCCAAGCGCCTCCGGGCAGCGCAGACAATGGTCCACGGGGCCAAGGCCCACGCCTTCCGGACCTGGCGAGCCGGCGCTCAGGTGGCGCGGGCGGTGCGAGCCCTCGCGGGCCGCACGCGCGGGCAGGAGCTCGCCTCCCGCTTCGGCCGCTGGAAGCGCGCCGCGGCACGGGGCAGGCGCCTCCGCCTCGCCGCCGACCACGTCCGCGCCGGCATGGGCCTGGCCTCGGCCCGCGGCGCCTGGATGACGTGGCGCCGCGCCTTCGTGGCCAGCCGCGCCGGCCGCGCCGCCGTCCTCCGCCGCGCCTTCGCGTCGCTCAGGGCGGTCCAGCAGGCCGCGGCGGCGGAGCGGCACCGCGGCGACGTCGCCGCTGCCGTGGTCTTCCGCGGCCAGATCCACCGGGCCCTCCTCGGCTGGGCGGCCTACTCGTCCCGGGCGCGGGAGTACCGGGTGGAGCTGCGCCGGGAGCAGATGGTGCGGCTGCACATCGCTAGGCGGCAGGAGCGGGCGCGGGAGCGGCTCGTGGCGTTGACCTTTGCCGTCTGGCGCGGCCGGGCCGGCCTTGCGCGCCGCTGCCGCGGCATCGCCCGGCGCTTCGGCGTCGCAAACGTCGGCCGCCGCTGCTTCGCGGCCCTCGCAACCCACGCCGCGGGGCGCCGCGACGCGCTGGAGCGGGCGCGCCGGGCCGCGCGCATCGCCCACCGCTCCCTCCTCCGCCGCCTGGTGCTCCGCTGGAGGTCCGGGGCCCGGGCGCGCAACGTCCAGAGGCGGGCGCTCGGCATGGGCGCCGCGGTCACCGCGCGCCGGGCCTTCGTGCGCTGGCGGCAGGCCTCCAGCGCCGACGCCGAGCGCAGGCGCGCCACAATGCCCCGCGCGCAGCGCCTCCGGGCCTCGGCCCAGCGCCGCCGCGCCGTCCGCCTCCTCCGCTCGTGGCGGCGCAACGCCATCGCGACGTCTCTGGAGCGAGGCGCGCCCACCCGCGCGGCCAGCCGGCTCCTCCGCCGCTGGCGGCGCTCCGCCGCCGCAGCCCGCACCTCCCGTCGCAAGGCCGCCCGCGCGGCCGGATTCCTCCGCCAGCGCATGCTGGTGGCGACGTTTGCCAGCTGGAAGGGGCAGGCCTCCACCTTCTACGCGCCCGGGGCACGGCGGGACGCCCAGGGACGCCCGTACGACGACGACGGGGGGTACGGCGATGGGGGTGACGACGAGGACGACTACGACGACGTGACGCGCCTACCCCGCGGCGGTCCCGCCGCCGGCGGTGGTGCCGGGCTGTCGCTGTCTTCGCTCCACCGGGCACGCGCCGGCGCGCCGTCGGTCCGCGGAGGCGGCGGCGTCGACGATGGCTACAGCGACGCGCCGTCTGGCGTCGAGCGGTCTCCGGCCCCGCGGCACGGCGGCTCCCCTCCCGGCGGCGCCGACGGCGGCTTCCGGGACGGCTGGGCCGGTGACGACGGGACCAGGATGCCGGGCGGGGGTCGCGCGTCGCTCGCCCCGTCCCCCTCGCTGGAGCACCGGCCCTACTTCGCCCGCCGCGCCGATGAGCTGACGGGGCACGGCGCGGCGGCGGCGCGGCGGCGGTCCGCCGAGGCCCGGGCCCGTATCGACCGGGCTCGGTCGTCGCCCGTGTCGCCCGGCCTGGGCGCCGCGGGACTTCTGGAGGCCGGCCCCCGCGCGATCCGGCGCTTCCACGACGGCGAAAGCGACGCCGGGAGCTCTCGCAGCCGGACCAGCTCCGGACGGGGCGGGGGCGACGCGCCGAGGCGCGGCCGGGAAGGACGATCACGGCCGACGCTGGCGTCAGCATCCCCGGGCTGGGTCGCCCCAGCCACCGCGCCCGCCACGCCGGACGCCCTCGGCGGCGCCAGCGGCGACGGGCACCCCGGCCGGGCCCTCCGCGGCCTGTCGCCCGGATCTCACGCGCCCGGCTCCCGCCTTGCCTCCGCCCCCGCCCCCAGCGTCGACCTCGACGAGCTCGGCCGTTCCCTGGGCATGAACATCGCCGGTGCCGCCGCGTCCCGCAGACGCGCGGTCCAGGACGCCATGGCACGCTCCGTCGTCGGCTCGTCCGGCGCGTCGTCCGCCGCGGCGTCGAGGGGTCGGCACCAGGGCCTCGACGGCCGGCCGTCGCGCGGCTCGCTGCGGGTCAGCGACCTTGGTCGGCACGGGGACGGTACCAGCGCCCTGGCGAGCGGTGTGCGGGCCCTCGCACGCAGGCAGCTGTGAACAGGACGCCGGCAGTCACAGCCGGGGCGGTTGCGTGGAATGGCGCACGACTGCGAGCTTGCACGACTGTCTCGCTTCAGCGCGCGCTCGCGGATCACGCTATGGGGGCCCGCCACTCCCCACTCAGGCAGCGCTGACGTCGAAAACAGTGGGCGGGAATGCATGCGCGAGAGCGCACGCCATCGCCCATTGGCCACACTCATGCACACCACACCGTTGTGCAGATCCGCCTGCCCGGGGCCGATCAATTCCCCCCTGCGGACCTGCCCGCATGCCGTGCTAGCGACGCCCGGATCACGCCTGGCATCCCCAGCCCGATGACGAGCATCCCTCGGTGCAACTGCGGCCAGTTCGGCTTCAAGTACTGGCCTCGGTGCTTCAACGCCAACGGTACCGCCCCCGTCCCTGGCTGCTGACGCCCTTGAGCCACCTCGGGCCGAGCCGGACCCACCCGGCGGAGCGACGCCTGCTGTTGGCTTTGACGCACGCGGTGCCCACAGTGAACAGTGCAAGTGGCTTCAGTCGGCGTGCGGCGCGCCCATCCACACACAGCATGAAACTGCCCTGCTCGCCGCCCCCTCGGGCTCGATCTGTGCAGGGAGCTGCCTGAAGCGCCGGCCCAACAGCGCGCCGGGCTCACCTCGGCCGACTGCAACGCACGCGCCCTGCTCACCCCTTGACCACGGCGATGGGCCGGAGCTTAATGGCCTTGGAGGAGATGCCGACGGCGTGGCACGTGTCCACCACCGCGCTGACGTCCTTGTACGACTCTGGGGCCTCCTCCATGACCAGCTTCGGCGATGCGACGCGGATGGAGATGCCCTTCTTGCCCAGGGCGTCGAGCACGCCCTCGTACGAGAGCACGCGGCGCGCCTTGGCCCTGGACGAGGCGCGCCCGGCGCCGTGGCACGTCGACCCAAAGGTCTCCGCCATGCCCCTGTCGGTGCCCGTGAGCACGTACGAGCACGTCCCCATGGACCCGCCGATGAGCACTGGCTGCCCGGTGAGCTGGTAGTCGACGGGGATGAGCGGGTGGTGCGGCCCGAAGGCCCGCGTGGCGCCCTTGCGGTGCACGAGGAGCCGCCTCGGTCGGCCGTCGACGAGGTGCTCCTCCTCCTTGGCGATGTTGTGGCTCACGTCGTAGATCGTCGCCATGTCCAGGTCGTCCGGCGTGCTCCCGAACTGCTTCGCGAAGGCCTGGCGAGCGAGGAATGCCATGGAGGACCGGTTGACGAAGGCATAGTTGGCGGCAGCTGCCATGCTGCCCAGGTAGTCGCGGCCCTCGTCCGACGCGATGCGGGCGCACGCCAGCTGCCGGTCGTTGGTCCGGATCCCGTCCCGCGCCATGGCTCCCTCCATGGCCGACAGGGCGTCCGTCGCGACCTGGTGCCCCAGCCCCCGGGACCCCGAGTGGATCATGACGCAGACCTGCCCCACGTCTTCCAGCCCCATGCGCGCCGCGGCCACCTTGTCGAAGATCTCCTCCACGACCTGGATCTCCGCGTAGTGGTTCCCCGCGCCCAGCGTGCCCAGCTGCGGGAGGCCGCGCTTCTTGGCCCGCCGGCTGACCTTGCTCGGGTCTGCCGACAGCATGCGCCCGTACTCCTCGCAGTGCTCCTTGTCCTCCGCCCACGCGTAGCCCTCCCGCACCGACCAGTCCAGTCCCATCTCGAGGGCCGCGTCCAGGTCCGACTCCGTCGTCGGGATGATGCCCTTGCTCCCCACGCCAACGGGGATGTGATCGAACAGGCGCTGCGCGAGCTCCTCCTGGACGGGGCGCACGTCCTTCTCGAAGAGGTTCGTGCGAAGCAGCCTGACGCCGCAATTGATGTCAAACCCCACGCCGCCGGGCGACACCACGGCCTTGGGATCGTCCATGTCAAACGCCGCCACGTTGCCGATCGCGAACCCGTACCCCGAGTGGATGTCCGGCATCCCGATCGAGGTGCCGACGATGCCGGGGAGCGCGGCGACATTGGCAAGCTGCTTGACGGCGGGCAGGAAGCCCCCAAAGCCGCGGCTGGTCGTGTGCTGCATGATCTCGTCAAACAGCAGCGACTTGAGCGACGGGTTCACGAAGAACCGGCCCTCGACCTGCGAGGCGGCGGAACCACCCGAGATTTCCGTCGCCCGGTGACGCTTGCGCTACACCGGCGGCAAAACGGCAATCCCTGCCCCGACCTCGTCGGTCAACATGCCTTGAAGACGCTGGTCATGTGCCGTCGCGCCCAGCGAGGCTGTGTCGGGGCGGGTGGATTCCGGCCCGGGGCTCACGTTCATTCCGGGCACAAAGCCCTTCTGGATGCGGAACTCATGGTCCGTGATTTGCTTGATGAACTTGAGCTCCTGGTCGTACGTCCTTACCACGCTGGCGCCCGATTCTGACGAGGCCGAGGCCGCGGCGGCCATAGCAGGAGTGCGTGAGATCGCGGCCTGCCTGCCCTGCCGGCCGCCGCGCACACGCCGCGAACGACCGAGCCGCTTCGCGGCTCACGCTGTCCGCCAGGCCGTGGTCGCAGGCCTGTGCACTTTCGGCGGAGCGCGGGCCGCGTCCGGCAGGCCTTGCTGCTGAGCGGCAGGCCAGGCGCCGCGACAAGCCAGGGCGTTGCTGCCTGTGCGGGCCATGTCAGCGAGCAGGCGCGCGGCACCGCCGCCCCGTGCGCTGCGGGCACCTCCTGCCGGCAGCACCTCGCCGACGGGGCCGAGCGGCTCGCCCGGGCGACGCAGGGTCGCTGCCCTTGCCATCTCGACCGCCGACGCCGACGACGCCGGGAGCGACGCCGGGAGCGCGATCCGATCGCGTGCCGGCGACGAATCGGCCAGGACGCCGCCCTCTCGTGGGGGTGCCGGCGAGGCGGAGCGGGACGAGCTTCGCTCGGGGGCGTCCAGCCGTTTGGCGGTTGCGGAGGCGGCCGAGGACCTCGCAGCCGAGCGCTCTGGCGCGTCCCCCAAGCCGGACCTCGCTCCCGACGGCGTCAAGTACTGGCCGTGGCGCGACGGCGGGGCGGGGCGGGTAGGGGCGCGCCAGCCGGCCTGGAAGGGCGGTCTCTCGCACTCCGGCGGCGTCTTTGGCTCCTCAGCCGACCTCCGTGTCGCGGAGCTGTCGGTCGCGGAGCGCAGGCTCGCCGAGGCGCGGGTGAGGGAGGCCCACGAGGTGGCGATGCGGGAGCAGATCCCGGTCGAGAGGCTTTTGCTGCCCACCCCTCGGTCCGGCTGGGGCGGCATGCACGACTGGGACCACCTGATCGATCGCGGCGGGAGCAGCGAGGGCCGTCCCGCCAGCAGCGGCGGGCTGGCTTCCGTGGCCGAGGGGGCGGGCGCGCGCGCGGCCGCCGCATCGGGGGGTCCCGTCCGGCTGCGGCCGCCGCCGGGGCCTGCTGGGGCCGGGCCTAGCGGGGCCGGGGCGGCTGGGGCCGGGCCGCAGCCAGCCCCCGGCCATCCCTCGGCAGCGGGGGCCGCCGGGCCGGGCGGCCGAAGCGTCTCTGTGGCCAAGTCCGTTTCCTTTACGCTGCCTGGGCCCGGCTCGGACGAGGAGGAGGAGGTGGACGGGGACGATGCGTGGGACGGGGCCGGGGCAACGGCGGTCGGTGACGACGGGGCGAGCCTCGGGGCCGACTTTACGTCGGCCGGCGGCCTCGGCTGGGGGGCTCTGCCGGGGGGCGTACGCCGGGAAGGATTCCCCGGCGGGGCGGGGGCGGGCGGCGGCGGCGGGCTGGCGATCGGTGTCCCGGGCGGCTCAGGGTCGGACTCAGGCGAGGACGGGTCCGCGCCCGGCGGTGCGGGGCGCGCGGCGGGCAGGCTGGAGGGCAAGGAAGGCAGCCCGTCGGGCGGCATGGCTCGTCCCGCGTCGGCCGTGGTGTCGCCCGTCGCGTCGCCGAGGCCCTCCAGCCCGAAGCGGCCGGCCTCCAGCGCCGGGGGTCGTACCGACGGCGCGACGGCGGCGGCGGCGGCGGCGGCGGCGGCGGTCAGCGGCAGTGGCGGGGGCGTGGCGGGCATCGGCTCCGCGGCAACGGTCGCCGCGTCGCTCCTCGCCCTGGCGCGGCAGCGGCGGGAGGCGGACGCGAGGCGGCGGCTCCGGGGCATGGGACAGTCATTCCGCGCAGTCGGGCCAACGGCGGAGGCCGAGGCGGCCGGCGCCGGGGCGGCCGGGGGCGGGAGACCGCCCCGGGCGGGTTCGGGCGCGGGCGGCGCCAGGGCGCAGCTGGCCGCGGCGACGGGCGGCGGGAGGGCGGGGCTCGGCTCTGCGGGCGGCGCGACGACGGACGACTCCGACGACGACGCCGGGAGCCGGCCGAGCACCGCCGACGCCGACGTGGCGTCGTTCGCGGCGCAGATCATGCAGGTGCGAGGCGGCGGGGCGGGCGACGGCCGGTTCCTGGCGCCGCCGTCGGCTCGCGGGTACCTGGCCCGGCTCGTGACGCGGCCGGGGGACCGGGCTCCCGACGGCTCGCTGACGTTCCAGGCCCGGCGGCGGCGTGCCCGCTGGCTGCGACGGGTGTCGTTCGGGCCGGGTCACATCCAGGCACTGGTGCAGGCGCAGCGCGCCGCCGAGCGAGAGGCGAAGGACGGCGGGCTGATGACAGAGGTGCGGTACAAGCACCGGCACCTCCTGGCCCGGCCGGCGGCGAGCGCGAGGGAGGCGGCGGACGAGGCGACGGAGGAGGAGCTCCGTCGGGCGGGGAAGCGGGCATCGCGGCGGCAGAGGGAGGTGCAGCGGGTGGTGGAGCGACGGCAGGCGGCGGCGCTCGCGACGGCGATGGCGCACGGCGGCGCGTCGGCGATGCGGGCGGTCACGCCGTCGGCGGTGCGGCGG
>Ga0306871_1000936_pt1 | contig 10816 bp, 6 predicted proteins | sample AntRauMeHopE1497_FD_190447 | JGI IMG/M metagenome (GOLD analysis project Ga0306871, IMG submission 190447) | Saline lake microbial communities from Rauer Islands, Antarctica - Metagenome Hop E1 #497 (v2) (version 2) | ecosystem: Environmental > Aquatic > Non-marine Saline and Alkaline > Saline ... | reverse complement strand
AAGGCGCACAAGCCAGCAGCGCGTCTTCGAGAGCTGCCCGCCTGTAGCAGCCCCGCCACTATCACGCCTTGGCGTCCGTGGCCGCTTGCGCGGCCGCCGCTGCTGCCACGGCCCTGATCGCGAGGACCAGTCCCCGCGCGCGCGTGACGTCCTCATCCGCGACCCAGTGCTCCGGCGAAGGCCGCTCGAGCACCGCGCGCCCCATGGCCTGGCACAGGAGGCCACCCCTGAGCAGCTGCGGGCACGGAAACGGGCGGTGACGGGGCACGGGTCACGGACGCACAACATCGCGGTCTCGGTGCACGCTACGCCGCGGGCGCCGGCCCGGCCTCAGCTGCAAGGACGGCTGGGCGTGCCACCGATGGGCCGCACTCACCAGCACCGTCGTAGGCTCCGCTTCGAACTGCGCGAGAGAGATCTCGTCCGACGGTCGGCCGCCCGACATGCCTCCCTCCTTGCCCGAAGCCGCCCGGACCACGGCCCTGGGGTACGCCTCTCCCAGCGGCAGCGACGCCAGCGTCTCCTCAAGCAGAGCCCGCGTCGTCGGGACCCCGCGGCCGCCCTCCAGGGAGCGAAAGAGCAGGCCTGCTCGCAGCCGCTCCGCGGCGAGCGGGTCGTCCGGGTCGACGTCGCAGCGGGCCGAGAGCGACGCTGCCACCAGAACGGCGAGGCGGGAAACCGTCCCGGGGGTCGCGGAGGCCGCCTCAAGGGCGCCGAGCGCGGCAAGGGCTGCCGGCAAGTCGGCGTCGGGCGCTCCGGCTTCCACCATTGCCGGCGCCAGGGCGTCACGGCACGCCGACACAGAGATCCCGGACTTTGGCCACTGCGGCATCGGGGAAGCGCTTCCCGGAGAGACAAAGGTGGGGGAGCATCTGGACCCGGCGGCCGCATCGCAGCCCGACCTGAGGACGCGTGGCCGCCCGCGCTCACCTCGTTCCTCGACAGCACGACCAGCTTCTCAACGGCCAGCTTCTCGGGCAATTTGACGGACGCCCCCGCGCCGACGGGCCCGGTCAAAAAACGGGCCAGCGATTCCGCCCTCCGCTTTGTGTCGTACCACGTCCAGGCAATGAGCCCCGCGTTACACGCGACTGCGCCAGCGATCAGGCCGCGCACAACCGGCGGCATGGTCCGCGAAGAGCTCGAAGAGGTGGCCGTCCGCACGCCGGCCCGAGGGGCGAGGCCGCAGGCCCGGCCGAAGGAACGGCGCATCGACCCCAGCTCGCCGCCCGGTGGGCGGCCGGGCAAAGCAGCGGTGAGTGCCGCCTGCTGGCTGCGCGCCTGAGGCCTTGCCTTTGGCTCGCGGCCGCGGAGGCGGCAGAGGTCAAATGCCGTTCTCGACTGCGCCCCGTGCGGCGGCCGCGCACCCGCCGACCGCCCTCCCCCGACCCGGGCGCCACCTCGGAGAGCCAGGCAACGGCTGTGCGTTCCTTCCCCACCGGCGCTGGCGCGCCCGTCTCGCTGGGCTTCGGGCTCGGAGGCGCAATATGATCACGACGCACCCCGTCATCCTGTTCAGGGCCGGGCTCGTCATCCCAGTGACCGGAGTTCCGGTGCTGATCGCGTACATCTGGTGGAACAGCGTGGTTGAGGTCCTGCTGGTGCCGGCGATGAAGGGCGAGGGGAGCTTCGCGGGCGTGCTGCTGTTCCTCGTCGCCACGGCCGGCGCCGTGCTCACCCTGTGGTCCTTCCTCGCCACGGCACTGACTCACCCGGGCCGCGCGCCCTCATTCTTCCTTGAGCTGCACCCGACACCCCTGGACCGCGTGGACGAGGACCTGCCGCCAGAGCTCGCGGCCCCCGACCTCCCGGCGCACCGGAGGCTCGCGCGCTCCATGAGGCGCCGCCCGCCGCTCGTGGGCGCCGACGGGGCGGTGCACTGCCGCATCTGCCGGGAGCCCAAGCCGGCCCGCTGCCACCACGACCGGATGTCGGGGCAGTGTGTGCTTCGAATGGACCACTTCTGCCCCTGGGTCGGGAACACCGTGGGGCTCTGCAACTACAAGTACTTCTACCAGTTCGTGTCCTACGCGGCCGCGACGTGCGTCGTCATCGCCGCGTACAGCATCGCGGGAGGCGTGCAGGCGACCTTCTCGGCGCGGCGCGGCGCGGGCGGCGCCGGCTCTTTTTCCGCCCTCATGGCGTCCACCCTCGCGGTGGCCTTCGCCTTCGCGCTCTCCCTCTTCGTGGTCATCCACGGCGTCCTGATCAGCCGGAACCAGACAACGATCGAGGCAGGCCAGAACGACGCGTCGTACTCGCTCGGCTCCGTCCGCGCCAACTGGCAGGCCGTGTTCGGCCGCCGCCCGCTCGCCTGGGCGCTCCCCATCCCCGCGACGGACGCCATGGTCGCGAGCCGGCTCGGCACGCACTACCGCCAGCCGGTGGCCGCGCTCGGCCGGTCCGGCGAGCTCCGCGTGTGGCAGGAGCGGCATCGGGACTGGGAGCGGTCCCACCCGGACAGGGGCTGCGCCGCCCGGGCCGTCCCGGGCCTCGGGCACGACCGCCCGACGGGCTGGCTGTTCTGGTGGCCGGCCGAAAATCACCTTGGTGCGGGGGCCGGGGTCCGTGAGAGAGCCGGGGCTGCCGCGGCCACGGCCCCGCGGGTCGGCAACGGGGAGCACGAGGGCGCGCGCGCGGCAGATGGCGTGTTTGCGGGGGAGCAGGGCGGCGCCGGCGGCTCGCTGGGCGCGCCGCTAAGGCACGAGGCAGCCGCCGCGCCCGCGCCCGACGATGCCCCCGACGAGGACGAGTCGCTCATGCCCGGCCACTCGATGCCCGTCGGAACCAGGCCGCTGCGGGGGGCGCTGGTCCGGCCCGGAGAGCTCAGCCGGCAGGGCCGGCCGAAAAAGTCCGTCCGCCTGAATGTGTGACGCCAGCCGGCCGCACCGCCGCGCTTCCGGGTCCGGTTACTGGACAAGAACGCATGGCCGCGTCAGAAGCGGCGCTGGCTGACCGTGGCCTGCGCACCGTTTTCAAAACCGCGCTGTGCATCGTGCCCCCGCGACCCCTGTGGCCGAGCATCCAGGCCGTCCGGGCGGTTCACGACAAGTCATACCTGCGATGGCCGCCGCACATCAACGTTGCGTTTCCCTTCGTGGAGGAAAAGCGCGCCCAGGAGGCCGCAGACCTGCTTGGCGCTACATTTCGCGCCCAGCGGCTGGGGCCGTTCCGTATACACCTCGACCGAGCAGGCTTCTTTGCGCACGGGAAACGGTCGTCTACGGTGTGGCTGCACCCCTCAGTGGAGGGCGAACGGCCGGGTGTGAGGACGCCGCAGCGCAGGGCGAACTACGCCCGCGAGCCTTGGCCGCGCCCGAGCCTCGTGTTCGTGCGTCTGTTGGTCGCAGGTACTCGATATGCTACAGTCGGCCGTGCAGGACGCGATTCCCGCGTGCTCCCACCTTCGGGACGGCGTCGGCGGCGGGACGTTCCGGCCTCACCTGTCGCTGCTGCAGCTGGGCGGCGAAGCCCAGGCGAAGCGGGCCGTCGCAGCCATCGAGGAACACGGCCTCGGTCGCTGCGGGGAGGCTCTGGAGCTCATTGCCAGAGGCAAGGCCCGAGGCCTCAGGGGTCGAGACGGACCGGAGGAGCATGCCGGCTCCGGCGAGGCGGGGCCGGTGGGCGCGATCGCAGGCGAGGGGCTGGCATGGGAGGTGAGGCACCTGGTCGTGGTGGCGCGCTCAGGCTTCGGCGACCCGTTCAGGGTGGTGGCAAGGGTCGCGCTGGACGGGTGCGAGGATGGCGAGCGGCCGCCCCCGCCGCCTGCTCGCCCCGAGCACCGTGGGGTCGCAGGGGCCGCCTCCGCGGCAGACGACATGGAAGGCGTTGCGGAGGTCCGAGATGGCGCCACAGCGGGCGAGGTTCACGTCGGCTACGTCTACGAGCCGCCAAACCCTGCGGACGGGGCTCGGTGCCTCCGAGCGGGGTCGAACGGCGCCGCCATCATGGCAGCCCGAGCGTCCGGGAGCGAGGATGCGCCAGAAGGCAGAGAACGCACGACGGAAGGGACCACAGCGACCTGAGCCGCAAGAGGGCCCCTGGGCAGCGTCGGCTCTCAGCTCTGTGACAAGGAACACGCACCCCGGCCGGGGCAGGACCAGGAAAGGCTATCCGTGTGAATTTGAGGATTTACGGGCCTGTCGCTGATCCCTGTTCCCTCGCGGGGAACGCTGATGCCCGCCGCCGTCTGGGCGTTGAACGATGCTGGCATGGGCTTGAGCGCGAACTGAGCCTTGCCAACTCATCTAGATCTGCGCAACGCGACGTTGAGCGGCGGGGGCGGCCCCTCGGCCATTCCTGCTGCTCGCGGACTGGCTCCTGGTCGCTTTCTCTCCCCCAAGCATGAGGATGCTGCGCATCAAGCACTTAGAGCGGTGTGTACTCGCTAGCTCTCTGTCAACCCTTCGCTTTCCCTCAGTCCGCCTCGCCACAGCCCGTAGGCCGTGGCATCTCAGCCCTACTCCGGCGTTCTTGCGACTTAGCGGTGCCAGACAACGGCTGGGCATACGGCTCCGCTCGTACAATGTGTCATCAGTGGCTGCTGGTGCAATGCGTGTGTCTTGAGCATGAGAGTTGGCGTCGGGATGAGAGGTGGAATGGGAAAGCGCCTTGTGGGCCCAGCACTCAATCACGACGGAGCGCACGTCCACAGGTCCGTGCAGCTTCTAGCGCATGGGTTTGACGACGTGTCGGCACGGAGGGCGTCACCCTCGACCGATTCGGTGTCAGATCCAGCGCCAGAAGACGGCTGTGGGGCTCGGGCATCGAGGGGAGGCGTCTCAGTCGCTTCAAGTCGCGAGTGATCGAGGCCCCTCGCCTGCAGCAAGCTGAGCGCTCGGACGCACTCCGCCGCCTGCATGCGAGACGCCGCGTCAGTGTCGTTGAACCGCTGCCGCTGCTGCTCGACCGTCCGCAGCGTCACGGTCTGCCCCGCCTGCCGCACATACACCGCCCGGTCGCCCTTGTAGAGACGCCTGTGGGGATGCACCAGCCACGGCGTCGGTGTCACCACGATGGCCAGCAGGTAGAGGTCCGGCACCGTGTCTCCGGTCATGTCGTCCTGCACCGGGTGCCAGCGGACGTCGTATCGTTCCTCAAAGAGCCTGGGTGAAATGCGTGACGAGCAGATGTCGGCGACCCTCCGGGTGATTTCGTCGCGCTTCTTGTCGTTGGCGAAGATGCCCACGCACCTCTGCGGGACGTCGTCGACGCCGAACCAGAGCGTCCCGCCGCTCATGCCGTTGGCAAAGGCGGTGACGTACTTGACGACGTGGTTTGAGAAACTGCTGTTGTCTCCCATGCTCAGCTTCAGCTCGCAGGTGAGGTCCTCCCGCGAGTACTCGCCGCGCTGGCCGCGAGTGTACGGCTTGCCGAGAGTACCAACGACCATGGCACCGCTGTAGCCGCGATGCCCCGTCGGCGGGGGGGTCGGAGGCCCAGCACGGCCTCCGTCCGCTGCTGGGGTGTCTCCGAGCGGCGGAAGCGAGCCAGGCGGCTGTGCTCGAGCTGCAGGACCCCGGACCGGACCCGTTGGGGTGCTGGTGGGCCTGTACCTCCGCTGCGCCTCCCTGCGCGGGATCATCGCCCGAAGCCTGCTGCGAACGTCAGCGAAGCTCTCCAGCAGGCACACGTACTCAACGCCATTGTCAGCCCTGTACAGCTTCACGCCAAAGCGGGGTGTCTTGGTCAGCTTCCGGAAGGCAGGGGCTTTGATCGAATGCCCGGACGGCTTCAGTGCTTTGCAGACCTGCCTTCGTGCCACCTTGAGCTGCATCTCGCCGCCATCTGCCAGAATGCTGCGTAGCTTCGCCATGAAGACAATGGCAGCATGGGATGGGATGCCATCACCTGGCGCTCCCCTCGCCTCGTCCATGCCGCCGTCATCAGCAAGCTGCTCCTCGCCCTCGTCGGCAGGATCAGCCACCACGGACACGTCGTCGCCTTCCCCGTCCACTCGCACGCCACGGCCCAAGTACTCGCTGAGCAGGCTTGCTACCATCGCGGGCGTCGCCAGCTCCGTTGCGGCCGGGAATGGTGTCGACATCGGCTCACCAGATGGCACGCACGCCATCATGAGGGCCGCCTCGCCGACCTGAGACGCGAGGGAGCGCACCACGCTGTCTTTGACAGACCAGGTCATTGGGACTCCCTCCTGAGCGGCCTGGTCCCTGAGCTCGTGGATCTCGGACGCCACCAGGCGCCTCACGACCATGCCGATGCCGCCTGGGGCCAGGGCGACAAAGTCGTCGGGAATCGGAGCCGACGACGCCCGCACCACAGAGTCGATCGACGACTGACGAGCCAGCGCCGCCCCGCTAGCTGCGACCGCAGCAAGCGCACCACCGCCTCCGGATTCCGCTTCCGATCTGTCTCCGTCGTCCTCGCCAGCGGCTGCTGCCCACGACCTGTCTGGCTGCTCGCGCCATCCAGCGTCGCGCATCGCCGCATCCCACGTCAAGCCAAAGCCGAAAGCGCCCCGCGCTTCGCCGCGCAGGCATTCAGCCAAGGACCCGTCCTCGATCGCAGTGCTTAGCGTCCCCTGTCCCAGGTCAGTGCCGAGCATGTCAAGGACAGCATCGGTCGTCATCACCGGCACGACGACGGCAGCGCTCGGCCCAGGTTCGGCCCGGCGGCGCGAGGCCTCGGCTGGCTCACCGTCGACGCGCTCTTCGCCCAACTCGTTGGCAATAGCCTCATTCTCCTCGGCCTCACCATCCTCCTCGGCCTCGCCATCCTCCTCGGCCTCACTATCCTCCTCGGCCTCACTATCATCCTCGGCCTCACCAAGGTCTTCCTCCATCGACCCCATGAGCACCAAGCGCTTGAGAGCAGCGCAGACAACCTCGGCATGAGCAGGGGTGCTGAAGCCGCCGGCAGAGGCCGCCGCGTCGGGACTGAAGTCATCGCTTTCATCCTGCTCATCGTCATCGATGTCAGCTGTGAGCGACACACCGGGCGCTGCCGTGGCTGCGCTTGCCTGGGCAGCAGCCACCCTCATGACAAAGGCCACGCGGGGACCCACCACGCCATGTCGCCACTTTGCCGTGCACCCGCCTCCTGCCCCGTCGAAGACCTCCAGGAAGGGCATCCGCCTGACAATGGCCAGCAGCCTATCCCCCGTGCCGAAAGCCGTAGTGAGGGCCAGCCGGTCCTCATCGGTGAAGGACCTCCGCAGACGGTCGCCAAGCTGCGCGAGCAGGAGCCTGGATCCATTGGGCACAGCATCTTGGCCCAGCCACATCGCCATCACGGCCCGCTCGGCAAGCCTGCCAGGTGGGCCAGCCTCCATTAGCCACTTGGCTTCAGCCGGCAGCTCAATGTCCGCCGCATCAGACTGCACGAGGAACGCTCCGACCGCACGGAAGCTCTCGCTTGACACGAGCACGTTCCTGACGTAGCTAGTGACATCGATGCCGGTAGCTGCGGCGTCGTCGACGGTCTTGGAGCGCAGAGCAGCGTCGGCGCTCATGAGCGTGGCCGAAGCTAGCGCCGAGGCTGACTGGCTGGGCCAAGACCGCTGGCACAGACCCACGGCGATTGAGGCGAGGCTCAAGCTCCTCACAACGCCGCTCGCGGAGCGAGCCGACGGCGCCCCCCTGGCGGCGTCATCCTCGGGCTCGTCATCCGCCGGGTCCGAGCCGAAGACGTGCATGGCCTGGCGGGCGGCGCGGCGGTTGCTCCTCACGTTGCGGCGGTGCATCGCCAGCTGCGAGTGGCCGACCTTTGCTGGCACGTCTGAGCCTTCGGCTTCGCACACCGCGGCCACGGTCTCGGGATGAGCGATGACCTTGAGGGACCGTAGGACAGATCCGGTCGGCACGCGCGGGAAGGGGCCGCGCCCCAGCGATGCCGAAATGACATGGGCGACTGCGGCCTCCACCTCGGCCGCTCTTTCATCGCCCCTGCCCCTATGGCCACCCGCGGTCGGGCCGATCCCGAAGGCCAGCACATCCGCTGCCATTGACGCGGCAAGCGCCCCAGCCGATGCGACGCCGCGGCGGCAAGCTTCACCGTGCGCAAAGACCGTCGCGCATGCAGTCGCCAGCGTCGCCAGATCGGCGCCCGATAGGTTCTTCGCAGCGAGCAGGATGGGCTGCGCGTGATGTGCCTCAAAGTCAACTGGGTCCACCGCGCTTGTCAGCACCCGCAAGGCCGTCGCTGCTGGTACGAATCTGACTGGTCGGCCATCGTGACGCTCCAGTGCTTGGACCGCGATATTCACGGCAATGGCGGTCCGCGTCTCGGCGGAGTCGACACGCCGCAGGATCTCCGCGCACAGAAACACCATCGTGCCGATCATGTTGGCCTTGACCCATCCATCGGTCATGCCCTCGACGTTCAGGGCCCGGACAAGCGCAAGGATCCTGAGCACGCTTGCTTTGGGGTCGGCACGGCGCTCGACCTCATGCACAGCCTGCTGCAGGCATGCCGAGAGGTCAGGAGGTAGATCTGCTACGTCGAAGACTCTAGCCCTGCGGTGTGGCGTGGAGGGGAGACTTGGTTGCGAAGCGGGCAGGAAAATTCATCAAAAACCCAAATCGTCTCCCCGGGCGCGCCCAATCTGGGTGAGCTGCGGCCATAGGTGCGAGATGTACCGAGTCAGATGCCCTGTGCTCACATTGTTGGTGTCTTGGGTGCACCGGCTTGCGCACGAGAGCGATTTCGACGGCAGCCCGTGGTGCTCTGCCATATGCTTGCAGCAAGACCAATATCAGCCAGAGCTGTGCATGCGCGCCACTCCGGCGCGTTCCCCGGCACTGTGGGCAGCAAACCCCTGGCTTGCCAAGCGAGGACTAGTGGGAATCGCACCTTCGCTGGCTGGTCTCTCAGCGGTGCCGGCGTCGGCAGGTGGGCCATCGGTAGTGCATGGGGTGACCCCGGCGACGCCGAGTCGGCCGCGGCGCTTCAAGCTGCCCTCAACGAGGGCGCGTCGACTGCTTCGCTGCAGCGAGTATCAACAGTGACCCAGAAACAGTCAGAAAGTCAGAGCGCATGGCTGGGCGAGTCCTCCGGGATCGCCGAGAAGCCGGGACGACTGAGCGCAGCTTCATGCTCATCAAGGCCGGGCGCCTGGACAAGCCCAGCGCCGCTAGCTACACGTACGAAGCACCGCGCGCCCAAGGCAGAGGGCTCGCGCGCGCGGCCGCATGGGGCTCGAGTGACCTGACCTGCTCCAGCTCCGCTGTCCCCCGCTCCCAAGGTGCTGGCCGGTCGGAGGCGTCCTCAACGCGCTCTTCTGCCTCTGCGGCGAGGGCAAGTCATCCGGCACTGGGGCTTGCCGGCCGAGGCCGAGGCCGAGGCCTTGACGGCCACCGCACAGCCGGAGTGCGCCGCGGGTGACGATCATCGTCAGCGCGCTCCGGACCGAGCCGCCCGGCGGGGTGCTTGCTTCCGCCAAGGCCACGGGCACCGGCGTTCTGGCCTGCGTGCCGCTGGCGAGCGGCCTGCTGCCTGGCAAGGTGACTCGCAACTGTGTGGCGGCGCTGCCTGTCCGAAGTCTCGATTCGACCGCTTGTGCATTACAGATGGTGACGGCACCAGCTCGTGCGCGGAAAACGGCCTGGCGGCCGGGCCGTGACGTGGTGATCGATGCTGGTAGAGCACGGTCGCTCCGTGTATGGGCGGGCACTGACTCCGGGCGGCGGCTCTGGTCAGCAGGCCAGAAGGACGGCGGGGCCTTGTGGCGACGCTCGGGCACATGTCAGGCACGACGCGGTCGCGTGACCCGCGCATGCCGCGCGTGGCCCTCTCGTGCGACTCGTCCTGCCATCTCATCGCGCCGCCGGTGTCGCACGCGCCGTGACCGTCACTCCGCCCCCGCCCGCCCCGCGGCCCCGTCCGGCTGCCACGGCGCCGCGCCCTTCCCCCGCCGCTGGTACACCACCATGTACGCCTGCGCCGCCGCCACGTCATCCGCGGCCACCACGGCCACGGACTTGTCGTCGGCCAGCACCCACTCCTCCGTCGACTCCTCCCGCCTGTACGCCACGTAGTGACCCGTGTCGATGCCCCTGCCCTTGTGTCTGACCACGCCCACGGCGTCGTACAGGGCCTCCGACGCCGGCAGCGACGACGCCGGCCAGCAGGCCCCGGCCTCCCCGCCGCCGCCGCTGTCCGGGCCCGGCCCGTGGTGTCCGCCGGCTGCGCGGAGCGGAGACGACGGGGCCGGCGACACCGCCGCGTCCAGCGATGGGGGCAGCGACCGGCCCTGCCGGCGCGACTGACCCCGCTCCCGCAGCGACCGGCGGCACGAGGCATCGGGCCACAGGCACGCCGCGCCGGACAGGTCCAGGCCCCGCAGCGGACACCTGACGTGGGCGGAGGACTTGACCCTGCCCCCGCCGGGGAGCCAGTGCGCGCGGTTCAGGTGCACGACGAGCGTCTCCGGCAGGCGATCGACCAGGGTCCGCCGCAGCGCCGGGCGCCGCTCGCCGCAAGCCTCGCACTCGAACGCGGCGGAGCCGACCATAGCCTCGCGGGCGAACGTCGCGCCGAGCAGAGCCTCGAGCGAGAGGCCGGCCGAGGCAGCCGCCGACTCAGCCGCTGACTCAGATGCTGCTGCGACTGACTGCCGCCTCGCCGGGCGTCTCGTCCTCCGCGTTTCCGGCTCGACGGGCTCTGCCTCGCCCATGGCCCGCGTCGCTGCGATGCCGCCCGCGTCGCGCAGCGCTGCGGAGGCCTCCACTGCTGCTGGCGAGGCCGGGGTGACCGCGAGGACGCCTGCCACGGTCTTGCCCCTGCCCTTGCCGGTACCAGCGGCGCTCCTGCCCCTGCCACGGCCTCGGCCCCTGCCCCTGCCCCTGCCCCTGCCTCT
>Ga0306871_1000932_pt1 | contig 10857 bp, 6 predicted proteins | sample AntRauMeHopE1497_FD_190447 | JGI IMG/M metagenome (GOLD analysis project Ga0306871, IMG submission 190447) | Saline lake microbial communities from Rauer Islands, Antarctica - Metagenome Hop E1 #497 (v2) (version 2) | ecosystem: Environmental > Aquatic > Non-marine Saline and Alkaline > Saline ... | reverse complement strand
GCCCAGCCCCCACCCGCTCTCCCGCTTGCCGCAGTGCGAGCTCGCCGCCTCGGGGTTCCGCGCGTCGCTCGGCATCCACGTGTCGCAGCGCTCTCTCGCGGCCGCGCAGCGCGCCGTGAGCCGGCGGGGCAGGGAGCTGGAGCGGCTCTCCCCGGCGGTGGTCGGCCTTGACATCAGCCTGCCCGTCGGCGCCGCGTCATCCTGCGCCTCCTCGGCCGCGGGCCGCGCCAAGCAGATGCGGGTCGGCCTCGACGCCCTCGCCGCCGCGCAGCGCGCCGCCGGCGCCGCCAACGCGCCGACCCTCCGCGTGCGCGGCAAGGTCGTGGTCCCCATCCCGGCAGAGCGCCTGCCGGTGAAGGTGCAGAGCCGCGGGTGGCCCTACCCTAACATGAAGAAGGACGCCGTCCAGGAGGCCAAGGAGGAGGCGGAGAGGCCCAGGACCATGTGGGAGCAGTACAGCCCGTACCTGATGCCAGTCGCCATCGCGTTCGTGGTCATGCAGATGCTCGGCGGCGGGGGAGGAGGCGAGGAGGAGGGAGGCGGCGGCGGAGGCGGCGGCGGCGGCGGCGGCGGAGCCGGAACCGGAACCGGCGGCGGGCAGTCTCAGCGGCGCTGAGGTCCAAGGCTAGTCTTGCCGTGCGCGTGATATGGCCGCCGGAAGTCGTCCCAGCGCTCCGAGGAGCCGGCGTGGCGCGTGACTCGGGAAGCCTCGCAAGTGCCAGCACAGCCGCCCTCAACCTCGCACGGTACTCCGCCCCCTTCACACGCCCGTACAGCCGAGCCAGCGGCCTCTTCTTGCCGCTCGGCTCCCTCCCTGTATGTGATTGGGACCGCCCGGCGCAAACGCCCATGCAAGCCCTTCGGTTAACGCCCAAGCGAGGCACTCAATCACTTCTTGGCGCGGCTGATGCGAACCTCGGTAAACAGCACGTGCTGCCTGACGACGGGGTCAAACTGCGCGGACGCGGCAGGCGGAGAACACGAGCGCAGTCTCAGCGAGCAGGCCGGCTTACCCGTCCCGGGCTGTCCATGGCAGGGGCCTCACCTTCTTGAAGGCAAGCTTGTGCTGGATGGACGAAGGGTTCTTCCGGGCGGTGTAGAAGAATCTGCAAGGAACGAGGCGGCAGGAGCGCGCGGCTGAAGGGGCGGTGCCGCCGGCCGGGCCACGACGCTACCCGCAGGCTTGCTTGCCGCCGTTGGCCCCCTCACCCGGTCCCGGCGGTAGAAACCAGCTTAATCATGGTCGCCTTGGTCTTGCCCTGCAGGAGTCAAGGGGGCAGCATCGAGGGGGCCGGCAGCGCGTTGCGAACGCCGTGAGGTTCTCGGCCACCGGAGGGCCAGGTACAGACGTTTTGAGGGGCTTACCTTTGCCATCGTGCTCGCACCGCAGCGCGCAGCGCTCGGCTTCGCCCCTTCTTGCGGGCGGCGACGTGGTGCGCTCTAGGCCGCGGGATTGGTGCTCTGCCCCACGAATGCAAGCATGAACTGGGCTGCGGGCGGTGGCTGTGCGCGCGAGCCGCGCGAGCTGGCATAGCCCCAGATGGTGAGGCGGGATTTGGCGCGGCGGCGCACGGAAATGTGCGCGGCGCGTGAAAGCCCCAGCCGACGACCGCACGCACACGGACAGACGCAGACAGGCAGTGACCCGGCGTGCCGTCTCAGCCGCAGCACCCACCTCCCCCGGGCGACGCGCTGCTGTCAAGGTCCACGTCGGGCGCGCCGGACCCGGCCGCAGTCGAGCCCGCGGCCGCACCCGCCGGCCTCGCCGGCGCCGTGCCTGCCAGGAGCGCGGGCGTCTCCAGGATCTTTTCCAGGACCTCCTCGAACGCCTGGCTGATCCCCTCCTTGGTCTTGGCGCTCGTTTCCATAAAGAGCATGCCCTGGGACCGCGCCCAGGCCTCGCCGTCCGCGAACGACACCGCCCTGAGGTCATCCTTGTCCGCCTTGTTCCCCACCAGAAGCTTCGCGACGGACTTGCCGCCGCCCGCGCAGAAGTGGTCCACCTCACCGAGCCACTGCTCCAGTGCGTCGAAGGTTTCCGGCCGCGTGACATCGTACACCAGCAGGATGCCATGAGCCCCTCGGTAGAAGCTCGAGGTCAGGGTGCGGAACCGCTCCTGTCCCGCAGTGTCCCAGAGCGTGGCTGCGGAAGGTTGGAGGTCGGCGAGGAGTCGCGCGGGTACGCTCGGCTCCAGCCGGGCCTCGTCCACTCTAGAACGCGCCGCGCACGCAGCACAGGCGCAATGGCTCACCCTTGATTTTCTTTCCGGCAACACTGACGGTCCGGACCTTGAAGTCGACCCCGATGCTGCGGAGGAGAAGGAACGCGCTCGGAAACGGGCAGTCGGCCAAAGCGCGCAGCGGCCGATCAGGCCGGGCTGCCGTGCCATCTCGCGCGCTTCTCTGATGACACCAGCCAGGCCACGGAGCTGGCCGTAATGTGCACGAGGTGCTGCCTCCCTCGCTCACGTTGCCTGCTGCGCCTCGTCGAACGTGTCTTCCGTGAACCTGAGGAGGATCGACGACTTGCCCACTCCTGCCTCGCCGATCAGGAGGAGCTTGACCATGTGGTCATAACCGTCGCCAGCACGGGCCATGCTCAGGGTGTGGCGTGGCCACTTACCCAGGAACGGCAGAGAAGCCCCGCCGTCGCGAGATGGCCGCTCCACGTGGTGCAGCAGGCCGTGGTATGCCGACGCGCCCCAAGGAATCAGTGGCTCCAGCTGTCCTTCCACCCTCGCGTGCAGCAACGCCATTCGGGGGCGTCGAGGCATGGTGAGCTTCACAATGATCACAAACAAAAAAGTAGTCCTGCACAGGACTCGAACCTGCAACCTCCCGATCCGTAGTCGGACACACTATCCAATTGTGCTAACAGGACACATTGTGAGGGCGGAAATTTGAATAGATCTTTTCTGGCAAAGTTAGCACTAAGATTGTACCGCTGCTAGGCCGTGTGTTCGCGTGCTCTGAGGGTCGGACCTCGACGGCCTGGGAGCTTGTGCGGCTTGGAAGCGACTTAAACCTCGACACAAGCTTCTGGAATGTGAGACGGCGCCCAAGGGCCAAGGCCGAGGGACCGTGGCTGCTGTGGAGTCGTCGCCGGACAGTGGTGGGGTGGCGGCGGGCAGTTGTCACCGCTGTCTCGTCGTCCCGGGCGCGGGTGGGTGAGGGAGCGGAGAACGGCCCCGCCAGCCGCACGTAGGCGAGCGGGTGGTCGGGTGCGTCGGCGCTACAGCGACTGGGGAGCCAGCAGGGCGGGCGACCGAGCGAGGGGGGGTCGTGCGGGAGCGAGGACGTCAGACGAGGCTGCCGTGAAGGGGGGTCTGCTGCAGCAGCGGCACGGAGCGTGCAGGTGCGGGTCGCAGCAAATGGGTGTTGTGACAACTGGTCGCAGTGCGGCCTGAGGGCTGCGAGTCTGGGGTCTGGCGGATGATCCCACCTGGGCGATGTCGACGGGGGCGTGGGGTGGTGGCGTGTGGGCGTCGGCACGTCGGGGCCAGCATGCTCCTCCCGGGCTGGGCGCCCTCTGGCAAGCGAGAGGAACGGGCGGGCTCTGAGCGAGCAGAACAGCTACCATCGTGGCGCGGCTGACGGCTGGGAAGAAGGAGGGGCCAACAAACAAAAAAGTAGTCCTGCACAGGACTCGAACCTGCAACCTCCCGATCCGTAGTCGGACACACTATCCAATTGTGCTAACAGGACGCGGTTTCGAGGGCCAAAATTCAAATACATTATCCTTTAGTACCGTTGGGCATTGACAGGGAACGCGCTTTATCCCTGAGTATGGATCCAAGGCCAACACAACGAAGAGTGGCCGCAAAGCGGCCCTTCGGCTGTGCTTTCCGGGCAGCAATCTGTTTCCGAGCACCGAGAACACAGAATGAGGGGCAAATTGAGAGTACGCCGCCTTGCCTGGGACGACCGGGCCCCCACATTGCACCGCTCACTGCACCGCAGATCAGTACGACCCAAAGGCGTAGTCTTGCGTTGGTGGGATCGATGCCTTGCGATCACAAACCCAAAAAAGTAGTCCTGCACAGGACTCGAACCTGCAACCTCCCGATCCGTAGTCGGACACACTATCCAATTGTGCTAACAGGACATGCTTGGAGGTCGAAAAATTACATACGATAATGTCCCAATAATGCATGCAAAGAGAAAAAGAACCAGTGGCCAGGGTATCAGGCCGTTTTATCAGACCTGCTCGTGTCATGAGCGGCACAAGGCACGTGGGGATCCGAGCCACGCTCCAGACACGGTACCAGGGGACAGGAACAGGCTTCCACGCCGCCTGCCCTCGGGAGGTCGAGCAGTCGGCGGGCACGTCCACATCGCCGGGCGTTGGACACCACCGTCGTGGCAGGTCCTTGTGGCACTCAGACGCCTGGCTCCAGAGCGCAGCGGCTGTCGCCCTACTGTTCACGGATGAGAGCGGCCGCCTGCTCGAGCTTAGCGTCCTCCCCCGCCACCGCAGCCGCCACCCTCGCGGCAAGCACTTCAGTCGGCGTGAGCGCAGCGCCCGCATCCATGGCGGCGGCAAGTGCCTCGGCCTCCTCGAGGGGCATGCCACCCGCCGCAGTGTGCAGCAGCTCCGCTGCCCGCTGCCGTGTGGCGAGCATGGAGCGCAGAGCGGCGGGGGGCATCCCCAGTCCGCCCGCACCCGCGCCGGGCCCGACCGGGCCCCTGACCCGGCGGCCGCGAGCGGTCAGCGATGCGACCATCGGTGACAAGGGGCGGCCAAGGCCGGGCCCGGCGCTGCCTGTTCCCGCCCCCGCCTGACGGAGCGCCCTGCGCCCGGTGCGCCGCACAGAGGCCTGTCTGGCAGCCTCCGCCTGCCTGGCCCGCTCGACGTCCGCGGGCTCGATGAGCAGCGCAGGCCGCCGCAGGGTCTGCTGCAGCGCCGACGGTGGACCCGTCGGGCGTAGGCTTGCCGCCCTGGCGGCAGAAAGCGGCCTGCAACCCCTCAGCGAGCCGGCAGTCGGCGGGGGCGCGTCCCTGTCCCCGTCGGGGCCCCCTGCCGGCATCGTGAGCACGTATTCGTCGGCCGTCGCCTCGTCCCGCCGCCAGTGCGGCGCCAGCATCTGAGCCAGGGATGCCTCCAGGCGCTTGGCGTCGGCCTGGAGCTCCTGCCGTTCCCGACGGACGCGAGCTTTGAGCTCGGTCACGAGCTTTCGTTGCGCCACCAGAGTCACGAAGGTATCGGGGTCCACCCCGCTCATAGATCGTGCCGGTGCAAGCGGGCCGGTGCGAACCGACCCTGACGCTTCTGATTCCGCGCCGGCGACGGCCGGGGGCGCAACCGAGGCCAGCCCGTTGCCCAATGCCCCACCGCCGCTCGCCGCGTCCGGGCGCGGCCTTGTCATCTCGTCATCCTCACCAAGCCATGCAAACTTCCCCGAGTAGATCAGGTCGCGCCTCCGGGGAGTGCTGAGCAGTGCTGCTGCCGGCCGAAACACGTCGGGGCCGCGGTCGCTCATGCCTGTGACCCGCCCCGCGGCTGCTTCAGAGTCCCGCCTGACGCGACCGCCCGCGGCAGACCTCGAGGGCACAACCCGGCAGCCAAGCACTGCCTCACTTACGAGCGTGGCACACGCTGAGCGCCGGGGTGACGCTCTGCCGAGCGTTGGCCCACGCCAGCGGGCGGACCACAGCTGCCCACGGAGTACTACCGCGCCAGGGCACTTGTCAATGACCCGAGCGCGAGCCTTGCTCGCGACGATGGTCGCGGCAGGCTGCGCCGTGCTGGGAAACGCCGAGTGCCCGTACCATTGCAACGCTCCCCGCGGCCGCTGCACGCTCGGGGCAGAGAACGTCTGCGAGTGCAGCGACCCGTGGTCGAGCTCACCGGACTGCAGCAGGCGTGAGACGCGGCGTGCGGGGCCGGGCCGGCGCAAACCACCCGCCAAAGCGCATCCCGCATGCCGAGCGCGGCCGAGCGTGCGTGCCCGGCGAGGCCGACCGCCGCCCATGGTGTCAAATCTCCCCTGCCGTCGACCACACGCGCAGGTGCCTGCCCGGTCGGCCCGGCGTGGTTTGATTTCGCCCAGCCCGACGGCTCCGCCCACCTGCCCACGGCCTGCTCCAACGCCGGGTACTGCGACGGGTCGTTGGGGAACTGCGTGTGCCAGCCGGGGTACAGCGGCCACACGTGCCAGAGGTCGGCCTGCCCCAGCGACTGCTCCGGCCACGGGCACTGCGTGTCGATGCGGGAGCGGGCCGAGGCGTACGACGGGGACACGTACCGCTACAAGGCCAGGTACGGTGCGTGGGACGCGGACATGAACCTGGGGTGCGTGTGCGAGCGGGGCTGGTCGGGCCCGGCGTGCGACGTGCGGCTCTGCCCGCACGGCGACGACCCGATGACCACGGGGACCCGGGAGGTTCAGTCGGTGCGCACGTCAGCCACGCACCGGGACGAGGTGCAGTCCGTGCTCCTGACCGCCGACTTCGACATCGACGAGGTCCAGGTGGTGAGGCCACGCTGGGCGCCCGCGCGTCGCAGTCCGCGCGCCGCACACTCCGTCCGTGCCCCCGCCCTTCTTGTCCGCTTCCCCGCATCGTTGCCCGCGGCGCCTCAGCCCTCGCCCTCCGGCGCGCCTGCTCTGCCCCGCAGGTTCGCGTGCAGGACCTGGCGCCCGCCGCCGGCGACTTCCCCATCATCGGCACGTTCGCTCTGGTCTTCGACACAACGCCCGACGGCGGCGCCTGCAGGATCTGTGCCTCCCGGGCCGTGGGAAAGACGGCGGACATCGCCATGGACGCTGCCGCGACCGGGAGCGTGGGCCTGAGCATGCGGGAGAAACTGCAGGACATCACGCCGGCCGTCATCGACCAGGTCGTGGTGAGATCGCGAGCCGACGCCCCGGCGAGGCCCCTCCGCGCGGCCATGAGGCGGGCACTGCCGCCTGCCCCCGCCTCCGCTGGGTCACGGCTCCCTGCCGTGCGCGCCGCGCCACAGCGGGCGCCGCGCAACCGCCCTTGCCCCTGCCGATCGACGCCACGCCCCCGCAGGTCACGCGAAAGCCGCTCAACGAGTCGGTCGGGGGCGTGCCGCTCGAGGGCTTCGAGTGGTTCATCACCTTCGTGGGCGACGACGTCGGGGGCAACGTGCCGCAGGTCTCGGTCGCGGACCTGAACATCGCGTCCGGGAACGACGTGAAGGTGACCACCCGGACGGAGAGGGAAGGAAACGAGGTGAACGGCACCGTCACGCTGGTCTTTGACAACACCGTCTCGCGCCCGGCGGGCGGCTGCTTCAGCAAGTGCTTCGACGGCAAGTGGAACGTCACGGTGCCTTACGACACGCGGGCGTCGGACCTCGACGCGCTCATCGAGTCGCTCCCCAACATCCCCCAGGTCGACACCGAGGTGCGCTACATCGGCGGCCCCGGGATCCTTTGGCTCGTGACGTTCACCCGCAACTACGGGGACACGGCGGAGCTCGACTGCGTCTTCGGGTCGACGCTGACGGGCGTGAACAACATCAGCAACCCCACGTGCGACGTGACGACGATCCAGGACGGGTACTTCCTGAACGGGACCTTCGCGCTGCGCCTAGGGGACAAGCAGACGACGGACCTGCCGTGGAACGTGACCCGGGAGGCGCTGGCCATCGAGATCGACGGCCTGGAGAGCGTGTTCGGCGGCATCAACGTGTCCCGCCGGCTCTTCATCAACGACGTCAACGCCCCGTGGGAGTGGACGGGCGGCTACGAGTGGATCATCACGTGGCTGGGCCTCAAGGAGGACCTGCCCCTGGAGATCGTCGTGGACCCCGGCTCGACGCAGTTCAACGGGGCGGCCGCCGAGGCCATCGTGGTGGGGACGGCGGCCTCGCCCGTGACGTTCTTTGAGTCCAACGCCGACGAAACCGCCGAGGTGAACGAGGTCCAGATCCTCGACTGCGTCTGCGCCCCTCCTTGCCAGGGCGGTTTCACGTTGACCCTCTACGGCGAGCTTCTGCCGCGCCTCGGCCCCAGCAGCTCGCTCGCCGATCTCAAGGCCGCGATCGAGTCGGCGGTCGACGTCGACATGGTCAACGTGACCGGCTATTCCAACTCGTCCGGCACGCTGTGCGACGCAGACGGCGCCACCCACGCCGTCACGTTCCTTTCCAACCCGGGCAACGTGCCCCCCCTGGTCCTGAGCAACTCCGCCCCGTTCTCGCTCGTCTCGGGGTCCGACCCCGGGAACGAGAGCCTCGTGCTGCGGCATGGGGACTTCCGCAACGGCACGCACGGCGGCATGTCCAGGGACGGGTCCAGGGTCCTGCTGGAGTGCTCGGGGCGCGGCATCTGCAACCGGGACACCGGCGAGTGCACGTGCTTCTCCAAGTGGGCCGACTCGGACCGTGTCGCGGTGCACCAGGACCCCGGCTTCGGCACCCGCAAGGACTGCTCGCGCTTCACCGCCAACATCAACGACTGCCCCGCGAGCTGCCTCGGCCGCGGCCTGTGCCGCGGGCCGACGTTCGTCTGCGTGTGCGGTGGAAACTTCGCCGGACCGGCCTGCGAGCGGATTAGGTGCCCCAACGCCTCCGCTTGGTTCGACGAGGCTCGCCCGATTTCCGATGCCGCGAACGCGACAAGCCACGCGATCAGCAGGGTGGTGTCGGCGACGGACTCGGCGACGGGCGTCACCTCGAGGGTCGCCCGCGCCGAGGCCCTCGTCGCGGTCCACCGCATCGCCGACTGTGGGGGCAAGGGTATCTGCAACGGAAACGCTGGCACTTGCTCCTGCACTGCTGGCTTCACGGGCGCAGCCTGCGCAGTGACGTCTTGCCAGGGCCAGTCTCTCGCTCCGGGCCAGGGGGGCACCGAGCTATTCGAGTCCGGCTGCTCCGGCCACGGCAGCTGCATCTCGATGGGAACGGCCGCGAACGCTTCACGGGACGCCGTCACCGGCGAATCGTTCGTCGGCCAGACACTCCCGTACGAGGAGTGGGACAAGGACAAGAACTTCGGCTGCTCGTGCGCCCGGGGCGCCTACACAGGGACCTACCACGACTCTCGGGGAGATTTCTTCGGGCCAGACTGCAGGCGCGCCACGTGCCCCGCCGGCGCGGACCCGGAGCGACCACACGTGGCTGTGGACGCCAACGGGCAGAGGATTGTGCCGTACCCCTCAACGCTGCCGCCAGTGTCGTTTGAGGCGACATCGGGCGGGCTCGGGCTGCGGATCACCGACGCCGCGGCGGTCGCCGCACGGTTCAACATCACCCGGCGCGCAGAGCGAACTCCTCGCTTCGCCCGGCACCGCATCACGTGCAACGCCACAGACGGCTTCGTCATCCTCGACTTTAAGGGCACGCCCTCCGTGTTCATCGCCGCCAACACGTCGGTGACTGGCGAGAAAGGGATCGAGGCACACCTCGAGGGCATGGCCGCGCTTCGCGACGTTGCAGTCCACCCATCTACCATCACCCGGGGTTACAACGGTTGGTTCCGCAACGTGGAGGTCTTCTTCGACTCCCACACCAACACCACCAACACATCCATCACGCCGTTCAACTCGACATGCGGCGACAGGCTGCCGGACAACCGCGACTACGTGCCTTTGAACGGTGCCGATGGCGTCGGCGGCACCGCCTCGGAGGTGCGATCGGCCGAGTGCTGGCCCTTCAAGCACCTGTGCGGCGTAACGAACCTGGGGGAGCCTCACGTCACCGACGTGACCTTTGTTTCCGAGCACGGGCGGCCCCCGACGATGAAAATCCTGTCAAACAACCTGGTCGGGGGAGCGCTGCTGCTCGAGCGAGTGCTCGTAGGCTCCAAGGAGCTCATAGAGTGCTCCAGGCGGGGTGCCTGCGACTTTAACAGCGGCAGGTGTGTCTGCGCACCACAGTTCGGCAGCTCCGACGGCAACTTTGGAGAGGGAGCATTGGGCGACTGCGGCCATCTTCACGCGCTGTACGGGTTCGTGACTCCGACGCCACCCCCTGCCGGTGCTGTGGCCCCACCTTCGTGATGACGGTGGTGAAACGACAAGCGCCGCAGCAGGCGTCGGGTCGGGATTGCCGCAGGGCCCGGCGTGCCGCGCACCGTGATTGGCGGCGCCTGCCATCATGCGGTCGCATTTCGGGCCTGACATCGTGACAGGGGCAGCCGGGCACACCTCGGTGTTGCTTCAGAGGTATTGAGGGCCGGAGACGGGCCTGCCACGGGTGCACACCACGGACCCGTTGGCGAGACTCTTTGTCGTGGAGGAGTGGGGAAGACCCGCAGTTCATGTTCTGCGAGGGATGTAACATGGCACTACCGCCTGCTTTGAGCATCCGCTGTGTGACCCGCGGGTGCTCGTGGCCCCAGACCGATGCATTCATGCCTGGTCAGCAGTGCCCATGCACGCGCAAGCAGCTCACCCACGCACAGCAAGTCGCTCTCCAGCGGCAGCTGGTGCTTGCGCAGTCGTCCCAGGACGGCCTCGCCGCGTCACTCATCGGCAGCTGCCTGTGGCTCTGCCTCGTCACACAGAGCATCATCACTCGAGGCGCTGGGGCTGTCCCCACCTGGGGCAGGTGGTCCGATGAAGCGGAAGCCATGGCCGCTGTCCGGGCGGGTGCCGCGCACAGCAGCAGACCTGAGTCCGCGACGGTGGTGACGGTCACGCGGTGAGCGGGTGTGTGCCCCAGCACTGACGTCGTCGTCGTCGAGCCCAGCTGCTTGGCTCCCGCCAGCAGGACGGCGGCCGCGGGTGCCGTGATGGACCTTGCGGTGTGGGCCATGCGAGTCCATCGAGGCTGTGCCTGGCTCAGCTTCCGCGCCGGCCCCTCCGCGGCCTCGGAAAGGGCCGTCAGTACGAGTCCTGCCGCCACGGCCGCGACCGGCAGACGCAGAGGCAACAGTAGCATCACCA
>Ga0306871_1000928_pt1 | contig 10882 bp, 9 predicted proteins | sample AntRauMeHopE1497_FD_190447 | JGI IMG/M metagenome (GOLD analysis project Ga0306871, IMG submission 190447) | Saline lake microbial communities from Rauer Islands, Antarctica - Metagenome Hop E1 #497 (v2) (version 2) | ecosystem: Environmental > Aquatic > Non-marine Saline and Alkaline > Saline ... | reverse complement strand
AGAGTGGCGCAAGGTGATGTGGTCGGGCGGCCCGGTCACCGACGACGACGGGGACGAGCTCGGATGGGCGCGTGCCATATCCTCGTGAAGGACCGACCGGGGCGCCCCGACGGGGGTCACGCCGACCACCGTGAGCACGATGTCCCGGGAGATCTGGATCTGCTGCCCACCAACGAGCACTGGCACGCGCGCGACATCCGCCTCGTCAAAGATGACGTGAACCAAGGTCACTGGGCCAGTCTGCAGCGCCACGAACTTGACAGCGTAGGCGTGCCCGAGAGCCGAGCGGGCCGTGTCCTGTAGCTGTGCAGCGTGCTCACGGGATGCAGGCTGTGGCATCCCTGAGAAGGCGGCCTCGGCAGCGGGAACCGGGGCGGCGTCCGTGGCAGGGGCTCCACCGACCCGCGGCCCAGCCCAGCCGGGCGGGAGCAGGCCGGGCGCGAGAAACGCGCCCGCGTCGCGCGATGCTCTGGGTGTGGCGCGCTGCACGGTGACCTGGACGCCTGCGATGAGGGAAGGACGGGAACGACGACAGCCGTGAGGTTGCGTTCTCCAGGCGCCCCCAACCGCCCCCGACCGCTGGGCCGCGCCCGCAGGACGGCAGTCCACCTTCCGCCGATTGGCTGACTGGCTCGCACCGCGCCGGCCACTGTCACGGGGCAACGAGCGAACCAGGCGGCTGCTTGAAGATGAAGTCGCCGGCGAGGGACGCGAAACAATGCCTGGCTCGCGCCCAAGGGCGGGGCTCCAAGGTGGCCGCACCCGGCAACCAGGCGCGTGTTATGTTTCTGGCCCTGGGGCGGTGAGAGCTCCCGAAGGGGCCGGGCCGCGCAAGGATCAGGACAGCGACCGACCCTTCACTCGAGGCCTCGGCCTGCGCTCGCCCACAGGCCGCCAACGACGCTGCCGCAGCTGGCCGCCAGCCAAAGGCCACAGCGGGGACAACCAGCGCGCGCCCGTATCGCCTGAGAAGGGCTGCACGCGGCGAACGGCCGGCAGAACCCGAGCCCGATGCTGCAAGGCGTGACTGGGAGGATAATTTCCGCGCTCGGAGGACGGCTGGCTCACCCGCAACGATGTGGACCGGCGTGCTCATGACGTGCTCGACTGCCTCAGGGGCTAAGTAGGACACGAACACCACCAGGCGGGCCGCGGACTTTGGAGCGTAGACATCGGTGACGCTTCCGAACCGGGCAAAGTACGCGCTCAGCGCCTCGAGCGGCACCGGGGCGTTGGGCCGGACAAACACCCGGTGGGAAGTCGACCGCGCGCGGCCCGACATCCCGAGGGCCGCGCAGGTTATGCCCTGGGGAGCAAAGGAGTGCTGTCCAAACCTCACGAGAGCCGGCAGGGCGGTCGCGGCTGCGGGGGCGCCCACGGCTCCAAGCCCTGCGGCTGCGGCCGCAGGACCATAAGACCGTTCGTAGTGTTACCGCTCCGCCTGACGGCGCGCCGGCGGCGTCCGGCCGAGGCCCTGTCGCGGGCTCGTGCGTCCGTGGCAGCGACAAGGCGTTCGGCCGCGGTCAGGCACGCATCCCCACCGAGCCTGCACCAGCTCGGCATGCATGCGAGCTGGTGTACAAGACCCTCGGAGCATGCGATCCAGCGGCGCTACCTGGCGGCACGATGCCATGAGCACGGCCGACAGCCGGCAGAGGCTTGGTCCTGTGGTGGGGGGGGGCGGGCAGTGACTCCCAGCCTCAGCCCCCAGCACACCGCGGGCGATTGGCGCCGACCCAGGCCCTCGCAACGCTGTGAAATCATGTTCGGCCAATCCGTGCGACCTCCGGGGACCTCCACCCGGGGAATGAGCCATCTGGCAAGACAAGGACGGCGGGCAGTTGCGTCGTCGGACTCCCGCACCGAGGCAGCAGCATCCCCCGGTGGGAGGCCCGCCCGTCCTGCCGTTTCGACGGTGGGAGCAAGAACACCCTCGTTCAGGAGGCCGGGGGCGACTGTGCCGTCATCGAGACCGTCGGCTGGAGCAACGGCATCCGCCCGCTCCGGCGCTGGTGCGCGAGCTGGTGCCAGCGTGCGGCACGCCGATCCACCGGCAACACATCGCTCCGCCGGCTCGAGCCGATCGGGGGGGCTGTCGTCAAGGTCAGGAGCTGAAAGCTCGCGGACGAGATCGGGAGCGGCTTCCGACGCCGTCGCTGCCCGAGCCAGGCGCGCCCGTGCTGCGGCAGGCAGTGCCGGGCGGGCAGCACGGGACGGGTCGTCGACTTCCACCGGAGCAGGCGCTGCGGCGGCATCGGCGACGGAGCACGCCGCCAAACTGCGCGAGCGGCTCTCCTTTCGGCTCTCGGACCTTGAGCTTAAGACGACCGTCGGGACTGGCACGTTCGGCCGAGTCAGGGTTGTCCGGCACAAGCCTTCCGGAAAGCACATGGCGCTGAAAATGCTGCGCAAGACCGACGTTGTGAGGATGCGGCAGCTGGAGCACCTCAAGGACGAGGTCCGCATCCTCCTCGCCGTCTCGCACCCCTTCGTGGTGAACCTGCTGGGCCATGCCCAGGACGAGCGTAGGCTTTTCATGCTGATGGAGTACGTTCCGGGGGGCGAGCTCTTCACCAAGCTGCGGGACGAGGACCGTTTTTCGAGCTCGGCCTCGTGCTTCTACGCGGCGGAGATCGCTCTCGCGTTCGAGCACCTGCACTCCCTGGGCATCGTGTACAGGGACCTCAAGGTGAGGGCCTCCCGACACCGCGCGCGCGCCGCCCCGGCACCGCCTGCCGGCAACGCCCGTTGCCGCAAGCTGCCGCCGCTCCCGCGATCCCTCCTCCGCTTTGCCCGTTCCGTCCCCTTGATGCGCAGCCCGAGAACCTCCTCTTCTCCAGCGGCGGCCACATCAAGATCACGGACTTTGGCTTCGCGAAGCGCGTCGGGTCGGAGAAGACGTTCACGATGTGCGGCACCCCAGAGTACCTCGCCCCCGAGATCATCCAGGTGAGGGCACGGGGCAATGCAGGTGCGCGCCTCCTGGCTCGAAGTGGTTCGGGCATGACGGCTCGCGACCCCCACAAACGCCGTTGCGCCCATTGCCTCCCGCTGCGCAGACGGTCGGGCACGGCATTCCCGTCGACTGGTGGGCGCTCGGCGTGCTCATTTACGAGATGATGGCCGGCATGCCGCCGTTCTTCAGCGAGACGCCGTACGGCATCTACCAGAAGATCCTCAAGGGACGGCTCCGGTTCCCCCGCAGCTTCGACGTCAAGGCGTCCGACCTGGTCACGCGCCTCCTCACCATGGACCCGACGAGGCGGCTCGGTGAGCCACGCCGCGCTGCCCCCGCCGTGCGCTGCTGCCGGGTGGCGACATGTTGCCCCTGGCAAGCTCGCCGCGTGCCGCGCGCAAGACCCCTCCGTGTCTACGAATCCGTGCCACCGCTCGCAGGCTGCTTGCGCGGCGGCGCAGCTGACGTCAAGGCCCACCGCTGGTTCAGCAAGCTCGACTGGGCTGCGCTCGAGGCCTGCGCCGTGGAGCCTCCCTTCGTGCCGGAAGTGCGGTCGGACGGGGACACGGCGCACTTCCCGGAGGACTACCCCGACTCGGACGACGAGGCGGGCGTGCCTACACCAGCAGAGCAGGCAGCCTTCCGGGCCTTTGACGAGTTCTGAGGCGCAGGCAGAGAGGACCGCGACGCCTCAACGGCACGCGCAGGCGCCACTGACAGGGATTGTGAGACCCAGCGAACTTGCAACGGCGTGAAGCGCACTGGCCCAATGCACGAACGGCAAGTGTTGACACCCGCGGAAGGAACGGTGACGACCCCAAAGGGGCCACGGAACGCAAACACGCACGAGGGGGGCCGCGCGACGCACTCAGAGCATGAAGGCCAGGTCGCGGTTCGGGAGGCCGTCGCCAAAGTAGGCGCCGCCAAAGTCCGGGCTGCCCAGGCGGTGCACGAAGAAGTAGCCCGGCCACCGCAGCGACCGCACCGTCACCGTCCCCTCCCCCTCGTCCACCCTGACGCTCCACACTCCCGTGGGCTCGTCCTCGGAGATCGGGTCCAGGAAGTCGACGTCCTTCACGGTGCCCTCCCGGTCGAGGGCGGACTTGCGCTCCAGGGCGAAGGGCTTCCGGAAGTGGAGGAACGACGCGGTGCTGCCCGCCTCCGTGGCCGAAAGGCCGGCGAAGGACGGGTTTGGCGCCAGGTAGTGTGTGGGGGTGATGACGAACGCGCCCCTGGGCACCAGGCTGAGGTCCGAATCCATGGCTGTGACGCGGTGAACGAGCCTGTGGGCCTCGACGAACCGCACCTTCTTGGGCTTGGGCGCCCTCTCGCCGTCCTCCTCGTCCTCCTCGGGCTCCTCCTCCTCCTCTTCCTCGTTGTCCTCCTCGAGCACCAGCCCGGGGTCGCCGCGCAGGGTGCCTTCAAGCTTGGAGCAGCGATCAGCAAACTCGTCGGTCACGTCTGGGAACGCCTGCAGCTCGAACTTCTTCGTGGTGCTGCGCGGGTGGCGGAATCAGGGCAGCGTAGCAATTTGGTGGACGTGCAAGGAAACGGCGCGGCTTTCCGTCCCCTGCGGCCACCGTCCGCCTCGCTTGATTTCGGCCCGCGCATGAGGCCGAGCCATGCCCGCTGAGCACTCGCCATGGCCCGACCATGGGATCGGTTGCAAACCGGTTGGCGCCGCCCCGCAAGCCCTTGGCCGTCGACGGCTCGCAAGCTCACCAAAAGAAGAAGTGTTTCTTGGGGTAATCAGCAGACGGCGGGAAGCCGTAAACGACCAGGTAATCCGCCTCGGCCGCGGTGATGCGCCCCCAGAAGCGCACAGTGGACAAGCCCTCCTCAAGCTGACGCTTGCGCATGCTTGCCTCGAGCCCTGCACGCTCCTCGACGCTCAATGTGAACCCAGACCCCGCAAGGTCGTCCATGCGTCGGATGTCCATGGCCTCTCAGGCGCGCTGGTGGCGGCCATTCGGCCCGTTGCGCGCGGCAGAGCCTTGGCCCGAATCTAATCCGTGGTGCCATAGATGCGAGCCCCGACAATTCGTCCCGTCCCTGGTCATGACAGCGGGCTACACGAGGCGCCGTGAACGACAAGCATGAACTTAGTGGTGCGCTGGCTCGAGTGGGCGTCTTCTTACCACACTTTGAAGCACCCGGGACGTCCGCGAACGGGCACCACCATCCCCCGCGGCTTCCCGCGGTCCATGCGCACAGCAGCACCAATGCATGCACAAGTGGGTGCACTGAAGACTGAATGATCTGTGGAAGGCGTTCGGTGTCCCATCAATCAGTCACTCATCGAACCCCGCGGCACCTGGCCAAAGCAGCCTTCCCCGGGCATGGCCGCCGCTTGGGTCGCCTCGCCCCACATCGGCTGCACCGCCGGCACAATTGGGCGCTCACTGGCTCTGCGGTAACGCGGCGTGGTCAGCCCGAGGATTCGCAAGCCTCTGCTCGCGCCGACGATCGCTGAGATGGCGGAGGCACCTTGTTGGCAGGCGCCGCCAGGCGCTGGGCAAGCCTTCGCCCCAACCCAGCCTTGGAGCCTTTGCTTCAGTTTGCGGCATCGCCCAGTCCGATTGGCGGCTTGGCCTGGACGGCCGCTGTGCGCTCCCTGGGTACCCCCCAGCCTTGATCGTCGGACTGAGGCGCTGCCATGAGCGAAGCTAAGGTAGCCCCAGCCAGGCATGACAATCTGCGGCGCGTTGTTCAGGCCGCAGGGCTGGTCCACACCGATCCTGACAAGTTTGAGCGCGAGCAGGCGAGGGCAAAACAGGACAAGTCCGTTTCGCAGCTCAAGGTCGCCACGCTAGTCATCGGTTTCTTTGGCATGGCACTGTCTATCAGTGCTGCCGAGATGCACGTCGATGAGGGCTACTCAGCGTCACCGGCAGTCTATGGGCTCAAAGCGATCTCCTCGGCCTTCACTTGCCTGTTGCTGGTGCTTCTCGTTCTGCTTTACCGTGCCCAGCTCGTCGCGGGCAAGCTTCACGGTGAGCTGGACAGCGCTGACACCCTTTACTCCACCGGCATGCTCAACTCGCTTTTGCTCGAGATGTGCCTGTGCGCGCTGCACTGCCCTGTGGGGCTGGACAGCACTGTCACGTTCACAAACCTCGGGCTCACGATCCGGTACACCCTCGACGAAGTTTTTGGGGTGCTCGTGCTCGTCCGGTGCTACCTTCTTGTTCGCGTGTTCGACGACGCCGCGGGCTTCGTCACGGCGCAGGCAAGGGTTGTCGCCAAATGGAATCGGGTCAATTTCGGCATCGGCTTCACGTTTCGCTCCATGATGGAGCGGTTCCCGCTGCGCTTCGTGAGCCTTCTGATGTTTGTCACCACCCTGAGCCTGGCGCATGCGCTCCGGGTGTGCGAGCGGCCGGTGTGCCGAGACTGGTCCAACGTCGTCGCGCGCTGCGGACCGTATGAGGACAGCTACGAGCACTACACGACAGCTCTGTGGAACATTGTGATCACCATGACGACCGTCGGCTACGGCGATATCTACCCCATTTCCCATGGCGGTCGCATGGTTGCCACCATCGCTTGCTTTGCTGGCGTCGCGCTCGTCGCTCTTCTGGTCACGGCCATCACGGGCATGAGCCAGTTCGACCCGGACGAGCTTCGGGCATTCAACGCTCTTTACCGTGCACAAGGGCGGTCCTCCCACCGCTCCGCGGCTGCACGCATGATTGCGTCAGCGTGGGCCTACTACAAGCTCCGCTTGCGGACCATCCACGGCCTCGACACCAGGCTCCGATTCCCGACTGAAAGGCGCATGCGGAAGCCAACGGCCGCGGCCCTCGAGAAGGACGTGGTCTACGTCACGAACGCAGACGGCCGGGTGGCCCGCGTACCGAACGGCTATCAGTTCCTCCTCGCGGAGGTTCATACATGGAAGCAGGCCCGGTCAGAACACCACGCCGTCACCCGTGAGAAGAGCGAGCTGGCGCTGGTGGTTGCGGAGGTACTGCAATCGCGCGCCCGCTTCAACGAAATGTCGCAGGCCCTGGCCCGACAGCTGGCGATGCTCGCCGCCATCGTCCCGAACCTTAAGGCCCAGCTTGACCTTGTCTCCGCCAAGGTCGGCGTCCCCAGGCTCCCGCTGCCCTCGACTGTGCTCACCGATCCAGGGCTGCTTCCCGGCGGCCTCAAGTTCCCGGCCCGCCTCGTGTACGCGCCGACCGCCGCCGCCGCACAAGCTACCACCTGGCCACGAAAGCCGGGCACGGGGCCCGAAATCTTTCCGTTGGCGTACGTCTCGATGCACGATGCAGTGACGTCGGAAGCGGAACGTCAGTTCTCGGAGACCCTTCGCTCACTTCCGTCCATGCGAGGACAGCCGTCGGGGGGAACACCACCCATCAGCCGAGCATCGCGCTCAGCGCCGCGGCTTGAGCGCCGCCCTGGCCTGATCCACGCTGAGGAAGAGGACGACGGCGACCTCCGGACCCACACGTCGGTGGCATCATCCGCACTCACGTCCGATTCAGGTGGTCACGTCACCCCGCCGCTGCGAGGTCCTGGGTCGCATGCCACGCCAGTGGCTGCAGTCGTCGGGGTTGTCAGCCGGCCACCAAGAGACTCTAAACCCACCGTCACGACCGACTAGGTATCGTCCCGAGCGGACCCCTGCTTGCTTCAACTGAGCCCAGAGAGCGTGCATAGCAACAACTGAATGGGCGGAGCTTCAAGCCGGTATCACGCGCTGCCTGGCCCGTGTTCAGGCGTGCAACGATGGCTACCCACACGGCACACGATGAGAGCAAAACGGCGCTCGCTTGGCTCGGCGGCGCTGGGACGCAGAGGCGGCCGGGGCTCCCCGCAACACGCCGTTGCACTCCACCGTGCGCAGCAAAGCCCCACTGCAGGTGGCTGATGGCTTCTATGGTCGATTATGTCAGCTCTGACGAAGAAGTAACCCCAGGGAAGGCTCCCGTACCGCGGGATGGGCCTTCGGCCTCCGGGATGATTCGCGGCACGCTGGTGGACGCCGCCCCCGAGCCGGTGCTTAGCCTGGCGGTGAGAAACAGCACGGCTGCTTGGATGGGCCGGCTTGGCACGGCCTGGAACTCGGCCAGGGATCGCGCGGGAACGAGGAGCACTACGGCCCCTGGTTCAAGGCCAGGCAGGCAGCTCCCGCTAGCCCGGCTTGCGGCTGCAACGTATGCTGGTCTGCACGAAGAAAGCTGCGCTTGTTGCGAGCCAGTCGCTCGACGGCGGGCGTGCGTGGATGCCCCCACCTTTGCTCCGCGTCCTCGGCAGCCGAACGACTCGACTCCGCCGTCCCACCTCGCCCCCGCAGGCGGCTGGTTCTACGCACGTGCAAGAAGCCGTAGCGGGTCCGCTGTTGCCCGGTCCGCTCGGCTCGCTTGGCGTCGGAGCGCTGCCAGAGGGCACCACAGCAGTTGGCTCCGGTGCCGTCGTCAGGGTGAGCCAGCTCGTCGCCCGGCAGCGCAAGGGTGACGGTAGCGTACAGCATGCCGTGCGCCGCGGCCTCTTGTGAGGCCCAGCGGTGCACCTGTCCGGCCGCAGTCGTACCTCACCTCGGCCCAATACTCTTTTCTCCGTATTCGCAGCGCGTTGAGGCAGATGACCACTTCTTCAGGAGGCAGTTTGCAAACATGCAGACGCTCGGGTTCGCGGCCGACCCGTCGGGAGGCGCAGGCTTCGTTGGGGACCGCGAGGCCGCAGCGGCGATGCGTGGCTTTGATTCTCGGGACGCTTCTCTCACCCGGGCCCAGCGCCGCGCACTGGGGGCAGCAAGGGACGCAGCTGAGCTGTCGGGGCAGGCCCGGATGGGCTGGGGCAGGAGCCGCGTGACCGCGGTCGAGACGGGAGGCATCACGGAGCAGATGAGGCGGCACCGCAAGGAGCTGGGCCTGCCAGAGGACGAGCTGGAGGAGGGTGAGGGCGGTAGGCCGGCGGATGCCGCGCCGGAAGGCGAAGATGGCGAGCAAGAGGCGTCGGCGTCGTCGTCCTCCGCCGTGGCGGGCGAGTCTCTCGCCGCGGCCAGGCGCAGGCGGCGGCGCGGCAACGCAGGCGGCGACCCCAAGGACGGCATGCCCGCAGAGGCCGCTTCTTCCGACTTCGTGGGCAAGTCGGAGACGGACTACCAGGGGCGCAGCTGGCTGGAGCCGCCTGCGGCGGAGCGCGCGGCCGCGTCCGCCGACCTGTCGGACCGCACGTCGGTGGCGCCCAGGCGCTGCATCCACCGTTACACAGGCCACTCCAAGGGCGTGCAGGACATCGCCTTCCTCCCCGACACGGGCCACATGCTGCTCACGGCGTCGCTGGACAACACCGTGCGCATCTGGCAGACGTCGTCCACGCGCAAGTGCCAGCGCGTGTACGCCGGCCACACGGCGGGAGTGCGCCAGGTCACGTTTCGCGCCGACGGCGCGTCCTTCGCATCGGCCTCCTTCGACACCCACGTGAAGATCTGGGACACGGAAACCGGCAAGTGCACCGGGTCTTACCAGACCGCGGCCAAGGGCACGCCCTCGTGCGTCACTTTCCGGCCGGGCGACGAGAACACGTTCGTCATCGGAGGCTCAGACCGCAAGGTCTCCCAGTTCGACGCGCGGTCGGGCGAGATCGTGCAGACCTACGACTACCACCTGGACAACATCCTCACGGCGACATACTACGACGAGGGCCGCAAGCTGGTTACGACCAGCGATGACAAGAAGATCTTCGTCTGGGAGCACGGCATCAACGTTCCCATGCGCCAGATCCAGGACCCCGCGATGCACGCCATGACCTGCGCGACCATGCACCCTTCGCAAGAGCTGTGGTGCGGACAGGCCATGAACAACCAGATCGTCGTGTACAACGTGAGCCCCAAGTTTCGCATCAACCGCAAGGCCAAGTTCAGCGGCCATATCAGCGCAGGGTACGCGTGCCAGCTCTCCGTGTCGTCGGACGGGCAGTTTATGGCCAGCGGGGACGGGCACGGCCGGCTGTGGGTCTGGGACTGGAAGAGCCGGAAGGCGGCATCGAGGCTTCGCGCCCACGACGCCGGCCCGTGCATCGGATGCGAGTGGCACCCCGCCATGGGGGATATCATCGCAACTTGCGGGTGGGATGGCACCGCCAAGCTTTGGGGGTCCGCGACGACAAAGTGAGTGTGCGAGCGTTGAGAGATGCACCCTTGAGCGAGCGTGTGGACGGATGCGCTGGGGGCGCATCGTCGTCAAACCTGAAGATTCGACCAGACAGCTTTGCACTCAAGAGATCATGACATCACAGACAGCCCGTGAGAGCCGGCAACCTCCGCCGGCCGGTCAAAGGCAGAGCCCACTCCCGCGTCAAGAAGCTGCCGCGAGTGCCGCCCGAACCCAGCCGCTGACATCCTCGCGCTGCGCCCACGCGCGGCCGTCGCTGTGCGCGCGCACGAGCATATCATCCGCGCTCAAGCCTTCTGCCTCGGCTCGAGCCAAGTCGACGGCGGCAGCCGCCCTCGTGCCTGTGCGGCAAAGCACCAGCACGGGCTTGGCAGCAGCCTGGATCTCCGCCACGACGGCGGCCGCAGCTGCCGTGCTGTACTCGCCATCCGGCGGGCCGGTGGCGAGGAAGTTGGCGGTTGTGCCATCCGGGAGATAGGCGGAGAGGTCCCTGCCCATCGGCTCCGGAAACGGAACCAGCTGAATCACTGTCTTGATCCCCGATGCAGACACAGCTTGTTTGAGCGTGTCCGCTGAAATGATGCCGCCCACAAACGTCTCCTCGTCGACACGCCGGAGCGAGCCGTCGAGCTCCGACAAGACCTGTGCTTCGAAGGCCTCGATACCCTCGACTACCCAGTGTCGCAGCACAGCCTTGTCTGCCCACGGAAGGGAGATGTCCATGGCATGCGAGACCACCTTGTGAGGCGGTGCCCTGGCCTGCCTGGCCTCGTAGATGGAGACCGCAGCCGAGGCCCGG
>Ga0306871_1000926_pt1 | contig 10888 bp, 9 predicted proteins | sample AntRauMeHopE1497_FD_190447 | JGI IMG/M metagenome (GOLD analysis project Ga0306871, IMG submission 190447) | Saline lake microbial communities from Rauer Islands, Antarctica - Metagenome Hop E1 #497 (v2) (version 2) | ecosystem: Environmental > Aquatic > Non-marine Saline and Alkaline > Saline ... | reverse complement strand
GGAGAAATCCCTGGTGTTCAAGCTGCGCACCCGCAAGTGATCCCGTTGGTTTTTGGGCTGCGATGGCGGCCGCGACTGCTTGATCTCGTGTTTGCTTTGTGTCTTCGCCGACCCGCGCGAGCGGAAACGAAGAAGAGTCGCATGCCCGCACACCCCTGCGCCGGGCTGTGCGATGCCGCGGCGTCGCCAGCGGGGCGGGAAAGCGCCGCCAGCACAGAGCCAATCACCGCCCGTCGCTGTTCGGCTTTGCGACACGCACAGCACCGGCCGGCCCCGGATGGCGGCGGCCGACGATGCGGGGGATGCCGCAGAAGAACTGAGCAACGTGTTCGAGCGCGGCGAGCGCCTGGAAAAGGGCGAGCAGGAAGGCGCGGGGTGAGACGTGCGGCCGCGGCCGCCAGCCCCTGGAGCCGCGTGACCGCCGCTCTGAGCGCGACATGCGGTCCCTGCACTACCCCGCAGCGTCATTGCGCGGTTCATCGGAAAGGACGGCGTCAGGCTGTGGAGAGGGGTGCAGGACTGCGTCCGAATGCACTACGGCGCCGAGCGGATGAGAGAGGTCCGGAAGAGCGTGAGCTGCCATCGCCCGGGCTCTGGGAATCGCAGCGTTTGGATCTTGGGGTGAGTCGCGCCCGGTCGCGCGCCGGCCACCAGCGCGGCGCCCGCCACCCTGCCGCAGATTTTCCGCCTGGCTTGGAGGGCGTCCGCGCTCTACGCGCGGGGCAAGCTCAAGGCCGATGACGTAGCCCATATCAACGATCCGCTCATGGTGAGCGCAGCGGCCGGTGCGGGCCCAGCCGCGGCGGCGTGGCCGCTCCTCACAGCGCTCGGCCGACCACGCGGCCACCGCGCTTCCCCAGCCCACACGTCCTGCAGGATACGATGGAGAGCCTGTTCAACACAGCGACCGCCGAGTCACGCACGCACGCCACCAACGTCTTCCCGCTGAGCACCAAGATTGCCAGGCTCCACGACGCCCTCCTCGAGGTCCTCCGTCGCTTCATCAGCGAGTCGGTGATGCGACCGGAGCTGGCGCTCAGCCTGACCAAGTGAGGGCGCGGCCCGCCTCGGGACGCCGCCGCGAGACGAGGCCCCAGGACCACACGCCGCTCGCTATCAACCCTCCCCACCCCCGCGCCCCGCTTGCGCCCCGCAGCACCTTCATCGGCGTCGGGAACGAGTCCTTCCTCAACCCGGTCATGAACGACGAGGCCTTCACCGAGCCGAGGGCGCGCCTCGCCGACGCCACGGCCCGCCTCCTGCACCGCTTCAGGCACCCTAACTTCCTCGCGGGCGTCCCGTCCGAGCGCCGGTGCCGCGTCCAGAGCTGCTTCTACCCGCGGACGTACGGCGGGCTCTGCGTGGACCACGGGCTGGAGCGGCACCGGCGCATGCTCGAGCGGCCGACGCTGAGGGACGCGCTCGGCGACGCCAGGCGGGTGTCTGCCTTCGCCCGGTGGGTGCAGGGCGCCCACCCCGACTCGATGCGCCTCTTCGCGCTCTGGCGGTCGTGCCTCGCGTACCGCACCACAACGTCGCCGTCCCTCCGGCTAGTCAAGGCGCGGACCTTGCTGGAGAAGCATCTGGGGCCGGACGCCGACGGGCGCGACGGGATGGCGTCGTCCAGGGCCGGCGAGGGCGCCCCCGTGGGCGGCGGGAAGCGCCTCGCCCGGTTCTCGAGCGCCTCGGCCAGCCTGACGTGGATGCCCGCCGAGGCGGTGGCGGCGGTGAGGAAGCGGGTGGTGGAGGCGAGCGAGTGGGAGCACGCGGGGGAGCATGAGCTCCACGCCGCGGCGGCGAGGTACGCCGTGGGGGAGGACGGCGGATCCGACGCCGGCGCGGCCAAGGGGCAGCCGGTCACGTGCCCCGCCGACCTGCTCCAGCCCATCGAGTCCGAGGCGTTCGACCGCCTGGACGTGCTGTTCCAGCGCGAGTACGTGGACTCCAAGGGCTACGCCGACACCATGGGCGCCATCTCCGCGGCGATCACGACGCCGAGGTCCTCCCGGGGTATCCGGAGGCGGGACCCGAGCGAAGCGTCGGAAGCAGCGTGGGCGGCCTCAGCGTCGTCCGGCGGCGGGCGCCTCGGGTAAGGGGGCGCGCTCGCCGAGGGCGGGGCATGATGTGTGACGGCGGGTGTCGCAGAAAACGGATGGAATCGCGACCCTGGCCGATGCAAGCGCACGGCGCAGGGCCGTCGGCACAGGAATCTCACAGTTCAATCGCATCACAACTCCAGCTCCGCCGACGCTCGCCCTGCTGCCGGCGCCGACGACATTGCAGTCAGCGGTGAGTCACTCCGCGCTGCTGGGTCGGAGCGCGACGGCGTCGCGGGCAGCGAGCGGACAGGGGCTGCCGCGCCGGCCGCCCCGGCCAGGCCACGGCGACTGCTGTCACCGGGAGACGCAGACGCCCTCGCGGCGGCGCCGCGAGCGGCGAGCGCCCTTGCTCGGATGGGGATGACCGTCGAAGCGCTCGCCTCCAGCCGGGCGCGTCGCACGTCGAGCTGCGAGGCCAGCCGCTCCAGGTCGGCCTCGTCGAACCAGACGACCATGCGCAGGGCGCTGGGGCTGCAGTCGCAGAGGTTTTCTGCAAAGCGAGGGCGGACCACGGTGTGCTGGGGGTCGGGCTCGACGATCGCGTCGATCTCCTCGCGCGGCACCCCCTTACTCAGCAGCGCTTTGACCTCCTCCTCGGCCAGCTTCCTCGCATCGTTGCGAGCTTCCGCCGCCTCTGATCTGCACAGCGCCGACTCGCACACCACCGCGGACACGAAGCACATACGGCCCGAAAAGGCGCAGTTGTACCGTGGCTCGCCCCCCGACATCACGATGACCATGCTGGGGTCGACTCCTTCCATGGCGAGGAAGGAGGCCCTGTCGCTGCGCGCCTCCGCAGCGATGATGCGGAGGTCTCGTGCGACGTGCGTGCAGGCCTCCAGGTCCAGCTCCTCCGGGGCGCGGGCCGCGCGGATGACGATCTCGTCGTGGGAGAAGCAGGTCTCCCTCGCCACCTTCTCGTAGTGGCGCATGGCCCGCCGGCCCATGGGAACCCAGTCGGGCACCGCGAAGTTGCACGCCTCGGCGATGTTGAAGCCGTGGCTGAACCCGGAGTGGTACCCGCGGGGGAAGGTGACGATGAACTCGCCGGGCTCCTGCACCGTGTGGAACACGGGGATGCCGCTCGACTGCACGATGGCGGGGCTGAAGACGGTCGTGAGCTTGTGGATGCGGTCGGGCTCCTTGGTGAACTTGTCGGGCAAGTGGGAGCGGACAGTGCGCTCAAATGCGTCCGCTGCCCTCTCCGGGATGCCGTACCACGTCTTTGCCGTGCCGTGGTGCATGTAGTTGATGGAGTACAGGTAGTTGTCCTCCGTGTGCCACGCGAACGAGGCGAAGAGCATCCCGACGTACAGCCAGGGAACGTTGACGCCCCCAACCTGCCCCTTCATGTGCCGGAGGAGGGAGCCCTTGGCCCGGGCGAGGTTCCGGAGGTTCCACCCCGTGACCGTGTAGTACTTGGGGTCAGCAAAGTCGACGGGGACGCGGGCGGGGTCGCCGGCGATGGCCTCGTCCTCGGGCGCGGGCGCGGCGAAGCCCGACCCGTTCACGCGGACGTCCTGGTCGTTCGCGTACTCGACCCTGACATGCGGGTGTGAGGCCTCCACGATGCGCCAGTACGCATCCTCGACCGCCGCGGCCATCCGCAAGCGGCCCGACGGGCTGCCGAGATCTCTCGAGCTGCTCGGCCGGGACCAGTATTCGGGCGGCGACGGCGTCGACGCGCCCGTGTACTGGAGCTCCGGGTAGCCGGCATCGAAGCGCTCGGCCATGGCCTTGAACGCGGGCAGCGTGTACTCCTCGCCGTCCTCGAACTCCTCGGCGTCCTGGAGGTTGTGGACGAGCTGCTCCCTCGTCTCCATCGGGCGCGCCGCCAGGTCCCTGGACAGGCCACACGCCGGCCTCCACCCGACCGGGGGCACGATCTTGGCGATCCCGGACCCCCTACCCCGCGGGGCGATCGATCGGATGTAGGCGATGGGATCCCGGAACTCCTCGAGCGTCGGGGTGAAGACGGGACACTCTGGGCACCGCACGGGCTCCAGTTTCTGCGGCCGCGCGCACGGGGAAGCGCAAGCACACGGACGCGTGGCGCAGGCAGGACCGCCAGGCGCCCGCAGCGAGCCACGGGGCGGGGCGCGTCTCCGGCCCAGGCCCCCTGCCGCGGGGGTGCCACCCCACCCGCCCGAGGAAACGGCGCACGACTGGCGTGGCACCGATCGCCGATGGCACTCGAGAACGGTGACAAGACGTCGGCCGCCACACTTCGCCCCCGCCAATGACGGTCAGCAGAAACGCCCCTCAGGCCTGCCGCCTCAGCAATGGCACGTACAGCGCCCGAAGCCCACGCAACGCTCAGCAACATGGGGGAATCGCATTTCGCGGATGGACGCAAACGCTGCGCAGCCCTCACCTGCTGCACCTGGGACCGCTCCAAAGCGAGCCGAATTCTGCGCTCCTCCTCGGCCGATGATGACGCCGACGCACGCGCGGGCCGCCTGGCACGCTTCGGGCGGCCGCCAGGCGAATCCTCCTCGCGCGGCCGCAGCGCGGGGCGAGCCGGCGGGGCTGACTGCATCGCGATGGGCTGCGTCGTAGGAAGGATTCGAGGCCGAAAAGCCAAAAAGGAACAAGAGCACGTCCATCAAATACCGGGGGCGCGGCGAACGCAAACCGCCGAACCGATCAGGCCGCAGCGCACGCCTCAACCGCATGCACACGCGGATGAGGCCGGAGGGCATGCGGAGCACCCCGCGGGGCAAAAAGCGCTCGGCTTCCCCTCGGTAACGCAACAGGCAACCATCCGGGCATTTGCCCCCGGCTGGCTGGGGGCCGGACCGCGTCCCAAGGCGACGGAGGTGGTCGACGACCGGAAACAATTGGCTGGTGGGGGGAAATCACGCCCTCTCGGCTTGCCAGGGAGCTTGGCTGAGGCCGCAAGCCGCGGGAATGACACATGAGTGCATTTCCGGTCGTTCGCCGACGATGCGCTTTCCTCACCGGGAACCCTCGTCCGGCGGCGAGTTCTTGCCGCGCGCGCGGCGACGGTGTCCGAGGTTGACCCGGGGCGCGAAAGTGGCGGTCGTGCGCAGCTCGCGGGGCGGCAGCACGTCCTCACGGCGCCTGGTTTCTGGCCCGAGCTCCGGTCTGAGGCTCTGCCGGCAAGGTCGGACATGCGAGCGGCACCCTTCTCGCCCTCGCCATCGCGGCAGCGGCCCGCGGCTGGCCGCGCCCACTCGTGCCTGCCGCTGGGTGTTTGGGAGGGTATGAGCGGGAAACGAGCATGTGAGCCGCCCGTCACGGTGCGCGGCAAAGCCCAAGCCGAGCGTCAGGCCGAGCGTGCAGGCGACCCCCCTGCTCCCGCCGGCGGCCTTGGCACCGCGGAGCGGTCGTGTCCGTGGTGGAATACCACCTTTATTCGCCTGACGGGGCACGCGCGGGCACCATGGCCGCCACGGCCGACGCCAGCCGGGACCAGCCACGCGCGCGTTCGATCGAGCATGCTTTCGGGCCGTGGCCTCGCCCCCGCGGTGCCGCATGCTCCCGCGTCCTCACCGTCGCCCTCCCGTGAACCTAGGTTCCCAACCAATCGGTTCCGGAGCGGCCGCGGCGCGGATCCACTTCGTCGCGTCGTCGGGCTCCCTCGTCCTGCCTTGCTCCGGACCCACTGTTGCCCCCGTTTTGCTCCCCGCCTGTGCTGATCCGCAGCTGCAGCTGCCGCGGCGGCATCCGCGGAAGGCGACGAAGGAGGATGGTCCACGGCCGGCTCGAAGTCGCGCGGGCGCGGCGGAAGCCGCGGATCCGCCGGCGCGGCACTCGGCGGAGCCGGAGCAGCATCTGCTGCCGCGTCATCCGCGCGGTCGGGGGCGAAGTTGACCTCGGCAGGAGTGCCGGTCGCCGGCCCGCTCCGACACAGAACTATCCGGCGGCCGTTCCTTCAGGTTGTCGTGCTCTTCGCGTCCGACACAAAGGTTCTCGAGTACGCCGAGAAGGTCAGAAGCCGCTTCACTAGGCACGGGATCGACGTGTTCCTTCACACCAGCCTGTCCGAGGTGGAGCTGGCGCGGGGAGGCCGCGGCCCCCAGTGGATCCGCCCCTCCCACTTGTCGACGGTGATCTCAGCCACCAAGGCCGACTTTCTCGTCGTCGTCGGTGACCGCAACATGCGAAACGAGACGTGCCAGGGCCGCCGGTCGGGCAAGCTGGTCGAGATGGGCATCACCGAGCGCATCACGTCCATCCTCCAGGCCTGGGCCAAGGACGTCGGCATCGACGGCGCCGATGCCAAGGGAGGCGAGGGCCTCGCACCGGGCCAGCTGTCGGACCGGCTTCATGCGTACACTGGGGTGCCCCGCGCCCTCGAGCGCTCGGCGAACCTTGAGCTCGACGCCTCGGCCGCGGCCAAGTGGCGCCAGCCTGCAAGGCGGACAGGGAGCCTGCTCTCGGACCACGACGCAGAGATGGCCAGCCTCGTGACCCAGGTGCAGACCCAGGGCAAGCGGCTGCACCGGGAGCTTTTCGACGCGCTCCCCGCCCTGAAGGAGCTTCCCGTCCTGCCCAAGGTGAGCCGGTCCCTCGCGCAGTGCCGGTGCCCTCGAGTGACCCTGGCCGCGGCAGCCGACCTCCTGTGCTCTGCTTCAAGTCTCCGTCCGCCCGCAGGGAGCCTCGCTCGCCCAGACTCTGTCGTTTCGCATGGGCCTCGGGATCGGCCGACAGGTTGCTGCAACCTTTCGGCCGACCCCCGAGACCCTTCACGAGGCCAGGCCGTCGGGTCACATCCCGTCGAGCCTCCGTGACCGCCTGGTCTCCCTCGCCTCGGAGCTGATGTCCAGGCTGGAGACGGCCATCGCGGAGGTGGCTGCCAACGCTGGAGGCGCCCACTCCCTCTGGGGCGCGTACCGCTCGGTGAGCCACATCGCATGTCCCCCCCTCCCTCCTTGCCCTTCCCAAAAGCCCATGGCGCGTGATGATTTTGCATTCAACCATCTTTCGAGTGTGATCGTCCCCGGATTTCCGGGGCAATGAACTCAACTGCATCGTCTGATGCCACCGGCCCCGGCGGGCCGTCCCGCTCGTACCTGTCTCCCGCGTCGCCTCACCTTTCCTTTTCCACCGCCTTGACCCTCGGCCCGCAGGAGCTCGAACGCGTTGCCGCGGAGCGTGCGGCTTCGGGGGGCGGCAAAGGGCGGGCGAGGGCCAAGCCCGCGGGAGTCCGCAAGGCGCCCGAGCATGCCGTGCCTCCGGTCCGGTCTCCCGCCCCGGCCTCCACGCCGGCAGCGTCGCCTGCCCCGACTTCGGTCGCGGCCCTCGGGCCGGGGCAGTGGCAGTGCCTCGTCTGCACGTTCATCAACGACGAAGTCGCCAGGGCGTGTGCCATGTGCACCACCGAGGCCGCACGGCCGCCGACGGAGCCTGCCGCAGCTGAAGCCGGGGGCTGGCTCGAGGCTGGCAAGCGAGGCAAGGCTGCCCGGCCGGGCGTGGCCGCTCCAGGGCCTGCGGGGGCGAGACGGACGCCGTCGCCGCCTTCCTCCTCGGGAGCGACTGGCGCCACATCGCCATCGGCGTCGACCAAGGCTGCCAGGACTCCGGCGTCACCGACTGCCCTGTCCAAGTCGCAGGTCGCGGCTCTGGCCGGACGGAGTGGCAGAGGCGGCCGGACCGCCGCTTCAGCCCCCTTGAACCCGCTGCCGCAGCGCGAGGCGCAAGAGCGAGCCTTGCGAGACAAGCGGTCGTCGTCCGGCCAGGCTGCGTACCGAGCGGCCAACTCCGCGACTCCCAGCCAAGGCGGCGGCGCCGCTCGCCCGAGCGCACCTCAGGCGGGGCCTGCGCCTCTGGCTGGCGCCCCGGCCGCGGCACGCGGGCACGGAGCCCCTCCGGGCCAGCATGCCTACGGCCCCGGCCAGGTCTTCCCTGGCGGTGCGCCCGCCCCCGTCGGCCCCGTGCCGGCCGCAGGCTTCATGTACCATCCCGGTGCGGTGCGTGGGGCGGCGCAGCCCATGGCGGCCGCGTGGGGCGCACCCTTTGCGTCCCACCACCCGATCCCCATGGGCGGCCCGCCCGCGATCCCTCCTCACCTCGGCGGCACGCAGCACCCGCCCCAGCCGGCATGGGGGCCACCGCCTCCGCAGGGCCTGGCTCCGGGGTGGGGCGCGCTTTCGTCCGGGGTGGCGCCCGCAGCAGCTCCTGCTGCTAGCGTGCCGATGACGCCGCTTGCGGTGCTAGGGGACGACAGCCCGGCCGGGCCCGCTGGGCTCTCGCTCGGAAGCTCTGGACTGCCGCACCAGGACCCTGCGCTGCCGCATTCGGAGGCGCTGGCAGGCCACGGGCTTCTTGGGAGTGCGGTCGGCCCGTCCGCGTCGCTGCCCGCCGGCGGCGGGTTTGGGGGCCTTGGTGCGCTCGGCGCGCCGAGGACTGCACCGCCGCAAGCTTCGGCGTCCCTAGGCCTCGGGGGCATTGGCGCAGTGGGGGGGGCGGGGCCGGCCGACGCCCTCGGCTTCGCCGGCCTGCTGTCGCTCGGCGGGCACGGAGCGAGCGGCGGCGCCTCCACGGCTCCGCCGTCCGACGTCGGCATGCTTGGCATCGTTGGCCCTCCGCCCTTGGCGGTGCTGGCGCCCAGCACGGACTCCGGCCTGGGAAGTCTCGGGGGCGGCCTCGAAGGCCTCTCCCTCGGCCTTGGGGGCGGGGCAGGAGGTGGCATTTCTGCCGGACCTCCCGGCTTGGGTGTCGATGGAAGCGGCGGGGGCTTTGCTTCCCTGCTCGGAGGGGGCGGCGAGCCGGCGGGAAGCTCTGGTGCGGACGAGCCATTGCCCCGATTTGGCGGCCTTGGCTGAAACGCCTGGATGCATACGGGTCATCGTGTCGTTGCGGCGACGAATTGGGGCGGCTGAGCTCATGTGCCCGTAGGGGCGAATGAGAGGGAATGCCGCGCCGGCCATAACCATGGCCGGTGGTGTTGAGGTACCATCTGGAGTGTTGTTTGGAGCGAGCACGGCGGCTGGCGGTAGCGGCAGGGCGGGGTAGTGCGGGCGGACGCTCTGGCATGAGAGAGGGACACGAGGCAGCACTGCTTTGCAGCGCCGCAGCCTGTCCCCCGCTCTGCTTGTCTGTCTCGGCTTTCCCCGCACCTGCCGCTTGCCTGTGCGTCTGCGCTTCCTTGCTCCTGGGCCTCTTGAGCGCAGGTGTGCAGCGGCACACTGCGCTGGATGGATGTTGAATGTCTCGGTTCGTTGCTGCTGGACTCTCCGTGCGCGCAAGCGTGGAAGGGGGATGGAAGCACTACCTGCGCCGAACTCCGGCGAGGGTGGTGCTCCTTGGCCTCCCTTTCGCTGCCGCAAGGTTGGCTATCGGCGCGTGAGATGATGGTTGGCGTGGCGCGCGCGCAGAACAGTCGAGCCGAGCAATTTGAGCCCATGGCACGCACACACGAGCAAGCTACCTGAGCTGCGCCCGGCAAACTGCGAGCAGCTTTCCCCCAAAGCCGCGGGCCGACATGAGCGACGAAAGAGCCGCGGGAAGCGGTCGGCCCGGGAACCTTGCCTCAGCGACGGCGAGCGTCACGCGCTGCAGCTGCATCATCGACGAAACGCCGTGAGGACTGAGCACCCCCTCCACAATGTCCGAGACTTCGCTGGGGGCGAGGAGCTCGCCGTCCGCGGGCGGAGTCTCGGCCACGCAAAGCCCGGGCACCGACGCGAAAACCGCTGCCACACGCGCCGGTGAGGCCTGCTGCGTTCCGCCGTACGTGAGGGCAGAAAGCACCTCCTCCACCTCGGACCACGCGATCGTGGCCAGCGGCGGCTGCGACCCGAACGTGTCTGACGGCCCGGCCAGCCTCCTGGGATTCCCGGCAGCACTGGAACGCGGGGATGGCGGCGGTGCCACGGCGGACGGCACCGAGCTCCGCGGGCGGGGCATTGGTGCCCCGGCGGCTTGGCAAAGCGGCCTTGCCTCGGCGCGGGGGGAGGTTGCCGCCGCCACCGTTTCGGCGGGCGAGTCGCGATCAGAGTCGCTAAGAATCGTGCGGGTCCTTGGCCTCCAGCCGGGCTGGCGAGCCTCTTTGGCGTCCATGTCCATGTCAAGGACGAGGGCCTGGAGCTCGACCAAGATGCTCACGAAGGCTCGCGGCTCCGTCTCCGCTGCTTGCGCCAGGCGTGCAAGGCATGCATCCAGAGTGGGCTGCGGCTCCCCGTGAGACGCTTGGCCGCCCACGAGCACCGACTCGTGGACCGGTGCAGGGTCAACCGCCGCCGTAGCATCCACACGTGCGCTTGATTGGCCGGCACTGGCGGCCCGAGGTGTCATGGTTGCCGCCGAGGCATGCGCGGCTGCGCTGTCTGCGGAGCGGGCCCGGGCCACACGGGGCGGTCCGGCCACAGGATCGGCCAGGACCTCGTCGGAAGACCCGTCCGCGTGCGGTGAGGCGTGCCCTGTCGCTCCGGCTGTGCCGAAATCCCTCATTTCGTGCCTCGTCCTTGCCTCGGCGCTAAGTCCTTGCCCGGGCCAATCCCGCGGCAGTGATGACCCCCCCTGCGCGTGGCTCGACCCAAAAGGTGCGCTGGCTGCGGGCTTGAGCTCCGCGCGGTGAGCACCGGGGCGAGCAACCCGGACCGGTGACGGAGGAGGCCCAGTCGCTTGCGCCGCATCAGCCCACGCAGGCCCGGCCCATTCTTCCGGGTCGGCCCAGCAGGAGTCATCGTCGCGCACACGCGCGTCACGGCTATCGCCGACGCTGAGCGGCATGTCGTCGCCCTCCACGCACTTGCGGCTTTCGGACCTTGCAGACGACGACGAGCTCACGCTCTCGCGGCGCACGCCGTCCGCGGCAATCT
>Ga0306871_1000925_pt1 | contig 10895 bp, 10 predicted proteins | sample AntRauMeHopE1497_FD_190447 | JGI IMG/M metagenome (GOLD analysis project Ga0306871, IMG submission 190447) | Saline lake microbial communities from Rauer Islands, Antarctica - Metagenome Hop E1 #497 (v2) (version 2) | ecosystem: Environmental > Aquatic > Non-marine Saline and Alkaline > Saline ... | reverse complement strand
GAGATGCGGCTCTTCGGCCCCGCCCGCCCTGCCTCGGGTGTCACCCCCTGGCCCCTGGAGAGCCCTTTCGCGGTCGACACCTCCCCCGCCTCCCTCTTCGCGGTCGCCGACGCCATCAGCGCCGCGGTCGACGCCGCCGCCGCTGCCGGCGCCGCCCCCTGGACCCTGCCCGCCGCATCCCGCGCCGTCGACGTCGCCCTCGCGTGCGTCCGCCGCCTCGTCGTCTCCCGCGTCGCCCTCGACGAGGCCGACAGCATCGCCCGCGCCAGCGGCGAGGCGCTCCGTCGCGCCGGCGCCAAGGCCTCGGCCGCCGCGCTCTCCACCCTGCGGGAGCGGCTTCAGGCGGCGTCGGCGTGCGCTGCCCTGTCCGGCACCGCGGCCGCAGCGTCCGCCGACGCCGCCCTCGCCGCCCTCGCGCTCATGGCTCCGCCGGCGCCGGACTGGACCGGCGTCCTCGCCCCCGCCGGCGCCGGCGCCCTGACGCTGGAGCTCGAGCTGCCGTGGCCCAGCTGCGTCGTGGGCCGCGCCGGCGCCAGCACCGCGGCCTTTGGCGGATCCTTCGACGGCGGCTGCGGCGCCGCGGCGGGGATCAGCGAGTCCTCGGCGAAGGATGACACCTTCGGGATCGAGGCGGCGGCGGACGAGAAGGCCGCGGCCGACGACGACGACGACAGCGAGGGGGAGGGGGAGGTCGACGAGTCCGACGCCGCCGCCGTCGCCAAGCGTGACCGCAAGCTCCGCGGCCTCTGGCGCGCGCTCGGGCGGGCGTCCGCCTGCCCCACGGACCCGGCCATCCTCCTCCTCGCGGCTGGCTGCGCGGCCCGAGGCTGGGAGTGCCGGAACGTCATGGTCTGGCCAGCCCGAGCCTTTGTCATCGTCACCGTACCCTCCCCTGACGACGCCGCGGCCTTCCTCGCCGCCGACGGCCTCCTCTCCGCGGCCCTCGCCTCCATCGGGGTGCCGGACTGGACCCCCGGCCGCGGCTCTGCGCTCATCGGCGCCACCGTGCGCCACGCGCCCACGGCCGGCTGGGACCGCCGCTCCACCATGGCCCTGGACTCCAGCGTCGCTATCCGCGTGTACGGCGCGGCGGCCGGCGGCGCCGACGCCGTCGAGGGCGCCATCCTCTCCCAGCTCACCCCCGAGGCGTAGCCGCACCGAGCCCCCCGGCACCCCTTCCTTCCTCTGCTACCCGCATTGAGTGCGCTGATTGCAGCGCAGCGAGAGCAAACCACCAATGTCTGCGCGCTGTTTCTGGTGTCCCTGCCGACCCCGCACACGACGCTGCCTCTGATGACGCAAGGCCGCACCGATCCGGCCCGCCCTCGCCTCCCGTCACCGAGATTTGGTGCGAGCCGCTGGGCCGGCCGGTCTCCGCACAGCCGACGTTGCCGCCCGGCTCACGACAGGGGCGGCCTCGCGACATCGTAGCCCCGTGCTGCACGCACCGCCGAGGACACCAGAATGAGGCACAGATGCCACGCTGTGAAGACGGACCACGCGAGCAGCCCGCCCCAGCTGGCCGAGCGCCGGGCGAAGGAGGCGAGGCCAGCGAGCCCTGGCCCGAACCCGATCAGGTTGCCGATGAGTAGCACGTACCCCGCGGCCACGCCCAGCGACCCGCCAAGGAGCGGGTACCACCACGCCCGCCTGGCCTCGGCCGCCCACTTGGTCTTGGCGCTATGGATGAGGGCTGACGCCTGCATCTCGGGGTACGTGAGCACGGCGAAGGCCAGTCCCCACACCAGCAGCTGCATGCTGAAGTCGTGCCACAGCGCCACGAAGACGAAAGACAGGCCAGAAGCCAAACCGCGGAGCTGCAGGGAGCCCCTCCCGCCCCCGATAGGAGCGTAGATGTACCGCACGATCCAGCGGTTGAACGACCGGTGCCAGCCCTTCCAGAAGCCCCCGATGGATGACGTCATCCAGACGCAGGAGGCCTGGTTCTCCTCGCAGTCGATGCCGTCGAGGAGCGCCAGGGCGCGGAAGAGGCGCCAGAGGACGACGAACTTGATCCAGAGCATGACCACCGTCGCCTCCCACACCGCGAGCGTCTCGCCGAGGCCCAGGCTCTCCAGCATCGAGGTGCCCGCGCACGGGCCGCCGGGGGCTCCCGCCGCGTCGCAGCCGGGCGGGATCACTACGCTGGCGCTGACGGCGTACAGGGGCCAGGCGTGGAGCCATGCCTCGAGGAGGACGAGGACGACGATCCAGCGGCAGGAGTACCAGAGCACGGGGCCCCAGGCCACGGCGGCGCGGCGCGGGGCTGCGAGCTGGGAAGCGAAGGCGTTGAAGGAGAGGACGGGGCCGGCGAGGAGGAGGGGCGGGTAGAACGCGTAGGCGAGGAGGGGGAGGAGGACGTAATCGTCGGCCGGGCGGGGCCGCTTGGTGCGGGCGTCAATGCCGTCCTTGAGCTCTGCCGCGACGCGGGCCTCGGTCCAGACGTCGATGCCCGCGGGGCAGACGCCGGTGGCCCGCGAGACGGCGAGGAGCGGCGGCAGGGGGTGCCCGTTGACCTCCGCCGCCCTGGCCGCCGCAACGGTGTCGAGGGGGCTCGCCGGCCCGTCGGAGCCGCTGCGACGCGGCGCCTCGTCAGCGAGGGGCGGGCTGAAGCGGCGCGCGGCGGAGCGCTGCGAGGCGGCGGGGTGAACGGCGGCGTGGCCGGCCCGGGCTGTGACGCCGGGGTCGTCCTTGCCCCGGGGCAGCTGCGCCCAGTGGCTGTCCAGCAGGAAGGACACCAGGCGGAGCATCAGGAGGTTGTAGAGCTGCGTCCACGGGTACATGGAGGGCGTGATGGCGCGGAGCGGGGCGAGCGCGCCGCCGGACATGGTCCCCACGTCCATGGTCCAGCCCCGGGGACGGCCCACGCCCAAAAAGGTCATCCACGCGAGGAGGTGTGCGATCCCGACGGTCGGGCCCACAGGGAGACGGCAGACGGACGACGGCAGGCAGCCCGCCGCGCCGGCGCAGGCTGACCCGATGGTCGCCGACGCCGGCAAACGCGAGAGCGCAAACGTGACCACCGTGACGAACAGAAGGATGAGCGCGTCAAGCCCGCTGAGCACGGCCACGAAAACCACGCCAAACGCCGCGTACCAGACGACAAGGGGCCGCGGAGCGGGCGAGGACTTGGAGCCGGCGGCCTGGTCGTCTCCCTCGGCGCGCGCGACGCACGACTCGCGGACCACCCACGTCCCGGCTGCCAGGAGCGCGAGGACCCCCGCGATGATGGGCAGGTTCCGCCGCGTCGCATCCCACTGGTGGTCGGTGAGGTCGATCCTGCCCCCGCCGAGCGGAAGCCACCCGGCAGACAGCTGCACGGAGCAGGACGGGTTGGCCCTGCACTTGTCCCCCACCGACGTGAGCAGAACGCAGAACCACCCGAGGCCCACGACCAGGACTGTCCATGACAGGCCGAGGGCGGCAACTGAGCGCGGCGCCATCAGGTACCATCGCTCCGCCTCGACCACGGCCCGGCCCATTCCTGCCGGGCAGCGGGTTGTGCGCTCGGGCCCGGGAGGCCGGCCGACGGCTCCTCTGCCTCGAGGCGTGCCGGTGGCGGCCGCGGGTCGGCCGGTGCTTGAGGCTCTGCATGGCATTTCGGCCTCACCCGCGCCGCCGCGGCCACCACTCGCGATCGCGCTGGCGCAGGGCATGTCTGATTCTGCAGCAGATGCCGCTGCCGCGGGTGGTGCCGCTTCAGCCTCGGCCTCGTCATCGGCCGCTGCTCCGTCGTCCTTCGAGACCGACGGCATCATCACGGTGCCGGATCAGAGCCGCCACGAGGGGGAGCGCACGCGGAGGGCAAAGCGCTCGAGGCCCATGGAGGAGGAGAAGGACTACGACCCCACGGCCAAGGCCAAGCTCCCGCGGAGCCTCGCGGACAAGGCCTCTGAGCGCCGCCTGTACATCGTGCTGGAGGAGGCGTGCCTCGAGACGGTCAAGACCAAGGCCGGCTACGAGCTGCTTAACTGCGATGACCACCTGGGTCTGCACCGCAAGTTCAAGCGCGACCCGGCCGACTCCCGCCCCGACATCGCGCACCAGCTCCTCCTCACGCTCCTGGACAGGTGAGACCCGGCGCGGGTGCATGCACGTCAGAGACCGTTCGCGCTTCACGCAGCCGTCCGCCGTCGCGGCGCCGTGCGTGCGCACCGCGCCGCTTGCCGGGTTCCCAGCGCCGCTTGCCGGTTCCCCGGTGCCACTTGCCGGGATTCCGGCGCCGCTTGCCGCGGCAGCCTCTCGCGCGGGCTCCCAGCACCTCCCTCCACGCTCCCGCCCGCCCCCACCGTCGTCCGCAGCCCGCTGAACAAGGCCGGCCGGCTGCAGGTCCTGATGAAGACCAAGAGCAACGTCCTCATCCAGGTCAACCCGCAGATCCGCCTGCCGCGCACCTTCAAGCGCTTTGCCGGCCTCATGGTCCAGCTCCTCCACAAGATGAAGATCCGTGCCGCCGAGGGGCCCAAGGGCGCCGGGCAGATCGCCACCCCGTCCGGCCGCACCCTGCTCAAGGTCATCAAGAACCCGGTCTCCGCGCATCTCCCGCCCGGCGCGCCCGTCTTCGGTGAGCAGGCGTGCCGCCGACATAGCCCACGCAGAGGCCGCGCCGCAGCGTCGTGCGTGCCACGCCCCGGCCGCCCCGTCGGCCAGAGCGCCGCCGCGCACACCCCCGCGCCACAGTTCGACCCCCTTCTCTGATACCTCCGCGTCCTCCCCGCCCCTCGGCCACGCAGGCACCAACATGAAGGCCAAGGTGGTCGCCCCCATGGACCTGGTGCCCTCGCTGCCGGACGGGCCGCTGGTGTTCGTCTTCGGCGCCATGGCCCGAGGCTTCATCGACGCCGACTACGTCACCCACACCTTCTCCTTCTCCAGGTACCCCCTCTCCGCCGCCACCGCCATGGCGCGCCTCCTCGGGGCCTTTGAGTTCCACTGGGGCGTTCTCTGACGCTGGCCCCGCTGCGTGTGCACGCTGCGGCCCCCAAACGCGGCCCAGCGTGCCCTGCCATCCCGTGTGCGTTCCTTGCCGCGGCAGCCGCGTACACCCCACACACACCAACACATGCCACGCACGGGAGCCCCGGCTCACTCGCCGCCCTTGCCCGCCAGCGCCGTGCGCACCCGGTGTGCCTCCCGCTTCCAGACCATCGGCGTCCCGGACACGGGCAGGCCTCGCCTCAGCTCCTGCAGCGTGCTGCCTTGCGCCTTGACCAGCTCCGCCATCACCGCCTGCTGGAAGGCGTCCTCCGCCTTGTGGATCGCTCCCCTGGCCGCGGCCGCGAGGCCCGCCGCGCCGGACACGCCCTCCAGGCTCACGGCCGGCACGTCCTTGGCCGCGTGCATCTGCACGTTACCGTTCTCGAAGCAGTGAGTGACCACCTCGATGCGGCCAGACACGGCCGCGGCGGCGCCCCCGGTCACGCGCCAGCGGCTCCGCCACTGCGCGGCCCAGAAGTTCCCGACGCGAGCCTTGACGCCGGAGAGCACCACCACGATGCTCCCGCCGCTGCCCACGAAGGCATCGCCGGCCCCGTGCCGGGTGCCGCGGCTCTGGAACGACGATGCCGCCATCTCCTCCGCTGCCGACGCCAGCGCCGCCCGCACCTCGCCGATGGGAGATCCCTCGGCCCCGAGGGCGGCCTCGCCCCCTTCGGTAGCAGCCGCGTCCGTCGCCTCGCCGGTGACCATGTTCACGGTGATGACCCGCTTGCCCTTGCTGTCCAGGAACTTCCCGGGTCCCACGCGGCCCTCGGCGCACAGAACAATGTACGCTCCATCGGTGGTCTTGCAGACCGGCATGCTGCTCGCGGCGTGCGCGTCGCGAACCGCCTCCACCGCGGAATCGGGGAGCCCCGCCTCGCCCACGATCCCCCTCAGGTCTGCGGATGCACAGCCGGTCCGGTAACACGCAGACGATAGCACTGGTGTGGTACTGCTGCGTTATCGCACGCTCTGGGCGGCACAAGGGGTGGCGGGCAGGGCCGCGCGAGCGGATCGCGCACCTGCAATGACGGTGTCAAGCTGCTGGGGCGGGCTGCGCGCCGCCAGCGACTGCGCCACGGACATTTCCGACGCGCTCGCTGATGCTGCCGCCATCTCGACTCGCCCGTTCGCAGTGATCACTCGAGCTCAAGTTGGCTCCCGAATCTGCCTGGGCAGAGCGGCGCTGGCCGGCAGCCGGCCACACTGTCGCCCGGCGACAGGCCGGGCCGTTCCCCACTGCGATCATGGCCGCCGCCGTGGCTGCCGCGGGCCGCGCTATGGCGGTTGATGCCACAGGAGCCGAGGCAGCCTCATCCCAGCAGCTGGTTCGTGACTTTGTCGAGTTCCTGGAGCGGGAGGTGAGCCCGCCGATTCGCCCGGCGTGGTCGTCCGTGCCCCCGAGGCCTCGGCGCCTGCCGGCCTCGGCCTGCGGCATCGGCGTGCTCAAAGTCCTGGTGTATGATGTTCTTGAGCACGCCAACGCCCCGGAACCGTGCGCCACTCCGCTCGCAGGAGTACGGGTATCCCGACCGCATCGGCGAGATGATGGGCAAGTCCCTCAGCCGCGTCCTGGTGTCCCTGGACGACCTGCGCGACTTTGAGCCAGAGCTGTGTGCCAACCTCATGGCCCGGCCGTTCAACCACATCCCGGCGCTGGAGACCGCGCTCCGAGAGGTAAGAATCGCCCGTCGACGCCCGACGCCGCCCAGGTGCCGGCGCCGGCGCCGGCGCCGGCATGTCACCATCCACCCCGCATCGGTTTCTGCCGTGTTGTTCAGGCTAGCGTGATCACGCATGGGCAACGAGGCACCGACCTGCGCTCGCGCGCCAAGCCTTCCCCCCCGCGCAGATCGTCATCGACCGCGACCCCACCTTCCTGGCCAAGCTCGCCACCGGCGGCGACCAGGGCGACAAGGAGCTCCGGCGCTCGGCGCTCGACCGCTCGGCACGGATCCACGTCGGCTTCGTGGGGTCCTTCGGCGCGGCGCAGGTGTCGCCTCGCGGCCTGTCCGCGCGCTTCATCACCAACCTCGTGTGCCTCGAGGGCATCGTCACGCGGTGCGCGGCCGTGCGCCCCAAGGTGGCCCGCTCGGTGCACTTCAACCCCGCCGACAAGGAGTTCCTGGCCCGCGAGTACCGCGACGCCACCGACCCGTACGGCCTCCCCACCGGCAGCGTGTACCCCACCAAGACGGACGACGGCAAGCCGCTGCAGACGGAGTTCGGGCTGTCGACCTACCGCGATCACCAGGTGAGCCCGCGGCGGGCGGCCCAGCGCCCAGCAGCGCCCGCCGCTCAGCTCGCCAGACCGCGCCGCCACACCCGCGCGCCGCCGTCGTGCTGCCCCCCGGTCTTTCGCAGACTGTGACCGTGCAGGAGATGCCGGAGCGGGCCCCGCTGGGGCAGCTGCCCCGGTCCGTGGACGTGATCCTTGACGGCGACCTGGTGGACCTGGTGAAGCCGGGAGACCGCGTCGCCATCTCGGGCGTCTTCCGCGCGCTCGCGGGCCGCGTCAACGGCAGCGGCTCGGGCAAGTTCAAGACGGTCGTGCTCGGCAACCACGTGCGTCTGCTGAAGCAGCAGGTCGCCAGCACGCCCATGACCCCCTCGGACATTCGGAACATCAGAGCCCTCGCCAAGCGCGACGACGTCTTCGGTGAGACCGGCGCGCGGTTCCCGCCCCCGGGCGATGCCCGCCCGCCGCTGCCACCGGCTCCACTACCGCCCCCGCGCTCCTCGCCCCCGCAGACCTCCTCGCCCGGTCGATGGCTCCCAGCATCTACGGCCACCGCTTCATCAAGCGCGCGCTGACCCTGCTGCTGCTGGGCGGCATGGAGCAGAACCTGGCCAACGGCACGCACATCCGCGGCGACATCAACATCCTCATGGTGGGCGACCCCTCCACGGCCAAGAGCCAGCTCCTCCGCTTCGTCCTCAACACCGCCCCCCTGGCCGTGAACACCACGGGCCGCGGGTCCAGCGGCGTAGGCCTCACGGCCGCGGTGTCCAAGGACCCCGAGACGGGCGACCGGCGCCTGGAGGCCGGCGCCATGGTGCTCGCGGACCGGGGAGTGGTGTGCATCGACGAGTTCGACAAGATGAGCGACATGGACCGCGTGGCGATCCACGAGGTGATGGAGCAGCAGACCGTGACCATCGCCAAGGCCGGCATCCAGGCGTCGCTCAACGCCCGGTGCTCCGTCGTGGCGGCGGCCAACCCGGTGTACGGGCAGTACGACCCGAGCATCAGCCCGCAGCGGAACGTGAACCTGCCGGACTCGCTGCTCAGCCGCTTCGACGTCCTCTTCATCGTGCTCGACACGCTGGACGACAAGCGCGACGCCGACATCGCCGAGCACGTGCTGCGGCTGCACCGCTACCAGCGCCCCGGGTTCGAGGGCCGTCCCGTGCCGCTGGACGCCGGCGCGGCGGAGGACGACGACGACGACGAGGCGGAGGGCGCCGGCGACGGGACGTCCCGAGTGATGGTCAAGTTCTCCCCGCTGCTGCACTCGGGCGCCATGGAGGAGGCGAGGGCGGACGCCAAGGCCCGCGGCCGCGCGGTGGGCCGCCGCGACGGCATCGAGCTGCTGGACATCGACTTCCTCAAGAAGTACGTGTCCTTCGCCAAGGCGCGGGTGCGCCCCACCCTCACCGACGACGCCCGCGAGCGCATCGCCGCGGCGTACAACGACCTCCGGCAGCGGTCCGAGGCCCGGGCGATGCCCGTGACGGCGCGGACGCTTGAGACGGTGATCCGCCTGTCGTCGGCGCACGCCAAGGCTCGCCTGTCGTCGCGGGTGGAGGCCGTGGACGTGGACGAGGCGGTGTCGGTGCTCCGCTACGCGTTCTTCTCCATCGAGGAGGACGACTCCGTCAAGGCGTCGGCGGGCAGCGCATCGGCGGGACGCGGCTCGTCGGGCGGCGGTGGCGGCGGCGGTTCGGCGGCGAAGCGCGCTCGCTCCCCCGGCCCCAGGGCGTCGCGCGCCGAGGGGGAGGACGACGACGATGACGAGGAGGCCGCTGCTGACCTCGACGACGACGAGCTCGACGCCGAGGTGAGCGCCGCCAAGCGGCAGCGCGGCGAGGCGCGCACTGCCGTCCGCGGGCGCGGAAGGGGCGGCCGCCGCCCCGACGGCGCGGCTGCTGCCGCGGACGACGCGGAGGCCGCCTCGGCATCGTCGTCGACGTCGACGTCGGGCCTGAGCCCGGAGGACTTGGCTGCGGTGACGCGCGCCCTGACGACGATCCTGCGCCGCCGCGGCGGGGAGGCCCCGCTCTCCCGCGTCGTGGCGATGATGCGCACCGCAGACGCCGAGAGCGGCGACTTCGTGAGCGACGCGGCGGCGGTGCAGGGCATGACGGAGCGGCGGCTTCGGGAGCTCATCGACACGGCGTTCGAGAACAAGATCATGCTGGACGAGGACGACAACGTCCTCTCCGTCGTGTGAGGCGCGCCCCCGGCAAACCCGTGCGTGAGACTGAGACTGCCCGGCGCCGCTGCACCCCCCTCCTGGCCGCTCCCGGCATACCGCACCACGCTGACACGCAACAATTTACGCGCCCATGGCGTGAAGCGCGGCTGGCTGCCGTCGTGCCGGCCCCGGTGAACGTGTGGGGGCGCGGCAAGCGGTGTCGTGTGGGGGCGCGGCAGGCGGTGTAATCGCCTCGGCCTCCGTTCCAGCGCAAAACGGAGCCCACCTCCGCACACGAAACACACCACACCGCATCAGGGTCGCGTCAGTGGCCGCCTGCCGCCGCCCCGCCGCCCTTCTTGCGCTCGGCCTCGTCGGTCAGATGCGCCATGGCCTTGGCCATCCGCAGCTTCTGTTTGCGCTTGTGCAGGCACTCCTGGTAGTCGGCATGGTGCAGCTTGCACTCCACAGGGTTCTCCTTCACCTTCTGCGGGGGCGGGAGACGGGCCGCAAGCGGCTAAAACGATGCACTGGAGGCGGCAAACGATCGACGCCGCCCGCGTCACAGGCGGCCTCCGGGCGCAGATCCGCGCGGGCCGCCCTCTCGTGCGTTAGGTTCCCGGGCGCCTGCGCATCGTTGCCCCGGCCCCAATGCGCGTGGCCTGGGGGAGCCGCGGCTCACGTAGCACTGCGTGAAGCTGTGCCAGAACTCGTAGCAGGGAGCCACGCCGCCGTGAAAGCCCACGCCGCTGGCCATGCCCGCCCACGCACTCAAAGAGTGCGGCGCACCGCATCGGCTCGCGCCCGCGGGGCTCTGGCCTCGCTGCAGCAGGCCCGCGGGGCGGTCTGGCAGAGCGGCTTGAGCGGCCCGCCCTCGCCGCCGCCGCCCTCACTCGGCCCGCGGATTTTGTACCGCGGCAGCGCGCCTGATGCGTTTGAGCACTGTGCGGGCAGCGACCGCGGCGGGCGCCGGTGAGTGCCCGTGACCATCCCGCCTGCGGAAGCGTCGCGGCAGGCTTCGCTCCGCCCCGCACCCCCTGGGCGCACCGCTGCGACCGCCGCGGCTCGGATCGAGTGCGGCACCTGCTCTCACGGTCCCGAAAACCGCCCGCCGCTCGCCGCAGCCGTCTCGAGGTTGCCACTGTGGACAGTCGCGTCGTCAGTCAGGCTGACGCGCGCGGCGAGATGGCAGTGTTCCGCGGCCGGGCCGGCTGGTGCGCCCAGCCCGGCGCGGTCAGTGGACGGTAGAGGATCCTCGGGCACGTTTGTGGTGAGCCGGCCCGCCTGGGTGCCGCATCGGTGACTTCCGGCCCCAGCCCGCTCCCCCCGCCTCGACCAATCCTGCAGAGCGGCCACTGACCGCGCCCATCGCAGGATGAGCCCATTCTTGAGCACGACCCCGTGCCGGTGACCCTGGCGGAGGCGTACCTGGAGGGCGGGGCGGCGGCGCTGGACCTGTCGGGCTTTGCGGGCGCCGAGGACGTGGACCCGTTCGCG
>Ga0306871_1000922_pt1 | contig 10918 bp, 11 predicted proteins | sample AntRauMeHopE1497_FD_190447 | JGI IMG/M metagenome (GOLD analysis project Ga0306871, IMG submission 190447) | Saline lake microbial communities from Rauer Islands, Antarctica - Metagenome Hop E1 #497 (v2) (version 2) | ecosystem: Environmental > Aquatic > Non-marine Saline and Alkaline > Saline ... | reverse complement strand
TAAACCATACCTATACAATGATGAGGGCGACACCTATGGCGAATCAAATTCTCTTGGGCCGGAGACAGGCCCCTTAATTTATAAGACGTTGATCGAAGTGATTAAAGATTTAGAGTGATTGAAAAATTCAGAATTGGATGGATTTTCGAGTACCCCGTACTGTAAAACCTTCGTTTTATGAAATTCTAACCTTGACCAAAAACCAAGTGCAAAATAGCGCGTTTCGTTAGAAAATGTATTTTTTACCATGATTGGGACGAGATAACCATTAATGGCCACTATTGGCAGTTAAGCTTACCTTAAAAGCAATACAGTACTTTCGAATACTATTTTTATATAAAAAATGAAAGCATTTTGGACAAATACCGCACTCGTTACTTTGGGTCAAATAATCATTTACTTGGAGGATGAATGGTCCGTACAGGAAATTCTTGATTTTATGGATCAGGTAGATAAATGTGTAGGTCTGTTAGAGGCTAATCCAGAATTAGGAAGGGTTTATAACTTTACCCATTTCAGACAATTATTGGTTGTAAGGCAGGTATATGTTTTCTATTCCACAGATGATGAAAAAGACATACTTGTCATACATGGTTTTTGGAACAACCACAAAGACCCAAATACTTTAGGAGGCGTATTGCTTCCTTAAAATCCGCATCGCATCGGCATGGGGAATCAACCGGCCTTCCTTCACATCGATTTCTGAATCTACCAGCATTTGTTTCAATGATTCTTCTGGGAACAACAATCTGGTAATCTTGTCAACTTCATTTACAGTAAAGGTTTTGTCTCGAATCTTTCGGTAAAAAGTTTGTTTGGACATTCTTAATTGTTCTATAAAAAAGCTAGTCTTATAAGGGGACTTATCTATATTCTCCTTAAGGCTCTCAAGGTATTGTTGATAGTTGACTACAACTTGTATCATAATATGTTACTTTTAAGTATGTTTTATAATCAAATTTAGTAAAATATTTTGGTTCTATGTTATTTTAACATACCAAACTATAGCATTGATGTGGCTATCAATTAAAACGGGGCACGCCTGTATTTGATATGGTATCAAATTTATCTATAAGCACTAAAGTGAAATCAAGAAAATTTTCTTCCAAGGTCAAGTTAGTTTCTTTCGAATTCTGAACAAATATTGATTACTTCTAATTTTCATTCAATTGTAGGGATTTCTTCAATGGGCCTTATCGTGATATCACGATAAAAAACTTCAACTCCCTCTGACTGAATCTGAACTTTACCTTTGGTCAACGGCTCGATCTTGCCGTTAATAATCTGACCGATATCCGTTAAGTGCATGTTTTTTTGACCGTTTATTACATGGATGGTCTCCCTGCCATACTGTAGATATCCAAACGCTTCCATTCACCGTTTGTCTTTTCAAAGTCTGCCGATTTCTTACAAAACCTATCTTCTCTCATATCAATAGATCGAAATTCTTCTTTAGAGTGATATTTAAATTTTTTGTTCTTTAGTTTTACTGTTCTCACGAGATTCGTAGTGGAGTCAACACACCACAGATCCCCTACACCCCCTTCTTGAACCTGTAGTTCTACCGAGCGCATCCATGCACCTCCTCTTGCCCAATCCTTTCCTACGGAATGATAGAGAATACCACTATCTCGCTTCTTATCCTTTCTTGGAGGGTATTTATTTACGCCCCACTTGAACTCCATACTCAGATGGAAGTTTTCAAACTCCCGCTCGGTCGCCAAAACACCAAAAACCTCACCGGAAATACGGATGGCAGGTTTAGCATCCTCTTTAACCACCGTGAATACATTTAATGGATCTTTGCAATACGGGCAGGCTGCCACATCCGGAACATATCGCATATACACCGGCATCGGTGAGCGACCTTACCCTTTATAAGGACTATTGGCCCGAACTTTTGAACCGTACCTTTTTCGAGGACAAGATATATATCGACGCCACTTTTTTCGAAGATATGAAACGTAAGTTCAACTCCGAGATGTTGACCCCTGTAAAGGCCGTCAAGGGAATGCCCGAGGTCCTGAAGAAATTCGACAGGGCCTGCAACGACCTATACTCAAGGGCCGTGTCCAGGATACGACAACCGATAGAAGGCCTTTTCAGTTGGCTTAGCGAAAAAGCGGATATACAGAAAGCAAGGTAAGGTCCACCAAAGGATTAACGGTACATGCATATGGAAGACTGGTGGCGGCATTTATAACCCTAATATTTTAACCCTTGATTCGCATTGATAACTGAACCATATCTATTTCTTTATAAATAATTTTCTTTTGTGAAAAGCATGATGAAGTAACTAAGTACAAGAAAATTAAAAACGAAGTATTAGTAGTTCTTTTCATGTTGAGCTTAATTCTATGTTTATATAATGAACTAATAGTTTAAAGGTAATAATTGAATTTTAAAAGCAAAATATCAATACCGTGGTGAATATACTATTCTGACTTTATTTCCCATACATAGGAGTCATTTAAAAGTTCTTGGTATTCTGTTATTAAAAGCTTTTTCATTTTAGTCACTATTGGCAATGAATTTCTGGTGAGCTCCGTTGTTTCAGTCGGGTCTTATTTAATATTATATATACGGAAATCGACCAACTCAGAGCCTTGGACAATATCGATATTGTCAACGGTCAAGTTAGAAGATTTCAACCTATCTCCTTTTTTAGATTTTAGTTTTGCTAAAATTTTATAATTACCATGTCTCAAAGCAACCGTTTCTTCACCAATTGTGTTATAAAAACACCATAAAAGTGGCTTTCGATTTAAAATAGTTTCCACTTTTCCAAGTATAAGAGATGAAATATCAGCACCATCCATTGCAGGGAAATCAACATCTTTTACATTTGTTAATTTAGAAATTGTTGGGAGAAAATCTAAAGCGGCAACTGGACCATCATAGATTTTTAGACCTTTTATACTTTTGGCCACGAAATTATTCCAGGAACAAGATGCCCCCTTCCAAAATTTCCAATTTTCTTCCCCTCAACCCAGCAGTAGAACCTTAAGATCTATTTGCCTTATCATATCTGTTTAATGTTTCTGGCACATTATCAGATGTGAAAATAATTAGGGTATTGTTGTGCTGCCCTCTATCATTCAAAGCTTTGAGTAGGAATCCAACAGCTTTATCAACGTTCTCTACATTTGCATAATACTGGGATTCATCTCTTGCATAGCCTTCGGCCATATATTTGTCAACCAAATCCTCGGGTGAAGAGATAGGTTTGTGCGGTTCATGAAATGTTACCTGAAGATAGATCGGATTATCCTTGGCATTATCGTCGATTCATTCAATCGCTTTACGTATCAGTATGTTACAACTGAAACCCTTAATCTCACCTAACTCCTTCCCGTTTTCCACAAAATTTGAAGGATTTTTATGGTTTGGAACAGCATTTTTTTGAGTTGAGAACCAGTAATCAAATCCAAAATCATCAGGTTGAGGCTGTTCGCTCGAATTGAACTTGGAATTGCAATGCTATTTACCGACTAAACAGGTTTCGTATGCAGCCGATTTAAGCAAACTAGCTATAGTTACCTCAGAACTCCTCATATGAACCAAGTCTCTTAAATCATCTTTTTTTTTGTTGCCTTCTGGAATCCAATCGTAGACTCCGGCACGATTTGGGTTTCGACCTGTAAGGAGCCCTACTCTTGAAGGAGAACATACAGTTGCAGCAGCATATAAAGAAGTTAATTTTATTCCACCTAAAAAAAGTGCATCTAAATTTGGAGTTTTGATTACTAGGTGTCCAAAACTACCAAGGTCACCGAAACCAAGATCGTCGCAGACCAGTAAAATAATATTTGGTCTATTGTTTACGAAACTATTATTGTTCGAACTACAACCATAGAATAACACACCGATTAACGCGCAATGATAAATTTTAAATTCGTATATGGATGGATTGGGATTTTTGTCTACTTTCATTACTGAATATCTCTACTTAGTTATTATAAAATTTTCGCTCATGTTCTTTAGCAAAATTCAGCAAAGTATTTGCTACATTTTTGTTTTTCTTTATTACATCGTTAGTTTCAAAAGGATCTATTTTTAAGTCAAATAAGGCAGGTCCTAACGAATCTTGTTTATATATTCCCTGCGAGCCATCATTACCAAACTCTTCAACAGTCCTAAACCGGTGAGGTAAATGTAATTTGTATCTCCCATCACCACTAATTAAAGCTTCTAAACGATTATTTGTAGAAATAGCATAATATGAGTGAGGATTCTCATAGTTAGTTTCATCTACTATGCTTTGCCACACATCAATCCCATCTATTTCATTTTTAGGTAGAGGAATTTTAAGTAAGTTGCAAATGGATGGAAGGATATCTATTGAAAAAAAGGTGAAGTCGGATTGGGAACCTCTCTTGATTTGATTGGGATATTTAATGATAGTGGCAGAGCGAACTCCACCATCAAATGAAGTGGCTTTGGCTTCCCTAAAGGGTGTATTGCCGGAATGTTTGCCATATACCGACCAAGGTCCATTATCAGATGTAAAAATGATGATAGTACTCTCTTCGATCCCGTTTTCTTTTATTGCTTTGTTTATTTCCCCGACGGACCAATCAAGTTCCAATAAGACATCTCCATAGAGACCCTTTCCCGACTTGCCATTAAAATCATCACTACTGAAAATGGGTACATGCGGCATTGAATGTGGAACGTAGAGCAGAAATGGATTGTCTTTATTTCTCTCAATAAAACTTACAGCGTCCTTAGTATACCATTTTGTTAGGTTTTTTTGGTCATCCGTGGTCACTTCCGAAATTGTCACCTCTCCATTTTCCCAGTATTGCAAGGGATACCGACCCCAGAATTCCGGATCTTCAGGGTGGTCTTTCCACATGTCGTTAGAATAAAGTAAACCACTTGTTTCTTGAAAACCTCTATTATGCGGCCTAGTATCCTCGTGGTCACCCAAGTGCCATTTACCGAATAAAGCAGTTTTGTACCCTGCCTGTGAGAATATTTCTCCCATGGTAGGGAAAATAGTGTCCAACCCTCTTTCCTTTGGGGCATGCGCACCAAACACCTTAGTTCTTCCTGGATATGATCCAGTTAACAGAGCTGCTCTAGAAGCACTGCAAATAGCTTGGGGAACATAAAAATTAGTATACTTGCAACCTTCTTTTGCCAACTGTTCAACGTTAGGGGTTCTAAGACCGCTCTGTCGAAATGGAGTAAAATCCGCCCAACCTGAATCATCCAGAAAAATGATTACTACATTAGGTCTTTCAGATATAAGCTCTTTTTCATCTTTTTCAAAAAAAAGCAAGGATAGTAACGAGATAATAGTGGTAGCGAAAAGCCTCATTGTTTTTAATTTAATTGATCACTCTAATAATCCTTGGGGTCTAAGTTCAATGGAATGCACATATTCCAAGTTTTTTGGAAACTTTTTGATTTATCGTCACTCACAATTGCAGTGGCTACAAACAAATGCGTGGGCTTTCCATTTTCGATCAATAATTGAGGACGTTCAAAAGCAGCCTGTTTATTTTTTTTACCATCGCTCCATAAAACTGTATTAGAATAAGCCTTGGCTGATTTTGAAATCTCCCATTCTATTCCGTCTTCGGAGGTGGCATGGATTCCCCCACCTTCTTCGCCAGAGATATCGCCGGTCATATCTTTCATTATCAGTTCATACGTAATTCCATTATACCACATATAAGGGTCTTCGACATGCTTAGTTCCTTTGGCGTTCCAGTCATCGATTTCAGCTCCAAATTCAAATATTGGTTCCTCACTAATTCTACTATATTTCCCGTCATAGGATTCCGCACCTGCTAGGCCTATTTTTAATAACCCCGTTTTATGGGATGCTGATTTATAGATAAGTAAGATTTTGCCGTCGGGCTTTACGCAGACTGAAGGATTCACCGTTAGGTAAGAATCCCAGTTGTCAGGCCTAACATCAAGTATTGGTTTATCTTTTCCATTCCATGGTCCGAACGGTGATTTTGAAGTGGCAAGACCTATACCTATACGCTGATACCCCCTTACTTCCTGCTTCTTTTCATAAGGAATTTCAGTATTTGGATAAGGGAAATCATAAGTTGCGCCGATTTAATATAATAAGTAGGTATCTCCCACTTTGTGAATTGTCGGGTTATGCGTCATCATACCGTACCAATATGATGATCCTCTCCTTTCAAAGACTATTTCACTAAGTTTATACGGTCCTTCCGGTGTGTCTGAAATAGTATGGACAATTTGAGAGTTGGTTTCCCAATTGGACATAAAAGGAACGTTGTTCTCCCAGGCCGAGGAGAAACCGTGGTATTTACCGTCTGCCCCTTTTATCACAGACATACCCCAAACCCAGTAGCCATCCATTTGAAATTCTCCTTCCCTAGGTGCCGGCAGCATTAAATCGAAAAATGATTTCTCATCTTTAATTTCAGGTACCGGACTGTTTTTTTTCTTTTCTGAACATCCTGAAATTAAAAATGAAACAAATAAAAATTGTAATAAGCTTTTCATATTTCTATTGAATTCAAATACTATGGACAATTACATAAAAATTCAAATTAATACCCTGGATTTTGTTCCATATTCGGGTTGGTATCTAACTCATTTTGAGGAATTGGGTACACTTGTTTAAAATCTTCGATACCTAATTCCCCCACCAATCTATCCGTTCTCTTGAGATCGAACCACTGGTGTCCTTCTAAAGCAAGCTCTTTAAATCTCTCCGTCCATATCAGCTCCCTCAACTCATTTTGAGATGTTGATATTAAATCAACGGGAGACGCATCGTTGGGACTATAAGCAAATGCCCTCCTGTGCACTTTATTGAGACTTTCCAAGGCTAAGGTACTCACTGGATTTAACTCATTTTCCGCTTCTGCGAATACGAGAAGTATATCGGAATATCTAATGATTGGGAAATTTATCGAACCCGATGCTATGTTCGGAATGTCAAATATTTCATCGCTATACTTGCTGAACATCGTAGCGCGCAATTGAACAGTAGAATCGACAGAAGCAACATAAACCTCACTCCATATCGTACCCTCTGCCCTGGTTTCGCCAGTTTCGAAGGATTCGATTAGTTCATCGGCAGCAATATAAACCCCGAACGCCCGTCCTCCCTGATAGAATGGGTCCAAACTTTGAGGAGAAACGTAACTATGGATATTCGTTCCTACAGCGCCCGCTAAATACTGAGCCGAAAAGATGGTTTCCTTCCCATCCTCATTTTCTACCGTAAACGCATCTGAAAAATTGGTCCATAATTGGTAATTTCCTGATTGAATAACTCTGGATGACGATTCTGCCGCATTCGTGTAGTCTTTTACGGTAAGGTATACTTTTGATAAAAATGAAGTAGCAACAAGCTTGGATACCCTCCCAGGACTCTCCGGAGTATCTGAACATACTACTTCGGCATCCTTTAGATCCTGAATAATCTGGGCGAAAATCTCATCTTCTGAATTTCGAGGCACAGCTAGTCCCTCCAGGGAAGAAACAGCATCCACTACTAAAGGTACCCCTCCAAAAATCCTAACTAGATTGAAATAATGTAAGGCTCTCAACGTTTTCGCCTCACCTATGAACTGTTCTTTCTTGGAGTCCTCCATATCTGCCTTTACTATATTCTCTATCAAGGTATTCGCTCTGTTGATTCCCTGATAGCTGGATCTCCAAATACTTAATAGGCTTGGGTCTTGAGCTCCTACCTGATAGAAATCATATACTCCGAGTTCGGCACCTCCTGGAAATTGGGCAGCAGTATTCGCTGCCATATCACCGAATACAATGATACCGTTATTGTCGTAAATTGTACCTAAAACTTGATAAACACCCACTAGAGCTGCAAAGGCTTCAGTTTCCGTATTGAAAAAATTACTTGAGGTAATGAAGTTCTCAGGCACTTCGTTCAATTGTTCTTCACAAGAAGCACAGAATAGAAGCAGTGCTAAAATTCCAATATTTTTTATACTTTTCATCTAATTAAAATTTAAGATTAACCCCTAATAAATATGTTTTTGATGTAGGATAACTACCATAATCGAAGCCTTGTAGAAGATTGTCCTGGCCACTTATATTCACTTCCGGATCAAAACCACTATAATCGGTAAAAGTGAGAAGATTTTGACCGCTGACATATACTCTCAGATCCCTGATCCATTCAATATTATCCAAGGGTATGGTGTACCCTAGATTAATATTTCTAAGTCTCAAAAAACTTGCATCTTCTACCCATCTGTCTATTACCCTAAACGGAAATTTCGGACCTGGCCTAGAAGCTATAGATGTCTCAGCTGTGCTGTTTTGCTCAGCTGTTTGCTGAGGAGACCATCGATTTAGGACAGAGGTAGATTGATTTTGTCTACCGTTCAAGAATTCGAGTTCTAGTCGCTGTAAGTTCATAACATCATTTCCTACAGAAAATTGAAAAAGGAAATTAAGGTCCAGATTCTTATATCTAAAGGTATTAGTGAAACCTCCCGTGAAATCCGGCAAGGAATTTCCTAGGATTACCCTATCGTCTTCGTTGACGACCCCATCATTGTTCTGGTCTATAAATTTTCTGGCACCTGGCCCTTGGCGTCCATTGGTAACCTGTCTTTGGTCAGGAGCATTGTCGGATTCTTCTTGAGTTTGAAAATAGCCTTCTGTAGCGTATCCGAAGAAGTTGCCAACAGGTTGTCCTACTTGTAAAACCGTGGCCGGTTGGCCTTTTAGTATATTAAAGTTAGCTCCAACGAACCGTTGTTTCTCATCTCCCAAATCTGTTATCTCGTTTCTGTTCCATGCAATGTTCAAATCCGAGCTCCAACTAAAATCCCCGGAAAAAATATTAACGTTCAAAGCAGTCTCAAGTCCTCGATTTTGAACGCTTCCTATATTCTGCAATGATTCTGAAAATCCGGAACTTAATGGAAGTTGTACGTTGAGCAACAAGTCTGTAGTTGTTTTAATATAATAATCCGCTGTAAGGTTCAATGCTCCATCGAAAAAGCCTAGATCCATCCCTACATTAAATTGTGAGGTCGTCTCCCATTTTAAATCGTCATTGCCAATCCTGATCGGCTGAAAACCATTCCTGATTGTTGATCCAAAAGGATATATGGTAGTACCTAATGCGCTTAAATTTCGATATAACGGGATTTCTTGGTTTCCTGTCAATCCATAACTTGTTCTTATTTTAAAATTAGATACGGACTTGTTATCTTTCAGAAAAGATTCTTCGGAAACTTTCCAAGCTAGGGCACCGGACGGGAAGAAGCCATATTTATTAATGCTCCCAAATCTTGAGGATGCATCGGTTCTGGCCGTTAAGGTTAATAGATATTTATTTTTTAAACCGTAATTACCCCTGACGAAATAGGAACTTAAGAACCAAGATGTTTGGTCCGAATCTACAGCGATTTCGGCAGGGCCCTCTTCCGTTAAAGGCGCACCGCCGGATGACAAGTCATTAAATGTAAGAAGGTCATTGGTAAAGTTACGTACGTTCGTAGTATTAAGTTCCGTATTACTACCCTGGAAAGAAATGCCCCCAAGAAGATTTACTGCATGATTGGTATTAAATGTATTTGCATAGGTTATCGTATTTTCGTTGATCCAAGTAAGCGTATTTACGTTGGAAACGGCTGCTTCACCATTTACGAAGGCTCCGGTACGAACCGTACTTGGAATGTATGAATTCTGTTTGTTAGAATATGAATCTACTCCACCGCTAACTCTCAAGTCCAAATTTTTACCAATTCTATACTCTGCAAAAATATTGCCGAGAACTCTCAAGTTTATGTTTTCGTTTATAACTTCATTCGCATATTGAACCGGATTATAATAAGGCACATTACCGTTATTGGCTCCTTCGGTTTCCCCTACATGGTTATTTTGAAAAGTATATTCACCTACCTCATTTCTTACCGGTAATATTGGATTGAACAAAAGAGCGGCGGCGACCACTGAGCCATTAGCGTCCTGAACACCATCACGTCCTCCATTATTCCCGCCAGTATTAGCTTGGTTCGCAAAAATTCTACTCATGGTCAAGCTATTTCCAATCTTTAGCCTATCATTGATTTGCTGGTCTAAATTTATCCTAAAAGAGGCCCTTTCGAAATCCGAGTTTATGATTGTTCCCTCTTGCTTGAATAGATTGCCTGATATAGCATATTTAGTTTTTTCACTACCGCCAGTGATGGAAAGCTGATGGTCCTGTATTAGGGCCGTTCTAAAAATTTCATCTTGCCAGTCAGTCCCTTCCCCATAGGCATCAATTTGTTCTTGGGTATATGTATCCCCAAGATTACCTCCATAGAATACATTACCATTCCTATTTGCCTCGTTCGTGAATAATGCGAATTCCTTTGCATTGAGGACATCTAGTTTTTTTCTTACCGTTTGCAATCCGCTATAATGACTATATTCAATCTGTGCCTTTCCTTCGGAACCTCTTTTAGTAGTAATAATTATGACTCCATTAGCTCCACGACTTCCGTAGATAGCTGTCGCAGAAGCGTCCTTGAGCACTTCTACCGATTGAATATCCCCTGGATTTAAAGTGGAGAGCGCATTAATAGGTGGGGCGTTTAGGGAATTCGCACCAGGATTTTCGTTGTACACAGGAAAACCATCGATTACATATAGTGGTTCATTTCCGGCCTGTATCGAATTACCTCCTCTGATACGTACCGTATTTACACCACCGGGTTGTCCTGATGTCTGGGATACACTAACTCCAGCGGCTCTGCCCTGTAAGCCCTGATCAAAAGATGTATTGACTACTTGGGTCATTTCATTTCCTGAAACCGAGGCAACTGAACCTGTAAGGTCGGACTTTTTAACACTTCCGTAACCGATTACGACCACTTCGTCCAATCCTGCGGCATCTTCTTGTAAGATAATTTTGATAGCAGTTTGTCCATCCAATAGTACTTCCTTG
>Ga0306871_1000921_pt1 | contig 10918 bp, 15 predicted proteins | sample AntRauMeHopE1497_FD_190447 | JGI IMG/M metagenome (GOLD analysis project Ga0306871, IMG submission 190447) | Saline lake microbial communities from Rauer Islands, Antarctica - Metagenome Hop E1 #497 (v2) (version 2) | ecosystem: Environmental > Aquatic > Non-marine Saline and Alkaline > Saline ... | reverse complement strand
AAACCTACTTGAACGGTAGGGGTAGCTTCTCCCAAAAATAAGGTCAAGAGGATTTAATGATGCGTTTACCTCTTGAAGTGAAAAAGACGGCCCACAAGGCGGTCTTTTTTATTTTTAAGGAAATATGTGTTGTTGATCGCTAACGCTAAGAAGCAATCATTCGGCTACGCTCGGGAAGCAAGACGCAAAGAAATAAATAATTAGAAAAATAAACGCGGAGTATTTTGAAATTATAGGCCATTCTTGATTATATGAGAATGCGATTTATTGTACAATTAAGTGAGAAAACCTAGAGTCACAGCCTCCACACACCAAACAAGTCGGTGCTGCCTTAACCTCAACTAAAATGAAAAGAGGTTGAACATTATTCTTAGCCATTTATGCTTTAGCGTTATTTGTGTCATTCAAATAGGCTAATTAGCTGCATCGAATCGAAATTAGGGCTTTATATCCAGAGCGATAACCTACTCACGACTACCCTCTATTTTTATGGTGTAAACAAATGCTATACTAAGCCCATAAACAAGGTGACCCATTGCACTTTCCATCATCATAGGTAGCTTGGCTTGCATAGGTGGAGCGCTGAAGATTTTTGTCATGACCACCATAAGAGCCATTGCAGCAACTATCATCATAACAACGGTTATGGCTACACCGGCTATCATCATCTTTATAAACTGTGTTTTCATAATAAAATCTATATTTTTTTTAGTAGTTAAATGAATGGGTTTTGAATTCAGGCCAATGCACTTTGACCTAAACTTTAACCCAAAAATCCCGATGGCTTATAAAGGGTTGTTTATATTTTTTTTTCAATTCAATCAGGATTCTAATTCGTACTTCATCACCAACAACCATGGTTGCAGCCCAGTCATCTGTTCCAATACCAAATTCTGTTCGATCAATGGTGGTTTCAATTAATAAACCAATAATCATGGTTCATTTCATCATTGGATGTTCTGTCTGACCAGTAATAGTGAGAGGTAGAGCCACTGTTTTGGTGATATTGCGGATAGCTAATTCGCCATTTACAATAAATTCATTAGGCCCTTTTTTTCAAATTTAGTGGATTTGAATTTCATTTCAGGGAACTTGGCAGCATTAAAAAAATCAGGTGATTTTAGGTGGTCGTCTCTTTTAATATTGTTGGTGTTAATACTACTAATAGGAATGGAAAAATTTACTTTACTGCCTTTAGTGTTTTTAGGATCAAAGTGAACCATTCCAATGAAGTCATTAAACCTACCCTGCACATCAGAGAAAAAATGCTTAATGGTAGAGTTCAACGAAGTGTGATCTTTGTCGAGCATCCACATTGGTACCTCTTGAGCATTTAATTGTAATAGACCAGACAGTAAAAATATAGAAATAAGCGTAAGCGTTTTGATGAAGCTTTTCATGAGATTGTAACTAATTGAATAATGGTTTTTAGTACAGCGGGCTTCTGGCCGGTTTAACCCTTTGCATCCATTAATACCATGAGCGCCTACAAAATCACCCAACTTCGAAAATATTTATTATCCTCCCAAAACTATTCAAATATCATCAAATGTTCCACATTACCATAATCGTATAATTCCTTTCTAATCTAATCGTTAACTAAATCTGTCACCACTATTCAGGCATTATCACGTTATCAAATTTTCCATTATCCGCTGTCCACCGTCTGTTATCCGTCAAGTTTAACCCCTTTCTTAACTCTTCTAATCTACTCAATGCATTTATATTTCTGATTTTGGGCCGTATGATCATTTGTATAGCCATATTTTTTCCGAATGTCTTCTACGATGCTTCCAATATAAATCCAGCCGTGTATTAATCTATTGCAGTGGGAAGTGATTTTGGTTAGGTAGCCTTTTAAAGCAATCTGCATACATAACTTCGGCTTCAATTTGATCATCTAAGCCATCACATAAAGTTTCTAACTCAGATCCACCGAGTGGCAGTTCGCGATAAAGATTTCGCATTTTTTTAAACCAAAGATGTTTTACAATGGCTACTACATAGTTTTTTAGACTAGCTGCGAGATAGAACTTTTGCTTGCGTAGTTTTTCTACCAGAATAATCATCGCATCTTGAAATAAGTCCTCTGCATCGGCTTCTTGACCGCTATTTCTCAGCACAAAAAGCTTTATTGTAGGGTAATAGAGTTTATAAAGTACAGCAAAAGCCTTTTGATTAGACCCTTTTAAATCATCTAGTATTTCTTGATGTGCACTAAAATTTGTTGTATTTCGCAAGAAAATATATCCCTTTGCCAAGGTATGAAAAGAGAAGCTGGGAAATTGCGCTACTTAAAAATCTAATTTTCCATTATGCTCATTTATTTATTTGTAGCAGTTCAATAAGTTTAAGTCTTAGCATATTCAAATACATACTATAGTATATATTCACTCTAAAGGTTCCTCTTCACTTGTTTATGATCAACCAATTAGTTAAATCTGATAAGATCAAAGAATTGCGTACTATATAGAATATAATGGTTTATACACAATCTAGTGGGCGGGGTAAAAAATGGATTTTTAGCTTTGAATAAAATCGTATTAATTAGAGCTTAAACAGCTTAAATTGAAGTTAAACAAAGATTTTCCCGCATTTTTGTATTGAAACAGGGTATTGAGTTTTGTAAATCTGATCAGGTTCTTTACTTAAGATTATTAAAGGCAAGAATGATAAAATTATATGTTAAATATATGGTCAGCCTGCGATGCAAGGCAGTGGTAAAAGAAGAGCTAGAGAAACTGGGGATAAAATATGCAATAGTTGATCTGGGAATGGTAGAAATACTAGAAGACATTACCCTAGCGCAACGTAAACAGCTTAAAAAGAATTTGTTAAAAACAGGCTTGGTGCTGCTAGATAACAAGAAAGCTATTCTCATTGAAAAGATAAAAAGTGTAATCATTGAAATGATCCACTATAGTGAAGAGTTGCCAAAAATGAACTACTCTGTTTTAATTAGTGAAAAATTAGGAAACAGCTATACCTATTTGGCAAATACGTTTTCTGATGCTAAAGGCATTACCATTCAGCAATTTATTATCATTAACAAGATTGAACGAGTAAAAGAATTATTGCTTTATGATGAGCTAAACCTCACAGAAATATCCTATAAACTTCATTACAGTAGTGTTGCGCACTTATCCAGTCAGTTTAAACGAATTACTGGATTAACGCCTAGTTACTATCGGAAAATGAAGAAAAAGCGGAAAATGAATCTAGAAAACATGTGATATATACAACTATTTTGTAGGCTTATGTAACAGTTATCAGGTAAGTATTCTTCATTTTTGTAGAGTGGATATCATTTCACACATCCCCCAAAAGATTGGGATATCATGGTATCAAAATGGATTCAAAGAATGCGTTAATACGGACGAATTTTTCAGGTTCTGTATTAACAAGCAAAGCTAATTCAATGCAAGATGGGGCTATTTATAGAAGGCCCAATAGCAGCTGTTGCCCTGTAAACTAACAGTATTCTTGAATAATTTCTATGACCAGATTATTAGGTTAAAAACCACTTTTCAACGCTAATTAAACCAATAATTTTATTTACACAAGGCTACAAATGAAAATTCCTACCAATTTTAACAGAATGACTCCACACCCAAGAGGGTCAATTATCATTAGCTTAATCACCGCAGTTATACTATTGTTAAGCACGCCGGCTTTTGCTCAGCCTGTAATACCAACACTCTCATTGCCGAATAATGCAGCAATAAACCAGCCGCATAATCTGTCACTGATATGGAACGCCTCTGGAACGGCAAACTCTTACCGCTTACAAGTTTCAGACAATTCAACATTCACTAATATCGTTTACGATCAAGCCCAATTAACCGATACCTCCCAATATATTAATGATTTGGCTTTTAGCACGTCCTATTACTGGCGAGTAACTGCTACCAACGAAGCCGGAACTAGTGAACATTCAAATGTATCGACTTTCACTACCTGGAGTTCCGTACCTACGGGTCCTAGCCCTGTTGACCTTGGATTGCTAGACACCTTTGCAATAATGGCTTACTCTGCGGTCACCAATGTACCGTCATCTGCCATTAAAGGAGATGTTGGCTTAACACCTAAATCAGGCTCCTTCATTGATCTTACCGAAGGAGAAGTAACAGGAACAATATTTACCGTAGATGCATCCGGACCTGCAGGTTCTGTATCCTCAGCTGTTATGTTAACCGTGGCCAAGGGAGATTTGACCATAGCCTATAATGATGCGGCTGGTCGTACTGTAGCGCCTATTGGTATTGCTGGAAATATTGGGGGACAAACATTATACCCAGGTTTATATAAGTCGACAGGTACACTAGAAATATCTGGAGGAGACCTGACTCTAGATGCAAATGGCAATCAAGACGCCGTATGGATCTTCCAAATTGCCTCCAGTTTTAATATGACTTCCGACAGAAAAGTTTTTTTAAGTAATGGAGCAAAAGCAGCGAATATTTACTGGCAAGTAGGATCTGCAGCAACATTTGGAACAACAACTGTTATGAAAGGAACCGTTATGGCTGGTACGCAGGTAACCCTAGCAACAGCTGCAAACTTAGAGGGCAGAGCTTTGGCTTTGACTGAAAACGTAACCCTGCAGCAAAATGTGATCAATTTACCTGATACGGCAACAAATACAGGGCTCATAGAAGCGGACGTACAGTTACCAAATGAAATCAGCCTTCAACAAAACTATCCGAACCCATTTAATCCTACAACAACTATTCAATTCGGAATCATTGCAACATCGGATGTTCGTCTGGAAGTATATAATATGTTGGGACAATCTGTTGCACTTTTAGTGGATGGACGAAAAACAGCCGGTTTGCATACCGTACAATTTGAGGCATCGCAATTTACTAGTGGAGCGTATATCTACCGACTTACAGCTAATGGCAGCCACTTGGTAAGAAAAATGACACTTATCAAATAAATTCACTTACTAATAATTCAAGGTAAATAGCTCATTCAGATCTTCTGGAAGAGCTATTTTTTTTAGGGAAGTTATTTCAGCGGCTTATATAATCAACATTTCTGTATTTGATAACGGGAATTGGTACACTATTTATTAAATACCTTAGTCTTAATCTCATAATTTTATTTTGAGCAGATGAAAACCTTTCTATTCTCTAGTACTCCTAATTCCTATAAGTAGCACATTTGCCCAGAAGACTTTTAGACTACATGAAAACGGCGTTACCGTAGTTTGTAATGTAGCTCAAACCGAATATACGGCAGTAGTTTTTGGTATTACCTATACCGCAGTAAGCGATTCGACTCTAAAAGACAAAGTGAGAAAAAATGAAAATCTAAAGATGGTCTGTACAAGTTTGGTTACAGATATGAATAGATTATTTACCAACCAAAGCCCATTTAATCAAGATACTAGATCGTGGGACGTATCTAATTTTATGAATATACAGCAGATGTTTAGCAGTAAGAGTACTTTTAATGTGGACATTTTGAGAGTATGTCTCCAATAAATCCGGACGACCCCAGCCTTGGTCTCGCTAGCGGGATGCACGGCCATTACTGAACAAACTATTCAAAAACTGCTCACAAAAAAAAAGGCTTCTAAACAAATTTAGAAGCCTTTTTAAATAAGCGAGAAAAGAGACTTCCCGACATGACCCTTTTCCTAATGAGCGAGAAACGAGACTCGAACTCGCGACCCCAACCTTGGCAAGGTTGTGCTCTACCAACTGAGCTATTCTCGCAATTCAAAGGCAAGTATTAGCATACCTTTCGAGCATTAAATATAAGGTGTAATTACCACTTAACGCAAGTAGTAATTAACATTTTTTAAAATTTCTAATATCCTAGAGTCCCAATGATAACATGGCGTAAAGCCAATTTAAAGATTTGGGCTAGTTCAAAGAATACCCGTTATTCACTTAGCACTACGAACTAGTGCTGCTCTTCTAACCAGCGCTCAGCGTCCATTGCCGCTTTGCAACCAGAACCTGCAGCTGTAACCGCCTGGCGGTAAATGGAGTCCATTGCGTCGCCACAAACAAAAATACCCTGAAGGTTGGTATAAGTGCTAATCCCCTTCGTCTGAATGTATCCTACATCATCCATATCCAATACGCCTTTAAATAAATCGGTATTTGGTTTATGACCAATAGCCACAAAAACGCCTGTCACATCTTCTAACACACTAGTTTCGTTAGTGTTGGTATCAACTAGGCGCACACCTTCTACCACTTTATCGCCAAGAATTTCCTCAATAGCTGAATTCCAGATGAATTCAATCTTATCATGGGCAAAAGCACGATTTTGCATGGCTTTTGAAGCTCTTAAACTATCTCTTCTGTGAATAACACTCACTTTCGAGGCAAATTTAGTTAAAAATAAGGCTTCTTCCATGGCAGTATCGCCACCTCCAACAATTACAACATGCTGATTTCTGAAAAAGGCACCATCACAAGTTGCACAAGCAGATACGCCTCTACCTTTAAGTTTTTCCTCACCTTTAACATGAAGCCACTTTGCAGAAGCACCAGTTGAAACAATGATAGCATCAGCCGTTACATTTATCTCTTCATCTATGGTCAGTTTGTATGGACGTGCATCAAAACTAATATCTGTTACGTAGCCAAACCTACAATCAGCGCCATGTTTTTGCGCCTGCGTGCGGAAATCTTCCATCATTGCGGGTCCCAATACACCGTCTGGATAACCTGGGAAATTCTCTACATCTGTAGTTTGCATTAACTGTCCCCCTGGCTCAGGACCTTCAAAAACGATTGGCGCTAGATCTGCTCTTGCTGCATACAATGCCGCAGTAAAACCAGCCGGGCCACTTCCTACAATAACTACCTTGAAATGTTTGTTCTTAATGTCTTCCATGTTCGATTTGCGTTCAGATTTCGAATTCGTGTTTTTATTTCAGACATAATATAAGGAAAACAACAAACGGAATATGCACCTCAGGTTACATCTAGGAAATATGGCTAACTGTTTGGGAAAAGATCTACTACAAATACAGCTATCTGTGGCTTTCATTCTGCGTATTTAGCAACCTTGGCTAATTATGCCATGAAAGAAGAGGCTACGCTAAATAGCCGTATTTAGTGCGTATATTTTTAGATATAATTCCCCAAAATGACTCTCATTAAATACTATTGTTCCCAATAATTGCGCCCATCAACTATCAGGCTATTGCTAAAGAGCTAGCAGAGAAGAATTATGTTGTTATAGATCACTTCATTCCTTTTGATGATAGTGTTGAACTTCTTGCCCTATTGAATGAGCGCAAATTTGATGGGGCTTTTAGGCCTGCAGCAATTGGTAAAAGCGGAGAAAAAGAAATTATTCAGGATATTCGGAGTGATCAAATTCATTGGCTAGATGAAAATGATACATCAGATGTAGTTAAAGCCTGGTTTGAACGTGTAAGTTTATTGTCAACAACGCTAAAAGAACAACTATTTCTTCCTCTAAAACGCTTTGAATGTCATTTTGCTCATTATCCGCATGGCACCTTTTATAAAAAACATATTGATGCTTTTAGATTAAGTGAAGGCAGACTGCTCTCTGTAATTGGCTATTTAACACCCAACTGGCAAATTGGGGATGGTGGAGAACTCCTTATTTACGATCATACGATACAACCAGCAAGTAAACAGCCTGTTATAAAAGCCATAGAACCCATTATGGGAAGACTGGTAATCTTACGAAGTGATACTGTTCCACATGAAGTAGCCTTGTCTAAAACAGATAGATATAGCATTACAGGATGGCTTCGACAAGATGAGTTATTGTTCTAAACAAAAAAAGCCTTCAAATGAAGGCTTTTAAGTTACATTCACATAGTTATTAATTAACTATGAATGTATTCAAAAAGATATTATGTGGCTTTAGCGAACCAAGATTTACACCATCCATCTGGGTGAATTGGTCCTTTCATCAATGTACAGCCGCCACATGGTGCGTCGCCAACTTGTGCTTGCCAGAAATTACAGTTTGTACAAACTTGTTCTGGGTTTTCTGTTTTGGCTATATAACCAAGAGCGTCTCTTGTACTTTTTTCTTGGTCTGTTAAACCAGTTAAGTCTGCACAAGGATCAGCAGCTGGCTTCATAGCCTTATCTGCATTCATAGTATCAGCTTTAGGGGCTTCTGCGCCACCACATGCACTGATAAGTGTTGAAGCAGACATTGCTCCTACACTTAAGATTCCCATTTTCTTGAAGAAATCTTTTCTGTTTATTGAGTTCTTTTCCATTAGACTAGTAAAAAAGGTTAGTTATAAATATTCTCCTCTTATCAACCTCAAATATATCGCCTACAATCCCTGAACCCTATAAAGGAGCGTGATTTGAACACAGTCTAAATAGACGTAAGTAATAGGATATTGCATAATATAGAGTTCAGATAACACTGATGCTTCCCAAACAGGCTATAATTCCAAATGTGCTAAAAAAAACTGCTTTAATTTCTATTTTTTGTGCTTTATTACGCATTCTAAGCCACATAACTCCACCGAGGAGACAGCCTATACTCATACAGCTTATATTCAAGATTAACCGTAATTCTTCCCATTCATGAAAAGTAAAGGTCCACAATAGCACACAAAAATATTTAAGGATCTCAGAAAGCATCAAACCGTAGACTGTATATTGTGCGCCTTGAACATAAATATTACCTGATAAAGACTTTATAATCCACCTTTTTTGAAGTTTGTAAACCATCCCCAATACAATTACAACAATCGTTAAATTAAGAAATGCTGTGCTTGTAACGGTAAACATTGCGCTAAGCAATGCAATATTATAAACGGCTTCGTTCTCAAGTTGACTATTAAGTGCGATATCCTCTTCCCAACTAGCGTAGTTATTAAGCATATCAAATGATATGAACGTTGATACAAACAATTGCAATATAAACCAGACGAGCAAGTGCCCTCTGAGCTGAGTTAACCAAGTTTTTTTCATAGTTACTTACTAAATGACGTTACTTTCAATTATTGCTGCTACAAACAGCAATGCTGTTGCAAATACAGTTTGGATGAGAATTTTTCTAGGATAAATTTTCAATGGTTTACAAGTAAAGGTTGTCTGCAAAAAATGGAATCCTTTTAAGCCAATTGCGCCAAACATAATTAGCGCCAATATTTCAATGCTACCATGCCAAATGACTTTATGGGCTATAATGGTGTAAGAATATCCCAATGATATTACCGAGTTTATTAAAACGCCCATGATAAAGGCATTCCAAAAACTAATAATGCAAGAAAGACTGCCTGCACTTAGCCAACCACTGACAATCATTAGTAAGCCAACAACCAAATTATTGATAAAAAAGCCCCAAACAGTGGGCTGCAAACCAAAAATAGGTTTCATTTCTAGCTTAGTACTAAGAACACTCGTCTCGTTTAAACTTGGGAAGACGCTCTCATAATTCAAACCAAGTAAAACACCTACAATCCATACAAAGAATAAAACAAACAAATAACTGCGATTCATTAAACTGTTTTCATAGTTTAGGTAGGTTTAGGGGTGTAACCACTCCATTTCAGAATGTTGTAATAGCCATTCACTTTGAGGTTCCGTCGTTCTATTTCATCTTGAATTTGTCTGATTTCATCCTCAGAAAAAGTATTCGCTAAATTTTTCTCTGCAAACGTCCATTGCCAAGAGTAAAGAGAGCCAATCATAAATAATGAATAGACAGTAGATACTAGAGAGACAAAGTAAGCTGCTAATATTAGCATTTCTGTTGTTGTAAAACCACTTTCTATAACAGCATCAACACTTAGATTATCACTAACCCAGCTAGTTGTTAATAGTACAACCACAAGCATAACTTGGCCTAGTAGCAGATGGCTAAATAACCTAGATGAAATTGCACTTTTATTGAAAGCCATAGCTATATGAGAGACATACTTTTTGAGAATATCACTTGTATTATGGTAAAAATCTTTATCAACAATTAAACCTTTGTTTGCAACATAAATAGACACATCTGTATTGGAACTAGGGATCATGAAATTAAATATTTTTGGTAATGTTACTACTTTTATGGCCGTATTTTCTACATTAATTTTCTCTTCATTAATGATATTAAACCAAATATTATCTCTCAGCTTAATTATATAAAATAAGTTAAAAACTAAGGCTACTGCTGAGCCAGCAAGAAGGGATGGTAAGTCATTCAAACCTGTAACTACTCTAAATAGTAGTCCTGTTCCCATTGCTGCAATAAATATTGTAGAAGTAACGATAAAATCGTAGGTAATTAGCCTAAATGGTTGATTTAACTTTGCTCTTTTAGCATTTGATAAATGCATGATTCCTATCACAATAAAATTCATTAGCGCTATCCCAAAAGGTAGTACCATCCAGAACATGGGTATAAGGTATGTGAGTCTCATAAGTATGTATTGATTTAAATGAAAGCCCTACCAATAATGATAGGACTAGTTTTTGGGTTATTTACTTACTATAGTGCGCCAACGCCTGCTCCAATAATGGCTCCAAAAAGCCCGCCGCCAATAGCGCCAATTTTAGCACCTAATTTAGCACTTCCTAATGCCGCAGTGCCGCCTGCTGCAAGAAAGCCGACAGTTGCTCCTCCTGTGCCTAGTGTGGCGGCGGCTTCTGGTACATAATTGTCTACGTCACTGCCATCAGCCAATCTATAAATAGCATAGCCAACATTTGCTTGTGTAGAAATCTCTACTGATTCAGTAGGCTTTTCAGTGTGTGTATTCTCTGAAATGTTTACTGCATTTATTGATAAAAATAGGGCAAGTACAGAGGTTATCTCCAGTACTCTTTTAAGATTATTTTTCATAATTCTGCATGATTATTTAATTAAGATTTAGTTAAGGGCAATACGTACTTCTTGTTACAATGAAAACTTACAACAAATGAAAGCATTTATATAACTGATTCAAATATTACCT
>Ga0306871_1000915_pt1 | contig 10969 bp, 20 predicted proteins | sample AntRauMeHopE1497_FD_190447 | JGI IMG/M metagenome (GOLD analysis project Ga0306871, IMG submission 190447) | Saline lake microbial communities from Rauer Islands, Antarctica - Metagenome Hop E1 #497 (v2) (version 2) | ecosystem: Environmental > Aquatic > Non-marine Saline and Alkaline > Saline ... | reverse complement strand
TACGATCATCACTAAGGTTACTAAGACTAATCATAGCAGAGCGTCTTACGCCACCAACCACAACAACCTCACCAATCTTACACATAATGTCGTGGCACTCAATAGATGACAGCTTACGACCCTTAGCATTTACAAAGGTACGAATGACAAAGTTGAACAGGTCTACAAGAGGGGCAGGGCCAGAAGCACGACCACCAAAGGTCTTTAGTTTAGTGCCTGCTGCCCGAACTTGAGATACATCCCACTGAGGCACATTCCCTTTGTATAGTGCTGATACAACTTTACGAAGTGACTTAGCCCAACCTTCCTTACTGTCCTTTACTACAATGGTAGTCCCTGTATTAAACTCTGCTGGTACATCTGGTAGCTTAGATACGAACTGGCGCTCTACAGAGAAGCCCACACCAGTGCCACACAACAAAATGAACATAGCCTCATCAAAGGAACGGGGGTCGTCTACAGGGAGGTATGAACAGTTAAACCCCGCTGTGTTATCACGATCTAAGGCTGGTCCAGCAGTCATAAGGGCGCGCATAGAAGGCATAACACCAAGGCTTAGGATAGCTTCTTGTAGTTCTACCTTAGTCTTTTTGTCGTCTACCTTACGCCCTACAACATTATCCATGTATCGTTCGACTGTCTCTGTCCAACTTTCACGACGACCCTCACCCTCTAGCCAGCGTGCGTATCGAGATGTATGGATAAAAGCCTGATAATCGGTAGGGAGGTGGTTACTAATCATATTATTCTTTCTATTTGTTGTAATAGGGCTAGTTAACCCTGTTGTGTAAGATCAATGTCGTACTTTTTATTAGAACCTAAGCACTTTGCTTTACCATCAAGTCTAAATCTATAAGCTGCATCCCCATAACCTTTGTTAGTGAGCCATGCACTATCACCTTTAATAAAGATACAGACCCAAGTGTCCCCACACTTGCTTGTGTAATTACCGCCTACCTCGATCTTAGATGAGGGCTTAGGCTTAATACGATAGGAGAGAAAACTAGCCGCTTGATCAGGAAATTCGATAGACTCACGCCAGCCTTCGCCATCGTTTTGACACTCAATAGTCTTACCATCAAGGTAGGCAGTAAGAAGTTCACCACGTTGGCTAACAGTCATTTGGGCAAAAGTAGTGCTTTCATTAACAACAAACTCCCAGTCTCCCTCATCTAACCACCAAGTCTCCACCCCAACACCAATAAAATTAAAGTCGTGACTGTCTCCCCTAAAAGAAACAACACTACCTACTTCAAAACCATGTCCACAAGTATTGCCAGTGACACGAACCTTATCACCGACCTCAATATCTGACTTTCTTTTATTATTCACTTTATTCATCTTCCATCATTTCAACTGCCATTTCTGCTGCAACATCGTATCCGTCCCAACCATCCACACCTACTGCCTCAAGACAGCCAAGGAGCATAGAGTCGTTGAGAAGATCGATAAACACTAACTTGTTTAAAGTAATTGTTTCAACATCTTTTTCATCTCCTACAAGGTTCGTATTCATCGTTTATCTCCACTTCCACCTAGTACACCACGTTTAGCACGATCTGCTAGTTTGTCAAGGTTTTGTTGTGCAATAACACTTAGGTCAGTATTAAGATCACGAGCAAGTGCAGCAGCATACCACAACACATCACCAACCTCTGCAATAGCACCCTCACGATCTAGTGTACCATCACGAATAAACTTCTTGACCTTCCCTAATACCTCACCAGCTTCATTAGCTAATCCCATAGCAGGGTATGTAATATGGGCATTACTTGGGTAGATAGCCGTCTTGACTGCCTGTTCTTGGTATTGATCGAAAGTCATTTCACTGGTCCCCTTAGTGTCTTTGTAGCCCATAGCATCCATATCTTCAACAGTAATCATTAACCTAGCACCTTTCCTACAAACATCTTAAGCAAGACCAGAGGTGCATAATAAGGCAACCTACGTTTGTGCCTCATATGCCTTGTCTTGTACCAACCATCCTCCATGTTGTCCGTCCACCAACCTTTATACCAAAGGGCAGCATGACCATTCCCGTTGTAGGAAGTAACATACCAGATACAGGCTTGGAATGTGATCTGCAACCACCAGAACCTAAACCAGTTCTCCCCAGAGAGTTTCCACAACATTGTAAGGGCATAACCATCACAATCATCTTCAATAGGTCCGTTACCCTTAGTAACAACCCAAGTATCTACCCTACCATCCTTTGTATAGATAAATCGGGATTGAATGTTATCTAGGGCACCACTCATCTTGTTCTTGTTCGGCTTAAACACAGTTATCTCCCATAGAATGTTGTGCCACCACTGTGACCCCCTTCAAAGCAAAACCAAGCGTAGTTATCTGTCCCCCTAGTTGTCTCTGTCTTAGTAGGAGAACCCTTACTGTTGTCCCACCATCCTGTATAGCCCAAGGTTCCTTTCTCATGGTTCTCCGAAGTAATGTGTTTACCATCTCTACACCAATCAGGTCTGCTGTCAAGACTTATCTGCTCATTAACAACCCAAACAGACTTAAACCAAAATAACCTACCTACAGACACTACCTTAGAACACTCCTCCATGTACTTACCAAAGGTTATGTTGTGCATATAGTCGGCAGGTAACAACAACCAGATAGGCCTCTTAACAGTCAACCACTGGTCTAACAGAGGGTCTAGCATAGTTCTCTTGTAGGGTGGGTTAGTCACTACAGCATTACACTTCCATATATCACCGTAGGTCAATTTAGCACCATCAAGTTGTTGACAACCTTCACCACCCTCAATATCACTCTTATGTAGACACTCAGCACGATCACCTATTAACCTAACAAGATCACCGTTACCATAGCAAGGTTCTGCATAGGTAGCACCAGAGATACACTCTAGGAATGTTTCTGGTAGGGCTTTCGGGTCTATAGTTGCATAAAAGTCACGACTAAGCCTATCGAAATCACTCCTCTTACCCATAAACATTATCCCCGAACACTTGGTTAAAATTGGCAAACTCTCCGAAGTGCTTTTGTGCAGCATAGTTGTATGCTAATGCTGCCTCTTTTTCACAAGTGTAACAACCTAAAGCTATACGGACTCCTTTGACACCTATACGAACCCCCCAAAGCTCATTGACTTTTATATAATGAACCCCCTTGAACAAAGAAACCCCTCTTGACCCAATTTGATTAGCGGCGTTTTGAGATAAAGTACAAGCACGAAGGTTAACAGCCCTATTGTCGTCACGCACTCCATTGACATGATCTATGGAAGAGGGGGGTTGAACTTTATGATACATATACCATGCTACTCTGTGTGCTAAGAACTGTACACCCTCGTATTTGACTACTACATAGCCCAGTTTGTTTACAGCTAGGCTCAAAACTGGCCCACACTTTGTGCCTTTACCCTTTAGCCTAAACAGACTTCCAGTATCTGAGCAATAACTAAAGTGGTCCTTTACACCATCTGGTATAACCTTAACCATCACCCATATTCCCGCCCCAGTGCTTCCATTGATACCCACTCAGGGTCATACATACCACCAGAGATATTACGCTTAACTAAAACACCCTTCCACCAATCTGCTTGTTGCCCTGCCCAGCTCTCCTTAGCACCCTTAAAGCAACCTGCTACAAGACCAATCATACCCTTACCCGATTGCCCTACACCATCCTTAAAGTAGACAGAGCGCTTATGAGAGTGCCCACAGGTAGCACTTGTAGCCCTTAGCCCAAGTAGGCCATATCCATGATGTACACCACTCATAGCTGATCCCATGTTACCACTAGAGAAGAAGTGGGCGTAAGATACACCATCATAATCTGCAATAGCTGGCCCACCATTTTCGTACTTATGGTAGTCGTCAAACCAGTGGTCCGTATTCAGGTGACTGAAAGAGATACCATGTTTGTTACCTTCAAGCCTAGGGTCATGTTTGATAGCCCGATCAATACGAGACTCGTGATTACCTTGGAAGCCAATACGGTACGGTCGTTTCTTCTTGGCCTTCTTATAGCGACCCCAAAGGATATCCTGAGACTTGTTGTAGGACTCAACGTCTGCCTCATAGTTCTGACTTACGATAGCCTGTGGATAACGACTGTCAAAACTATTAAGGGAAGCCATTTCAGCACCGTCACCCAAGTCAACACAGTAGTCAGGCTTAATATCCTCAATAAGAGAACCTAGCCATTTGAAACGATCTTGTGATACCTCGGGTCGATCATGGGAGCAGGTCCATACCACCGCAGTCTTACCTTGTCCGCTCTTACTAATCATACTATTTAACCTTCCGTGGTCTCAGAACTTTCACACCAGACTTACGAGCAATCTTAGCCATGTGTGCCGACCCTGTTCCACCTTTAAACACAACAACCAAATCAGGCTTGCCTTTATCTAGCATCTTTTGGTTACGAATTGGGCCAGCAGCAGCACCATACCTAGACCACTGTGCAGGGTATCTTTCAACAGGCACACCATTAGATTTTGCCCACTTCTCTCCTAACCTATCAGCACCCTTTGCTGTCCCTGATATAACAAGACTAACAGCCCCAACATACTTTTCTAGGTACTTAGACAAGAAGGCAACATCATTAAATTTTCTACCCCCTGCAATTAGTACTCTCATACTATTTAACCTCCAAAGGCTCTATCTTAGACTTAAAATAACAGACTACACCAATAGCATCGTCATAGGTACTGTAGTACAACTCAGTATCAGACACAACACCATCGTACTCCACTTTAACAGGCAGGAGAAAACCTACATCACCAAACATCACAGTAGGATAGGGTTCTCCCACAACGTCCCAGATAAGAAACTTAGGCTTGTCTACACCCTTTCCTTCCCCACCAGTAAACATACCCCAGAACTTATCTATCATCACTTTAACCAATCCTTTGGAATTATCTTATCTGCAAACCTAAAGTCGTTCTTAGTACACCAATCACCATAACTTGTCTTTGACTTCTTACCTATCTTAGTGGCAGAGTTACTAAAGACGAACCTAATATCTAAATCAGGGTGTTGTGCCTTTATTAGTAAGTGCTTCTTACGGTCTGCTAACTCAAATAGACCCTTAGTCTCTACTATAACGCCATTAGGTAAGGGCCAATCGGGATTATAGGTATGGTTACTCTGTGGCCTAATATACTTGATCTTAGTAGACTCATAGATAGCATCAGGGTCCATACCACCAGCTTTAAGAGTATCACCAGCCTTTTCTTCTAGGCCATTCTTAACACCATACCTATAACTTCTCTTGGACCTATTATATTTATCTCTCATAAGTAGCTCCCTTCGGAGGCTCCCACATTTGACCATCATATCGGCGTAGCCACAACAACCTAGCGTTCTCTATGATACGCACAGTGTCACCATCATAGGCACGGTAGACAGCTTCCCATAGATCACCTTCAGTCTTGCAACCTGCAAGCAACTTATCAGCAGTCTTAGGCCCAACCCTGTGTAGACCCTTAATATTATCAGCCGCGTCACCTGTAAGTATCTGGGCATAGAAGAACTTAATTCCCTCGAAGGGGGAAACCTTAGTCCAGTCCCCCCTAACGAAGTTAAAGTGCCAGCAAGGTAACTGAAGCATATCCTTATCAATAGAGGCCACAACACAATCGTAATCTAGTGCAGTAGCCTCCTTAGCAATAAGGTCATCAGCCTCCTCATCCACACTAACTACAGCACCATAATGCTCAATCATGTAGCTTCTGGTAGCGGATAGGTGAATAGGCTTCTCTACTGCCTTTCTATTTCCCTTGTAGGGGTAGGAGACAGCTACGTCAAACCGGAAGTTAGTCTTACCAGTAAGATATACACTGTAGTCTCCAACATCCACAAAGGGTAGATCAACAGTCTGTTGTAACACATAGTCGATAAGCTCGTCAACCTTGTCTTTAGCCGATGATACCATTTTGTCTTGTGTTGCGAAAGAGGCGCGGTATGCGATAATGTCCCCATCAATGATAACCTTCCCTCTATCCATGTTAATAACCGGAGAAGACTACATTTCCATCATCCTTCTCAAAACCTACGTCCACAACATAATCCCAACCTGCTCCCTTCACAGCATCAGTAAAGAATAGTGCCAAAGTGGCAAGGTCTTCTACATTCTCTCGCGTAGACATAGATGTTACCTTATCACCATAATTATCATCTTCAAACAGAATAGTTACTTTCATTATCTAACCTTTGCTCCTAGTGCTGCACCAAGGACTGCAACAGCAGCCCATGTATTGAGGGTATAGGGAATAAGTAGTGTTGTGAATAATGTATTAAGTGACCATATTACTGCAAGTGGCATAAATACCAAAATAGCAGATACTAGCAAGACCGCCATCACAACGAAAATAGGTTCATTACCCTTAATAGTCTTAACTTTTCTCATAATCAATCCACCATAAACATTTCATCATCTGCACTTGGTGCGCTACCCTCAAAGGCAACATGCTCCAACACACCTATATTAGAAAGACGAGTGCCAGCACCGTTAGAGTATGTCTCCCACTGTACCTTAGCCTTAGTGCCTTTACCCAAAGCACCATCTTCGTCAAACAACCAGTACCGCTTATTCTCTGGTCCTTCTGTAAGATTAACAACTTTAGGTGGGCCACCCAAGTCAACATCTACATCTTCACCATTCTTATCTTTGAAGGTCATTACATGGTCGTGCATACGAGACAACTTAATGTACTTCCCGATACCAAGACTTGAACCCTCCTTAATACGATCATGCCCCATAGGCTTAAGATCAATACCATCGGCTGTAATCTTCTCAATGTCATCCTCATTAGTGAAGTAAGCGTTAACAACATACTGACCGTTGTGCTTCTTTGCCTTCTTAGCAGCACTGTTGTCGTCACTACCCATATCACGGTTGCCCTCAAATACCTTAGCGTACTCAAGTACCATATCCATTGTGTATTTAGTCATATTGTATTACCTTTTTGAATTGTTGTTGTAACCGTGAGTGTAACGAACACCCGCGAGCGTAGCTAGTAGTCCTTCACTACGTTCAGAGTACCCTTACTTATATATAGGGCCACAGAACGCTTACTTGTAACTGTGTTTTACCCTTTAGAGCCATAGTGTTGCCTAAAAGACTCTACTATTTAAAAGCTTCCATGATAGCGGCTCGGTGGTGGGCGTTGGCGGCGGCTTTAGCTGCTTCCATACTGTCAAACTTAACCGAAAGTGTGCCCTTTATTATCACCTTGCCAAGAAAGTCCTGAATGCAATATGTCCCACATTTGCTGGTCTGCAAAAGATCATGGCCATCCCACACCAGCGGCGCAATCATATCGGGCAGGGCGGCTATGATGGCGTCTGCGGCTTGTTCTGTTCCAAGCAATTCCGGTCGACCATCATAAAAGACACAAGTTTCAATAATATCTTCGATGCAATCTCTCATGTCAGGCGCTCCATGCAGATCGTGGTGCAGTCAGGCTTGCCGTCGATGGTGTCGAAGGTGATGCGGTGGGTGTCGCCTGCGCACCGTGGTCTGTGATCGGCATCAAAAACGCCATCGGGGTAGGACTTTGAGATATACATGCGGCCATACAAAGCCGCCGTTTCACGTTTTGGTTCTGGCTTGACGCGGTAGGCTACGCATCCATGCCACAGTGGACCCACTGTGAGCCATTCACACGCATAGTAAATCTGGATCTCCCTTCCCTCATGTTTCGCCAGCAACAGCGCGCCCTTTTGCTCCGGAGTCATGTCTTCCCAGATTGTGGGTTTGTCTTGATGTGTCATTGTTCCGTCTCCTAATGTATTTCTGCATAGTTCTTACCATACTGAGTGTCGTGACCCAGCTTAACATTTAGCTTTAGCTTCTCATTAGCTTTGTCCATCGCAACTTTAAGTACCATGTCCAAGTCGCCTTTTACAACACAACCTGCAACCACCTCATCATGGAAACTGGCAGTCAACTTCATACCACCTTCCATACAAAACCCTACCCAAGTATCAAAACAGTAAACCCCTGTACTTTGATTAAGAGTGGAAAAAATATCCTTCTTAGCCCTAAGTTGGTGCCAGAAGCCGGACACAGGGTTTAGTAGCCACATCGTACCGAATAGCTCTTTAGTAATAACACCATCTGCTACCTTCTTAACAGACCAGTTTCTCTTCCAGTAAGCCTCTAGTAGTGCCACACACTCTTTAACTGGCATACCTGTCTGCCTACTTAGACCTGTACCACCAATACCATAGATACCTGCATAGTTAGCTGGCTTAAACTTCTTTCTTACACCCTTTAGGTCAGGTCGTTTACCTTGATTATACTCATCAATATCCTGTTGAGTCACAACACCAGCCTGTTTAGCAAGATCGAGGTGTTCATCAAAACCCTCTTGGCTCATCTCTTCTACATAATCAGGGTCGTAGGGAAACATATAGTGTCGTTTAGTTGTGCTCTCTAGTGAAATCATATCCGAACCACACAGCACCTCACCCTCCTCACAGGTAAGCACCCCTCGTATGATCTTACCATAGGGCTTATCTACACTAGGTAAGTTAGCCAGAGGCTTCTTGTGTTTAAACCGGAAGGTGTTAGCAAAACCTGCAATACCTGCCTTTAGATAACCACCCTTATGAGAATCTAGGAACCCTTTAAGTATAGCTGCCCTGTGTGTTAGTACAACCAGACCATCAAGTACATCTACAGCAGGGTCAGCCTCGGATAGCTCTAGGACACTTTCACACAGTTCTCCGTCCTTGCGTACCTGTTCAATCTTACGTTCGTCCCCAGTACCCTTGTCACGTACAAAATTAAAGGTCCTTGGTTGCCAACCTAGTGAATACAACCAGTCCTTAACCTGATTCGTACTAATAGGGTTCCCAAGTTTCTCTCCTACTTTCACAACAAAAGAGACGGAAGTCTTAGGTTGCTTGTTCTCTTTACACAAGGCAAACCACTTGTGACCAAGCTCGGATAGATCACCATTCTTCTTATACATGATCTTTGGTTGTGTTGCGACCTTAGTTAGTTGCTTGCGTGGCATAGCCTCTGCTAGTTGACTTACCTTCTCATCCTTGAGGGCCATAATCTCATCATAAGAAGATTGTGTAAGCTCTACGTCCAACTTCCACTTAGTAAGCTCTTGTTCACTAGCACACTGCATCTTGAACGTAAGGTAGTCGATCAACTTCCATGCACTATCGTCTAACTGTCTTTCCACACTTAAAAACTCCTATTCGTTATCCTTGATACACTTAAGCACTTTTTTACAATTAAAGTAAGCAGTGACAAAGTACAGACCGTCCAGTCCATTACCTTTATATGTTACAACACGACCAAGTGGGCCAAAAGTACCGCACAACCTTACAGAGTTACCTTTGGGTAGATAGGTTCTGGTCACTGTAAGCATCACATACTCATTAGTCTTGCCGTCTAGTGGGCTAACTAGGTTACACAACCTAATAAGTTCCTTTATTTCCATCCGTACAACTTCCCTAATTTAATCTCTAGTGACTTCCATAGTCGCCAGTTAATCTGAACATCAGTATCGCACCTATGAGCGTAGTCTTCAGGTGTAAGCGAGTGCCAGTCCTTAATCACAGGCTTAGGCACCCCATAGTCCTCACCGTATCTCTCAAGACCATGATTCTTACGGTCATAGTTTAGATACCAACTAAGTGCAAGAGTATCTACCAACCTCGCCTTGATCTTAATACCTAGCACACGTTCAACAGCCACAACATCAAACATAACTATGTTGTGACCTACAAGGACATCTGCATCCTCGAAGAACTTACGCATTAGCTTATAGTCGTGTGTATGTTGGATATTCTCTCCATCTGAAGTCCACGACACAACATGTACCTTAGTTAGTTCTTCGAGGAGACCATCCGTTTCTATGTCAAAAACTTGTACTTTCATTTCCTTACAAACTCCTCTACAAACTGGGCTGGGCTTTTACTTTTATACCATGTAGACTTACCTTTCATGCGCCACTTACCTGTAGCCAGAGCATAAATATATAGCCCGTCTACTAGGACTAAACCTTGCCTATAACTCTCTACCTTAACACCACCCTTTAACAAAAGAAGGGTTTGTAACAGACGGTTCATTTCCCTCTCGGCAGGTCGGTTTGGGTACTCTTCCGTACAGTGTAGTAACATAAGTTCTTCTCGTTGCACCTTTACTTTCTGTTCAACAATTAAGTCTACTAGAGACATTTGGTCAAACTCTTTTGTTACAGGCTCTTCCTTTACATAAGTTAAGAGACCAACCTCCACAAGAGCCTCTATCGTATGTAACAAACTGTAATGTTTAGCTCCTACCTCGTCTTCACTAAGGTTGTCAAAGCTATGCTCAATAAGACGAAGTGCTTCTATCTCTTTTTCATATATAAGCCGCATATCCATAACTATTCCCCCCTTACCATTGTTGTGTCACTATCATACTTAATAGAACCCGCTTCACCTGTTAAAGCAAAAGGACGGTTCTTAGTAACCGTAAGTTGCGTAGTGTTACGTTCTTCAATATCCTCTGCCAGCTTATCACGCTTTAGCTCAATCAGGATGATAGCCTCTTCCTCGATAGCCTTAGCATACTTAGTGTGACCATCACCATTTACGTGTGAGATAGCTACAATACCCACATTTTTACGTTTAGCAAACTCTACTAGCTTAACACCAAGTTCAGTTAGGCCACCAGTAGCATTATCTACACCAGAGAGGTATGCTAGGCGTTGTAGGTGGTCGATGAAGATGTAATCCGCACCATAGATAGCTACAGCATGTTGACACTGTGTGAGGCACGACTCAAGAGGATTACTTGGGTCAATATCGAAACCGATGAACCTATCGTCACCCACAACATCAATAACAGCCTGTTCTACCTTACCCAAGTCAAAACCGTTTAGTTCAGCATCCTCTTGGGTATTGACGTTAGCCTTCAACTCGTATGTTGCTAGACCCCTTGCTGTTGTGGACCTCATCTCTTCCATTGCTAGGTTAGCTACTACCTG
>Ga0306871_1000914_pt1 | contig 10981 bp, 4 predicted proteins | sample AntRauMeHopE1497_FD_190447 | JGI IMG/M metagenome (GOLD analysis project Ga0306871, IMG submission 190447) | Saline lake microbial communities from Rauer Islands, Antarctica - Metagenome Hop E1 #497 (v2) (version 2) | ecosystem: Environmental > Aquatic > Non-marine Saline and Alkaline > Saline ... | reverse complement strand
CCACTTATATAGGTTTTCAGCCAGTTACTATTAGCAATGTGGTTGTTAACCCTGATCTTACCACTACCTTAGATATTGAAATGGTAGAACAAGTTTTTGAAGGACAAGAACTTATTATAACTGCGACTCAACCTATTGTTCAGACAGACGTTTCTGCTTCTGTTACCAACATCCAAGCCGAAGAGATCGCAACACTGCCTGTTAACTCAGTTGCAAGTGTTATTGGCTTAGGTGCTGGTGTTAACGGTAGTAGCGTTCGTGGGGGCTCTGCATCAGATCTAGAATTTAGTGTAAACGGTCTGTCTCAACGTTCTACCAGATCTAACGCTGCCTCTCAAGAGATTTCCTTTACCTCTGTAAATGCCATTTCGGTACAAACAGGTGGTTTTAATGCCGAATACGGGAATATTCAATCGGGTTTGGTTAACGTTACTACCAAAGAAGGTTCTAAGGAAAGATATTCTGTTGATATGATTTATCGTATACGTCCGGCTCAGGATAAAAACTTTGGGCCTGACATAAACGATCCAAACGCAAATCCTTTCTTACGCCCTTACCTAGACCCAGAAGTGGCCTTCACGGGAACTGGAGAAGGTTTTGCCCCGGGTGCTTGGGATTTCTGGACGCGCCAACAACATCCGCAATTCCAAGGATGGAATGCCGTTTCTGACCAGTTGTTAGCCGATAATGATCCAAACAACGATCTTTCACCTTATGCTGCTCAGCGTTTGTTCCAATTCCAACACAGAAAGCCCATAGGTATTACCAGTCCTGATACGGAATTGGATTTAACCATTGGTGGCCCTGTTCCTGGTATAGGTAAAAAATTGGGTGACCTTCGTTTCTCGTATTCATTGAGATCTACAGAAACACAGTACATGATTCCTTTAGCTACAGATGGCTTCAATGTGAATTATCACTTATTGAAATTGACCAGTGATTTAGCCAAAGGGAAAAAACTTTCTATTGAAGGTTCTTACCGATTAACAAGTGGAACCAATTCTAGTAGAACTGGATTATCGGGTGCTCCTTTTGCGGGAAGTGCTTCTGGTATAGCAAATGGCGTTATTCTGAATGAACGCACACCAGCCATTATGTACTCTACCGATTATTACAACCCTATTGATATTCATCAGTTTGTGGGTGGTGTAACCTTTACCCATGCCATCTCTGATAAATCATTTTATGAGATTCGTGCGATTGTTAACTCTGAGAGCTTCGATGGCGGCATTGGTAGAAATCGTAATCTAGATGAAAACATTGAGTTTGCCGATGGTTCTTTCACTAATGAAGGCCCATTTGGCTACTATGGTTTCTCGCAGCAGTTTATTGGTAGTGGCCTTAATATGGGGCTTGGTTTTAGTAATACTAGAGATTCTACCAGAAATACCTTGTACAATCTTAGAGCTGATTTCACCTCTCAGGTCAACCGATTTAACCTTGTGAAATTTGGTATTGATGCTCAGCTTACTGATAACCAGACCAATAACGCTAGAATAGATCAGTTCCTAACCGCTTCTAACCTCATCAATAAGTGGGATCACAAGCCTATTCGTGTATCATCTTATGTACAGAATAAGTTGGAGTTTAAAGGCATGATAGCCAACGTAGGTTTACGTATGGATTATGTGCAAGGTAGTAAATGGTTTACCTTCTCTGATTACGATCCTTTATTGGGAATTGGTAATGCCGGAGCCATTAATGATCTTGAATCTTCTAGACCAGCAGGTGTATTGCGATTCTCTCCACGTTTAGGTGTTGCCTTCCCAATTACGGAAAAGAGTAAGTTCTATTTCAACTATGGGCACTTTTATACAACACCAACGCCGGATGATTTCTATTTTATACGTGTACTTGCAGAAGCACAGCAGGTTACTAGAATTGCAAATCCTGATATAGCCATCCCTAGAACGGTTTCTTATGAGTTGGGTTACGAACAATCAGTTTTCGACCAGTACTTAGTAAAAATAGCTGGTTTTTATAGAGATGTTTCAGATCAGCCAACCACCGTTGGTTTTACTAACAGAGATGCCTCTGTGAACTATGATATACAACTTCCGAATAGCTTTGAAGATGTTAGAGGTCTAGAATTAACGCTTCGTAAAAATCAAGGTAAATACATACGTGGTTTTGCAAACTATACGTATCAAGTTGAACGTAATGGTCGTTTTGATTTTGCTCAACGATTTCAAAACCCTACGCAACAACGTGAATACGAGCGTGGTACCACGGCTAATGAGATCTTTCCATCTGTTCCACAACCTAGGATTAATGCTAATTTAGAGGTTCTAGTACCAGAAAAATTTGGCCCTAGTATTGGTGATCTTTATCCATTAGGCGGTTGGAATGTGAATTTCTTGTATAGATGGGTAGGCGGCCAATTTTCTTCATGGACTGGTGGTGGCTTGATTCCTGGTATTGTAAATAACGTACGATGGAATGCTTTTTGGAACCTAGATTTACGTTTGAATAAAACCATTGCATTTGCTGGTGGCCGAAGTGTCCGCTTATTTGTAGATATGAATAATGCACTTAATCATCGTTTCTTCTCTCCAGGTAACCGAGGTTTTGTGCTAGCAAATGATTTTGTAAACTACGGTCGCTCATTACATTTACCACAAAATGTTCTGGATGATATTACTCAGGGATATCCAACACCACCAATTGCGGGTAACGATTCCTTTGGTGATTACCGTGATTTTGGTGTAGAGTTTGTGCCTATAGTTAGCGTACAAAGCTTGGATGCTATTAGTAACCCAAGTACACGCCCACTTTACTGGAATGCTACTTCACAAGAATATTATCAGTACAATGCTACTTCTGGTGCATTTGGCCCAGCAGATGAAGAATTTGTACAACAAGTGTTAGATGATAAAGCATACATAGATATGCCGAACTTTTCTGCCTTTACCTTTTTTAACCCTCGCGCCGTTCAATTCGGCATAAGAGTCACCTTTTAATAACTATGAAAATGATGAACAGCTTACATAAATGGTGTTCGAAGCATAGTCTTATGTCCATAGTTCGTACTAGTTTATTGATTGCCTTAGCTTTATTGGTATTTAAGCCAACAGCAGAGGCTCAGCAAACAAAATGGATGAACGTGGGTGCGCTTCAGAACTTCTATATAGATTTAGGAAATGAAATTGAGATTGCCCGTAATTTAGGCCAGCAAGATGGTTTTAGATGGCCTGCTATCTACCCGTTCCAAGATTCACAAGCAGCTAAAGGTTTATGGATTGGCGCTAGAAACGTTACGGACGAAGGCGGGAACAATTATGGAGTACGTGTACTTCACGTTGGGCCAAGAGCAAATGGGCAAGGTTTCTTCTTTCCTGTTGAGTTTAAGACCATTGCAAAGTTTGCAACTCCAGAAGTAAATGTTGATGGTGGCATATCATTCCTGGAAGATCCGGGTGTGGATGAAATAGACCCTACGCTAGGCCCAGACAAAATGATTAAGTCTGTGGTTAATACTACTTATGGTTTAACTATGGAGCGTAATATTATGCAGTTCTCTAATGAGAACCATGACAATTACCACATTATAGAATACATCTTTACTAATACGGGTAATGTTGATGGTGATGCCGAAATAGAGCTTCCAAATAATACACTTACTGATGTAGTTGTGTATTTACAGAAGCGACTTTCCGTAAATGCCTCTTCACGTTATACCATAGGTAATGCAACAGGTTGGGGTATTAATACCATGAACGATAGGGTTGGTGACGATCAAGGACCTAATTATGGCTTTGATGATGTTATAGCCAACTTCTCTTGGCATGGCTTCTTCCCGCAGTTTACTGACTACAATAATGTGGGTGCCCCAATACGTATTCCTAATACCACAGGCGCACGTTTAGCTGCTGCTGATACTTCTGGCCGTTTAGTGGCTTATCAGTTTGTTGGAACCGCTAAACTTCATGCAGACGCTTCTGTTTCAGACCAAACTAATGACCCAGCTCAGCCGTTTACCATGAATCAAGTGGGTTCTGATGATCCTATAACCTCTGGTAATGATCCTTTTAACGCAACCAAAATGCTACAAGAGTATAATTTAATGACGCAGGGGCGTGTTCCTCGTCATGCCTATTTAATTGAGCCTTCTGGTTATGATGGTTTTATTAGCCCAAGTGGTGATCCTGCTCAGGGTACTTCAGGTGGCTTTTCATCTGGTATGGGTTATGGTCCGTATACATTAGCACCGGGAGAAAGCTTCCGATTTGTTATAGCAGAAGGTCAAAATGGTATAGGCTATGAAAAAGGTAGAGAAGTGGGCATTGCCTATAAAAATGGTGAGATTACTTCTAGAGAAAAAAATATTGAGTTTTTTGCTGGTCGTGATATGCTATTGGAAACCTTTAGAAAAGCTAAGGCGGCCTTAGACAATGATTTATCGGTGCCTGAGCCACCGCAGCCACCAAGCGTATTTAATATAAATGGCGGTGGAGATGGTATTTTCCTAGACTGGGTATATGACGGTGATATCTCAAAGGTAGATGGTTTTGAAGTTTATCGAGCTGCCTTCCAAAGAGATTCTACTTATAGATTGGTAGGAGATTTACCTGCTAGTGCTAGAGACTTTGTTGATGATGACAATACCCCTGCTGGTGGACCGATACGTGGTATCGATTATTATTATCATATCAAAGCTAGAGGTTTAGCAGCGGATAATGATGGGTCTGCAATGACGCCTGCTGGGGCATTAAAATCAAACCAGTATTATACGCAAAGTTACGATCCTGCACGTTTGCAACGACCTGAAGGGGCAAACGAAGACGCCATCCGAATTGTACCAAACCCTTATGTACGTTCTGCATCAAATCAATTACGTTTTGATCAAGTTGGAATTGATCGAATCGCATTCTTCGACATCCCCGGACGTTGTATCATTACGATATATACAGAATTAGGTGAGCGCGTAAAGACTATTAATCACACGGATGGTTCTGGTGATGATTTCTGGGATTTGTTTACCGATGCTCGCCAGAGGATTGCAAGTGGTGTTTACATTGCCGTATTTGAGAATACAGGCGACGGTGAGCGCAGAGGCGAAAAGACCATCAAAAAATTCGTAGTAATACTTTAAGCTCAAATAACAATGAAGAAAACAGCCCGATTTTTGACAACTAGTGGCGTGTTGGCATTGCTTCTTTTGATGCTTTGCGCCAATGGTTTAGAAGCACAACAAAGAAAAAGTGCTCAGACTAGTATGAAGTTTTTATCAACTTCTAATTTTGCCAATGCCGCAGGTATGGCAAATGCAGTAACCGCCGTTGAAGGCGGTGCTTGGACCCAGTTCTATAACCCAGCCTCTATTGCTTGGACTACACAAAATGTAGATGTAACCGGTTCTGTAACAGAGTTTATCGCAGATATCAACTACTCTGCTGGTGCGGCCTCTTTCCGCCCAGGAAAAGGTAACTTTGGTGTAGTTGGTGTTCAATTCTTTGGAGTTGATTACGGTGATTTTCAACGAACTATCAGAACTGATAGTGAAAGTGGCTACGCTGATGCGGGTACCTTTAGCCCAAATGCCTTTAGTTTTGGTTTGTCTTACGCTAAAGCGTTGTCTAATCAATTCTCGGTTGGGGCAAACTTTAAGTATGTAACCCAAAATTTGGGCGCTGGTATTGTAGATATTAACCAAGACCAAAGCTTTCAAGAACAAACTTTTGAAGCTAACGCTACGGTTATTGACTTTGGTGTGTTCTACAAAACAGGCTTTGAATCATTAAACTTTGCTATGGTGTTAAGAAATTTCTCACCAGATGTACGTTTTGATGCCTTAGATCATGAACTACCTCTTACTTTTAAGATGGGTTTATCTATGGATGTATTCGATCTTACTAATATAGATCGTACAAAACACTCTATGTTGGTTTCACTTGATGCCAACAGATCAAGAGATTTTAATGAGCAAATTCAGCTTGGTGGGCAATACACCTTCTTAGATTTATTCATTTTGAGAGGGGGCTATGTATTCCCATCTGATGAAGAAGGCTTTTCTGCTGGCTTTGGTGTTAAAGGAAAGCTGCGAAGTGACCAATATGTACAAGTAGATTACTCGTACTCTGATTTTGGTGTATTCGATAATGTTAGCCGCTTAACCTTCCGTATAACATTATAATCATGAACAAAACTATGAACACATTTTCCAATAGAAAACCCATGAAAGTAGTGCATACAACTAAATGGTTATTAGTACTTGTGGTAGCACTATTTAGTGCTCAAGCTTGTGGTAATAATGAGGCAACCTCTGTATGGGATTCTTCTGTAGAACAGCCTGTATCGGCTAATCCTGAGATTATCTCTATAAGCCCTGAAGGGGGTTATCTAGCTGGTGTAGATGCCATTACCGTTACTGGTACAGGATTCTCGACCACTATTGAGAATAATAACATTTATTTCTCTGGCGTAGAAGACAAAGGCTTTAAAGGCCAAATTCAATCTGCAACAGCTACTGAGTTGGTTGTTAGACCTCCTCAGCTAGTTGGTAACGACTTAGATGTAGTAATATCTACAACAGGAACAGAGCGATTAAGTAATATCTTAAAGTATAGCTTAGCTGCACCTCAACTGCCTGGCTACGCTACATTTAACGATAAAGCTGATGAGCCTCTTAATATTGCTTTCGGCCCTAACAATACGCTCTTTGTTGCTCTAACCTCTGGTGGTAACCCTCAAGGTATAGCCAAAGTAGATTTGAACACTGAAACGCAAGCAGCTACACCATATATTTTGCCAAATAATCGATTTAAATGGGATGATATTGGCTTTGCAGGTGGTGAGCTTTATATGACGCTTGGTTTAAGAGCGGTATTTAGAGGTACGGAAAACACAAGAGAAGGCGCCCATTTCATCATGCCTGCACCTTTCAGTTTTGTAGGTTTTGATGTGGATAATGAAGGCAATATGTGGCTTGTTGGTGACAACACTCATATTGTACGTCATGAGCCACAAACTGCAAGAACGAATATTACCAATGTAAACGCACTACCAGATAACACTAAACTCTATGAGTTTGCTGCTAATGCAAGTGCTGTTTTCTATTTCGACAATAAACTGTACGTAGTTGGTGATGATGGTACATCAGCAAAAATATGGACACTAGATCTAGACGCAAGCCGCGATGTAGTTGCTGTTAACGAATTTGCCAACTTAAGTGTACTACTTGGTAACGTTAATCTTGCTACTAATGTATTTACTGATATGTCTATGTCTGCAGACGGTATGGTTTATATTTCTACCAACCGAGCTGAGGGTATTATTGAAGTACAGGCTGATGGTTCTTCTGCTGCTGGTTTATATCCAGGCGTAGTTCTTCCTATCATTAATGGTCTATACTGGCAAGACAACTCAGAGTATCTCTTTATTTCAAGAGTAGCACCTGATCTGGTAGAGTACACCAATAATGTTTTGCGTGTAAATATGCAGAAAACTGGCGCACCAGATTATAAATAATTTTATTTATTCGAACCTTTAGCCTATTATTAAGGCTAAGGGCTTCAATTCAATCAATCTCAACCAATCCCGAAAAAAAAACAAAATCCTACTTATGAAAAAACTAACGCTACTAGCAATGTTAATTTTTATTCCACTTGTGGCATCTGCACAATGGGAATTCGATGCGTACTTCCCACCAGATTCTTCTCTATGGGATACTGAAATCACCGATGTTCACGGTCTTGTGGTAGATAAAGACGGTAAAATATGGGTACAACCTTTCTTTAATTCTGAAGAAGTTATTACACCTACAGGCGACACGCTTGGTACAAGAGCCATCTACGTCTTCGATGAAAATGGTATTCAAGTAGATTTCTCCCCTATTATTACTTTAAGTGATGTTGACGGCAATGTTACAGATACTTTAGGTAGAAAATGGGATGGCACTGCTTGGGGCGCACGCACCGGTAGAGGTATGCGTTTAGACGATGATGGTAATATCTTAGTTGTGCAGTTTGATGCTTTACTTAGACTTAGAGCATCTGATGCGGCATTACTAAACTCTACTACCACTCCTGGCGGTAACTCAAAAGCTGCACCTGGTGTAGATCTATCAGGTAGTGTTTACATAGCCTCTGTAGTTGGTGGTAATGACATCTTAAAGTATCCTAAAGACTTTAACGAATCTACAGTTCCTGAAACTGTTGTAGTTGGGGCGCCAGGTTTCTCTCGTTCATTTGCCGTTTCTGGTGATGGTGCTAATATTTATTGGGGTGGTTTCACCAACATAGGAATATTAGTATACAACCAACCAGATGAGTTCTCTCCGTTCGGAGATGCTGATACAGTTGCTGTTGGTTTCAAATCTGAGTCTTTCACATTTAACCCTGCAACGGGTCAACTGTGGGCATCTGCTGGTTCATTTAACGATGTTCCTGGTGAGCCTTTCACGCCAAATACTTGGTATGCCTTTAACACTGATGACATGAATACGGTTGTGGATAGCTTAAAATGGTTCAGTTCATTTACTTTCCCTGATGACGATCGTGCTTCAACTTACGATAACTCTCGACCTAGAGCACTTGGCTTTACTTCTGACGGTTTAACAGCTTATATCGGCGCTTACGAGCATAGCCCATTCTTTACTGATGCTGCAGGTAACCCTGTTGCTACACCAGCTGTGCAAAAAGTTGTTGACAAAACAGATAGAACGCAAACAGTTGATTTCACTTGGGATTTCGCTAGCGTATTCCCATCAGATACTACTGCACAATTCTCTTCTACTCACGGTATAGCTGTAGATGGTAACGGTAAAGTTTGGGTACAACCTTTTGGTTCTACTGAAGATATTACTCTTGCTGACGGTACTACTACAACTACTCGTGCACTTTACGTCTTCAATGAAGATGGAACTCAAGTAGATTTCTCTCCTGTTACTATTTTCTCTTACGCTGATGGCGAAGTAGATACAGTAGGTCATTACTTTAATGGTACTGCATGGGAAGGAATGTCAGGTCGTGGTCTACAATCAGATGATGATGGTAACATCATTGTGTCTACAGGTGGTATTATCTACCGTATAGGCAAAGATGGTATGGGAATGAATAAATTCTTCTACCGTGGTGCTGATGGCAACTTAGACGCACCTACTGCTGCTTCTGTTGATGCTGCTGGTAATGTTTATGTAGCTCCTGTTTCTTCTGGTGCTAACAACCTTATCAAGCTTCCAAAAGATTTCAACCCAACTACTACTCCTGAAGTAATATTAGCTGAAACTCCTGGTTTCTCTCGCTCATTTGAAATCTCACCTGACGGAAACACTATCTACTGGGCTGGTTATACTAACACTGGTGTTTATGTGTACAGTAGAACAGACGAGTTCTCTCCGTTTGATCCATTGGTATTCACAGAGATGACTGGTCTAAAATCAGAAACCTTCGAATTCCAGCCTGGTACAGGTTATATTTGGATGGGTGCTGGTAACTCAAGTGACCAACCTAGTAATGGTTACGCAGTTCAGACTTGGTATGCATTCGATACAGCTGATTTAACTAAACCTGTTGAGTCATTAACTTGGAATGTTGCAGCTACTGGCTTTGAAGGCGGACGCCCTCGTGGTATCGCTTTCTCTGCTGATGGTGGTACTGCTTATGTTGGTCAGTTCTCTGAAGGTGCACCTTCTGCACAGAAATTCTCAGGTAAAACTGCAACTTCTGTAGACGAGGCTGTTAGCCAATTGCCAACTAATTTCAAATTAGAGCAAAACTATCCTAACCCATTCAACCCTTCAACTGCTATCAATTTCACACTTCCTGCTGCTGGTAACACAGTTCTAGAAGTATTTGATATCCAAGGTCGTTTGGTTTCTACTTTAGTTAATCGTGAGTTATTCTCTGGTCAGCATAGCATCAACTTTGATGCATCTAACTTGAGTTCAGGTGTTTATATCTACCGTCTACGTGCGGGTGATTTCTCACTAACTCGTAAAATGACATTAATCAAGTAAGATTAATTGATTTATATTGGAAGGGAGTACATTATGTACTCCCTTTTTTTTTATCCCTACCTCAAAAAAGAATTAGATGCGACACATAAACCTATTCTTACTCCTTTGTTTTGTATTTATTAGTAATACAACAAATATTTTCTCGCAAGAGCCGCCTAAAGAAGAATCTAGAGCAACTTGGATTGCTTCTGTTTTTAATCTAGACTGGCCAGATAATAAAAATGCGTCTATGCAGCAGCAATTGTATGGCACAAATGGCCTTATTCCACTACTAGACGACTTGAAAGCCTCAGGAATTAATGCAGTATATTTTCAAGTACGTACCCAATGTGATGCTTTATATAATTCAAATTATGAGCCTTGGTCAGAATTTGTTTCTGGCACCGAAGGCGTAGACCCAGGCTATGATCCCTTAGCTATTGTTATTGAAGAATCCCACAAACGAGGTATTGAAGTACATGCTTGGTTTAATCCATACAGAGCATCCGTTTATTCGGCAAGTGGCAAAGCTGTGGTTAGTGATCACCCATTAGAAGAGGGCATGAACGAATACTTAGCAGCCAAAACTGCTGGCATTACTCCAGAAATTGCCCACAGTCAAGAACACGTTATCAATAAGCACCCAGAATGGATTCTTAAAGTAAAAGAACGTTTTATTTTAAATCCAGGCTTGCCAGAGGTTAAAGACTACATAACCAATGTTGTGCTAGATGTTGTGAATAACTACGACGTAGATGGGGTACATTTCGACGATTATTTCTACCCCTACCCACCGAACCAAGTAGCACAAGAAGACACAGCAACTTTCGCTCAATACCCAAGAGGCTTTACTGATATTGATGATTGGAGAAGAGACAACATTAATAGGCTAATGAAACAAGTTTTTGATAGCATACATGTAGTTAAAGATCACGTAAAGTTTGGTATTAGCCCATTTGGTATCTGGAAATCAGGTACACCTAGTTGGGTACAAGGTCTAAGTGCTTTTGATACTATTTACGCTGATGCTTTGGCTTGGATTGAAGA
>Ga0306871_1000910_pt1 | contig 11003 bp, 11 predicted proteins | sample AntRauMeHopE1497_FD_190447 | JGI IMG/M metagenome (GOLD analysis project Ga0306871, IMG submission 190447) | Saline lake microbial communities from Rauer Islands, Antarctica - Metagenome Hop E1 #497 (v2) (version 2) | ecosystem: Environmental > Aquatic > Non-marine Saline and Alkaline > Saline ... | reverse complement strand
AAAAAGCCTGAAAATATTTAAATCTGCAGGCTTTAATCGTGTCATATTGCAACCTCATGCAATAGGCTAGGGGCCTAATACATAACTAGTCTAACAACGCATTTACTAGTATCCAGTCACTTATATCACTCTATAAATCTCAATTTTTGAAATTATACATACTAATATATCTCATCGAAAATAACTTATTCCCTTGTTAAATTCTCATTAGAATGATAATTTCAATCAATAAAATGGTAACAGGTAGATTTATTGTGTTTGTGCGGATTTACGAAGACATCATGCTTTCTTGGAAAAACAAACAAAATCGTCAGCCCCTGCTTGTGGAAGGAGCAAGGCAAGTAGGTAAAAGCTTTTTAATTGAAAAGCTGTTCGCTCCTAAGCATTTCGAAAAAACACTAAAGCTAGATTTTATGCAAACGCCAGAGTTTAGTGCTATTTTCGATGATGGTCTGTCACCAAAGTCAATCATTAGAAATGCAGAAATTGCCACAGGACAAGCTTTCAATCCAGATACAGATCTTCTATATTTTGAAGAAGTAGGCATGTGCAAACAAGCACTTGAGTCGCTCAAGTACTTTAGCCAAGATGCCCCTAATATTTTTTTAATTGCTACAGGCTCCAATATTGGCCTTTTTGGCCGATTCCCTGTTGGCAAGACCCTTCGAATCACTATATACCCTCTCACTTTTCAAGAATTTATGTTAGCGTGTGGAGAAAGTATATTAGCTAAATTACTTAACGAACATCCCTCTAGCATTCCCAAAATAGCACATGATAAATTGATGAAGGCATTAAACGATTATCTATTTGTGGGCGGAATGCCCGATGCTATTAAAGAGTGGACGGCGGGAATCAACAGTAATCAAAGTATTTTGCAAACACTTCAAAATGTGCGAGATACCCAAAATCAGCTTGTCACAGATTATATAAACGATTTTGGTAAGTTCTCTGAAGGGGAGAAGATGTCAGCGTTAATGGTTGAACGCATCTATAGGAATATTCCGGTGCAGTTGGCGCAAACACAAAATGAAAAGCCAATACCTAAATTTCAGTTTAAACAACTTAATCCCAATCGAAACACATCGTATGCTGATGTGAGTTCACCTATTTCGTTTTTGGAAAAACTCAACTTAGTACAGCGTATAGGACTCATTGATACCGCAGATAGTAAATTTCCACTGGCATCTTATAGGCAGGAAAGCTTATTTAAGTTAACACTCACTGATATTGGCTTGCTTAATGCGATGGCAAATATTCAATACAAACAAATTATAAACAAAGAATTTGCTTTCAAAGGTTTTATTGCCGAGGTGTTTGTACTTAATGAAATAGTAAGTGCGCATATTAGGCCAAGTAACGCTGCGTTTTACGCATACAAAAAAGGCGAAAGTGAGGTTGAGTTTTTATTCCAAGGAGCAAGCGGCTGCCAAATACCGCTGGAAGTAAAAAGTGGGAAAAACACTAAAGCTAAAAGTTTAACAGCGCTTGTGACCCGCTTTGATTTGCCAAAAGCTTATAAACTGAGTGCTAATTTAGTAGAAGTAAATACTCAGCGAGTTGTGGAGCAATGGCCAATATATTTAGCTAGGACTCTTTATAAAACCAAAATAGTCAATCATTAGGTCATTGCACCGAGTTTTATAGGCAATTGCTAATTAACCATTGAACAAACGCAATAATAGGAAACGCGCTTCGTTAAAAACAACAAAAACCCGCAGACCATAAAATCTGCGGGCTCTGATACTACTGCATTGCAACCTTATGCAATGGTATGCACGACAATGCAATTACATCATGCCGCCCACACATCATTTAGTGTATCGTTTTTATTGATTATTTTTAATTTAATGAAAAAAGGTACCCACTCTGTACCCCTTAAATGTTGCAACTTAATGCAATCGCATGCAATGGGTATACTGCTTATTTTGACAGGCCACGACAAATTAAAGCCGACAACACCCAAATATCAGTAATAAATCGACAAATAAGTTTACGCTATCTAACGCCTTAGCCATTAAGGCCAACCAACTACATTTTAAATGGTGAACTATCAGTATTACTGAGTGCCACGAAGAGCTTTTGCCCTTGCCTTACCACTGTTTCTTTTACGTAGTCATTAAATCCTTTTTGCCTGATGCTGGTTTGCGCTACCGATGCAAGTAAAAACCGCTCCATTTCTGTCACAAAATATCCAGATTCGATATACTGTGGCACTTCACTAAGTCTCGCACTTAATCGCTCTATACCGTTATCGCTTTGGTAATCGCTAAACTTCTGCATGACTAGCTGCGGCGATGCTTCTACGCGTTGTTGATATAGCCAAGCTAAATCCCACACATCTCTTGCTTTTATCGTTTTTCTTAACGCCAGTGCCACATATTTATCTGCGGCAATTTCTGCTAATGATTCACAATTCACTAAAACCGTCTGATAGCCATCTGGCAATTGTGGATATGCTTTGACCATTGGTCGAAGGTTTGCGCTATGGGCGGGAACGGTCGCAATTTCTAATCTTATCTTTTGCCAAGGTGCGCTTTTATCCTCAGGTGCTGTTTCAATAGAGACCTTCCAGCGACCGACCTTCACATTTTGCTGCTGATTTAATTTATCAAAATCTGGTTGAGATATATTGATTTTTAAATTATGCTTTTTACTTAATTCACTGTGCAAGCAATCTCTTAAGTTTTCTAATTGCCTAAAGTCAAATTCATGTCCACCGGCAAAATCTAAATCTTCAGACAATCGATTTGAACCGTACATCATTCGTAAGCATGTTCCACCTTGAAAAGTGAGTCGCTTAAGAAAACCATTTTCAGCCATCGTCATCATAATTTCGTAATGCAATAACTCTTTTTCAACCGTCGTTTTAAGTGATGATAGCTGCGGGTCCGACTGGCAAATTAATGTAGTAAGGTCTTTTATATTAATCATACTTCGTTATCCATTAACGTTTTAACGTCTCTATTAATAGTATGCAGGCGGGTAGATTGCGCATTAATAGCTTCTTGTAATTCGCCCATATCGATTAAATCAAGATTGCGACCCACTTTTTTAAGATCTTTATAAGCACGCTCTATCAACGCCTCCCTAATGGGTACATTTTCAACAGGAACAGTATCAGCCAATAATAACAGAGGCTGTTTTTTGGTATGCACCAGCTCCAACGTTCCCATTGGCGTTTGAAAAGTACCGCTGCGACCCGTTGTCATAACAGTCAAGTAATCAAACATTTGCTGGCTAATAACACTATGTTTACTTAACACCGACTCTAAACTGATATAGTTTATGTCAGTTCGGCGCAGAAGGTGTGGCAAATATCGTAAGTCGGTTGTAGCGTAATATTCACTTTCTGGGAAAGACCATACTCCCCGGCAAATTTTCTCCAATACGCCAGATGTAGTTAATTGACTGAGCCTGACCTTGAGCACACTATCTTGATACTCAGGAAACAACATCCTGAATTGAGCAATCGTTACAAGAGAGTGCTTTGTATATTTTTGCAGCTTGTGTAATTTAGTGGCAACTTCAGTTTTCTTCACGTTTATCTTAATTAGTAGAGCTTAGGATTAATGTACATGTGAAAAAGGGTTAAGTCTACCAAAGGTTAATCATTAAATTAACCTTTGGTAGACTTAACCCTTTCACTACATAGGATTTAACCCCACACTAATTTTCTAAGATTACACTTTCAAATAAAAAATAAACCCTTAGCGTTGAAGAGGCATGAACTTTACAAGCTCCTCAAGCAGCGCTAGCTTTTTAATCAACTGGTCACTTTCCCATTGATCTGCGCCTTCGGGGTCTTCAAGGCTAACTAAGCCCATGAACCAAAAAAAGCGCTTCAGCACTCTACTGGCGTAGCAACTTTGCGCCTGCTCCTCTACTGTTGTATAAGAGTATTCATATTCAACCTCGTTTAATACCATCGGGAACGCTTTTAAAAAGGTGTTTACATAAATACTTTGAGCTTGTTTCACATGGCCCATTGAATGAAGCATATATAAAGAAAACAACGCGGACTGTTGAATGAATGGCATGTCTCCATATTGGTCACCATAGGCCCAATTAAACTCAAAACAATAGTTGGTAAATAAAACAGGAAATAGTCGTTTTTTATCGCCATGCGCCGTCAACTTTTTGTACTTTTGCGTTAAGAAAAAATGACCTTTAGTCTTTCTAAGTAGGCCAGCCAACTCCATGACTATTCGCGCCACTTGCAAGTCAAAAAAGTCATCTTCTTTGTTAACCTTTAGATAACGATAAATGCTTGATTCAAGGTATTCTTGACTGTACTCCAAAAAAGCCGTTTGACAGAATTTTTGCGGTAAATTCCCTTTAGCAGTAGCCTTTAGGCCTTTGTCTTGAGTAGCACCAATAGCCGCTGCGATAGCATCTACCAGCATCAATATTGGCGCTAAAGGCTCAGATGCTAATTGGTCTTGAATACGATACCAAGAGCCTTGATGTTGACCATCTTGTGATAAAGGGTGTAGCAACTGATGAACGTGCTCTGATGATAGACCTAAGAAATCATCAATAGGCGCGTCGTTTTTTGCGTGCATAAACTGGTCGGTAAGTGACTGTAATTGTTCAAGTGACTCACCCTCAAACTGAGACAGGAACGCCGACAGCTCCTCGTTCACCTCACTCGCTAAACTGCTTCGCTCATTACTTTGCGTTAGTAAGCAACATTTTTTGTATTTCTTGCCGCTTCCGCAGGGGCATGGCGAATTTCTGTTAATTTTGATAAGCACAGCTCCTGATGACTTTAAGTCATGTAAATTCGACAAATATATTCCACTTCAGTGCATCATTCAAACAAAGCTCAGCAAATAACATCCTACATATTGCATGTGCTACAAAATATTTTGTGATGATAGAACTTCTAGGAAAATGAAAATTGAGTGAATATCAGCGTTACCGCTTTATTTGTGTTGATAATGGACTAGATAAGAATCAACGCTTTGAGCTACGCACCATATCAAGTAGAGCCGAGATTACTAGCAATACATTTAGCGTGCATTACCATTATAGCGGGCAGCGGGCAGAGCCTATCGAGCTAATGGCGAAATACTTTGATCTAGGCACGTATTATTCTTCAGTGGGCAGAACTAAATTTATTTATAAAGCTACCGCCGTTTACACTGCCACAAGCTTTTTTTGTAGTAAATGAAGAGACTAATACAGCATTTGGCCACAATATTTGTGAACTCGACGGTCAACAAGTCTTAGTTTTCTCGTATCAAGACGAAGAACATTATGTTGAGGAAGAAGAAGCTGACCAGTTGTTTGCGTATATGAGTGCATTGCGCGAAGAGTTGCTAGAAGGAGACCTCAGGCTACTTTATCTGTTTTTTCTAAATCACAGCGATGAACAAACAACGGGGCACGAATTCCCTGAATCCTCAACTCAAGCCCTTCAGTAGTCGACATTACCCTTAATAAATTTTGATTTTATCAATTTGTCTAGTGCGCAAATGGCAATCATAGACTTCTTTTGCATACCGATCGGCGCCAATGAGGGCGCTAAGCCTTATGCTTGCAAATGTGGCGTCTCATAGCACCGACTCTATTGCGGATTCTCCTACACAGCTACTTGCTAAGTTAAGCACCCGAGATAAAGATATTTTATTATTGAGCATGTTTAAAAACGGGAACTTATCTAAAGGCCGGACACTATCGTTGTTAAACAAAAATAAAGATGCAACTTAATGCAACCCTATGCAATCGCATGCAATGGATATACTGTTCATTTGACAGACCATGACAAATTAAAGCCGCTAAGAGCTTTTGCCCCTGTCGGCGGGTGGAAAGTACGGCACGAGCTTTGCTTGGTAAGTGCAATCCGATGCAATACATTAATAAGTTAAAGGTTGGGTAGTAATTTTCGTGTAAAATTCCAATTAGACGAATTTAAACTTTCAATTGGACGATAAAGAATCTACAATTAGCCGAGCAAATATCTTCTCAGGCGCAAAGCATGTTTCCACGATTCGTTGAGCACAAATTACTAGAAGCGCTACAAGACACGCCCGTTGTCTTAATTCATGGCTCACGCCAATCTGGTAAAACGACACTTGCAAAACTGGTGGGTCAACGACATAACTATCTTTACATTACATTTGACGATGTTAACCAACTCAATTCAGCCAAAGCTGATCCTGTCGGGTTTATTGATAGCTTACCCGAAAAAACAATATTAGATGAGATCCAAAGAGTCCCCGAAATTTTTACCAGTATAAAATCAAGTGTGGATAAAAACCGATTGCCAGGAAGGTTCATTTTAACCGGCTCTGCAAATGTATTGCTTCTACCCACCCTATCAGACTCTTTAGCAGGAAGAATAGAAATCATTCATTTAAGGCCATTAGCGCAGGCTGAAATTAATGGTCAACTCTCTGGTGTATTTAACACCTTATTTTCAACCGAGATAGGTTATCAGCTGACTACCACGGGTTATTCCAAACTAGGCAATGAATTAACTAAATTAATCACGGCTGGTGGATATCCTTCAGCACTATCTCGAGCAAGCGCAAGCAGAAGAATGTCATGGTATAAGGATTTTACAAATACGCTCATTCAACGCGATATTAAAGACATTGCTACCATTCAACATATCAATGTCATTCCTAAGTTATTGCGTTTATGTGCCAGTCAAACAGCTAAACTATTCAATGTATCAGACCTCGCTTCGCCATTTAATATTAGCCGCCCTACTATTAAAGAATATATTGGATTACTTGAACAACTATTTTTAGTTGAACAAATTCAACCTTGGCACACCAATCGACTTAGTAGGCTTATCAAGACGCCAAAAATACACCTTACAGACACAGGTTTAATTTGTGCTTTACTCAATATAAAAGCTGATGATTTAAAAGCTGACCGAAATCTCTTAGGACAACTTTTAGAAACTTACATATTTCAGGAATTACAGAAATATATAAGCTGGCAAGATTCGACATTCGAGGTTTATCATTTCAGAAATAAGGATAAAGTAGAAGTCGACTTCATATTACAAAACGGGCAATTTATCACAGGTATTGAAGTCAAAGCTTCAGCAACTATTCAAATGGCTGACTTCAAGGGTTTGGTTAAACTGCGTGATTCAATCGGGGATAAATTTATCAAAGGTATTGTATTTTATGATGGTGAATCAATTCTTTCGTTCGGCGATAGGCTATTTGCGATACCTTATGGCGCATTCCTTTTAAAATAGTAAAGCCCGCAAACTTTAAAATCTGCGGGCTATAATCAAGCTACATTGCAAGCTTATGCAATGCTATGCAATCTAATGCAATCTAATGCAATTACATCATGCCGCTCACACTCGGCTTATCACGCTGTTTTTATTGGATTAGTTACACGGGAAAAAGTGATACCCCACTTTATACCCCCGCCAACTCATGACTAAAGTTAAGGTTAAAATTGCTGCTCAAAATCATTAATTCAGTCGTTATTTTTACTTAAACATAATTTGCTAAGGCAAGCTTTATAGCAATTATCATTAATACAAATCCTGCTATTTTATCAATTTTTTGTTTATGTTTATTAAAGTAAGGCAATATACTCGGATGTGATAACAGCAGAGTAACGCCGCTGTACCAAATAAAATGTGCCAAGATAATGATCAATCCATAGCTTGCTTGTATTATCAACGGAGTATCTATCGACACAACTTGAGTAAAAATACTCAAGAAAAAGATAGATGTTTTTGGGTTTAAGATATTGCAAGTAAAGCCCGCACGCAACGCGTTAAAAGGCGACATATGAGTCGTTGCACTATCTTGGCCTTTATCTAAAATATCGCGACTTGTTAATAGCTGCAAAGAAAGGTAAATAAGATAAGCAGCACCTAAATATTTGATAGCCGAAAATAACCACACCGAATTTGCAATGACGACTGCTAATCCTGCGATTGAATAGCTTGCATGTATACAAACCGATAAAGCCATCCCTAGACTCATATACAAACCTGGCAAACGGCCATTGGAAATGCTTGTACGGGTAACCATGATAAAATCAGCCCCTGGTAGCATCGCCATAAAAAGAGCAATTGTGCTCACCGCGATAATTTCTGCCATATAAGTATTTATTAATAATTCCATATTCACCTCTTACAATTTGCAGCATGCTCGCAGCAATTCACTTTAATTCTGCAACTATGTTAATCTATGAATTATTTTAAACAATACACTCGTTTGCAAAAGGACTTATGCTCAATGGACACAAATCATTTAATCCCTTTATTGTCCGACATGGCCATTTTTGTCACTGTGGTTGAGCAGGGGAACTTTAGTAAAGCGGCAAAAAAACTTGGGGTCACACCTTCAGCTGTGAGCCGACAAATCGGTAGGTTAGAAGATGCATTAGGCATCAAACTATTACAGCGTACTACACGAAAGCTGGCGCTAACGGAGTCAGGTACATTAACATTTGATTATTGTAAACAGATGGTTGAGTCTGCGGATAAAGCAGTTAATGCCAGTCGCTCTGTGACATCTACGGTGAGTGGTTTATTAAGAGTCACTGCGCCAAGAGCACTAGCGAATAAGGTATTAAGACCACTGTTTGTTGAGTTTTTAAAATGCTACCCAGACATTCAGTTACATCTAAAAGTAAGCGATCGCATTTTAGATCCTATCCATGACGGTGTTGATTTCTTGATCCATATTAATGATACCCCCATTGAAGCCTTGGTAAATGTTAAAGTTGGCCGCGTTGAACAGGTATTATGTGCCAGTCCTGATTTCATCAAAAAACACTCTCTGCCAAAACACCCCGATGACTTAAAATATTTAGCATGTATTTGTTTAGGCGAAAATATGGCTGATAGCCGCTGGCAATTTAGCCATAATAACCAAAAAACGACCATACAAGTGACTGGGTCATATTTACTTAATCATAGTGATATGCGCAAAGATGCTATTGAACAAGGCCTTGGCATTGGCCCTTTACCAGATTACATTGCGCAACCGAGTATTGAGGCGGGGAAGCTCATTCCATTATTGGAAGATTGGCAGTTACAAGGTAATTACCAAGGTGATATTTGCTTACAGTATGTACAAAGTAAATATATGCCTAATAAAAATCGTGTGTTTATTGATTTTATGAAACAAAGCTTACTTATAATTCAGCCTAATTCATAAGCGGCCATTTGGCTCTGTGATCCATTTAGCCAGCAATTAGTCTCGGCTTAGTGTGGTATTTTTTATTGAACTAAATTGATTGTGTCAGTCGTTAGAACTACACATGTGCTAAGCGTTTAGAATATCAGACAATAAGGTTTTCAACCACTGAGAACCAAACATGACTAAACGTACAACCAAACAATGGCAAGACATAATGCAGGCCCATGCCGAGTATGCTGGCACAAACAAACAGTTCTGCTGTGAGCACAACATTCCCGTGCAGACATTTTATTCTCGTCGCCATTATATGGGGCTTGCTAAGCCTGCGCACAGTAAAAAAAGAAGCGCTAAGAAACAAACCGCGTCACCGGTAGCAATTGCGCAAGCAAATCAATTTATTAAAGCGCACGTATCGCCCATGCCAAGCACGATTATTCTACAAACGCAGCATGCGCAATTGTCATTATCCACACAATGCGATCCTGTTTGGCTAGCCACCTTGCTAAAAGGACTTGCCGCATGAGAATGTTCGTTGACCCCAGGGCGGTATATTTATACCCTAAGACGGTGGATTTCAGGCTGCAATTTAACGGACTTGCATTAATCGTCGAGCAAGAGCTTGATGTGCCATTAATGTCTGGTGCGTTATTTGTTTTTACCAACCGCACTCGCAAGCGCCTCAAAATCCTCTACTGGGATAACACCGGTTTAGCCATGTGGACAAAGCGCTTAGAGAAAGAAGCGTTTAAGTGGCCTAGCAGCACGCAAACGTCTATCAGTTTGACTGAGCAGCAACTTAATAGTCTGCTAGGCGGCTTTAATATTTATGGTCACCAGCCCTTGTTCTATGCGTCTGCCGGCTTATAACATCCGATCATAAGCACAGATTATTGATCACGATTTAGTCTACGTAAAAACAACACCTTAGCCATGGTTTGCGGTAAAATGCATGCCATGAAAACACGTACCGAACAGTCTTACAATCAACGCGAAAAGCGCATTAAGCGCTTGGATGAGAAAGATCTTGAGCACGGCTTGTCGGTGGATGAAGCAAAAGAGTTAATAGGTTTACAGCGTGCGCATTTAGGGTTTTTGCAAGAGCAGTTTAGACTAGCGAAACATAAGTTGTTTGCCAGTAAAAATGAAGCCTACCCGGGTCAAGGCGAGCTGTTTAACGAAGCGGAAGATATTGCCCAGCAAAGTGAAGCCCAATTGGCGGATGAAGAGCAGTTCACCGAATATACCGCTAAGCGCAAAAAGCGTAATCGAAAGTTTGTTGATGACACGGTTGAGCGTGAAGTGGTCATACACGATATTGACGAAGCCGATAAAACCTGCGATTGCTGCCAAGGCCAAATGCATGTCATGGGTAAAGATGTCACTGAAAAGCTAGAATACGTGCCAGCGACGATTAAAGTCATTGAAAACCATCGCTTAAAATACGCGTGCCGCACTTGTGAGAAGAATGGCACCAAGACACCTATTAAGCAAGCGCCGCCAATGGCGAGCATTTTACCTAAGAGTTATGCCACGCCCCGCTTAATTGCCCAAATCATTGTTAGTAAATTCCAATATGGCTTACCGCTTTATCGATTGGAGACCATGCTGGATCACATTGGCATTCATATATCGCGGCAAACCATGTCAGATTGGCTCATCAAAATTAGCGCCTTATTCAAACCCATTACCTATGAGCCTTGGCATGGCATATTGCTTAAGCAAGACTATATCCGTGCGGACGAAACCACCATGATAGTGGTAGGCGATGACAATGTTAAATCGTACATGTGGATGTATAACTGCGGGGCAGACTCGCCCAAAGGAAACATTAATGGGGACAATACACCCAATATTGTGCTGTATGATTAT
>Ga0306871_1000907_pt1 | contig 11030 bp, 12 predicted proteins | sample AntRauMeHopE1497_FD_190447 | JGI IMG/M metagenome (GOLD analysis project Ga0306871, IMG submission 190447) | Saline lake microbial communities from Rauer Islands, Antarctica - Metagenome Hop E1 #497 (v2) (version 2) | ecosystem: Environmental > Aquatic > Non-marine Saline and Alkaline > Saline ... | reverse complement strand
TTACTTTACCGTTTTCTATCGTAAGATTTAAGGCCATGCATACGGCTGAAATATCGTCTTCAAAGCGTTTGGATATTTTATAGGCCACTAGGTGCTGGTTTGCCGACAGTAAAGGAATATTAATACTGTGGATCCATTCATTTTTGGCCAGTTGAGTAGTGCGGTAACCGGTAAAAAAACCTTTTAGAGGAAGCGTGCGGGTGTTAATGCCATTGTCTACTACCACCGACCCATTTAAGGATATAAGCACTGGAGCCATATCGCCTATTGGAGAAGCACCGGCGATGTTGCCGCCTAATGTTGCTTGATTTCTGATGGGGATACTAGCGAAGCGCTCAATAATTTCATGAAGGCTAGGAAAGTGTTTTAAAAGAGTCGGTTCCATGTCGCTAAGCGTGCAGGCAGCGCCTATACTCAGTGTATTATTGTTGACTGAAATCTCTTGTAGAGTGCTCATGTAGGACAGGCTGATTAATTTTTCTAAGGGCTGTAATTCTTGGGTATGCAGCAGTGCTAAATCGGTACTGCCGGCCACCAGCATCGCCTTTGGAAAATGCTGGATGCATGCGGCTAACTGCTGACGTGTTTTGGGTAGGTATAAATTGTCGCTAGCGGGCGCGTCGCTATTATTATTTTGCTGGTCGTTTTCTTTATTAATGTGTTGACCATTTTTGCTCATGTTCATTGTGGCGCTAGTAAAGCCTGCGTCGTTATCTCGAATCTCGTTTAGCTGCGCTATTATACGCTTAGACTGCGCTGTGTCTTGGCTAGGTTTTTGTTCGCGACATACCGCAAGTGTGGCTTCGATAATAGGCTTGTAGCCAGTACAGCGGCATAAATTCCCCGACAGTGCGGTGATCACGCCTGCTCTATTTACGGCTTCTTGTTGCTGATACAAAGCGAATATCGACATAACAAAACCGGGTGTACAAAAGCCGCACTGCGTTGCATTTGCCGTTACCATTGCCTGCTGTACTGGGTGCAAGGTGTTGTTTTTGCTTAAATTTTCAACGGTAATTACTTGCTTTCCATGAAGCGCAGACAAAAAAGTAACGCAGCTGTTAATTGCCTTATAAGACAAGGCTGCAGATTTGTCTGCTGAGACTTCAGCTATTTGGGATTCAGTTGTTCGAGCCACAGTCGTTTCTTGCAAACCAGAGGCTTTTTGGAAACCAACAGCTTCTTGCAAACAGGCAATGCCTTGAGCTTCAGCTGCATCAAAAGGCACTAAAGTAGGTTGTGCAATGACAACGGTACAAGCCCCGCAGTCACCTGAAGCACAACCTTCTTTAGTGCCTGTTAGGCGGCGATTCTCTCTCAAATAGTTAAGCAAAGTGAGGTCTGCTCGTTCATTTTCGATGCTTACTTTTTGGTCATTTAAGAGAAACTGTATCATTGTCTTTAGTAGCCTCAAGGAATTCTCAAATTTTAGTATAGCGCTATTATCTTATAAAAAGTAGACCGTTTGGTCAGTTTTCTATAGTCTCCATAGCATCGCAGTCTATTTAAAAAGACGTGGGTAGTGCTCACTTCTTGGGTAAGCAATAAGTCACCTATGGGCCGAGCTATCGCTAAAACGTTTTGGAGTGTTTCCTATTACAACAAAAAAGAAGTCAAACCCCATCACATCGATAGGGCTTAAACGGCGAACGCTTATCATCTCTGCGGCATTAAAGGCTTTTGCGGAGCATGGCTACAGCGGCGCGTCGATACAAAAAATTGCAGATAGCGCAAACTTATCAAAAACTAATGTGCTGTATTACTTTAGATCTAAAAAGCTGCTTTACAGTGAAGTAATGAGCTCTATTTTAAGTATATGGGATTCGAGCTTTGACAGGGTCACCGTAAACGACTGCCCTGCCCAAGCTTTGGCTAATTACATTGCTGAAAAAATGGAAAACTCGCGCACAATGCCCTTGTCTTCAAAGGTATTCGCGATTGAAATAATAAACGGTGGGCCAAATTTAGATACCTCTTTTAAGCACACTCATAAGCTGTGGGTGCAAGACCGTATTACGCTTATAGAAGATTGGATGACCGCGGGTAAAATGGACAATATGAACCCTGAATACTTATTGCATCACATATGGGCCAGCACTCAATATTATGCTGACTTTTCATATCAAATAGAAAATGTGCACGGGGCACACATGTCACAGCAAGAATTTACACATGCAACAAACACGGTGATTAAATTGATTCTGAAAGGCTGTGGATTAAGGGTCCCTGAGCAGTACCTTAGCTAAGCGTTTCGGTCTAGCTAGTTCTTCATGCTAACATTACTAGGGTTCGAGATTTTTATAAACGCAAGAGCCTATTTTACTACAGAAAATTAATGAACAAACAGGGACAAAAAAATGCAAGCAGACTTCTGGCACCGAAGATGGCAAAAAAATGAAATAGGCTTTCATGAGGCCGACGGAAATCATTTACTTAAAGCACATATTGATGCACTAACACTAGCAGATGGCGCGCGCGTGTTTGTGCCTTTATGTGGCAAAACCCGCGATATTGCTTGGCTTTTATCTAAGGGCTATAGCGTGGTGGGCATAGAACTGAACGAATCTGCGGTGTTACAACTGTTTGGCGATCTCAATTTAGCCGCGAAACCATCATCAAACCTTAATAAAGACAATGGTTTACAGCATTTTCACAACACGTTCTCAAATGGACTTACGCTCGACATTTATCAAGGTGATTTCTTTGCATTTCGCGCTAAGGTGTTAGGCGATATAGATGCAGTGTATGACCGCGGCGCCTTAGTTGCCTTGCCTGCTCAAATGAGAAGACAGTACTGCGCCCACCTCTTAAATCTCACGCAAAGCGCCAAACAGTTGTTAGTATGTTATCAGTACAAAGATGGCCTACTACAAGGACCTCCTCACAGTGTTAGCCACGAAGAAATAAATACACACTATCGGCATACTATGCACATACAAGACTTATATACGGGTCGTGTTGAAGGCGGATTTAGAGAAAAGTCAGAGGTTTTTGAAAGTGTTTATTTACTGCGTTCTCATAAAAATTAAAAAACAATTCAAATTTATTCCAACTGTCTATTTCGTTTCTAGTCAACAAGGTCTATCATGTTTGACTGTTTATTCAATCAAAGTTAAATATGTCCACACTCGTCCGTCAATTAATCGCCTTCGATATCATTAAGCAAGAGCTTGAAGAAGTAAGCTTGCTCAACGACGAGTTAGACAAAGACAGTATAGAACAAGCTCACCTGCAGTTACTTAAACATTGCTCTGCGGCCAATCAAGCTATTATAGACAGCACCATGGGTATAAGTGAATACGATTTTGCTAAAATAGTGAGTCAGGTTGAACTTGAATCACCTGTTTCAACTAAACAATTGCTCACTGTGCATAATAAATTATTGAGCTGGTCAATTAGTTTTTTTGTTGCAAAAGAAAAGGCCAATAGTATTACTTCTATCGACTTCTCCGAACAAGCTGAAATAAGGCTCGACCTGTGGCAAACCAAAGCAGCAAAAGCTAAAAATCAGATCAAAACACTTGCTAGTGCGCTAGGCAAGGGCGAATATATAGAGTTTATTAGGCAATATCGCTTAAACAAAACTGGACTAATGTGGCCATTGGGAAAATAACACCCTTACAAAGTTTAGTAATAGAACAGCGTAAATCGGCTTTTGTTTTTTTGATTTCTAGCACCAATCTTTAATCTTCTTGCAAAGCGAAACTCTCTCGCTAATTCTTAATTTCGTTGTGCTAATGTCACTCATGCAGTAGTCTAAGCGCAAGCCCCTGGGGTCTTATTCGTAATACCTCACTTAGCAATTTGTACCTACTCTTTTAAAAGGAAGTATCCTATGGATCTACTGTTTAATTATATTCTAACGGTTGAAGTTGCCATTATCATTTTAGTGCTGGTTTTTTTGAAAAACAGTATTAAGTTTGTCCCCCAAAACCGTGCTTTCATTGTTGAACGCTTTGGTAAATTCCAGTCAACTAAAGAAGCTGGTCTTAATTTTATTTTGCCGTTTATCGACAAAGTGTCGGCTAATCGCTCTTTAAAAGAGCAGGCAGTTAATATACCCGAACAAAGTGCGATTACTCGTGACAATATATCGCTCATGGTCGACGGTGTCTTGTATTTCAGAGTACTTGATCCCTACAAAGCGACTTATGGTGTTGAAGATTATATATTTGCTGTTACTCAGTTAGCGCAAACCACTATGCGTTCAGAGTTAGGTAAAATGGAACTTGATAAAACATTTGAAGAAAGAGATATCTTAAATATCAATATCGTAAGTGCAATTAATGCTGCTGCTGTGCCTTGGGGAATTCAAGTAATGCGCTACGAAATAAAAGACATTATTCCACCGCCGTCAATTATGGAAGCAATGGAAGCGCAAATGAAAGCTGAGCGGGTCAAGCGTGCGCAAATACTTGAGTCGGAAGGCGACAGACAGGCCGCTATTAACCGTGCAGAAGGCCAAAAAGCATCTGTAGTGTTAGCTGCAGAAGGAGATAAAGCAGAGCAAATATTGCGCGCGCAGGGTGAAGCTGAAGCAATTATAGCGGTGGCTAATGCACAGGCAGAAGCGATTAATAAAATAGGGGTAGAAGCTAACACGGAGTCAGGACAAAAAGCGATCCAATTAGATCTTGCCACTAAAGCGATAGCAGCAAAGCAAGCTATTGCAAAAGAATCATCTGTGGTGTTGTTGCCCGACGGCGGCACCGAAGCGGCCGCTATGGTTGCTCAGGCCACAAGTATTATTCATGCCTTAAGCAAAAATAAAGGAATGTAAAATGGAGTGGTTTGCCAACAATTTTATCCAAGCGATTTTTATTATTGGTGTGGTATTGCTTATTTTCGAGGTAGCAGTGCTAGGGTTTAGCACCTTCTTTTTATTCTTTGCAGGCTTAGCCGCAATCGTAACCTCTATTCTGATGTGGGTAGGCATTATGCCCGATACATTTTTATACGGTATTGCGTCAATAGCAGTTTTTACCTTTATCTTTGCATTGTCGCTTTGGAAGCCAATGGTGAGAATGCAGAAGACGGTGGATAAAACACGCGCCAGCAGTGATCTTATCGGATACACCTTCGTGTTACCTGAAGATATAGTGGCGATAGCAGCTATTAATGATAAGCCTTTATATCAATTTTCAGGTGTACAGTGGCGACTTCAAAGTGAAGCAGATGTGTCCAAAGGCAGTCTTGTAGAAGTATCGCAAACTGATGTTGGAGTGCTGTGGGTTAAGCCCAAGCAAAAACAAGTTTAAAGCAGCCTCTACTAGTATTTTTATAAGGTAAGTTTTACTTGTCAATGCTGCGCTATTTCTATAATATACTCGCCCTTGCAGCTACCAACCAAACTCCTTGTCTTTATGATAGCTAGCTGCACTATCCGAGGCTACAACCGTAGGGAGCAGTAATGCGTCATTACGAAATAGTATTTATGGTTCACCCAGATCAGAGTGAACAGGTACCTGGTATGATCGAAAAATACAAAGGTATTCTACAAACTGACGGCGGCATTATCCACCGTTTAGAAGACTGGGGTCGCCGTCAATTGGCATATCCAATTGAAAAGCTTCACAAAGCACACTATGTTCTTATCAACGTTGAGGCTACGGCTGCAGCAGTTGAAGAGTTAGAAACTGCTTTTCGTTTCAACGACATCATTCTTCGTAACTTAGTTATGCGCACAAAAGGTGCGGATTCTGAACAGTCACCAATGGCGAAAGAAGAGCGTCGTGACGAACGTAAAGAAAGACCAGCTCGCAGCGAAGCACCGGCTCAGCCAGCCGCATCAACTGAAGCTGCTCCAGAAGCGGGCGCAACTAATGAGAAGGGAGAGGAATAATGGCGAGATTTTTTAGACGTCGTAAATTCTGTCGTTTTTCTGCAGAAGGCATAGTCCAGATTGATTATAAAGATATTGCTTTGTTGAAAAACTACATCACTGAGAGCGGCAAGATTGTACCTAGCCGTATTACCGGAACTAGTGCGAAGTACCAGCGTCAGTTGTCAACAGCTATTAAGCGTGCGCGCTTTTTATCTTTGCTTCCTTACACTGATTCACACAAGTAATTATTGGCCATTTAAAGAGGTAGCAAATGAATATCATTCTACTAGACAAAATCGCCAACTTAGGTGGTTTAGGTGACAAAGTCACAGTAAAGTCAGGTTATGCTCGTAACTTCTTATTCCCACAGGGAAAAGCAGTGCCAGCAACTACAGCTAACGTAGAGAAATTTGAAACACGTCGTGCTGAGCTAGAATCTGCAAACGCAGAGAAATTAGCTAAAGCACAAGCACGCGCAGACAAATTAAATGCATTGGAAAACTTAACAATTGCTGCTCCAGCTGGCGATGAAGGTAAGCTTTTCGGTTCTGTTGGTACTCGCGACATTGCTCAGGCAATTACCGACGCTGGCATTGAAGTCGCTAAAGCAGAAGTTAAGTTACCTGAAGGTACTTTACGTGAATTAGGTGAGTTTAACATCGACATTCAAGTACATTCTGAAGTAATGGCTAACGTAAAGTTAGTAATTATTGCAGAAGCTTAATGTAAGACTATTTTGAACTTACTAAAACACGCTTGTTGGCAACAACTAGCGTGTTTTTTTTTGCCAATTTTTGGCATCCCAGTAGGAAGCAATGTATCCATCAGCGAGCCCACCGAAAGCGCACCAACATTCGAGGCCGATGTTAACGGCCTCTATGAGCTTAGACTTTTGTTAACGACGGTAAGGGCCAACTGCAAGTACAGAAGTGTTAGTAAATAACACTTTGCCTACTCTTAGCTTTACACGTCCTCTTGTTGGCACATGTATAGTGCAGTTGATTGTAAATAACGCATACAAAATAGTCTTCCTTTTTTGATCGGGCTTTTTTTAACTTCTACAGAAAAGTATCACGCTTTTTAGCTGCTAGTCATAAAAAGGAGAACGACTTTCTGTCAGGTTTCTTAGTTTGATAGGGCGCTGCAGCATTTGACCACCGTCTCGACCAATTGGTATCCATGGAATGTTGCCACGGCCCTTAGCGGGTGCAAACGAAAACAGGTCAAAGGGAATAGACAGGTAGAACCCTTTGGTAAAACTACCTTCCCCATAGTCTTGGGCCGATACGTCTGTGAATGCGGCATAGGCGCCTACAATAATGCCGCTGTCAAAGCGTTTTGCAAAATCGATGTTTACACCTTTGTCTTTAGCTAAAAACTGTCCCGCGCTCACCGTAAGCTGAATGTCGGGTAAAAACTCAGGTTGCCAATACATGGTTGCGTGACCCGTCATTGCCTGGTAATCAAAAAAAGCGGTCTCGCTGTCAAAGTCACGCTGTTTTACGAAGTTTACATCTATACCAAATGCCACTTGGCCGTTTACTGGGCTGTATAAAAGCTCACCTCCAACTCCGCCAAACATGGTTTCTAAATAACCGCCGTAGGCTTGGGCATAAACATTAGGTGCAATTCTGTCAAACCAGTGTAAATAGGCATTTTCCATGCTTACTTTACTTCGGGTTACATATTCCCTTACAAAGGTGCGCACTCTTGGCAGCGGCGATTCTTGACCATCAACTTTGAAATTAAATTTGTCAAAATTTTCAATCAAAGTGACCTTTAGGCCTGTGCGTACAGAGAAGTTGCTTTCAAAAAGGTAGCCAGTATTGATATAAGCACCGCCCTGATACAAATAGAAGTCTTCTGGGTTACCAAATGTTTGGATCCAGAATGCTTCTGAACTTAGTAAAAATCCCGAAAGCTTGTTAGGGTCAAAATTTTCTACCATGTTGTTTGACGGGTCAATGCGCTCGTAAGTTTTTGCTATCTCTGTTTCAAGGCGCGAGTAAGAAGCGGCTATCTTAAAGTCTTTAGCGTTAATTTTAGTCGCCACAATGGGAGTACTAGCAGCGGTTTCAACAATGTTATAGGTAGTAATAGATTCAGGAAGTTCCGATGCCAAAATTCGTCCAACGCGCTGCGTCGCCTCATCATGATCCCTATAGCCTAGTTGCACGCCGTAAAACGTCATTTCGTCGTTGTACTGGTGAGTCGCATTGATTAAGAAACTGCCTTGGTTGACTAAATCAGCGTATAAGCGCTCTCTATTTAAATCTTCTAAACTTTGTGCTGGGGTGAAGTCGACAAGAGAACGCGGTGCGTTGTCAAATTTGGCTTGCGTGATTGTGTGCATGTTAAAGCTGTAAGATACCCCAAAACCAAGGGTATTGCCGCGCTGATAGTTGAGGCTAAAATCCCAGTTTTCATACTGATAAACGGCGCCTACATTCCATTGGCTATCTTGTTTGAGTTGGCCTGCTCTATCGTTTATGTAGTCGTTGCCATCGTATTCGAGCGTAAGCTGCAGACCATTGATAGGTGTTTGATATTCAAGGCCGCCAAAAATTGATGTAGGTCCTTTGAAAAATGCGCCAAACTCTACTTGTCCGCCAGAACCTGAAAAGCTAGAGGGGCGATCGCAAAAGGATTCTGTTAGCTCACACAGAGGATTACTAGTGTTGCCGCTGGCGCCAAGATAGCCGGTGCCAATACCAATATGAAAATCGAGCTGCCCAAATCGTTTGCTGATATTAACGAATTCGCTAGCAAAGAAACCCGTACCTCCAATGTCTGTAAAGCCAATGGATAAATCGGGCAAGTAGTAGCTTTCTTGCAAAAGTCTAAATTTTACATCAATGCCCTTGTCCTTTAAGGTTTGATCACCGCTGAAGCCTTCAAATGGACTGTAACGTCGTGTACGCACATCCGTATAGCGTACGGTTGATTCCATCCATGGGAAAAGCTGCAGACTGGCTGACCAGAAACGATACTCACCAATATCATTGTAATTAACACTAAAGTCGCCTTCTTTTGCCATTCGAGCAGTGGGTGTTTGTAAAAGTCCTGTGCCACCTCTGACCATTTGTGTGGGCTTACGATTGTTGTCTACACCAAGGCTAGATGTTTGAGACGCGTATGTACTTGTCGTATGTAGACTTGATGCCAACACAAGCGAGACAAAAATACGGGTAGCTTTCATTGTATTGTTATCCTATTGACTGCTAACTCTGCCATTTTGCTATTAATTATGCGGTGCTGAGGCGAAAACAGACTTTCGCGTAATGGAATATATATCATTGCGCCTGGCATGAGTAAGGTACACTGAGTGTTCCAATAGGCTATGGGCTTCTTTGTGATTTGGCCTTGAGCAGAGATGACATAAACATGGCTTTTATCCGCCAAGTCAGAATAAGCGACTTCAGCGCTAAATGCTTCAATGCAGGTGTCGTTTTTGTAGGGTAAATTTACGTCTTTTTCAAGCGCACCAAACACATATACACTGGAAGGACGTTTAGATAAAAATATTCGGTACTGGCCATTTTCTAAGCGAGGATTATGTTCTGCGGAAACGCGCGCTAAGTCAAAATCAATCGTTAAGGGTACAAAATCGGCAATATCCCACGTTACTATTTGGTCAGACATGTCATTGTAAACTAAGCCATGCTTTCCACCATCTTGTTTTTGTTGAAACAGTATTTCAATAATTTCGCTACGCAGTGCTTTAGATTTACCTGTATTTGTTCTGAATAATTTGCTTTGCGGCCAGTACCAATCATCTGCTAGGGCCATTGGCGCTAAAATTTCAGCTAAACGTGGATTAGCGCTGTAGGAATATGCGGTGTCGTTTACGCTTATTTTTACCTTAGCATGCGCTGAAAATGAAAAATGGCTACAGATTAATATCAATATGAAGCTTAAGCGAATCACCATACTATTTCTCCAGTAGTCGTAATGCGCGACTAATATACGTTATTTCTATTGCGTTGCTGTGTGGTGAAATTTTCTGCGACGACTTAAGTAGTTGCCCTGAGGATTGATCAAACCAGAAGGTATTTATCCACGTGTGCTTGCCATGCTTCTGGCTATTATAGTGAACAGTTTCAAGATATTTCTTGGTCATTAACTGCGCGTCTTGTATGTCAACTAACTGGTTGATGAAAACAGAAGTACTCGATGATACGTTTACGCCATACTCACCATGTTGCGTGTCGATGATTCTGTCCCACTGTAAGTCTTTATCGTAGAAAGAAGGAAGTGCTAAAGGGTCGAGTGAGAGGTGACTAACATATAAAAGGTTTTTGTCTAGGTTAAGCGTACGCACTAAACGGCCGTTTTCAGTGATGAACATTACACCGTCTCTAGACACCCATTTATACTGCTCATTTTCTATAAAAGCTAAGGCCATTGTCACTTGAGAACGATCGCCATTTTTTACATAGATAAGATCGGCTGCAGATTGCCTTATTTCTTCAGTGGAAAGATTAACAGCAGTGTTGCTTTCAAAGTACATTTCGACATTTCGAATATACGCTTGTTGCGTAGTGGAGCAAGCGGAGACAAATAGAATTGAAATGACAATTATCAAAGATACCTTGAGTGGGTTCATGATCTCTCGCAGGGTTTATGTCCAATAAAAAAGCCGCTAGAAAGCGGCTTTCAAAGTATGTGGCAAATTAATTTGTTGGTGCGTAAGTAAATGTTACTGGCACTGTTACCGTTGCTGTGCCGGTACCTGTTCCTGTTACGGCAGTCGTTACAGTGTTGCCAATACATACGCCGTCAACTAATGCATCATCACCGCTACATGTTGGTGGCGTTGCCGCAGGTGGCGCTGGCGCAGCTGCGCGTGCTGGCGCTGATGCATTACCGTTAGAAATTATGGCTCCTGCAACAACAAGAGCTGTTCCTGCTGCAGCAATAGCGTCTATTTTATAACTACCGTCGGCTGAACGAAATGCGTTTTCGCCCCCAGCCTGTTCTTTCGCCTGTACACTAACAGAAACAATAGATGCAGCAAGTGCAAAACAAATCAAACTCTTCTTCATAAATTTACCTTAAATGTAATGTGGATTACTCAAATCATATCTTACTAGGAAATCCATTTCAAGACATAAATTTAATATCTGCTATGTTATTTCAATGTACTTTATATGATTATTGCTCAGACCCTAATAGTGTTAAATAAACATTAGTGATACGTTAGTAT
>Ga0306871_1000905_pt1 | contig 11035 bp, 13 predicted proteins | sample AntRauMeHopE1497_FD_190447 | JGI IMG/M metagenome (GOLD analysis project Ga0306871, IMG submission 190447) | Saline lake microbial communities from Rauer Islands, Antarctica - Metagenome Hop E1 #497 (v2) (version 2) | ecosystem: Environmental > Aquatic > Non-marine Saline and Alkaline > Saline ... | reverse complement strand
CTTGAGGGCACCTCTATAAATTGCCCAACCCCCTGCACTGCGGTATGGTGAGACATTGAACCGGCAGTGGGGATGTAACGATGGCGCAGATGGGTTTTTTCGATCTTTCAGACCGTTACGCGAGCTTGGACGCGAAGAAGGACCCTCTTGTCGAGATCGACGCCGTCGTTCCGTGGGAGGAGTTTCGCCCGGCTCTTGAGCGGGTCTGGCGCAAGCCGGATGCGGACCGCAAGTCCCGTGCGGGGCGCAAGCCAATGGACGCCGTGCTGATGTTCAAGACGCTGGTCCTGAGCGCGCTTTACAACCTGTCCGACGACCAGATCGAGTATCAGGTCCGTGACCGGCTCTCGTTCATGCGCTTCCTGGGGCTGGGCCTCGGGGACCGGGTGCCGGACGCCAAGACGGTGTGGCTCTATCGAGACGCGCTGGCGCAGGCGGGTAAGGTGGAGGAGCTATTCGGCCTGTTTGACGGTCATCTCGCGCGGCAAGGATATATTGCGCGGGGTGGGCAGATTTTGGATGCATCGATTGTGCCGGTGCCGCGCAATCACAACACGCGCGAGGAAAATGCAACGATCAAGAAGGGCGAGGTGCCCGAGGACTGGGCAGACAAGCCTGCCAAGCGATGCCAGAAAGACCTGGATGCGCGGTGGACGAAAAAGCACGGCAAGAGCCATTATGGCTACAAAAACCACGTGAATGTGGACCGAAAGCACAAGCTGGTCCGGCGCTACCACGTCAGTGACGCCGCTGTGCATGACAGTCAGGCAGTGGATCACCTGCTGATGCGGGGCAATACCGGGTCTGGCGTATGGGCGGACGCGGCTTATCGGTCCGAGGAGATGGAGGCCAAGCTGCGAGACCGCAAGCTGAAAAGCCACATCCACCGCAAGGGCAATCGGGGCAAGCCGCTGACCGAACAGGCCAAGGGCAGCAACCGCACCAAATCCACCGTGCGGGTTCGGGTCGAGCATGTCTTCGGCGCCCAGGCCAACGACATGGGCGGCACCCTGGTGCGCACCATCGGGCTGGTGCGGGCGAAGGCCAAGATCGGGATGAAGAACCTCGCCTACAACATGCGCCGTCTCTGTCAGTTGCGCCGCATCAATCCGCACCCCGCCTGAAAAACGGTCGACCACAGACGCAGATCGTCCTGCGCATCGCGAAAAACGGCCCTGAACCGAAGGTCCGCGAAGCGAATTGGGCAGCACATCATCAAACCCAAGGCAACAATCGGTCAGCTGAAGGTCGCTGACGTGCTTCGGGCGGAACCTGCTATGCCGTTGCCGCGAAAACAGTCAAAAATCGAGGTGCCCATATGACAACGCTATACTCATCTTCGCTGTGAAACGATCCAAAGGATTGGGCCGCATACTCTTCAATGTTGAAGTCTGGATCCCGGAGGAACGATTGTCCCGTAATTTGAGCATCCATAATACGATCAGTGCGAAAACGACGAAAGGCGCCCGCTTTTTTCATATCTTTTGCGATCAGATAGTGCCGAGTGCCCAGGATAACCCCATATGGCTCGAGCTGTCTCGGCTTAGGCGCGGTATCCCGCCCGCCTTGGTAGAGAATATCAAGTGAAAACGGCCCTTTAATCCCGGTCGCAATCGTTCCGAGCACTTTGGCTTCCACTTTTGCTCTTGGGCCAGGTCGACAAGCAAAACCCTGCGCCTCTAGTACAGCAGCTGCATCAGTTTGCGCGCGACGCGCATGCGTGGATGGCATCGCAGTCAACAATCTATCCCGCACCGATCGCAACGTCTTGGCACCTAGATCATCATTATCACGTTGCGCCCTGCGAATACTCATCGACAAAGCGGTCAATTCAGAGTCCCGCACACCTTGAAACCGCAGCAAAGTGGTATCCTTCAGTTTCCACCAACGTCGACGATCTTCATCCGTCGAATATTCCAAGTCGGGAAATACAAGCTCAAGCCCTCGGATCATACGCTGAGCGGTTCGCTGATTGACGTCAAACTCTTCCATAATGTCGGCGAGAGAAACTCCCCGATAACGGACTGCCGACATTTCTGCCAAGCGCATTAAGGCCAAGCTTTTCTCAAAAGCCATCTCGCTCCCGTCCACCACGTAAGGTTTTGACACTGCCGCCAGGTTAGATCGATAGAGAGCAACTATAAGGCGATTCGATCGTGCCAATCATCTCTCTTACGATTCTTAACGGTATCTTCCCGCCTAAATTGCTCATGAACACAAAGTGCAACCAGCTCAGCGGAAAATCAAAAGCCCAGCTATCAATCAAAAGGAAGAAACAATGAGCGGCCACCCAAACAATACCCACTTAGCCAAAATGGCGGAATCCTTGTGCGACCTGATCATGGTGCTGATCCGGTTATTTCCAGAAGGTGTCCGTGAGGAGTTTGACCAAGACACATTTCTAACAGTTTTGGAAAAAGTACAGCACGAAGCCGAGATACTTAAAGCCGCCATTCATGCTCAAAAACGATGACCTTGAAATTCTAATCACAAATCCGGCTTGAAAAACATGCATATTAAACTGCCCAAACGCGCCTATTACGCCGTCAATGAACTTGCTGCCCGGTGGGGCTGCACCAACGCAGACATCGCTGGATGGGCAATGTCTGGAGATTTTGACATTCTGACAGGTATTCCACCAGTTCACTGTCATGATGATATCATTGGTGGCGAAGTGATTATCCGGCCGTTCGATATCCTGCCGATGTTCCGTCGCTGTGGGACGGGTCCACAGACAGCTCGTGTACGCAGGGTCCGTCACAGAGACACACAGGAATGGACTTTAATTACCATGCCGAAGAAAGGGGTCACAGTGTCTATCGCCGATCTGCTGGTGGTGGGTAAGCAAGTTCACCGTTTTGAAGAGAAGAACAACTTGCTCGGCCGTATCAGCGGCGGAACCGGGTCCATCTCTCCATACGATTGGGAGGGCATGTTGCAGGGCTTAGCCCTCTACATCCACGAACAGGGAGTGCCCGCCTCGCAAGCCGAATTGGTCGCCGCGATGCAGGACTGGTTCGTAGAGCACGGTGATGCCGCGGACATCCCCGATGAGCGGTCGATACGAAGACGGATAACGCCCGTATGGCGTGCGTTGAAAAAGGCGCAGAAATAGCGCGTATTGTTCCCTACGCTCAAAGAGAGCTTTGCTGCGCACCGGACCCGTGCACGACCTTCAACCGCGGCCGCACAGCATTGGCCACGGCGTCCACACCCGCGCGCAGGGGTGCATCCAACAGATGCGCGTAGCGTTGTGTGGTTTGCATCTGCGTATGCCCCAGCAGTTTACCGATCATTTCCAGAGAGGCCCCACCGCTAACCAGCAGGGAAGCAAATGTATGACGCAGGTCGTGGATCCGCGCGTCGCCAATATCCGCAGATTTCTGGATGCGCTTCCAGAAGCGCCGAATTTCTCTCACAGGCTGTCCCGGCACGTCACCAGGGAATAGCCATGGGTTGCCTTTGGGCACGAGCAGTTGGCGCTGGCGGACAATGGCGGCTACGTCCTCGGAAATAGGGACGCGGTGCATCTTGCGCTGCTTTGTGGTGGCTGCAGGTTTCGTCCAAATCCCCAGGTCGAGGTTGAACTGCTCATATCGCGATTGGCGCACCTCCCCAACGCGTGCGCCCGTCAGCATGCACAATCTAATAATACCTGCGGCGCGCTGGTCTTCATCATCATCTAGCGCCGCAGCCAACCGGTTGATCTCGTCTTTGGTTAGAAACCGCTCTCGTGGTGTTTCAACGCGTCGATAAAATCCGTTCGCAGGATTATCCTCCCGCATGCCCCAGTCAATCGCCAGATTAAACATCTTACGCAACACTTCACCGACCCGGTTTGCGCGCACAGGGGTTGGCTTTGGCCCTTGCAACTTACGTGCCCTATTATTGGGCGTAGCCTTGCGCGGTCGCGCCCGCCCCTCGGCTATTTGTGTCAGAAGCTTATCGACGTCTGACTTGGTAATATCTGTCACCAATTTCTTGCCCCAATGTGGCGCAACCAGCTTAACCATCATCGATGTTTGATCTGCACGGTTACGCGACGCAAGCCGTGCAACATGCTCTTGCAGGTAACGGTCAATAAGATCCTGTATCCGAGGCACTGTGCGCAGATCATGGCGCTCGGCCAGGGGATCTTGGCCTAGATCGACCGCGCGACGTAATTCTCGCGCACGATCCCGCGCTGCTGTTACAGACCAGCTCGGCCAGCGTGCAAAAGTCATCCGACGCTGTCGACCGGCAACCCGGTAGTCAAAAGTAAAAGCCCTTCCACCACCGCGGTAAATGCATGCCGCAAATCCTCGAATGTCATCATCGAAGATCTGGTAATCCCGCCCTTCGACCGGCAGCGCATCTCGCAAAACCTTCTCGTTTAAACGCACTCTCTTCGGCATCAGCACCCTCCTTTCCACCGTCATCACGCGTAAAAACGCGCTTCAATCAAGTTAATCATGCGCTGATGACCGGCAGGGTGGCAGTGACCGGCAGTCACCGGCAGTCAGTTTTGGATCCCTGCCGGTTTGCGTGCCACCCCGTGTTTTACTGGGTTTTGACAAAATCGCCGCCCAGCGGGTTGCAAACACCGGGTCTAGAAAAACCACGAAAACAAGCCCTGGAAGCCACCAGTCTGATATTTCCAAATGAAATCAATGACTGGCACGGTATCCGGCAGACGCTGCCGGTCACTGCCGCCTCTGCCACCCCTCAAAGTGGCCGACTCTACGCAATTAGCGCCAAAAAATAGGTTGATGGGGCCACTTTCACTGATTTGGTGGCCCGCGGACAGCCAACAGATAAATTTACAAAAGCAGTAAACTTTGCTGCGTCGCAGCATAATTTCTGGAAAAGTCAATAAAACATGGGGTGGCACGCAAACCGGCAAACTCGCAAAACCCATTGCCGGTGACTGCCGGTCACTGCCACCCTGCCACCCCTGTCTGTGTGTTTTTGATGACGAACGACATTCGCCGATACCCGGCGATCTTCGGGAGAAAACAAATGACACAGATTAGCACTAACACAGGACAGCCACCAAATACTGCAGATCGCTCTTTGTTGAGCGGCTGGATCAGCCGACCAGACCTCGCCCTTGAACTTGGCGTATGTGAAGAAACACTGCGCCGCTGGGCAGATGCGCGCCGTGGGCCTGCCTTTGTCAAAGCAGGCCGCAAGATCTTTTACCGTCGCAGCGTAGTGCTGAAATGGCTCGAAGACGCGGAAACAGCAAGCAGCCGCGAGGGGCATCGCCGGGGTGGCCGCCGATGAGCATCCCCCTGCCCTTCCGCAACAAGCGCCTGCGCGCTCTGCGCGATGAAGCACGCCGAGACTGGATTGACGAGCGTCGGCGCGAGGCGCGGATCGTGGTGGCTGACGTGGTGCACCATTCCGACCACATGCTGCGCATGGCCTGCAAGGTGTTGGCCCAGCATGGCGAGACCGAGCAAGAACGCGAGGACGCGCGGATCTTGATGGTCGTGCTCGACTCTAAATCCTCTCGACGCAGCGATCAGCGGCCTGATGATAAGGAGGACGCAGAATGAAGCGGCGCGGGAAAGCAGAAGCGGACTTGCAGCGCGCTGTTGTGGTCGCGCTACGCTTTGCGCTGCCCAAGGGCGCAATCATCCAGCACTGCGCAAATGAGGTGACTGAGCCTGGTCCGCGCGGCGCAAAGCGCCAGGCGATCCTCGTCGGCATGGGCGTTCATCCTGGCTTTGCCGATCTTGTGATCCTCTGCGGCGGGCGCGTGCTGTTTTTGGAGCTGAAATCACTCAAGGGACGGCTCAGCCCCGCGCAGGAGGCGTTTCGCGATGCTGTGCTGGCGCATGGCTTTGGCTGGGCGCTGGTGCGGACACTCGACGATGCGCTGGGCGCATTGGCCGATCATGGCTTTACTACACGCATCGTTGCGACGGATCCCGCCCAGCGCGCAGCGACTGGCCCTGCGCGGAGGGCCGCGCCATGAGCCATGCGGCCACCAACTGGGCCATCCAGCAGCGCGGGCTCAAACCCACCACCAAGATCGTACTGTGGCATCTGTGCGACCGCTTTAATCCCGACTTCGGTTGCTTTCCAACACAGGAGCGTTTGGCGCACGATTGCGAGATCGGGCGTGCCACTCTGAACCGGCACCTCGATGATCTCGAAGAACGTGGGCTGATCCGTCGGATCCGTATCATCGACACCAAGACCGGCCAGCAGCGCCCCACCCGGTATCTACTCGGGTTTGAGTTTGGCTGTCGCCCAAAGGGCACGCCATTGCCAGAAACTGGCGCAATTACGCCGCCTGAAACACCATCCAGACCGTCCAAAAACCCGTGTCCCAATTTAGGACACGGAAAAGACGGCGAAACCCAAGCAGATAGCACGGGTGCGCAGGCCCCAGACGGGGATGTCCCGTACGATGTTGAAATTCGGGCGAGTGGCGCTGCTTGATTGATGGTTAGGCGACGTCCTTGATTTGGTCAAGCGTTACGGTATTGCGATGATCTAGCAAAGCTTGCTTGAGAATGGGGAGTTGCTTGTAGGCCTTTAGGCGGCGGAAGCCTTTCGCGGCTTCCAGCATACCAGCCCCTGTCCAGCGCAGCGCCATTTTTGCATCGCGCCAGCGTTTGACGTTTCGACAGACCTGTCGGATCACGCTGTTCATAGATTCAATGATGTTGGTGCTGGCCAATGAGCGTCTCAATTCCACAGGTAGCCCCAACCTGACAACAGTTAGAATTTCGTTGAGGCCCTCAAGAATCGACTTTGAAACGTCTGGAGCCTCAAGCTCTAGTCGCTGGGCAAGATTCCGCATCAACCGCTCGGCTTTGTCGGCATCATCTAGCTCCCATGCTTGCTTCAGCGCGCGGCGTACGGAGGCGTGCAGCTTTGGAGGAAGCCTGTCAGTTATGTTGCGGGCCTTGTGTATCTGGCATCTTTGGATGGGAATATCGGCACCAAATGTGCGCCGAATTGCCTTGGTCAGTGCCTTAGCCCCATCTACGATGAACAAATAGCAGCCCGCTGGATCGAGCCCACGCTCTATCAGATTGTCCAAAAGCGCCTGAACCGTCGCGGCGTTCTCGGTCGCCCCTTCAATGACGCCCAGAGGGTGTTTTTTGCCTGAAACCTCCACACCCACGGCCGCAAGCACCAACAAATGATCGTCCAAATGCAGCCCGTCGATCTGGATCGCTACAAGGTCAAGCTCCGATAGGTCAGATGACATCCACTCATCCAGGCGCGCTTGGGTGAGTGCTTTGAAGCGACGCGAAACCGCTGACCTGGACAGCCCGCTCCCCGCCTTATTAGGCACCTTCGCTTCGGGCAGCCGTACAGCTCGGTCATACTTACGGGTGGAAACATTCATCAACATCAGGCTCATTGCCCATTGTTCAAGGAAGCCACCCGAGGAGGCCTCTTCCCAGCTCGGCAGGACAATCTCTTTACCGGTCACTTTATCGCGCACACGGGGGCGCTCCAGCTCAATCTTCCCACCATGGAACCCAACCTGACCTTTCGCGGTGCCCCATCTGTGGCCAGGCTTGTCAGTGCAATGCTCGTATCGGCCACCCGCCAGCGTATCTGCGTCCTCACCAAACATCTGAACCAGACTGGCGACGCCCGCCGTCAGGCAGAACTGCTCGAAGCTCTCGCCAACTTTGTCCCAGGCTGTTTCCACGAGTTGATGAACATTCGACGCGCTGGCAAGTCCAGCGCTTGCTGTGATAGTCTTCTTCATGGTGTTGCTTCCTTTTGCGATTAAACACCCAGAGCCTACGGCTCAGGGGAAGCAACGCCACCCTAAATTAAAGTTTCAACATTCTTCGGGACATTCTCCTATTCTGCACTCTGCCGGAAACTACCCAATTAAGGTCGATGCTGAAAGAAGGCCAATCCATTCGCGTCTTTGCACGCCATTTCACCGTTGGCGACGCTACAACCTATGGCATCAAACGCACAACTCAACTGTCATAAAATATGGCCGTTTTTGCCTCACTTCGTGCGTACTGTGCCAAATTGGTAGGATACGGAGGCGGCGGCCAAAGGCCACCGGTTTGACCTCCTCATGAAGAAGGCGAAGCGTATTCAACAATGGCATCTCCATGGTTACTTTATTTGGGCCCGATTCCTGCGTCCTGCAAACCTTGACCAACGGCACGATCAACAGCGTCCTGATCATGGTGCGCGCGAACAAAGCGACGCCCCCCTTCAATCAGCCGGGCGCGGAATGCCGCGTCAGCCGTCAATTGCAGTGCTGCCTGAACAAACTCTTCGTCAAGCTCTGCCGCGAGATATGATTGACCGGGCACCACGTTCAGTCCCTCAACGGCTTTGGCCGTCGCAATGACCGGCACCCCAAGCGCCAACGCCTCAAGCACCTTAAGCCGCGTACCGCCACCCTCGGTAAGGGGGATCATCGCCGCCCTTGCGCGCGCGTAAAGCGGGGCAAGTTCGGCCGGGTCACTCACCAACTCGACCCCGGCAGCAGTTTTCGCCATACGCTGCAGATTGTCAGAGGGAGACCGCCCGCAAATCAGAAGTCTCCCATCGGGATCATCAGCACGCAGAAGCGGCTGGATCCGCTGCATCAGGCGTTCTGCGGCCCTTATGTTGGGGCGGTAGTTGAGATGGCCGACAAAAATCGCGGCGCAATCCGCTTTGCCTTGGGGCAAATCCGCACGTACGCTCCAATCTGGTACCGGGTTGGGAACCACATTTATCCTTCTGTCCCCGGAAGTCGCGGCACAAAGCAGTGCCTTATCGCGTTCAGAACAGGTCCAGACACCCGCGACCGCCCTGACCAAAGCCTGCTCCGCGCGCCGCGCACGCTGCCACCGTCTCCAGTAAAAGAGCCGCGCTCGCCACTTGCGGCGCGCAAGGTTGTTTTCCTTCAATAGTGCGCTTTCGATGTTATGCATATCGACGATAACCCGCCGTCCGTCGGCAACCAATCGATAGGCTATATCGGAGAGGTATATACCGTCCACCACGATCAAATTGGGATCCGAGCGAAGGATTTCATTCACGACCCGCTGAATCACATCATCCGAAAGGTGCGCCTCCAAGTACGACCGCTTTCGTTTGGGATGCCGCTTGCCTGCACCAAATTGTTCCTGCACGATGATTGTACTGGACTGACCATAACGTGAGAGGCTAGACCCGATGGCGCGGTTCCGTAGGGCAGCGCCGGAGGCGTGACCCAGCGGTGCTTCAAAGACGACATGTGCAATTTTCATTGTGGCCCTATGATTCCCAAAAAAATACACCAGACTTGGCGAGACGAGCATATTCCCGAGCCTCGCAAATGGCCAGAAAGCTGGAAACAGATGAATCCGGGCTGGGATTACCGGCTTTGGACTGACGAAGATCTGCTGAACCTCGTGCGTGAACACTATCCGGAACTGGAAGAACTTTACCTTTCTTATCCTCGTGGAATCCAGCGCGCAGATCTTGGGCGCTATCTGATCCTTGACCATTGTGGCGGCGTCTACGCTGATCTGGATACGGAATGCCTTTCTCCGCTCGATTCCATTGCAGACGAAGCCCGCGTCATCCTCGCCGAAGAGCCGATCGAGCATCGGTATCATTCAGAGCCGCTCGGCCTTGACCGTTTGATCTTCAACGGCGTCATGGCCAGCCCGAAAGGCCATCCGTTCTGGCAGCACGTGATCACGATGCTAGTCAGATGCAGAAATGGCGGAGCATATGTGCTTGAGACGACAGGACCGCTGGCGCTGACGGGCGCTGTTGAAAGCTATTCGGAACCGGAGGCGCTTGCGCTACACTCTTGTCACCTGTTTAATCCGCTGACGAGCACGGGACGAGAAAGCACCGCACCCCGCCACGGACCTTTTTCAAGCCAGCGGATATGCAACCACTACTGGCAAGGTTCATGGTTCAGCCGGACGAAGCGTAATCGTCGTAAGCGTTTCAAGCGGGCCCTTCGCAAGGTGCGCTATCACCTCAGCCGTGGTGCGTTTCTTAGCCGTCACGACATAGAGAGCCAGATCGACCTGAGCAGTCTGCATCGGCCGATCGCGCCGACTGACAGGAACGTCGCTGTCCTGATACCGGTGCGCGACGGTGCGCCGTTTCTTGACCGATGTTTAGAATTACTACATGGGCTCGATTTCCCCAAGGCGCAGTTGAAGATCGTTTTTTGCGAAGGAGACAGCGTCGACGGCAGCGCTGAAAAGCTTCGGTCCGTGGTGCAATCCTTGCGCGGGACATATCGCGATATAATCTTCACGCAATACCAGACCGGAGCGCATCTTGATCGTACTCGGCGGTGGCTTCCCAAATTTCAACGTGAGCGGCGGTCGAACTTGGCGCGGGTGCGCAATCATCTTATCGCTAAAGGCCTGACAAATGACGATCACTGGGCGCTGTGGCTTGATGTGGATGTATGTGATTATGCGCCTGACATTCTGAACCGGCTACTTGCCCGCAACCGAAAGGTGGTCACGCCTGACTGCGTTTTGGAGTGGGGTGGCCCCAGTTACGACCTGAATGCGTTTAACGACAGCGCAGAGATTCGCGACCACCGCTATTATAAGTATGTCCGAAACGGCCTTTACATACCGCCAGCCGATCATGACCGGCGCCGCCACCTGCATGATCTGCGCTTCCTCGATAAAGTACCGCTAACATCGGTCGGCGGGACAATGCTCTTGGTGCATGCTTCTGTTCATCGTGCAGGTGTGCACTTTCCGGACGTGCCGTATGATGATTTGCTAGAGACAGAAGGGTTCGGGCGGATCTGCCGGGACTTTGGTGTGCAGCCCTTCGGCCTGCCCAACGTACAGATCAAGCATGTTCGGTCCTGACTATGCGCTGCGCCTTCCAGCCAATAGATAAGCTGCGCGTTTTGTTCCGAAGACCCAACGCAGACGCAGCCTGGTTTGCCAATCCGGCTGCTTTCGTATGAAATTACTCGCAGTTTCGGTAGCTCCCATCTTAAGGCAGTGTCGGATGTAGCCCGCTCCGAGATGCGCGACCATCTGCGGATAGCGGTCGCAGAGCATAAGCATGCAGCGCGCCCGCTCTGTGG
>Ga0306871_1000904_pt1 | contig 11035 bp, 4 predicted proteins | sample AntRauMeHopE1497_FD_190447 | JGI IMG/M metagenome (GOLD analysis project Ga0306871, IMG submission 190447) | Saline lake microbial communities from Rauer Islands, Antarctica - Metagenome Hop E1 #497 (v2) (version 2) | ecosystem: Environmental > Aquatic > Non-marine Saline and Alkaline > Saline ... | reverse complement strand
TCTTCAATCCAAGCCAAAGCATCAGCGTAAATAGTATCAAAAGCACTTAGACCTTGTACCCAACTAGGTGTACCTGATTTCCAGATACCAAATGGGCTAATACCAAACTTTACGTGATCTTTAACTATATGTATGCTATCAGAAACTTGTTTCATTAGCCTATTAATGTTGTCTCTTCTCCAATCATCAATATCAGTAAAGCCCCTTGGGTGTTCTGCAAAAGTTGAAAGATCTTCATTGGTGACTGCATTTGAAGGATATGGGTAGAAGTAGTCGTCAAAATGTACGCCATCAACGTCATAGTTATTTACTAGGTCTAGAACTACATCGGTTATATAATCTTTTACTTCTGGTAAACCAGGATTCAATATAAGGCGCTCTTTAACTTTAAGAATCCATTCAGGATGTGTTTTAGTAACATGAGTATTAGCATGAGCAATTTCAGGCGTAATGCCAGCTGTTTTAGCCGCTAAATATTCATTCATTCCTTCTTCTAGTGGATGGTCACTCGCTATGGCTTTACCACTTGCAGTGTAAACTGAAGCTCTGTATGGATTAAACCAAGCATGTACTTCAATGCCACGTTTATGTGATTCTTCAATTACGATAGCTAGGGGGTCATAGCCTGGACTAACCCCTTCCGTACCAGAAACAAACTCTGACCAAGGCTCATAATTTGAGTTATATAAGGCATCGCATTGGGTACGAACTTGAAAATAAACGGCATTAATTCCAGCAGCTTTTAGATCGTCTAATAGAGGAATAAGCCCATTTGTTCCATATAGTTGAGTCTGCATAGATGCATTTCTGCTATTTGGCCAATCTAGGTTAAAAACGGTTGCAATCCAAGTTGCTCTAGATTCTTCTTTAGGCGGCTCTTGCGAGAAAATATTTGTTGTATTACTAATAAATACAAAACAAAGGAGTAAGAATAGGTTTATGTGTCGCATCTAATTCTTTTTTGAGGTAGGGATAAAAAAAAAGGGAGTACATAATGTACTCCCTTCCAATATAAATCAATTAATCTTACTTGATTAATGTCATTTTACGAGTTAGTGAGAAATCACCCGCACGTAGACGGTAGATATAAACACCTGAACTCAAGTTAGATGCATCAAAGTTGATGCTATGCTGACCAGAGAATAACTCACGATTAACTAAAGTACTAACCAAACGGCCTTGGATATCAAATACTTCTAGTACAGTATTACCTGCTGCAGGAAGCGTAAAGTTGATAGCTGTTGAAGGGTTGAATGGGTTAGGGTAGTTTTGCTCTAACTTAAAGTTAGTAGGTAGTTGGCTAACCGCCTCATCTACATTAGTAGCTGTTTTACCAGAGAACTTCTGAGCAGAAGGAGCACCTTCATTGAACTGGCCTACGTAGGCTGTTTCTCCATCAGCAGAGAAAGCAATAGCACGAGGACGTCCGCCTTCAATACCAGTTGCTTCCATATTCCAAGTAATTGACTCTTTTGCACTACTTAGGTCAGCAGGATCAAAACCATAATAGGTTTGCTGAGCAAAACCATTGCTCGGTGTATCAGAACTTGAACCAGCAGACATCCATATATAACCTGTTTCTGGTTGGAATTCAAAAGTCTCAGCTTTTAAGCCAGTAATCTCTGTATATACAGCTGGGTCAAATGGTGAGAACTCATCTGAACGAGTGTACACATAAACACCAGTGTTGGTATAGCCAGCCCAATAGATAGTATTACCATCAGGTGAAACCTCAAATGAACGAGAGAAGCCAACCGTAGAAGCCAACACTATTTCTGGTGTAGAAGATGTGTTAAAGTCTTTAGGTAATCTGATTAGATTGTTTTGACCTGAAATAACAGGAGCAACATAAACATTACCAGCATCATCAACTGCGGCAGCAGTTGGAGCTACTAGAGAACCTGCTCTATCGCCTATTCCAGTAAATAAATATTTATTCATACCCATACCATCTTTGCTAATACGGTAGATAATACCACCAGTAGATACGATAATGTTACCATCATCATCTGCTTGTAGACCACGACCAGACATTCCTTCCCATGCAGTACCATTATAGTAGTGTCCTACGGTATCAACTTCGCCATCAGCGTAAGAGAAAATAGTAAGTGGAGAGAAATTAGCTTGAGTACCGTCTTCGTTAAAGATATAAAGAGCACGTGTAGTGGTAGCAGTACCATCTGCAAGAGTAATATCTTCAGTAGAACCAAATGGCTGTACCCATATTTTACCGTCTGCATCTACAGCAAGGCCGTGCGTAGATGAAAATTGTGCAAGAGTATCTGTTGGGAACACACTAGAAAAGTTCCAAGTAAAGTCTACTTGTTGTGTTCTATCTGTTTTATCAACAACTTTTTGCACAGCTGGTGTTGAGACAGGATTCCCAGCTTCATCATCAAAGAAAGGACTGTGATCATAAGAACCAATATAAGCTGTTAATCCATCAGGAGAAAAGCCTAATGCTCTAGGGCGAGATCCATCATAAACTAATGCATTATCATCTTCTGGAAAGTTAAATGCACTAAACCATTTTAAGCTATCCACAACTGTATTCATGTCATCGGTATTAAAGGCATACCAAGTTAATGGCGTATAAGGTGCACCAGGGATATCTTGAAACAATGCACCAGCAGAAGCCCATAATTGACCCGTTGCAGGGTTAAAAGTCATAGACTCTGACTTGAAACCTATAGCAACGGTATCAGCATCTCCGAATGGAGAGAACTCATCTGGTTGGTTGTATACTAATATGGCATTATTAGTATAGCCAGACCAGTAGATATTAGCACCATCACCAGATACAACAAAAGATCTAGAAAAGCCTGGAGGCTGTTGAACTATAATCTCTGGTGTTGTTGAGACGCTAAAATCTTTTTCTAATCTCCATAAAGGAAATGAGCCACTTATTACAGGTGCTAAATACACATTACCAGCTAAATCAACAGCAGGGGAAGATGGAGAAGAGAAATTTCCACTACCATTCTTTATCTGATATTTATTTAGTGCTGAGCCGTCAGATGCATCAACCCTGTAAAGGTGACCATAAGTAGCAACTAAGATGTTACCATCATCATCAAGACGCAAACCACGACCTGATTTGGTATCCCAGATAAATTCTCCAGCTGGGTTAGTTGTCCAAAAACGACCTAAAGTATCTACACTACCATCTTCAAAAGTAAGCATAGTAATAGGAGAGAAATCTGCCTGCGTACCATCTTCGTTAAAAATGTAAAGTGCACGGTTAGAGATAGTATCACCTGTATTGGCAGTAATAACTGATTCAGATGCAAAAAACGGTTGCACCCATATTTTGCCATCTTTATCAACTGCAATACCATGTACATCTGTTATTTCTTCATCCCATAGAGAAGAATCTGGTGGGAAGTACGCATCGAATTCCCATTGTGCAGATGCCACAAGTGGAACTATAATTAACATTGCTAGTAACGTTAGTTTTTTCATAAGTAGGATTGGTTTTTATCGGGATTGTTTGAGATTTATTAAAAGGAGAAGCTTTAACCTTAAAATAGGCTAAAGCTTCAGAAAAATAAAATTATTTATAATCGGGTGCGCCAGATTTTTGCATATTTACTCTAAGTATTGCATTACCGTAGTCTGCACCTAATGGTGCTATTCTAGATATAAACAGATACTCAGTATCATCTTGCCAGTAAAGAGCGTTAACTCGTGGTAATATAACACCTGGGTATAAGCCAGATGCAGCAGAACCATCCGCTTTTACTTCAATGATACCTTCCGTTCTATTGGTAGAGATATAAATGGTGCCATCTGCAGCCATGGCCATATCTGTAAAGGAGTGAAGCTGAATGTTTACATTGCCTAAAAGTACACTTAGATTAGCAAACTCATTTACCGCAACAACATCGCGGTTAGCATCTAGGTCTAGTGTCCAAATTTTGGCAGCACTACCATCATTACCTACCACATATAGTTTGTTTTCAAAATAAAATACCGCACTAGCGTCTGCTGCAAATTCGTAAATTTTAGTATTGTCAGGCAAATTGTTTAAACTAGAAACAGTCACTCTTGCAGATTGAGGTTCGTGCCTAACAATGTGGGTATTATTACCAACCATCCAGACATGACCGCTGTCATCCACATCAAAGCTATCGAAGTCAAAACCAGTTGGCATTACAAAAATTGGAACCTCTCTATTACCTTGTTCAGCTAGAAATAAAACTCTTGTAGTATTTCCACCACCACCTTGTATTAGGTATAATTTACCATTTACAAAGCCTATATCATCCCAAAGAAATTTATTAGTAGGTAATACGTATTGTACAATTTGTTGCTCTTCAGTATTTATATCAATTTGTATAGTACCTTGTGGGACACCTCCGCTCAAATAGGAAACATAGAGCTTATTATCTGCGTCAAAGGTAATATTAAGAGGTTCATCTGCGTTATCATTAAAGGCGTTATAACCTCTAAGCAAGGGTGCTGCCAAGCTATATTGTATAATATTACTTAATCGCTCTGTTCCTGTAGTAGATATTATCACATCTAGGTCTGTACCCACTATTTGAGGAGGTCTAACAACTAGTTCAGTAGCAGTAGCAGACTGAACTAGCCCTTTAACACCTCTGTCTGAATCATTAGAAAAGTAAATATTCACATCATCAACATTAGTAGGAAAGCCTGTGCCAGTAACGGTAATAGCATCTACCCCAGCTAAGTAACCGTTTGGTGGACTTATTGAGATAATCTCAGGATTTACGGTAATTGGGGCTTCCGCAGAAGGATCCCATACAGAGGTTGTTTCGTTATCGCTACAAGCTTGAGCACTAAAAAATGCTACCACAAGTACTACTAACCATTTAGTCATACTCACTACATTCATGGGCTTTCTATTGGAAAAAGTGTTCATAGTTTTGTTCATGATTATAGTGTTATACGGAAGGTTAAACGGCTAACATTATCGAATACACCAAAATCTGAGTACGAGTAATCTACTTGTACATATTGGTCACTTCGCAGCTTTCCTTTAACACCAAAGCCAGCGCTAAAGCCTTCTTCATCAGATGGAAATACATATCCCCCTCTAAGAATGAATAAATCTAAGAAGGTGTATTGACCACCTAACTGAATTTGCTCGTTGAAATCTCTTGATCTATTGGCGTCTAGTGACACCAACATAGAGTGTTTTGAACGATCAATCTCAGTAAGATCGAAAATATCCATAGAAAGCCCCATTTTAAAGGTCAAGGGTAGCTCATGATCTAAGGCATCAAAGCGAACATCTGGTGAAAAATTTCTTAACACCATGGCAAAGTTCAACGATTCAAAACCCGTTTTATAGAATACCCCGAAGTCTATTACCGTAGTGTTTGCTTCAAAAGTTTGTTCATTAAAGCTTTGATCTTCGTTAATTCCGACGATACCAGCACCCAAATTTTGAGTTACATACTTAAGGTTTGCCCCCACTGAGAATTGGTTAGATAGTGCCTTTGCATAGGATAAGCCAAAGCTAAAAGCATTAGGGCTAAAAGTTCCTGCATCAAGGTATCCACTTTCGTTATCTGCTCTAATGGTTCTTTGAAAATCACCATAGTCTATTCCAAAGAACTGAACTCCGATTACGCCAAAGTTACCTTTACCTGGGCGGAAAGAAGCCGCGCCAGCAGAATAGTTGATATCTGCGATATGTTCTGTAACAGAGCCCGTTAGATCTACTCGTTGAGTTGTCCAAGCTATTGCAGCAGGGTTGTAGAATTGGGTCCATGCACCACCTTCAACGGCGGTTACTGCATTTGCCATACCTGCGGCATTAGCAAAATTGGAAGTTGATAAGAACTTCATACTAGTCTGAGCACGTTTTCTTTGCTGTGCTTCTAAACCATTGGCGCAAAGCATCAAAAGAAGCAATGCCAAAACGCCAGTAGTTGTGAAAAATCGGGCTGTTTTCTTCATTGTTATTTGCGCTTAGAGTATTACTACGAATTTTTTTATGGTCTTTTCGCCCCTGCGTTCACCTTCGCCTGTATTTTCAATTACAGCAATGTATACACCACTGGCAATTCTTTGGCGTGCGTCGGTAAATAGATCCCAAAAGTCATCACCAGAACCGTCTGTATGAGTAATGGTCTTTATGCGTTCTCCCAATTCTGTGTATATCGTAATGATACAACGTCCTGGAATATCGAAGAAAGCAATTCTATCAATTCCGAATTGATCAAAACGTAGTTGATCTGAAGCAGAGCGCACATAAGGGTTTGGTACAATTCGGATAGCGTCAGCTGTTGCCCCTTCTGGACGTTTTAGCCGTGCCGGATCATAGCTTTGTGTGTAATAGAGATTAGACCTTAGTGCACCAGCTGGCGTCATAGCAGAACCATCATTATCAGCGGCCTTGCCTCTAGCTTTAATGTGATAATAATAATCGATACCACGAATTGGCCCACCAGCAGGGTTATTATCATCATCTACAAAATCACGAGCACTAGTTGGTAAGTCTGCAATTAGACTATAGGTAGAATCTCTTTGAAAAGCAGCTCGGTAAATTTCAAAACCGTCAACCATAGATTCATCGCCATCATATTCCCAATCAAGGAAAATACCATCTCCACCACCGTTAATATTGAATACACTTGGTGGTTTAGGTGCATTAGGAACCGATAAATTATTGTCTAAAGCAGCTTTTGCTCTTCTGAAAGTTTCAAGAAGCATATCACGACCTTTGAAAAACTCAATATTTTTCTCTCGAGAAGTGATTTCTCCATTTTTGTAGGCAATACCTACTTCTCTAGCTTCTTCATAACCTAAACCATTTTGGCCTTCAGCTATTACAAAGCGGAAACTCTCACCTGGTGCTAAGGTATAAGGGCCGTAACCCATTCCTGAAGAATAACCACCTGAGGTACCTATTGCTGGATCATTAGTAGGCTGTATAAAACCTTCGTAACCAGAAGTTTCAACTAAATAGGCATGACGATCTACACGTCCCTGCGTCATAAGTTGATACTCTAATTGCATTTTGGCTCCATTAAATGGATCATTACCAGAGGTAAGAGGATCATCAGAACCTACCTGGTTCATGGTAAACGGCTGAGCTGGATCATCAGTCGGGTTAGCAACAGACGCATCTGCGTGCAATTTAGCCGTTCCAACAAATTGATAAGCCACTAAACGGCCAGAGGTATCTGCTGGTGATAAACGTGCGCCAGTTGTATTTGGAATACGTATGGGTGCTCCAACATTATCATACTCAGTAAAGCCAGTAAATAAACCATGCCAAGAGAAGTTGGCGATAACATCGTCGAAGCCATAATTAGGGCCTTTACCATCACCAACACGGTCGTTCATGGTATTAATACCCCAACCGGTTGCATTACCAATGGTGAAACGAGAAGAGGCATTTACGGCAAGTCGATTTTGTAAATACACTACCACATCGGTAAGTGTCGTATTCGGAAGCTCTATATCAGCATCGCCATCAACGTTACCCGTATTGGTAAAGATGTATTCTAGTATATGGTAATTATCATGACTCTCATTAGAGAACTGCATGATGTTACGCTCCATAGTTAGACCATGTGTAGTATTAACTACGGTCTTAATCATTTTGTCAGGCCCTAACGTAGGGTCTACTTCATCTACCCCCGGGTCTTCCAAGAAAGAGAGTCCGCCTTCTACATTCACTTCTGGCGTAGCAAACCTTGCAATAGTTTTAAACTCTACAGGGAAGAAGAACCCTTGACCTGTAGCTCTTGGTCCAACATGAAGTACGCGAAATGGATAATTATTCCCACCCTCATCGGTAACATTGGTTGCACCAATCCATAAGCCTTTGGCGGCTTGTGAATCTTGAAACGGATAGATGGCAGGCCATCTAAAGCCATCTTGTTGGCCTAGATTACGAGCAATTTCAATTTCATTTCCTAAATCTATATAGAAGTTCTGAAGCGCACCCACGTTCATCCACTTAGTTTGCTGAGCCTCTGCTGTTGGCTTAAATACCAATAAAGCTAGGGCTATCAATAAACTAGTACGAACTATGGACATAAGACTATGCTTCGAACACCATTTATGTAAGCTGTTCATCATTTTCATAGTTATTAAAAGTTGACTCTGAAGCCGAATTGAACGGCACGAGGGTTAAAAAAGGTAAAGGCCGCAAAGTTTGGCATATCTATGTACGCCTTATCATCCAGCACTTGTTGTACAAAATCTCTATTTGCTGGTGCAAATGCTTTTGTAGTAGTATTGTATTGGTAATATTCTGCTTCTGAGGCATTCCAGTAAAGCGGGCGAGAGCTTGGGTTGCTCACAGAGTTTAAATTTTGCACACTAACAATTGGTACAAACTCTACATCAAAGTCTCGATAATCACCAAATGAGTCTCCACCAGGTATAGGCGGTGTTGGGTAACCCTGAGCAATATCATCTAAAACATTTTGCGGTAAGTGTAGTGAACGGTAGTAATTTACCACATCATTTGCCAGAACAAAGCCCTGGTTGTTAGGTCTGAAAAAACGATAATCTAGAGCGTTAGTCATGTCCATAAATAGGCGCAGGCTTCTGCCATTAGCCAAAGGAATAACTTTATTCAAACGAAAGTCTAAGTTCCTATCAGCATTCCAACGCACATTATTAACTATACCAGGTATGAATCCACCACCAGTCCATGTTGAAAATTGACCACCTGTCCAGGTATATATAAAGTTCACATTCCAACCACCAAGAGGATAAAGGTCCCCAATACTAGGACCAATCTCTTCTGGCACTAAGAACTCTAAACCAACGTTAAGGCGAGGTTGAGGTACAGCCGGAAATATCTCATTGGCAGATGTGCCGCGTTCGTACTCACGTTGTTGCGTAGGGTTTTCAAATTGCTGAGCAAAATCAAAACGACCATTACGGATAACTTCATAGGAGTAGTTAGCAAAGCCGCGTATATATTTACCTTGGCTCTTGCGAAGAGTTAATTCTACACCACGTATATCTCTGAAACTATTAGGCCTATCCACACGATAGTTTACGGAAGCATCTCTGTTCGTATATCCAACAGAGGTAGGCTGATCAGATACATCTTTATAGTAACCGGCTATTTTAACTAGGTATTGGCTAAAAAGGGATTGTTCGTAGCCTAACTCATAAGCCACGGTTCTAGGAATAGCCATTCCTGGATTCGCAATTGTTGTAACCTGCTGTGCCTCAGCTAAAACACGTACAAAATATAAATCATCGGGCGTAGGTGTTCTATAGAAGTGACCGTAGTTAAAATAGAACTTACTCACTTCCGTAATCGGGAAGGAAACTCCTAAACGAGGAGAGAACCGCAAAACCCCAGCAGGTCTAGACGATTCAATCTCATTTATTGCTCCTGCATTACCAATTCCTAATAATGGATCATAGTCTGAGAAGGTAAACCACTTACTACCTTGAACATAATCCATACGCAAACCTACGTTGGCAATCATCCCTTTAAATTCCAATTTATTCTGTACATAAGAGGATACACGAATAGGAGTGTGGTCCCATTTGTTAATGAGGTTTGAGGCTGTTAGGAATTGATCAATTCTCGCATTATTGGTTTGATTATCTGTTAGTTGAAGATCAACACCAAATTTCACCATGTTAAAACGGTTTAGTTGAGAAGTAAAATCACCGCGAAGATTATAGAGGGTGTTTCTGGTAGAATCTCTGGTATTACTGAAACCCAACCCCATATTAAGGCCACTTCCAATAAACTGCTGAGAGAAACCATAATAACCAAATGGGCCTTCGTTGGTGAAAGAACCATCGGCAAACTCAATATTCTCTTCTAAGTTACGATCTCTACCAATACCACCAGCAAAACGCTCAGAGTTTACAATAGCACGAATCTCATAAAATGATTTATCAGAAATTGCGTGGGTATAGGTAATACCACCAACAAACTGGTGTACATCTATAGGGTTGTAGTAATCAGTGGAGTACATAATAGCCGGTGTACGCTCATTACTTATTACGGCATTTGCTATGCTTGGTGAAAAACCACTGTAAGGATTTCCTGACAAACCGGTTCTACTAGAATTAGTACCAGAAGACAAACGATATGAGGCTTCAATAGAGAGTTTTTTTCCTTTGGCTAAATCACTAGTTAGTTTCAGTAAGTGATAGTTCATGTCATAGCTATCGGTAGCTAGTGGAATCATATATTGCGTTTCTGTGCTTCGCAAAGAATAAGAAAAACGCAGATCACCAAGTTTCTTACCTATGCCAGGTACAGGCCCACCGATGGTTAAATCCAATTCCGTATCAGGACTGGTTATACCAATAGGTTTTCTGTGTTGGAATTGGAATAAACGCTGAGCAGCATAAGGTGAAAGATCGTTATTAGGGTCATTATCTGATAGCAATTGGTCAGAAACTGCATTCCATCCTTGAAATTGTGGATGCTGCTGACGCGTCCAAAAATCCCATGCACCTTCGCTAAAGCCTTCTCCAGTACCCGTGAAGGCTACTTCTGGATCTAAATATGGACGTAGGAATGGATTGGTATTTGGATCATTAATATCAGGGCCAATGTTTTTGTCCTGTGCAGGCAAAATACGATAGATGAAATCAACGGTATATTTGTCCTTATTACCTTCTTTGGTTGTAACGTTAACTAGACCCGACTGAATATTCCCGTATTCTGCGTTAAAACCACCGGTTTGTACCGATATGGCATTAACTGAGGTAAAAGAAATCTCTTGGGAGGCTGAATTAGATCTAGTAGAACGTTGAGATATGCCGTTTACGTTAAATTCTAAATCTGCTGAAGTACCACCACGCACACTAGTACCGTTAACACCGGCACCTAAGCCTATAACACTAGCTACATCATTAACAGGAAGTGAAGCAATATCATCTGCTTGTATGTTGGTAACAGAAGCAGAAACGTCTGTTTGTACTACTGGTTGGGTCGCAGTTATAATAAGTTCTTGTCCTTCAAAAACTTGTTCTACCATTTCAATATCTAAGGTAGTGGTAAGATCAGGGTTAACAACCACATTGCTAATAGTAACTGGCTGAAAACCTATATAAGTGG
>Ga0306871_1000899_pt1 | contig 11053 bp, 7 predicted proteins | sample AntRauMeHopE1497_FD_190447 | JGI IMG/M metagenome (GOLD analysis project Ga0306871, IMG submission 190447) | Saline lake microbial communities from Rauer Islands, Antarctica - Metagenome Hop E1 #497 (v2) (version 2) | ecosystem: Environmental > Aquatic > Non-marine Saline and Alkaline > Saline ... | reverse complement strand
GGGCGGCGGCAGCGCGTGCGTCGGCCGGAGTGAGTGCGGGGCGGGGGCGCCGCGTCGCGAAAACGGTTATTGGTGCAGTGCGGGCAAGTGTCACACGCACACGCGCGGCTCAGGCGCGGGCCACGGCGGGCTTGACGGGGAGGTCCTTGCCCTCCTCGACGAAGACGAGCGAGGCGGAGTTCATGCAGTAGCGCTTGCCGGTGGGTGCGGGCCCGTCATCGAACACGTGTCCGAGGTGCGCGCCGCTCTTGGCGTCGAGGACCTCCACGCGGACCATGCCGTGGGTCACGTCGCGCTTCTCGACCACGTGGTCGGGGTCGATGGGCGCGAAGAAGGACGGCCAGCCGCTGCCGGACTCGTACTTGGTCTTGGAGTCGAACAGCGGCACGCCACTGACGGCCGACACGTAGATGCCCTTGCCCTTGTTGTTCCACAGCGGCCCGGTGAACGCGCGCTCTGCGGGGCGGGTGGCGCAGGGGCGGTCATCGGGTGGCGGGGGCTCGGCGAGGAACTCGGAGCGCCCCACGTCAGCGTGCCGTTCTCACCGGTTCCGTGCTCAAAGTTCACGTGGCGCTCCATGGAGCCGAGCTTGGCCTTGGCCGCCTCGAGCTCGGATGCCGTCATCGGCGTCAGGTCGTACCCGCTCTTGGAGATGGTCTTGGCCCCGGATGCCGCGGCCATGGTTCTCGCGGGCGCCGCCGCCTTGCTTGCTTGGGATCCGATGGTGAACGCACAGACAAGCACTGTCCCGACAACCAGGACGGTGACGAGTGCTGACCGGCCCTGCATCCAAGGGTGACCGATGACGGGGTGGCGGGTGGCATGTTTGCGTCCCGCGAGCATATATCGCTTGTGTTCCGACACCACCGCACCGCGCCGCATGAGCAGCCGCGAGCGGGCACGTGCCTCTGCGGGCGGAGCTTCCACCCAAGCCGGAGGGATGCAAGAGATGGACATGGAAACGCGCTCAGAGCGGCCGAAAGGAATGAGCGCGGGGACAAACGCGAACATCGCGCTCCTCAGCTGCGTCATGTGCTGCGCAGGCGTCACGATCTCGTCATTTGTCGGTGTGAGAGGATCACCGACGATCGAGCCGCGCGCCAGAGTGGCGGCACCGCACCGGCGGCATCAGTCGGCAAGCAGGGCTTGAGTCAAACCGGCACTGCGCGCGCCAACATTGGCGCCCTATGAGCCGCTCCGATGTGCGATGGCCTACCGCGCAGGTCCCACTCCTTGGACTGAGCGTCGCGGCCGGGCCTGGCTTGTGCAGGGGTGACACCGACCGCGGCGACCAGCTTTACGCGCTCGCCGTCGGCCTTGGCACCCTTTGGATCGCCATGCCCGCCGTGTTTGTGTTCCTCGGAGTGGTACCGGCCCTCCTGTGGCTCCGTCACGGCAGCGTGGCGCTCTCTTACATGTTTTCAGTCCTCGCGGTAATGGAGGCCGGGCTCCTGGCCTTCTGCATCTGGGGCTGCGTCAGGGTGTTCCAGTACACGACCCCCGGCGGGTCCCTCCTCACGGCCAAGTGCTCTGATCCCGTCAAGTCGGTGAGCAAGCCGCGAGGCGTATCGCCCCGCGCAGCAGCCTGTGCCGGCGCCGCTAGGTGTGCACTCCCCCGCCCGCGCCACCGTTCCCTCCTCCGGGCGCCAGCCATTCTGACCGGTTGTCGTCATGGGCGCGCGCGAGCGGCCGCAGTTCACCGAGGTGGTGGTGTGGACGTCTCTGGTGTGGTCCCTGGTCGTTTTGTGCCTCGCCGTCGCCAGCGCGGTGTTTGCGGCCCGGCTCACAGCCGCGCTCAAGCGCAGCATGAACATCATGTCGTCAAGCGGACGCTCGTAGTCGCCGGCGACGCGGCTGGTGCGGTTGCAGCCGAGGACGAGGCGCCGAAGCGGTGGGGGTCCCGCCCCGGGGCCGGAGCCAACCGCCCACGCTCCGAGGGTGAGCTGTGGATGCGCGGTCAAGGGGGCTTGCGTGATCTGGTGATGTGCAGGCAAGGGTTGCGGAGTTTGGTGGCCCGCGGCGGCACGTTTTGCTTGCAGAGCCCGCGCGCGACACAGCTGCCACACAAGAGCCCCCGCCCGGATCGCGCAGCGCCCACGGGCGACCGCACGCGGCATCGCATAGAGTGGAACAGCCGGCACCCGAGGACCCGGCCGCTTCGGGAAGGCCAAGCGAGCCCGGCCGCTCACGCAGCCGGACCGTTTGGCAACGGCCCCGCTGCTGTTCGATGGCAGCCAGCACGTCCGCCGCGCGGCCTGGCCCCGGAGAAGCGGCCGCTCAGCTGATCGCGCACCTGGATGCGGTGGTGCCGTCATGGCACGCGGCCACGAGAAGCGCGACGGGCGACTTGCGGCAGGTCCAGCAAGCGCTGGCGAACGGGACAACCACGGCGGATGTGGCACCCCTGGCATCGGATGGTGTGTCCTTGGTGCCTGCACACACTGCCACGGGCCGTCTCAGCGGTATGTGCGGGCGCGCGGCGGATTCTGTAGACACCGCAGCGGAGCGCCTCGCCGGCGCAACGCGTGCTGGGCTCGCTGTTCTCGGCCGGGAGCTCGAGCGCCACGTGTCGGCTGTGGTGGCCTCAGCAAGCACGGACCGAGCAAGCCTCGCGCAGCGGAGGGAGCAGCTGCGGGGGGCAGCGCTCACCATGCTCGTCAGGCTCGACGAGCAGCAGTCGATGCTGAGCGAGCAGGCAGCCCGGGCCGCAAGCGCCATGGAAGGCACCGAGTCTTTCGCGGCGCGATCCGGGGACGACTTGGTGGCGGGGCTCGCAAAGCTGCGGGACATCGTGTCCCGGTATCCCCGGCTGTCCAGGGACAAGCGCTCGCTGCGCGTCGTGGCGGACAGCCCGAGGGCGACTGCGACTGCGTGCCTCGATGAGATGGAAACCTTGCAGACGGACGTGGAAGAGCTCCGCGACTCGGTGGCGGCCCAGGCCAAGTCTGCCCAGGCGCTGCTGCAAGCGGTGTGGGGAACCCTTCTGTCGGTAGCTGCGGCCGCATCTTCCGCGGTGCAGGAAAGCTGTGCTCAGCTGGGCACTGACGAGAGGCAGCCCATAGAGGGGCCCGGGAGCGCGCCACGGCCGCCTCTCGGCCCGCCTGGCAGCAGAGAGGGCTTTCCGACACTGCGAGTGCTTGGCCAGCGGGGCTCCCACCCTCCAGCAGGTTCCCAGGCCCCGGGCGGATCCGAAGACGACGGTGGCGCTGACCATCGCCCGCTGACGTCGGCAATGCAGCCCAGCGACGATGGCGCGACGGGGCATCACCCGCTCGCTCACTTGGCAGAGCTCACAGAGCTGGCACGAGCTTGCTCGGCCCTTGGAATGGAGCACGAGGATGCCCCGGGTGCATCACCGCGTCACGGGACTGCCGAGGGCACCGCCTTGGCCGCTGCACTACAGGCGGAGCGGTCGGCAAGGGAGCACTCTGAGCTCGTGGCCGACGGCCTCAGGATGGAGCTTCGGTCCTCGACGGCAAAACTCAGCGCCGTCAGCGCTGCTCTGGCCCAAGCACGGCAGGAAGCCGACGAGGCGTCTGCAGCGCTGTCAAGGTCAGAACGGGCGTTCGCCGGGCACCAGTCTCGCATGGCCGACGATGTGCAGACGTGGCAGCGCGCCGCTCGGTCCGCCGAGGCCGCGGCTGCCACGCTTGAGAGCCAGCTGCGCGGCCTCCGGGCTGGGGCGGAAGCCTCTCACACCGGCGAGTTGGTGACTACAGCTCGACGACCGCCGCCCGCTGAAGGCACGCGACCGCTCAGCAGCGCGGCCAAGGCTCGGTGGGGGACGGTCGTGCCCTCGGCTGCCTGCGAATCCATCAGCCCCCGCGGCACTGACGCTCCCCGGATGCTCGCGGGTGCCGAAGCCCGCCTCAGCGTGGTCATGGCCGACGCCAGGGCGTCCAGGTCTGCCGCAGAGGCGGTGTGGCTTGAGGAGCGGCTGGATGCCACCGAGCGCCGAGAGGCTGCCGACAGACAGGCCAGGGCCAACGAAGCAGTGCGACTGCGCGGTGAGGCACAGTATGCCTGCGATGAGCTCGCCCGCATGCGTCGCACCATGGTTCCGCTGGCCGAGGCGCAGGTCGCCGCAGCTGCCAGGGATGCTGCGGTGACAAAGCTTCGCGCCACCACGCGCGAGCTCACGGCCCTGCGCCGATCGCTTCCAGGGACGCACGCCGTACGGGCGCAGCTGGAGGCAGTGCTGGATCGTGTGGCGCGGACGGAGGCAGCGGTTGCCGAGGACAAGGAGCGCAGCGCCAGGAAGGTGGCATCGCTGAGGCAAACGCTCCGCGAGCTCCGGGCGCAGCAGCGGGCCCGCGCCGGAGCCAGGGCGACCGCGGTGCCGGGTCCCGCTGGCGCCCCAATCACGGGGCCCGGGCAACGGACTCCGGGCGCTCCCGGCCAGCCGCCCCTCGTGAAGCTCGTCGACGGTGAGTGGGGGGCCGACGGTGTCTCCGCGGCGGGCAACGTGAGGCGCTCTGCGGCCCTCGGTGGACGGGCTACGCCTGCGCGTGGCAGCGTCCTTGGACGCTCGGGGCTGGTGCCTCCGAGGCGCCGAGCGGCTTCAGCTGAGCGTCCACGCCGCACGAGACCGACCAGGCCAGGCATGGCGGAGCGAGGTGAAGACGGGCAGTGGTGGAGCCTGGCGCGCAAGACGCGGCCTCGCCCACGACGACGAAGCGTGGCCGGCGGTCCCGAGGGCGAGCGGCGGGGTGGGAGTTTCACCCGCACCGGCAGCCCGGCTCCGCTCAGCACTCCTAGGCTGCCAGTGCAGGCTGACAGCCTGGAGCTGGCGCCTGGACAGCTCCTGGCCTCTGACGGGTCACAGGCGGCGAAGGATGAGAGCCGCCCGCGCCCCCCGACTGCCCCGCCAGCGACCGTGACGACGGTCTGCCGGCGGGTCTACCTTGACACCACGACGCCGATCAGGCCGCTGGCCCGCCCTGCGCGCACAAGCTCCACCACAGCGACAGCTGAACACAAGGCCCCGGAGCCCGTCAATTCTCCCGCACGAAGTCCGATCGGCCTCTGTCAGCTACATGTCTGCGTCCTGGCATGGAGGTGCGGCGCACTGAGTGCAAAGCGCTCGCGGCTGGAAGGAATGCTGGCCAGCGAACGAGTCAGCCGGAAGCGCACTGAGACGGAGGCTGGCGCCGCAGCATCATTGGCGCGTGACCAAGAATCAGCACACCAAGCCAGGGCTATTGCCGGCAAGGCAGAGCTCATGGAGATGGCTGCCACGCTTCAGGGCGTTCGAGCACAGCTGGCAGCTTCGGAGCGACTCGCACAGGCGCTGGAGGCCGCTGCGGACGCCGCTACACGAGCAACATCCTCGCAGCTGGCGACGGCCCACACGTTGCGCGAGCGCGTCGTGGTGCTCGAGGCAGAGAGTGAGTCACAACGCCAGCGGGCAGCCCACGGTATCGCACGTGCCAAAGCAGCGCGCTCAACCACCAAGCTGGAGCTCGCGACCGTACTTCCAGCCGCACGTGCGATGCTTGGCCCTGACGTCGTCGACGAAAGCCCCCGCGAATCGGCGAGAGCAAAGCTTGACGCGCGAATGGAGGCCAGGCTCCGTCAGGCGATTGCCCTTGTCGAGGAGACGGGTCGAGAAGTCGAGAGCCTTCGCCAGCAGCTTCATGACGGTGTCTCGGGCACCGACGAGGCTGACGCACTTCGGGCGGAGCTTGCTGCGACGCAGCGCGCTCTGGCCGCGGCGGAGTGCTGCATCGCCGAGACAATGACTGATGCTGAGTCCCAGCGGCGGCAAAACGCAAGACTCGCAGCGTCGATAAGCTTGCTTCAGAGCTCGTTGACGAAGCCGACGCGAAGCCAGGTTACATTCCATAGGCCCTCCAGTGACCTCGCACATGACCCGAGGCCCGTGGCAAAGGTGGCCACGCTGCAGGGGCGCGAGCGTCCGCTCCGCAGGGCGCCGGTGATCGCACCGTCGAGACGAGCACCGGCGCCCGGACCATGACCCGCCCCGGTCGACCCGATGCCCTGTGATGCCACAAGCACCGCTGAGCCAGGTGCGACGATTTAAGCAAGATTGAGCCGCCAAGCCCTATTGAAACCGTGGCACAGTATTTATGAGCGAGTGCCCACGCTGCACGCACTCAAGGCGCGGCGAAGCCAGGCCCAGCAGGCAAAAAGTATCCCACCCGGCCGCTCAGACATGTTCCGGCAGTCTGCACCGTCAGCGACGCTTCTCGAGCAGACGTGAGGTTGCGTACAGCAGCAGGGGGGTCACCCGTGTCAGGGACGCTCGCGGCCCGGGGGGCCTCGTTGACATGAGCGGCGTTCCTCACCACGCTGCCCACGAGCGCATGAGCACAGGCAGCCGGGAAGCATCACGCCATGTGGCGGCGCGCCGCTGCCACCGAGACTTCCGCGGCGTGGTCCGTCAGCGCCCGGGTGACGGCCATGTTGCCGGCTCCGGCTAGCTCTGAGCCCGGCATCCTGGCTTCGCACAGGCCGGCGCCTGCCGTTGCGGCGGAGTGGGCAGACTTGTCGTCATCGGGGGGGCCGCCGTTCCGAGCGCAAGCCATTGGAACACGCACCCGCGATGCCACCGCTGCTGCAGCGCCAGCTGCGTAACCTGCTGGAGGTGCTCTGCGACAGCGCGTGATGGCTGCCTCAAAGAGGGCGGTGTCTCGGTTGTGAACGCCAGGGCGGCGACTGTACAACGTGAGCGCAGTGTGTCCCTCCTGCGGGTTAAGTCGAGCGACGGGGGATGAGGGTCATTCTGGGCACGATGCGCCTGCTGTGTGGTCATCAGCACGGGCACGGCAGGCAAGGAAGGGGCGAGCAGCCGAAACGAAGCCAGAGGGCCCACAAAAGTTCAGTCGGAATTTCCGCGTTCTCACGACATCGACGATGGAGGCGTCCGCCTCACGCTCAAGCAGGTCAATGCAGACACGCAGGTGCCCGTGCGTTGCGGCCCTGTGCATCGCCGTGCGGCCGTTGGTGCCCTGGATGTCTGTGTCGGCGCCGAGGTCACAGAGTGCGTTTACGGCACCGGTATGACCAGCCCGAGCTGCAAGGTGTAGGGGTGTCATGCCGTCCTGCGAGAAAATGTTGTTGGAAGGGGCGAAGAGGAGCGTTTGCGCGCGAACCTGGCCGGCGGCGCAAGAGAATCACCGCTGCGGCACCAATTCTCACCCTGTCCCGCGACTGGACCCTGCAGCCGAACGCAGCGAGGACACCGATCATCCCTGTCCTGCCGTGCGCGGCTGCCCTCTCCATTACGGACCAACCGTCGGCGAGGCGCTCGTTCAGCTGGCGCCGGACCTCGTATTTCTCGAGCTGCAGCATCATGGCGGCCACGCTCCCCTTCTGGATGGCAAGATGAAGGTCGCGCATGTCCATTGTTGCTTTAAAGACCGTGCGAATCAACGGCGCGTGTCGGGCGTGGTGTGTGGGGCATCGAAGCCCTTCGGTATTGGAGTGATGGTCAGTGAGAACCGACGATTGTCCGGCCGCAAAGGGGCCGCTCGCCGCGGGCCCATGCTACACCTCCGCGCCCGCATCGCCCTTGTGCAGCCTGACAAACACGCCCGCGTCGATGTGGTCGTCGTCGTGGTCGTCGCCGGCGGCGTCCTCGTCCCGGGCCGGCTTGTACAGCTGCGAGAACTCGTTCAGCACCCTGCGGGCGCCGAGCGGCACCTCGGGCTCCGCGGCGTCCTCCCCGAAGAATGGCAGCTCGCTGTCCCTGTAGACGTCCTTGCCCTTCTTCATCATCTCGTGGTAATAGCCCTCCTCGAAGCAGTACAGCCAGACCACCGTCAGGCCCGCCAGCGCCACGCCGTACAGCATCCACGTCCCCATGGACAGCATCAGGCGCGTGTACTCGGCGGAAAGCGGCTTGGCGCAGCCGGTGTTGGCCCCCACCGGGCACGGCTGCACGGCCCGGTCCTTCTCGGCGGCGTCAAAGCCGCAGCATGAGTACTGCGCCTGCGCCGCCCGGATGTGGTCCTGCGCCAGCGGGCTCCCGAACGCCGTGTTCCACCCGTAGTCCAGCATCCCGCCGATCGTGGCCTTGTCCGAGGCCGCGAAGAAGAAAACACCGCCCATGAGCAGCGCCAAGACGCCCGACACGCCGGAGAGGAACCGGTACACGTTCTGGGTGTGCACGGGGTTGCCCCGGAACGCCGTCGAGAAGCACCCGAACGAGGTGATGAGCACGAGCAGCAGGCCGAGCACAAACTCCATCACCGGCCACGCCTCCGCTGCGGTGTGGAGGGACGCGCGAGGAGCGGACACGCGTGAGGCATTGATCACGCCCGCATGCCGCTTGCGGGGCGCCAAGTCTGGGTCCAGGGCCGCCGGGCGGCTCCTCGGCTCACTCGCAAACCTGAAGGGCGTCTCGTCGCGGGCGTCCATGCTCTGGAACATCCAGAAGAACGCCAGCGCCTGCGGTTTCAGGGCGCATGGCGTGGGAGGAAGGTCGCGGGCGGGCCGAGCGGGGCGTGGCGTGGGCGCGAGCCGTGGCAAGGCTCACCATGTTCATGGTCAGGAGGACGGCGAACACCAGGCGGTAGACGCCCACGCTGATGAGGTGCGCGAGGAAGCGGCAGAAGCCGCACGAATCGGCCGCGCACATCTCGCCTCGCCCTGACGCCGGGCCCTCAAGCGGCGTGAGCGCCGGCGGCTGTGCGGCTGGGGCCGGCTCTGCCCGCTGGTCGCATGTTGAGTCCGCTGAGCGGGCCGCTTGGGGCGGCGCGATCATGTACCAGCATCGCCCAGCGGGTATGTTTAATGCTTCTGTGGGAAGGGCGGGCGGACGGCGTGATGTTTGCGACGGCATCGGTCGTGGTCGGCCAGCGGCCGTCGTCCCGGCATCAGGCCAAGCGCTTGACATCTAACTCCTGCATACCCGAAAATTGATGCATGCAGATGGCATGGCCAGCGCAGCTGCGCAGCCCGGGACCCCACGTCGCGCAGAGCGCACTTGCCCGGCGCTCGTCAGCTCCGCCAGTCGTCACCCTGATGGCGACGAGAAGCGGTGAGAGCCCCGTCCGCGAGGGGTGTTTCAGGCACGCATCGATCGGAGCCTGCATGCGCTGGGACACGCAACCTTCGGGCACGGGCCGCGGGGTCCGAGGCAGCAGTCCGGCCACCTCTGCGGCCAGCAGAACGGAGCCGCAGTCGACGGCCTAGCGCACGCCGCCAAGTTCAAACCATACACATTCACCAGCCCCTGCCGTCCGCGTGTCCGAGCCCTCGCAGCACGGGCGCGGCGCAGGGGTGCGCCCTCCGCCGTTGGCCCGGCCGCCGACTCCCCCAGCGATACGGCCACCACCCGGCGCAGCTCACGGCTGCAGGATGCGCCCATCGTTCCCATCCCGGCAGCCAGCGGCTTGCACGCGGCGGCCCCGGGGCCAGCCGGCCGCAGCAGAAAACGGCCCCGGCCCGGGTCGCCCGGGTCCGACCGCTCGTTCAGGGAGTGCCCCCACGCCGGCGCCCTGAACCGCGAGGCAGTTGTGCGGGCCGTGCAGTGGCCTTGGCAGTGGCGGTGCGAGGAGGGCAAGTGCGCGTGCCGGGAGGATGTGATGGTATGCCTCGGCTGCGGCCACCTGGGCTGCGGGTGGGAGCAGCGGGGCCACGCCGAGGCGCACGCGGCGCAGGGCAGAGGCAGGGGCCGGGGCAGGGGCCGGGGCCGGGGCAGGGGCCGGGGCCGGGGTCGGGGCCAAGCGGTGCCGGGGAGCGCCGGGGGGCCTGGGCACCTCGTCGCGATGCGACTCGACTCTGGGGCGTGCTGGTGCTACGGGTGCGAGGAGTGGGTCGTGTCGGAGACGGATGATCTTTCCGCCGTGAGGGACTTCATCCGAAGGGTCGAGCGGGGGGCCGGTGGGGGCGCCATCGGGGCGACCGCTGGCTCTGCCCTGGACGACGGGATCAGCGTGAGCGACGTGAGCTCGCTCGACGGGTCAGGGCCGGGGGAGGCCGACGAGGGGGAGGAGGAGGAGGAGGAGGAAGCGGCCGGCGGGGCCGCGTCGTCGGCATCGTCGGGCGGAGCAACGGGGGCCGGCAGTGTGACGCCGGGGAGACGATCGGGCGGCAGCGCCCTCGCCGCGGCGTCGGTGCCCGCCCCCGGCGGAGGGGCCGCGGGGGGCCCGGGGGCGGCGGGGGCGGCCGGGGCGGCGGCCGCGGACGACGGCGGGTCTCTGCCGCGTCGCTCGGGGAGGCGTCGCTCGGGGAGGCGCTGGCTCGAGGGGGGCCTGCCGCCGCGCCAGGCGGCCAAACTACGCGCTGACGACGACCGGCGGAACGCCGACGCCCTGTGGAGAGTGAACGTCCTCCGCCGGTGCTTCGGTGCCCTCCGCGCGTCGGCAGGGCGGGCCGCGCCACCCGGCCCGTCCGGCGAGGGGCCGCGCACCCCGAGACGCGCCGGGAGCGACGGACCCACACTCCCCGCACCGGCGACCGGCGCGTCGTCGTCCGGCCGGCTGCGCAGAGCCGCGGCTTCGGCGGCGACGTCGCTGCTGACTTCGCTGTCCTCGCGCGGCAGAGCATCGCCGGGGGCAGCGGGCCTCGGCTCTGCAGGGGACAGGGCGACCGCCATCGGAACACCGCCCACGACGCGACGACGGTCGCGCATGTCCGGCTCTGCCATCCCAACCGTCCCTGCCGCAGTAGGCTCTGCCACCGTCGGCTCTGCCGTGTCTGCCGCCGAGCAAGGGTCGTCGTCCTCCTCGTCCTCGTCCTCATCGTCTCTGACCGTGACACCGGAGCCCTCCCGCGCCGAGCCGTCCTCCTCCTCCTCCTCCTCCTCCTCCTCGTCCTTCTCATTCTCCTCCTCCGCCCTGGGACGTCGAGCCAGCGCCGCCCCGGGCCGCCGCGCGACCCCGGACACCCCAGGCCCCGCCGCCCCGCCCCCGCCGCTGCGCCCGACCCCGCGCCCCGCGACTCCGCCGCCCGCCGCCCCCACGCCCGCCCCCGCGGCGACCGCCACTCCCCGCCGCTTCGTCCGCGGCCGCTGCGGCCTCCGAAACCTCGGCAACACGTGCTACCTGAACGCCGCCGTGCAGGCGCTGACCGCCTCCCAGCCGCC
>Ga0306871_1000895_pt1 | contig 11085 bp, 12 predicted proteins | sample AntRauMeHopE1497_FD_190447 | JGI IMG/M metagenome (GOLD analysis project Ga0306871, IMG submission 190447) | Saline lake microbial communities from Rauer Islands, Antarctica - Metagenome Hop E1 #497 (v2) (version 2) | ecosystem: Environmental > Aquatic > Non-marine Saline and Alkaline > Saline ... | reverse complement strand
ACTCTACTCCGATTGGCGAGCGCCGATGGGCCGCATTCCTTGACATCGCGGAGTACATCTTGTCGAACCGAGGCCGGGTGGACGACGTGCTTCCCGCCTTCTCCGAGGCGTTCGGCGTCCGGGAGACGCGCGGCGTGCTGTTCGCGTTCCGCCGCGTCTTTGGCGGCGATGGCATGTGGCTGCGCGACCGGTACATCCAGATGTTGATCGACCGCACCGCCGGGCTGGCGGCGGAGATCAATCGCGCGATGCAGGGCGCGCCGTACACCGACAAGACTCGCGCGTACGCCCGGCTGTTCATGTTCATGCTCGGCGAGACTCCCGAGTTGGTGGACGCGCGGGCGTTCTTCACGGACCTGCAGGCGTTCTGCATGCTGGACTACACGGGGCGTCACGTCGGGTCACGCGGGGCGGTCGACGACCTCGACGACCTGGTGAACCGAATGCCGCCGCGGCGTCGCGAGGAGGGTCGTCGCCGCCGCGGAGGAGCATAAGACCGAACTAGTAATTGTCGTTCTACCATGTTAGCGCGCCTCGTCCTCCTATTGTGCGGCGCGGCGTCAGCCGGTGCCAACCCTGTCATTTACGAGAATTACGCATGCGGCGCGGGGTCTCGCCTACTTTCGGTCAAGACAGCGACTCGGGCTATTACGAAGAGGTTGGCGACCTGGGAATGTTTGCAAGATTGCACTCATGGATGCGAAGCCGCAGTCGCGCTGAGCGTGAGTCGCCTGGCGCACGGAGGGGGCTACCAGGCCGAGTGTGCCTTATACTCAAAGTGCGTCCCGGAGCTGAGTCCGGGCAAAGCCCTGGTGGCTCACCCGTCGTCGTCATTGACGGTTCCCCCGGCTGCCGCGCGGAGGGCCCTGGAGCCGCCGTCCACCCTCCCCGACGCCGTCTACGCCCCGGTCGTCGACGCCGGGTTTGGTTTCTCGGCCGCGACCGTCCGGCAGATGGTCGTCGTCGGCGCCCCGCTCGCCAACAAGGCGTTCGTGTTCCCGGGCAAGCACGAGTTGAGGGGCGGCCCCGGGTTCGGCGCGAGCGTCGCGTCGCACGGAGACCACGTGCTCATCGGGGCCCCCCGGGAAACGGCCGCGTACTTGTTCAAGTACGCCGACGCGTCGATGTGGACACAGGTGGAGCGCTTCGTCGGGGGCGGTGGTCGCTTCGGACAGGCGGTTGCGATGGCGAAAGATATCGCGATCGTCGGCGCGCCCGGTACCGGTAGCGCCTCGGTCTTCGAGGCACCGTGGGGGCGCGCGGCTGCGACGCTGACGTCGCCGTATCCAGATGAACTGTTTGGCCGCGCCGTCGCAATTGACCAAGGTCAGGCGGCGGTAGTGGGCGGGACGGGGGCGGCTAGGGTATACCGTAAGGCCTCGAATGGGTGGACCTTTGTGGACAGTATTCTACCTCAGTCCACGACGTTCGAGACGACATCCAATGATTTCGGGTCGTCGGTCGCTATCGGCGGGGGGCTGGTGGTCGTAGGGGCGCCGCTGAATAACTATGTCATCGTGCAAGACAGCGCGGCGAAAACTGGGGTCGCGTTCCGCTCGCCGGGGACGCTTTTCTTCGGGTACTCGGTCGCGGCTGCGGACCGCACCGTTGTCGTCGGGGCGCCGGGCGTCGAGGGCGAGAAGGGCGCGGTGTACGTGTACCGGTACCTCAACGGTAAGTGGGGGCGCCCCGTGAAGCTGCCCGGACGAGTCCGCGACGACTGGTTCGGGTGGTCCGTGTCGATTAGCGGCGACGTGATCACGGTCGGCGCGACGGGCCTCCTGGAGGCGGTGTACACGTACTCGCTCGCCGCCCTCCCGCCGTGGGAAGAGCCGGGCGGAGACCCGTGGGGCGACCCGTGGGGCGACCCGTGGGGCGACCCGTCCAACGCCTACTTCGACGAGGAGATGGTCGACGACGCGGTTGCGGCCGCGACCGCCATAGTCATCGTCGTCAGCGTCCTCATGATCGGCGCGGCCGCGTGCGCCGTGTACTGCTGCTGCTTTCGGAAATCTGCAGTCACGTCGTCGTGGCGCGGGAACGGATACGTCGGCGGAGGCCTCCCAATTAGCAGCGCCTACGATGGGTTTCCCGTTGGGGTTCCCGTTGGGGTTCCCGTTGGGGTCCCCGTTGGGTTTCCCGTCGGATTCGCGTGAGAACCAAACCACGATGATCCACGAGCCGCTACCCTCGCATGTCGGAGACGCGTCAGCGGGCCGCGACGAGGCCGACCCCCAGCTGTCGTACGCGGAGGTCGCCGCGTTCGCGCACTCAGACGCGGCCCCGGCATTGCTCGTCCTCTGGGCGAGCAACGTCGCGGGCGACATCCGCGACTTGACCGGCGCCCGCGGCGGGCGGGTCAAGACGTTCGTCCTGGAGTTCGGGAACGACGTGAGCGACGACGTCGAGTTCACGGTTGACCTCGACCTCGACCCGTGCACGGTCGCGGTGTCGTACAACTACGACGGGGGCGGCAACTCCGACGACGCGGAGGAGGCGATCGTCGCGCTCGTGCAGTCGTGGGGGTGCGGCGGGGTCTACCTGGGAAACTGCATGTCGGGAGGACTCGGGACATACAACGCGATCCTGAACGCCCTCCCGGGGGGGCTGATGGCCATCACAGTGGACCTCGGGCCCAGCGTCGAGTTCGGGGACACCGTCGAGACGCTGGCCGACAACGAAGCGTGGCGCGCACTCGTCGCCAAGGTCATGTCCTACGCCGACGCCGTCCGCGACGTCCCACTTGAGCTGGCGTTCGCGCGCGCGATTGGGAGCAAGGCGTACGACCTTACGGACGTGGAGGGATCGGACGTCGACGCGGCGCGATATCATCCGGACGTGAAGAAAGCAGCCGCGCTGCTGCGGCGGCGCGATTATGACAGAGAGATCGCGCATACGTCGAGTGATGGGATATTGAGCTGTGATACCAGCTCCCTATCAACATCTACGTCTGGCACCCGTGTCGCAATTCTACATGACGATGCACGCGCCGCTGGTTGCGGTCAGCGCGTGCGGCTCCGCGAGCCACTTCGATGGGGAGGTGTGGACTTTTTATTTACTACTCTTTTATAAACCGCACATCGTCTGATGTTTGTGCTAGCCGCTTGTACACGATGGTAAACTTGGGGCCACTTTCTGAGACCGGCGTAACCGGCCCACAATGAGCCATTAGCTTGCATTTTGCCTGAACGTTATTTCCAGGCGCGTACGCGCTGTACTGCTGCTCGACCCATGTGCAATCCTCGACTCGGGAGCAAAACTCTACACATTCGTAGTCCGTTATGGCGTTTGAAAACTCGTTCGTTTGGGTCGGTGTGAGTGTTACGGTCGCGCCTCCAGGGCAGTTCGCCCCGAAGGTCGCGTTGTAGCTGTAGGCCCTAGCAATTTCCACATTCCCTTCTATAATCACGAAGTTGAACACGACCGCGCCAATTATCGCGATAGACGTCAGGAGCGTGTACTTGTTGAATAGCGTCGCCGCGCCAACGCAGAGGTCAACACACAAGCCCTCATCCTCCTCCTCGTATAAGATGCCCTTTATCTCATCGCTCGTGTGGACGTTGACAGCCGTGTACAGTGGACGCATCTTACGAGTCAGATTGTACCATAAGAATAATTCCATATGAGAGTGCACAGGTATGGACCTCCTTCTCGTGTTCAGTACGCTGTTCGGCTTCTGTACTCTCCTTCTCTCGTTTCTCCTCTTAAATCAGAAACGCGATAGGCTGATTGACGCCGGCAAGGCGCCTGAGCTCATGCAGCTCGCGACAATCGGGGACATCGGCTTCATCAATCTCCGCGCGTTGGGTTGCGGGAGGGCTCCCGCGACGGTAATCAAAAAGTCATCATGTGCGGGATTGTGCTCTGAGACGAAAGGGTGTATTGCGTATGGCACAATTGGTCATATCTCGGACCTCTGCCTGATCTACACCGCATGCAACTACGACGTTCCAAACAATGACCCGGATGATCGACTGACGTCTCGAATGTTTATCGATTCAAGAGTTCGGCGTCGCCAAATAGGAGGCACTTCATAGAGATTACGCGCGACGTGGATCGCCCCGCCCAGTACATCTTCCCTCATGAACGTGGCGCGCGCCTTCCGCGGTGTAGCGGTTGCTCGAAGGGACCTGCCCGGCCTGTTCCGCGACATCGCGTACGAGGGCACGAGCGTACACGCCGCGCGTCGCGGCGCCGCCCGACGACTCTCGCTCTTGGTCGCGGCTTGCACGCGCCTTCGCCGAGGTGACGAATGTCTCTATCGGCAGCAACCCGACGTGCGGCGAGCTCGCGACCTTCTACACGGGCATGCTGACGCGATGCGGGCTTTCGCGGCCGATAACTTAGCCCGAAAAATTCCATTCCGATAAGAGTGACACGGTGTATTTATGGTTACTTTTACCTACCGGAATTGGGTCTCATAATTCCACTACCCTATAAATCCTGTGTTAAACCCTGTCAGTCAGATGCTTTGTGGCCCAGGGCGTCGGTAGCAATACTCGGACGCGGCTGCGAGATCCCGTAGCGCGTCAGCATGTTCTTGAAGAAGGTCACCAGCTCCGGGCGCGTCGGGGCGTTGCCGATGGGGACGTTCATCAACTCGCTGAACGCCTGCGCCACGTTGAGCACGGCCGGCGCGACCGGGGTGTCGCGCGTGAGAAGCGCCCGGATGCCCCTGCGGAGACCCTGGTTGGCCTTGAGCATGCCCAGGATTAACTTCCTGCACGCCGCGGGGTTGTCCGCGAGCAACGTGCGGATCGGGATGGTGCTCACGACGCAGAAGCGCACCGACCCGTCCCCGGAGCCTCTCTTGGTGACGGCCAGCCGCCAACGCGGGTCTCTGCGGAGGAGGGTGGCGAGAACGCGGGCGGCGGCGGCGCGGTCGGCGACAGCGCGGGCGGCGGCGGCGTGGGAAGACTTGCGAGTGGCGGCGGGAAGGCGTGCAGGCATTTTCACTCGCGGGTTGTTGGTTTGCGCGCGAATCCCCACTCGCGGAATTGCAACTGCAACTGCAACTGCAACTGCAACTGCAACTGCAACTGCAATTGCGGGTTTGCAACTCCGCAATTCCACAACTCGGCAAATCCACAACCTCCAATCCGATCAGATGATGCCCCACGCCGAAGTATTCAACGCCGCCACGTCAGCCGCGGCCGCGGTCGAAGGCGCGAAGTACGACGAGGCGACCTGGGGGCCGCGCCTCGCCCGCAGCGGGGAATTCGCTGCGCTAGCCAAGGCGTTCGGGGTCAGCGGGCGCTCGGCGAGCGTGCTAACGCGCATCTTCGCGGACAACGACGAGCTTTGCCGGGAGTACCTCATCGAGCTCATCTCGGGCGACCTCGACATGTCTCACGACGTCCGCCTGCTGATGCGCCCGGACTTCACCGCGAACGACTGGGAGGAGAACTGCACGCAGCTGTCGCGCCCGCTCGCGGTGCCCATCTCGCTCATGACCGGGATCAAGTACCGCAGTCGGTCGTCGCCGATGAAGCTGAGGGACTTCTACACCACGGTCATAGCCAAGTACCAGATCACCGAATGGGACTGCCTTCCGACTGAATTATAGAGTAGAATTATAAGTACCCAAACGGTAATGACACGCTGAGCATTTCGATCCTTCAGAAGCGCGCCGCCCCGTCCTCTCCACGTCTCTCGTCGACCGCCAACGCGGATCCCTCCTCGCGAGCGGAAACGCGAGCGGCGGCGGAATTGCAACTGCGGCCCTGCAACTGCGGCAAATCCACAACTCGGCAAACCCACAACGATGTACGCCAAGAAGTTCAGCCAGTTTGTCGCCGTCGACCGCGCGTTCGGCGAGTCGTCCGGCGAGCGCGGCCCGACCACGACTTTAGACAAGGCGTTCGGATCCGACTCGCTAACCGATGTCTTCGCGGGCAACGGCGCAAGCGGCACGTCAAGTGCATCATCTCATGGCACGAGGGGCTCCACGCCGACGCCGAGGAGCTCCCGTTCGGTCGCGGCGACGCCGACACGCCCGTCGCGCGCAAGTACGCGCCCGCGTTCAGCGAGAAGACGGGCATCTTCCTCCGCGACGACCCGACGCGGGCCGAGCTCGCGTACTTCTACGTAGTACGACATCGTGCCCATGTCTACTACTAGAAGCACCATATGATTCACTGTACGTCAGGCGCATGCTGCTGCTGCACGATGCGATTCGCTCTGGTGCTAGTAGCCTTGCGACTCGCCCATGGGCGGACGGTCGTCACGTTTCCGCCAGAGTACGCCGGCGAGTCGTTCTTGACGCCCGCGTTGGGGTTCGCCCGCGGGAGTCTGACGCCCCCGCCCGACAGGCCAGTCCTTCCGTTCGACCTCTCGTGGTGCGACGCGTGCGGCGGCGGCGCGGACGGACTTGACCTGAACGGCGCGGTGCTTTTCCACTCGCTCTCATACGAGCCGTGCTTCCGGTGCGGGTATGCGGCTATCGCGATCATGGCGCGCCGGGCGAACGCGAGCGCCGCCCTCTGGCGAGCGTCGATGGACGCGGGGCATGAGGTGTACGTGATTCACAGCGGCGCGGACTGGGACGATGCGCGCGGGTTCCCGTTTTTTGAAATCGGCGCGGCCGACAACGACGCCCTCGCGTCGATCGCGCGGGCCGGCGCCGTGCGCGTGACCGTGGAGGAGTCGGCGAACCCGTGGGTCGCATTCTACGGGTCCTGGTGGATAGGAGTTCAGGCGGTCTGCGGCGGGTCCTCAGTGGCCGTCCTCGTGTATGGGGTCCGGCGCCTCGCGCACTTTGTCAGGCGAAAGGGGCAGTTCCAGGTCGCCATCGCGGTGCTGAGCATCGAGGCCGTGAACAACTCTATCCGGATCCTGTACGCGATTGACCCTCTGTGGACCCGTGAAATATTCTCCTACGGGGTCGGGCGCATGCTGCTCACCGTGTCGATTCCGATCGGTCTCATGTCGGCTGTGCTGCTGTTTCTCGCGTGGAGCGACATGCTCGGGGCGACGAAGGGGAGCGGGGGCGCGGGGCTGTTCAAGAGCCGCAGGTCACAGGTGGTGTTCGCGGTCGTCGGGCTGGTGTTCATCGGCGGGGACCTGGCCCTCGGCGTCATGGCCGCGGTCAATGGCTGGGTGGACCTGAGCCTGCTCGCGGCCCTCATCGACTCGGTGTTTTCGCTGCTAGTCGGGATCGGGATCGGGGTCGTGGGGACGCGATTGCTTCGCACGCTGTCCGCCGGCTCGTCGCGCGCGACTGACAAGGTCTCGAGGCTCACGCGCAAGATCCGCCGCATGGGCGTCTTCCTCGTCCTCGCGGCACTCGTCATTGCGCTCGCTGGGCAGGAGCCCATCATGTTCCGCCTCGTCCCCCGCGCGGCGGTGTTCACCATGTACTACATCACGCAATCGGCACGTTCGTTCTACACGATCACGTTCTTCGAGCGCGGGTCGGCGAAGCGCACGTCGCCTTACTCAACCGCCGTGTCCACTGCGGCGGCGCTTTGACTAACTAACCAATTATCAAATTTTTCCGCAACACTTCGCAACACTTCGCACCGCCCGCTCACGATGGAAGTCATGGCCCCGACGACCCCCGAGGAGACGCGCCGCTGGGAGGCGTTCGAGACGGCGATCGACTCCGCCGTGTCGCGCCGCCGGCGATCCGCTTCAAGAGCTGCGGCGACGCCCACTGGCGAGCCCTGCAGCCATCGCGCTCAGCGCGCCCAACCTTCAGGCCGTCCAGGTGCGGGTACGGCCGTCACCGGAGTGGCGCCGCGGCGTGCGTCGGCCTCGCGCACGCCGTCACCTCCCGTGGCATCCCGACGATCGACATCCCCCTCGACGACATGTTTGCGCGCGTGATCCTGAAGAATTTCGAGTACCCGGGCGAGTACGCCGCCCTCCGCGTCGCGCAGGACGTCGAGGGGTCGTCTGAGGCTGTGCGGAAGGTCCTCGATCACGTCGCCGCCGCGACCAAGTAAACTGTCAATAAATGTCTCTTCCCGCTCTATCTGATGGCTTCTGGGGGACGCGCCGCGTCCTCTCGCTGCCGCGGTTCCCGTTCCCCGTCGGGGTGACGGCCGCGTTCTTCACGATCCTCCTCTACTTGCTGTCCATCGACCTCGCGCGGTCCGCCGGCGCGGCTCGCGCGCACCGCATCGGGTGCCCCTCGACGCACATTGGGGGCGCCAATGATTGGATGGACGTCCGATGCCCGAGCGGCTGTCTCCGGGACTGGGCTGTCCCGGTCGTGCGCGTCGGCGACGGGCAGTACAGCACGTTGAAGACGCGCGTCTGCGCCGCGGCGATCGACGCCGGGGCGCTGACTCCGCACGGCGGCTGCTTCCGGGCGCGGGTGGTCAACGGGACAATGACGTTTCAAGGCACCCCCGATGGCGCCTCGTGCAACTCCGTCCGCACGTGGGTCGACGTGTACGTCGCGGTGTCAATGGTGGTGCTGTTCTTCTGCATCCGGCACCGATACATGTTCCACGTGCTCATCATGACGGGCGGGCTGTACCTGATCACGGACCGAAACGTGAACGACGAGACGCTCTGGGTGCTGATTAACGCCCAGTCGCCGAAGCTGCTCACGCTGTTCCTCGCGTCGCACGCGGTTCCGCCCGGGACGTTCCCGTCCAAGTTCCCCGTTGACGCGCTGCTGTTTTACTTTGTCCCGTTCTGGGCCGGGGTCCACATGGAGGCGGTGCAGGACCTCGGGGTCACGGCGTCCTTCACGGACGACTGGCTGGAAACGCCCGCGCACGTCGTTGGGTTGGCGCTGTTTATCACGGCGGGCGTCCCGCTCGTCGCCGCGCAGTCTCTGCTCTTTTACCGCGCGGGGATGCTCCGCTCGGTGCTCGTCGTCGTCGCCGCTTCGGCTGCGGCGGTCGGGGTCGTCGCGGCGGTCAACCGGGACTACATGACCCTGCACGTCCACCACTACATGGTCGGCGGCGCGGGGCTGCTCTTCTTCCGCGGGCAGCCGCGGCTGCGGTACTCCATCATCATGCAGGCGCTCATGCTGGGGGTGTTCGTCCACGGGGTCGCCGTCTGGAACACCGCGACGCTGTTCAAAGAGGGCGAGCTGCGCGTACCAGCCGCAGCTGACCTGTACTGGACGTCGGCGGGCGCGAACGGGACGTTCGAGTGGGCGACCGCAGACACGGTCTTGAAAGACTGGAACTGCACCCTCAGGGACAAGTTCTACGCGCCGAGGAACGTCGAGACGGTGCTCCTCCTCCGAAGGCGGAGCGGTGTATTCCGCGCGACGGTGCAGGTCCCGTACAGGGGGCGGTACCAGATCAGGGTGGAGACGCCGGTGGGGGAGTCCATGTACCTCGCGCTGGCCCCGGGTGAAACGATTGTCGGCGGGGACACGTGCGCGCGCGTCAACGCCCTCCTGATGAGGAGTACTATAACTAAATTTATTTAACACACCATGTCGACCACCCTCGAAATCGTCTCGCCGCCCGACGACTTCGACTGGGCCAGCCTCCGGTCGCACAGCGGCGGCGGCGAGCACAACGTGCGAGTTCACGTTTACGCAGCGGGCGGGGGCATGATAATGACGATCAGCAACCTCTTCAGGTCGGGGACGTGGACGTGCGTGGACGTGCACCGCGCGACGCCTCTCCTGGGGAACTTTCTCGCGTCCTGCGCGTTCGAGCGGATTTTCATGAGCGTAAAGGACGCGGCCGTCCTGGACACGTTCGAGGCGGCGTGCGCGGGCGCCCTCGACCCGTACTACATCGATCTCACGGGCAACGATTTGCCCGTCGCTACGCAGGTGGCATTGACGGAAATCGCGTGCCGCTACTTTGCCCGCGTGGACACGCGGATGGGGGTCGAGGCGGCGGCCGTCGTCCTCGCGTGCGTCGAGCGGCGGCCGGATTTCCGCGGGATGTGGCGGGTCGCGTTCCCCGGGGATCCCGGAATCATGGCGCGCTTGAACCTCCTCGATGCGTACTTTGAGACGCCCGAGGTCAGTCGCCACCTCCGCCGCCGCGTCCGCCGCGCTCAATTCAACGTCCCGGATCAGCTCCTCCCGTACATTATCCTACACGCGACCGAGAGCAAGCTACCGCCCCGCGTCCCGAGCGGAACCGCCTGGAACCCGCGGTTCGACCTCGCGCGACGCATCGCGGAACCCCATAAATAGAAACGCGTGAGTTATAAGAAAATAAATGCTTTTCAAGGCGTACATCGCCCGCGAGCACCCGGATGCCGCGATCGTGACCGTCGGCGACCGCGGCAGCCCGGGGCGCGGCGTCTTCATGGAGCTCATCGGGGTAGCGCCGCCGCGGCTCGCCGACGCGTACTACTTTGACACTCAGTGCCACTCAGTCGAGGTGTCGAACTACCGCGAGGCGTTCAAGTCAGTCGCCGGGATTCGGCCTCGCGTGTACACGGAGCTGGGCGCCGGCCGAGTCCGCGTCTCCCGCGCCGCGCAGCGAGCCGTGACTGAAGCCGCGTGCATGTACTCGGAGTACGTGAGCACCGGGTTGTCGGTGGAGTCCGCGGCGATCGTGCTCGCGAACGTGGAAGCGTACCCCGACTTCAGAGGCTCCGCGCCGCTTTGCGAAGACCGGTGGATCGAGACCCGCCTGGATCTGCTCGATCGGTTCAGCATCCCCCGCCTCTCGGGCGAGATTCTGCGCGCGTGGGAGGCTAGCAGCGGCGTCACCGCGGCGGCGTTCGCGCGGAGTCTACCGCTTCCCGCCCCGGTGCCGCGGGGAACCGCCTGGAACCCGCGGTTCGATTTCGCGAAACGCGTCGAAGAGCTGCTCATATGAAAAAATCATCGAACTAAACAAACATGGAATCCTGTACTCCGGTTCGCGTCCGGTCGTTCATCGACCCATCCACGGGGACCGATGTCGTCGGGCGGCACTTCATGATCAGCAGCCACGAGTTCCTGGACGACGTCGACACGGCAGGCGGCGGGTACAGCGTGGAGAACCTCGAGTTCGCCGAGGTCGCTGAGTTGGTGCGGCAGCTCGACTCGGGGCAGATCGAGATGGCCGAGGGCGCCGTCACCATCAGCTGCGACTTCGGCGTCACGATCGGGAGCGTCCGCGACGCCGCCGCCGTCTTCCCGACCACCCGGGACATCTCCAT
>Ga0306871_1000892_pt1 | contig 11092 bp, 6 predicted proteins | sample AntRauMeHopE1497_FD_190447 | JGI IMG/M metagenome (GOLD analysis project Ga0306871, IMG submission 190447) | Saline lake microbial communities from Rauer Islands, Antarctica - Metagenome Hop E1 #497 (v2) (version 2) | ecosystem: Environmental > Aquatic > Non-marine Saline and Alkaline > Saline ... | reverse complement strand
GGAGGAGATGTCGACCAAGCTGATGCTGGCAGCCGTGGAGGTGCTACGGCGCGACCTGAGCGCGGAGGCGCGGCGGAACTGGGCGAGGAAGGCCCTGGTAGCCCAGATGCAGAACGGGGACCGCGCCGCCGCGGGCATCAAGCGGTCCATGCAGTGGCTGCGGCGCACCGACCAGCTGAACGAGGGAGGGGGGCTCCGGTTCCAGCCCGTGGACGACGCCGAGGCCGCGAGGCGGGCGGCCAAGGCGGGGGGGTCGTCCGCCGGCGCGACGCTGCGGAGCCGCACGTCTGTTGTGCCGTACGCTGGGCTAGAGGTGGTGAAGGAGGCTCGGAAGCCGTCGGCGGCGGCAGAGCCGGGTGCCGGCGAGGGAGGCGGTTTGACGGGCGTGGCGGAAGACGAGGAGGACGAGGATGACTCGTCGGAGGAGGACGAGGAGGAGATCGACGAGGAGGGGGAGGACCTGCTGTCGGCGATGTTCGGGGGTGATGCAGCGAGGGAGGAGGCAGCGGCCCTGGCCGCCACGTGATGGGGCGCGACCCCGAGGGGCGACTGGGCGCCCAGGTCGGACAGGGGTGCCGGTAGCTCTGGACGGGGCCGTCGTCTGTGGCGAGTGAGTGGAGGGGGCGCGCCGACAGACACGCAGGCGTTCAATCGTTTTGATGTGCGCGCACGCAGCCCAACACGGCCCCCGCCAGCTTTTTCAAACGCGCATGACGAGGAAGCCGTAGCTTCCGGTGGCAAATGACGTCAGGGTGGCGGTCGCCCCTTCGCTGTTTGTGACCACGATGTCCACAGAGCCGGCCACTCGGACGTAGGCTCGTACGGTGAAGCTGTCATCCACAGCGGCCCCGTTGTGGGCGAATTGCGGCTGCACGATGACCACATCCCCGAGTGCAGGGGCGTAGCCCGCGATGCCAAGATCGGCCGCCGGGACGGCCTGCGTCCTGACTTCGCCCGCCGCAAGCGCCGCGGTGTTCGCCCACTTGCCACTCGAGGCAAACACCCCAGCGAAGACGGCCCGGAAAGGGCTCGAGGGGCTGCCGAGCCGGATCGCCCCGGCCGCCCCGGACACCGAGCTCCCAGGGGCGAGGACGACATCGCCGCCGGTTGACGAGCCGGCCGCCCCCCCGGACAAGGAGACGCTGCCGGCCAGCCCCGTGCCCGATGTCGCCCCGGCGCTCAGGGTGATGCTTCCGGCATTAGTGTTGCTGGCCGCGCCGCCAGCAGCCAAGCTGACGCTCCCCGTTTCGCCGCTGGGCGAGGGTGCGGACCGAATCACCACATTTCCAGAGCGGCCGCCCCCAGAGGACGCCCCTGACACAATCGTGACCGCTCCCCCGGCCGACGTCGACGAGGAGCCCGCGCTGAGCAGAAGCTGGCCACCCGCGGCCGAGCTGCTGGAGCCAGCCAGGACACTCGTCACGCCACCCGTGGCTGAGACTGCGGAGCCGGCAGACAGCAGCACATCGCCGGCCGCCCCTGCCGAGGATGCGCTCCCGGCGGTCGCAGAGAGCGAACCGGCCCGGCCAGAGACGGCGTTCCCGCCGTGAAGCCAGACAAATCCTCCAGTGCTAGACTGCGACGCAGCACCAGCCGCAAGCGACACGGACCCAGCAGTTCCAGCAGCTGCCGTAGTCGTGCCGGCACTGAAGACAAGCGAGCCAGGGGCGAGGGCGTCCCCCGACCGAACGTCGACGCTGTTCCCCTGGACGTGCACGCGGCCGGTCCGGCCAGAGCCCGACGGCGCAAGGATAGAGACCTGCCCGTCGCCGATGGTCCCCCCGCCGGCCGACAGGACGAGGCTTCCCCCAGTTGCGCCCGTGGACTCGCCGCCGCGAAGGCTGATGCTCCCGCCCATCGCTGAGTTGATCCCTTCGCCTCCGATCAGGACGACGGAGCCGCCCGTGTCATCATTGCTCTGACCCGCGGAGATGCTGACGTGACCACCTGACACAACAGCTGCTGCTTCGTCCCCGGCCGCGATGATGATATTGCCGGGCGGTCCGAGGGTCGAGGCCCCGGCGAGGACGCTCACGTCGCCTGCTTTGGCCAGGCTGAGTCCCGCGACACCCGACCGGATTACCACGTTGCCGGTGGAAGTGGCACCCTGGGTCGACAAGAGGATGCCCCCACCAGCACCTCGCGAGGACCCCGAGACCAGCGAAACTGAGCCGCCCACTCCGAACCCGGACCCCTGAGATCCGTCTCCACCCCGGAGCAGGATGGCGCCCCCCTCATGACTGGAGGTCGCAGAGCCAGCCATAATCGAGATCGCGCCACCGGGCCCTGCCGACTGATCGCCTGCCTGCAGGCGTATATAGTTGCCAACAGTAGTGCTCACATCCAAGGGGGACCCGGACACCGCGATTTTGCCATCGTGATGAATCGACGTGAAAACGCCACTTCCTGGATGTCCAAGCACCGCGTTACCCTTCCCATCCACGGAGAGCCAGGTCTGCTCGCCCGAGCCCGGGTTTGCCTTGCCGACAAGGAATTTAAAGCTAGACGACGCAGCGCGACCAACTGACAGCACGGTGTGATCTCCCGAATACGTTGCATGACCTGCCTCGGCCACGATCACCGAGCGCGATGCCGAAGTCGTCTCCTTAACAACGAAGCCGTCATCACTGACCACAAGGCCACCGTCAGCCACAGTGGCGCCGCCAGCCGACACCGCCAGGCCCCCGGCTGCGACTGAGACCCCGCCAGCTGACACCACCAGCCCGACCGTGTCAATCGTCACGCCCCCGGCCTTCACATTCAAGCCTCCGCGGTGCAGCTCGGTGAGGCCGTCGCCGCGAATGTCAAGAATCCGTGACGTGGACGCCGTGATCCCCAAGAACTTGAACGCGGAGCTGGGTGAACGCTGCGTCCCCAGTGTCACCACAGTCCCGGTGTATGTGTTCAAGTTAGCGACGATGCTTGCCGTCGGAGCGGTTTCGGAGTTCGACCCCACGGCCAGTCCTCCGCCGTTCAGGGTTAAGCCAGCCTCCTCGATGTGCACGCCGCCCTTGCGAAAGCTCGTGTACCCGTTTCCCAGCATGGAGAATAAGAGCGTGTTTGTTGCCACCTCCCCAGTTGACTTGACGGTCTTGTCGAACACTTTCATGATGTAGTGGTCTGTGTTGAGCATGGTTTGGATCTCGGACGGCCCCTGAGTCACAGAAAGCTGGACCAGTGTTGACGTGTACCCCTGTGCCCCGTTGTTCGTGACCTCGGTCTCGACGTCAAGATTCACGTTGTTCAGCTTGCTCTTGGCCTGGATTCCCCCCTCACCGACCCGGACGCCTCCGCTGACGATGCTCACTCCGGTGTCCGCGACTCGAAGGCCTCCTGACTCGACCGTCAGGCCAGCGGTGACGGAGGTCTCACCCGTGCGCAGGCGAGCGATCTCAAGCTGGCCGTCTCCGCGGATTCCGAACATCGGGGCACCCGCTGCCGCCGCCCTGAGGAAGTAAAAGTCTGGGCTCGCTGCCTTGGTTGTGCTGAGCTCCATCACGTTTCCCGTGTACGTCTCGCTCGTGGACGTGACGAAAAGAGCAGGCTCGTTGTTGACCGCCGCCGTGGCGGCTGACTTTGCCGAGCAGGCCGGGTTGGCGTACCCCGCGAAGCAACTGCATCGCCCCGTCACAAAGTCGCAGTTCCCGCGTCCAGAGCAGGTCTTGTGCTCACGAACGGTTCCCCCGCGGGACAGCTGTAGCTTGGGAGGCAAGAGCTCGACGACCCAGGTCTGGCCCGGGCCGTAGGCCGTCTGGCCGGCAAATATGAGACGGATCCCCGAGCCTAGCTCGGTGTTCAGGTTTGTGGTGTCTGCAGGCGAGAACACAGGCTGGCCTGTCACCAAAGCTGCGCCCCCGATGCTGTACTCGAATTCAGCAAAAGTTCCAGCCGAGTTTGCCTGCTTCGCGTGGGTGATGCGAACGAAGAAGCGTTGCGTCGAAGTGACTGCCGGAGTGAGACCCGAAAAGGCTGTCTCGAGCCGGCTGGATAGCCTGTAGTCCGAGCCAAGCGATGGGGTCACTGTGAAGCCGCCGGCAAGCGTTGTCACGATGACCCAAGCCTGCCCGACGGCATAACCGGTAGTGGAGAAGAAGCGCATCGTGATCTGCTCGAGCTCCTTGTTGCCGTCCTTGTAAGGTTGAATGTCACGTGCTGTGAGAATGACAACCCCGTCCCTGGTGACCTGAAACGTGGACACCCCTGCGGTTCCACCCGTCTCAGAATCAATCGCAACTGTGTACTCGTGTACCTGCGAGATGGCCGCTTCTTCTGCTTCCATAGGGGCCGAGGGCCGTGGGATGACCTTGACTGCCCCTCCCGCTGCAACGACGAGCGTCCATTCCTGCCCCGGAAAGAACCCTGAAGTATGCGACCAGTAGAGCAGGATGCCGTTCCCAATGGACTGACCGTTCGCTGTCATGGCGGTTGCAGCTCCACCGTCGACCTGGAAAGTGCTCGTTGCTGCCGCTCCGCTGGTAATCGTGACGACGTACGTGGCCGCCGTCGTTGTCGTGCTTCCAAACGACGCCAGTGTCCGGTCTGGTGTAGACTTGGCCGAAGCTGCGGATGCTGTGGCCAGAACGTGCCACTCTGCGCCGGCCGTGAACCCCACTGTCGAGGCAAACGAAACCGCGACGCCCCGGCTCAGTGCAACTTGAGCCGTAGCCATCGAAGCGGCGGCTGACTCGCTGCTCCCCTTGTCGGTGGTTGTCCAAGTAAAAGTGTTCGGTGTGCTTGAGTCGTCAGCAACCTTGACAATGTACGACGTTGTGCTTGCACCCGTGAACGCACCTGTCGGAGTCAACGAAAAGTCCACGCTCTGCACGTCACAACGTGTTGCCGGCTTCACCGCTACCAAAGCACCGCCTGGTGCGTACACGGTCCATGATTCGCCGTTTGTGTACCCGGAAGCCGCTGCAAACGTTACGCGAAGATCATCCGACGAGGTCGGAATCATGTTGCCGTCGGCTGAAATACTGACGCCCGACGCAGTGGCTCCAGACGGTGTCGTGTACGTGAAGGTCGAACCGGCGGCGTTATCAATCACAATGGTGTACGTGCCGAACGTGAAGCCGGTGGGGTTGAGGACCTCGGCGCGAAGCCCATTGTGGGCTGCTGACGTGTCGCACTGAAAGAGGTCCAGGCTGGGATTGCCCGAGTGCATTGCAAAGCCGTCGTCCGCTGTGGAGGCGAATGCCAGGCGCACCGTCCAGGTCTTGCCGTCGGAGAAGTCGTTGGCATCATACGTGGCCTCTCGTATCGCAGCCGCCGCGCGGATCGAGCCCATCGACATGAATGCGTCCTGCACCTGCTTGGCCGACGCCAGAACAGGGAACTCCGCGCTTTCCCCTCCGAAGCGCACCCGGTACACAGGGTCCAGGGACTGGGCATCTGCGGCCTGAATGGCCGCTGCCGTTGAGCGCAGCGGGTGCCCTGTGGTTATCCTGATGGCTTTGAGCTGCTGTGCGCTAGTCTCGGGGTCGCTTCCTCTGGGACAGGTACGCAGCGAGCAGTCACTGCCGATGAACCCAGGCTGGCAGTCGCATGCGGTGGCAGTCTGCGCTTCCCATCCGCCGTAGTAGAAGCCAATCCCGTCGGTGGCCGGCATCGTCAGGGGAACTCCCACTGGCTGCACTCGAACGCTTCGCTCAAGCCCGAGCGTTCTCATCGTGATGCACGTGCCGCGGTCCGAGCACCGTCGAGTGCATCCCCGTGTCTGGCAGGCCTCGCCAGAGTGCCCCGGGAAGCATTCGCACGTCCCGCTTTGTTCGTTGCACGTGCCTGCCCCAGAGCATGGGCGGTCCAGGGAGCCTGCTCGGTGCGCAACCTTGGCCGATGCGGCCTTGTCGAACCAGCTCACGCTCCCCACCGGGCAAAGCCCTGCGGTGCAATGAAGCGATCGCAACCCCATTCTCATGCCGCACAAAGGAAGGCTCGGGCACTGGCGAGCGTGACCGGCTTGCAAAGCTCACGCTTGGAGCAGTCAAGCCCTCCATAGCCAGGGAAGCACTCGCACTTGCTCCTGACGCACAAGCCTTGCTGGTTGCAGAGATTGGGACACGCGAGCGCTGGGCTCGCCGCCAGAACGAGAAGCGCAATCAGAGTCCTGGCCGCGGGCGTCCAGCTTGCCCGCATGAAACCGGGGCAGCCCGAGCAGCTGTGGCGTCCCGGTTCGACCGGGCAGCTGATTTCCCGGCAGCCGGGGCACCCACAGGCGGCCGAGGCTTGTGAAGGCACGGTGCGAGGCGTGGCGGAGTCTCTACCCAACGCTTGGCATGTTTGCACAGTTGTAACTTCAACTCTGAGTATTGCAGTTGGCATGTCAGTGCCGTGGCCTGGGATGCCTTGACCAAGCCACACCTTGACCAAGCCACACCAAGGCGCTTCGTCGCCGCCGCACACCCCTGGCCCATGGGGTGCGGCACATCGACACCCGGGGCCGCGCTCCCCGGTGCTGCTACCCTCGCTGAGGTGGAGTTTGACCCTGCGGACCCTACTGGCCGCCTCGGGAGCGGAGCTTCTTGCGACGTTTACCGGGGACATCACCTCACCTCCGGCCAGGAGTATGCAATCAAGGTGCTGGACAAGTTCCCAACGTCCTCGCGTCGCCGGGCCGTGCTAGGTGAAGACCTAGCCGGCGCCCGCACGGAGGCAAAGCTGCTACGACAGGTGAGCGCGCTGTCGAGCGAACCCGGCATCCAGCGGACGGGTTTTGCGATGGCCGGGAGGCGGGACCAGCCATGACGCGTGCCTGCTACCTTGCTAGGGCTGGCTCGCTCAAACGCATGTGCCACCTTGGCGCCATTGCCAGCGGCCTGTCGGTTTCCTGTGCGACAACCGTAGCCTGGTTTATCCGCCGCAGCTAACGTTTTCAGACAACGTTGTTCGCATGTACGACTTTGCGGAAACGCCGAGGCTGGTGATCACCATGCTGGAGCTTGTTAGCGGCGGAGACCTGCTCACTGCCATGGAGCAAGGCGTGAGGATGCAGCTCGCCCGAGCGCAGCGTTGCCCCCGCCGTTCCTGTCATGGTTGGTCTGAGCGAGTGCGACCGACTCATGAGTGCCAGGCACTACCCTCCCGCGCAGTTCAGGGAGCTAGACGTGCGCCGGCTGTTCAAGCAGCTACTAATAGCTTTGGGCGCGTGCCATTCGGTGGGGATTGCCCACCGCGATGTCAAGCCCGATAACATCATGCTGACCCGCCCCAGGACAGATGCCACGGTGAAGCTGGTTGACTTTGGCTTCGCCAAGCAAAGCTTCACGGGCATTGCTGGCGCAGGGCGGTGCAGCTCCAACCTCGGGTCCCCGATGTTCAAGGCGCCAGAAGTGTGGGACGGCGCCAAGCGGAGCGCAGGGTATTCTGGGACCAAGGCCGACGTTTGGTCTGCGGGGGTAGTACTGTTCCTGATGCTCAGTGGACAGTATCCTTTCCGCTGCCAGCCGAGGAGACGCCCGGGGATGTCCACGAAGGACTACGTGCGAGCCCAGAAGCGCCTCCTCCGTGACGCGGTGCTCACCGGTTCTATTCACTTCTCGCCTGCAGTGTGGGCTGAGGTGAGCAGTGAGGCGAGGGTTGTGGTCTCAACCATGCTGACGGTGTCCGCGTCCTCCAGGCCCGCAATCGACAAGTGCCTAGAGCTGCCGTGGTTTAGCACGTCGCTGGAAGGGCGCGCTGCCCTCGGGGTTGCCCGCCGTCAGTTGGTTGGCTTCAATGCCAGACGGAAGCTCCGCGCAGGTTTCTTTGCGGTGCATGCCGCCGCAGGGACCCTGGCAGCTCTGAACCATGCGGCGGCCGCGAAGGGTGGGAAAATGTCGCGCCACGACACTACAGGCACAGCAGATAGCGCAGCGGCGTCCCACAGGTCCAGCACGGCCGCTGCGGCCGTTTCCCCGACCCCAGCGGAGCTTGACGTGGCAGCATCCGGAACGCTCGCAGGGGGGAGCGACAGCCGCTCATCTGACCGGCGTGCGTCGGTCACAACGACGGGCGATGGCGCCGGGACAAGCACGGCGGGAGTGCTCGAGCTTCTTCCGGCCAAAGTGTCCGATTAGGCTGCAAGCAGCGCGCCTTTACACAGATTGCGGAGTTGTGAGTGTGTGCCAGCTAGTCCTGCCAGCAAACACGAAGTCAGAGCTGCTGCTGGCGATGATTAGGCTCCGGTCTGACATCGCCAACCGCGTGCATCACTCATCATCGCCTGATCCCGCTGCACCGCCTTGGCCATCGGCGCCCCCAAGGCCCTCCACCGCCCCGCTATTCCCGTCCGCGTCGGCGTCGGCCGCCTCCGACGACGCAGAAGCTGCTACAGCTGGCATAGCGTTCACCGACATGGCCGGGCTCATGGTTAAGCCTCCCCGGGCCTCGGTGACTTCGCCATCCGCATCTGCTACTGCGACTGCGGCTGCCCCCTTGCGGAGTCTTCCTACGACACCTCGGATCCGAGAGGTGAACAGCACTGCCTTCATGGCCTTGCGCATCCGCTTGCGCGCCTGGTAGCTCCGGATGCCCGCGGCTGCCTCCGTCAGGGGGTCGGTGCGCGCGTCGGCGCGGAACCAAGCGTGCCGCAGCGCATCGCCTGCCGTGATCCTGGCCTCGCCCTTGCGCTCGAGCAGACGCCTGATCATGTCCCGGGCCTCATCGCTGATCTTCAAGTCCCCAGCGTCCATCGTGTCGGTAAACGGCGGGACCTCATGGTGCCTGCAGCACCACTCTGAGAACTCGTGGCTACGATCGTCCCCGGGGGCCAGGTCGGCGGGTGCCGGGTGTGCGTCCTCCCACCGCTGCCGCAGGTACTCGAACGGTTCTTGCCCGGTCAGCATCTGGTGAAGGATGATGCCAAACGCGTACAGGTCTGCCGACACCCCGTATCCCCGCCCTCGCCTATCGTCGGCGAGCCAGACCTCCGGTGCGACGTACTTGGGAGTCCCAAGGCGCTCGAAAAGCATCCCGCCCTTAGGCACCCGGGCCGCGAAGCCAAAATCGACGAGCTTCAGGTCCGCGGTTCGGTTAGGCTCCATCATGAGGATGTTCTCGGGCTTGATGTCGCGGTGAACGATCCGTCGATCGTGCATGGCCGCAATCCCCTGCAACATCTGTCGGAAGTGCTCCCGGGCCTCCTGCTCGTTGTAAGGGCTTGAATGGTCGTCAGCCTTCAGCTGGTCGTACAGCTCGCCACCCGGAACGAGCTCCAGGAAGGTGTGAATCTTGGAGCCCGTCTCGACAAAGTCGAGTACGTTCGCGACGTGCTTGCAACTTCCTAGCTGCGAGCCACAGGAGGCTCATGAAAGGCGTGGAGCGAACGTTGCACATGGCTAGCAGCTGCATTCCTGTCAAGGGTGGCGGCCTGGCAGGTCTTGTGCGGCCTGATCAAGGGCGGCAGCGAAAAAAGGCGCTGGTTCACGAAACACTGACCGGCGACAGCCTGGCCTTCTCACCTCGCTCATGAGGTCAGCCTCGGTTCGAGCACCCTCAATGTCCTCGAGCAGGTTTTCCAACCGCTGCGGGTCCTTGGTGAGCTTGTCCAGAACCTTTACGGCGACAGGGAGGTGGTCGGACTTCCGGGTGCCACGGAAGACGTCAGAAGTGGCACCGGCGCCGAGCCGGTCGCGAGATACCGTGTACATTGCAAGAAGGGCCTCCGGGGTCTTCGGAGCCGGTGGGTTGGGCGCTACAGACTGAGCAAGCGCCGGCGACACCGGTCCTCTCACAGTTGGCGCTTCGGAGACAGCGCGCGAGCTTGACGCAGCTTCGCTGCTTGCGCACAGGCCCATCAGCCTTTGCCCTCTTCGGCCGTCCGCTCGCAGTGCGCAGAAGTCCTCCGGGGGGTGAAACACGTCCCGTCGACCTGCGCAACAAAGGCTCTGCAATCTCTGTCAGGCTTGTTGGTCAATCGCTCCGAGGACCATCGCCTCGGCCACCGAGGTCGACCGGAGCCAAGCTGCAGGCTTCCCTGGGGCCATGGGGCTTTGTGCGAGCCATGTGAGGCCGTCCTGTTTGCCTTTCCTGCCCGCGCGCCCGTGGCGCGGCCGCTACGTCACCGGTGCGGTCGTTTTTGAGGCGGCAGACAACAGGTCTCTCTCGGCGACTGCTGCGGCGTCCGCGGGCCGACCGCCCCGGGCGGACGGGGCGCCGGGTTGTGGCACGCGACATGCACTGGCCTCGGGGCACCAGCCAGTCCGTACGACCGCTGCTTGGGGTCCCCTCGCTCGGCCTTGAGGGAGTTGTTGGCTTTTCACCTTGCCGCCGGAATGTCGCTCGGCTCGGCTGCTGGTCACCAGAGCGCGAGGCAGCACCGTCTCGTGTTCTTCTTTATGACGCTGCTGGCTTGGTAGCACGGCTGGGGTCGTTGGCGGCCCAGGCCAGGAGATCGTCCACGCTGAGCGTTTTGCATATCTCATGGGCGGCGGTCATCGCGCCGATGTCGTCTGGCCCTCGCAGGTGGCTTCGCAAGCATGCCTCACCGCCCAGCCTGGTTTCTTTGCCGCTGTGTTGTTCGCAGGAGTCGCCCCCCGCCTCTTCGGCGTTCGTGACCGGGCCGCAGGGCAGCGACACCGAGACCTCGAAGCGCAATCCCGCGCGCGCGTCCCCACCCCCTGCAGCGCCCTCTGGCCCGGCGGTGGACACCAGCGGTGCCAGAGGGCCCGGGACCGATGCGGCTTCGCCGTCAGACAGCGCCAAGGCGAAGCGGCGTAAGCCGACGCGTGACGACATTATCGAGCCCGGCGCGTTGTGCCACCGCGACCGGCATGTGCACCCTGCCGGCCGGTGCGCCGAGGAGTACTCGTTCTCCCTCGGTGATAATGCCAGCAGGCTCGGGGAGGGAGCGTCGGGCAAGGTGGTTGTGGGCCGCCACATCGCCACCGACCGTGAGGTGGCCGTCAAGGTCATGATCAAGGCCAAGCTGGCGGACGAGGACATCGCCGCGGTGGCCGTGGAGGTCGACGCCATGAAGCGCGTGAGTCGGCGGTGCCAGTCCCGGGCGGGACGGGCCGCGGGGTGGCGCCGACAGCGGCCGCGGACGCAGCGCCAGGGTGCCGGGCAGTCGTCGCTCCGGCCGGGCCCAGCCGTGCAGCACTATAGGCAGCCGGTG
>Ga0306871_1000888_pt1 | contig 11127 bp, 8 predicted proteins | sample AntRauMeHopE1497_FD_190447 | JGI IMG/M metagenome (GOLD analysis project Ga0306871, IMG submission 190447) | Saline lake microbial communities from Rauer Islands, Antarctica - Metagenome Hop E1 #497 (v2) (version 2) | ecosystem: Environmental > Aquatic > Non-marine Saline and Alkaline > Saline ... | reverse complement strand
GGCGGCGGGCGAGCGCCATGGCGCAGCCGACGCCTCCCCTGCTGCCCCAGTGGCGGGAGTCCACTGCGATGCCATCACAACACTCCTCAGGGCCTGGAACGACAATCGCACGCTCCGCGGCTGGGCAATGCTGCTCCAGAGTGCGCGAATGGGCAGGCAAGCCTTGCATGTGCCGTCTCCGCGCAAAAATGCGAGGCTCTGCGCCGATTCTGCGCGTGGTTGCATGCCCGGCCCGAGCCCCACACATCTTCCGGGACGTCTCCCGGAAGAGTTCGCCGCCATCTCGCTTGGGCCCTCACAGCGTGCTCGGCGGAGGCACGGAGTGGAAACTCGCCAGCACCGCTGAGCCATGAGCGCCACGGACGGGCCCCCAGACACAGTGAGACCGTCACTGGATGCGACAACGGTGTGTGCACACGTCCATCGCTCGAAGAATGAGATGCTGGGAATGTCCGGGCCGGCGATGCAGCTTGGGAGTTCCGGGGCTCGCCGCAAAACCGCCGAGGCAGCGGTTGTCGCCACAAGCTGCGTCGTCGCGGCGCCATTCCAGCACGCAACAACCTTGCAACCAGGTATGCCTCAACCAGCTGCACGCGGGGTACGGCCGTCGCACGGGCGCTGATTGAGCTCGTGGCGCACTTGGCGTTGTCTACGCATTCGCAGGCCCGCGTCGTGATGGGGTCGGAATCCGGCGCCATGAGCTTGCGAGCGGCAAGGTCGCTTGCCACGGACGGCGTCGTGCTGGCGTCACGAGCGGCTGCCAGAGCCGTCACCAGGGCGGTTGAGGCGGACCCGCGCCAGGCGCTTTCCTCCTCTGCTTGGACAGATGGTGAGTCGCCCCGGCACGGATCTGGTCCGGCACGCAGTCCGCAGCGGTCTGCCGGGGGCTCACACCCGGACGAGCTGATGGCCCGCGTGCGAATGGATGCGGCCGTCGACGGCGCGAATGCGGCCGCCCGCGAGGCCAGGCTTGACGCGGTGGACGCCCGGCGACAGCTTGCGGCGACCCAGGAAAAGTTGCGTCATCTGAAGATGGCACAGCTGCACGGCTCACAGCTGGAGACGCTCGTGGCAAGGCGAGACGATGAGATCTTGCAGCTAAAGGAGGAGCTCGCAGCATACCGGCGCGACACCAAGGCGGAGTCTGTCTTGGCGGCCCGGCGGACGGCGAAGCGTGCTGATGCCATCTCCCAGCGCCTTCGGGGCCTGGTCGATTCCGAGGCGGCAGAGCGCGCCCGCTTGAAAAGCCTAGTCGCGAATCAACGCACTGAGATCGCTGAGCTGCGGCAGCGCATCAGTCACCTGGTTCAGGCGTCCAGGGTGGTTGGGGACTCCAAGGCGGCGGCAGCAGCGACTGACGGCAACTTTCGAGGGCGGGTACAGTACGAGGCCGTGTCGGCGGAGCTCGATGCAACGGCCGTGGACCTGTCATACGTGCCCCACAGCCCCGAGGAGCGGGCCACCATGCGATCAGCGGCGAAGGCTCGCGCCAGAGTACTGCTAGAGCGCGCGGTGGAGCTGTCTTCGCCCGACGAGGCCCGTGCCCTGCAGTTTCGCCGGCCGTACACCCCAAAGGCGGCAGAGAAGCGGAACCGGCGAGCCCGGCAGATCCGGGAGCTCCTTCACTCGCAGTCGTCCAGCACAGCGCAATCTCCAACCGCGGCAACGTCAAGGGCTCGGTCGGCCGCCGGTGCTGTTTCTCTGCCCCCGGGAGAGCGCAGGCTATCGTTGCTGCCCGGCTCGGTGGTTGGGCTCGGAAAGACTACAGCCGACGCCTTCGCAGAGCAGGCCACAGACACGCTGCCCATTCTCGACGGCTGGTTGGCGCAATCTGTGGCAGAGAAGATGGAACAGACAAGAGCACTGGACAAGCGGTTGCAGATTTTGACACACCAGCTCAGGCTCAAGCAGCGCGACATCGACAGGCTTAAAAAGGACCGCTCGGTGCAAGATAAGGTGCTTGAGGTTTTCTTGGGGGACAGAGGCGTCAGCCACCCAGAAGACGTGGTGCAGCAGGTCGTGGCCGCAGTGCTGGAGGCGACTGCGACCTCCTCGGAGCAGGGCTTAAAGCAGGCTGCAAAGTCGCTCGCTCGGACGCTCTCTTCAGCAGGGATGCGCACACCGCGATCCCAGAGTGGCATGCATTCGGCCCGGTCAAGGAAGGTGTCGCTGCTACCGGCGTCGGGATTCACACCGCACGCGTCACCGGTGGCGGGGCGCCGGCGGGTGTCGACCGTGGGGTTTGCCCAAGCCCATTGAGCGCGGAGGTGGAGGAGCCGTGGTTTGCGCAGCGCTGCAGCAACGACAGCCACAGCAGCCGTGCGCGTTGCCTTCGTTAAGGCTAGAGCTCGTCACGCGGCGCGAACACGGCCATCGCCCGGAATGCAAGGTTCCTGGCTGCAGGCGCGGCGATCCGCAGCAGGAGGCTGAGCATCGGACCCGAAGACCCCCAGGAGTGCGAAAGCCACGCGCATGCCCCGAACATCACCGAAAGCGCCGCTCCGCCCGCGGCGATGCCGGCCATGACAACACGAACGCCTACGCGTGCTGTGGGCGCCGCGACGAAGCGCGTCGCAGTCCATCGCAGCGGGAGGCACAGTCCCAGGGCTACGGCAGCGGCAAGCGTCGCCACCGCTGCCGTCGGCCCTGCGCTTGCGGACGACACAAACGTCGTCATCGTGCCAAGCATCAGCGCCCCAATGGTTCCGGTCCACCAGACCGCCCCGAGGATGCCCATCGCGGCCAGCTGTGCCTTCTCGGCCCTTGCCGCGCTGCCTCCCGCCGAGCAAAGGCACCCTGCGAGGGCACCCGCCGCCACTGCTAGCACCGGCCCACCGACCGCGGCTGCTGCTCCCAGTAGTGATGCTCCGGCGATCCAGTCGACGGGGTTGACAGACTTGATGTCAGGGAGCGGAAGCCACCCGATGCGAAGGGCAACGACGGCCCCGATGTACGTGATGCACAGCGAGACACCGGCAAGAAACACCAGCAAGCCGAGCCCCAGGGTCTGCACCCACGAGACGGCCATCGAAGTCGATGATGGCCTGCCTGAGCACGGTGCCCGAAGCGCGGAGCAAGCGGTCGCAGCCTTCCTGGGTGCGGGAACTCCCCGAAGGCGCCTCTTCGCGGTGGGCTTGCCAGACATGACAGGCCGGTGAGTGTCCTGGCCGTGGGGGCGGTGCGGTGCGAGGCGGGCCGCTACGACGGCTGCGCCCAGCAGAGCGCCGTTCCCGCGCTTGGGCCGCCGCTAGACTCTCGGGCCGCACTACTGAAGGGATGAAGCCCCAAGGTTGGACGCTGCTGTGCGTGCTGGCAGGTTGTGGGGCGCTGGAATCCGGCATGCCGACGGTACGCGAGATGCTTCTCGGCGTTCCGGCCCAGGGCAATCTGACCATCGTTGGAGCCGAGGTGGTGATCATCGGCACCATTCCGTTTGTGCACGTGACCACGTCCGACGGGTTGGTGGGGCTGGGACAGGCGTCTTACGGAGAGGACGCCAACGAGAGCCTCGCCATCGCCACGTTCTTCCGGGAGGAGGTGGCCACCCGGGCTCTGGGCTTGCCGGCGGCGTACCCACCTTTCGTGCGGGAGCGTCTGATCTGGGACAACTACAAGACGTCCGGCGCCCTGCTCTTCCGGTCTGTTGCTGGGATCGATACGGCGCTCTGGGACCTCGCAGGAAAGCGAGCCGGAAAGTGAGGCGTCAGCGCTGACCACGGGGGCGGGCCGTTGCGCCGTACGCTGGGCCAGGCGGGAAGGAATCGGGGGGGGCGGAGTGGTGGGGCGCCGTGACCAAAGCCCTCCACTGCAACCCCACCGCCTGCCGGCTTCGCAGGTACGTGACCGAGCTGGCAGGCGGCGTTCCGGGCAGCCTCGACGTGTATGGGTCCAGCCTTGACCGCGAGATCACGGGGGCAGGCCTTGCGGCCAAGGTGAGGACTGATCGGCATCCGGCGACCGGTTGGCCGGCCCGCCGCGCGCGAGAGCGTCGCCCGTTGGCGTGTTGTGGGTGGCACGACCGCAGGTACGGCGCCTGATGGACAGCAAGGGCATCCGCGCCTTCAAGATCAAGATCGGGCAGAGGATGGGGAACAACACGGACGTGTGGCCGAACCGAACCGCGGAGGTCGTCACGGCGGTGAGGGGCGCGGTCGGGCCCGACGTCACGCTCATGGCGGACGCGAACGGATGCTGGACTTCGGCGGACAAGGCCTGGCCGGCAGCCCAGCTGCTCGAGTCCCAGGGCTACTTCTGGTTCGAAGAGCCGGTGGTGTACTGGCTCTACGGCGAGGACGTCGCCCTGATCCAGCGCATGCGGCAGGCCGGCATGAACCTCACGGTGGCGGCGGGGGAGGAGGAGTACCGCGAGTTTCTGCTCCAGTACGGGATGCGCGGCGGCCTGGACCCCATCCAGCCGGACGTAGGCTACAGCGGCGGCTTCAGCGCCGTCCTCGAGGCAGCGCAGGAGGCCGCCCTCGTGCCCACGGGCATCGACCTGCACTCGCCCAACCCCAGCCTCAACCTCGTCATGACCATGGTGAGGACCGCGGAGGCGGCGCGAGCGATGCTCGACCAGTCCGCCGGCCGAGCCAGTGTTTGCCGCGCCGGGCCTGAACCCGTGCCCTTGCCCCGCCCTCCTCCGCCGCACTGGCGCCGCAGCACCTGACGCTCGCTGCGCCGACGCGTATGCCCTGGATGGAGCTGGCCTGCGTGGACGACGGCATCCCCGACCTGGGGCAGTTCTTCGAGGCCTTCCGCATCAGGCTGCAGGACGGCAAGGTGGCCTTTCCGGCGGGAGGATCGGGCTGGGGGGTGTCGCTGAGCAAGCGGGCCAAGGTGCTTTATCGCGCGTGCGTGGGATCGTGCGGCGCTTGGTGAGCGCGGGTGCCGGCAAGGGAGGCTGGGTTGCGAGCAAGGCCGACCGGCCGGGGGGCTGCCGCTGCCACGCGCCACTCCGGCTCCCGGGGCCGCCCCCAGCGTCCGACGCGCACACGCACGAACGGCGGGGGAGGGGGCGCCGCTCAGTCCTCCTCGTCCTCGTCCCCGTCCTCCTCGACCACCTGCGCCATGGCGTCCACCTCCTTGAGGGCGTCCGCCGACGCGCTGGGCACCCCAGGCTTGCGCTCCCTGCGACGTCATCAAAGCAGAGGTGCACTGGCGAGGTGTTCGCACCGCGGGGGCAAGCGTGCAGGGGCTCGGGGGGCATGATGGGAGCCGCGCTCTCACACGAAGGATCCTCCCATCTGCGCCTTGGAGTCCTTGCGGCGGAGGAAGGAGGAGAAGGATCGCTGGAGCGCGCGCTTGCGCACGTCCTCGCCCTGGCCCGGCTTGAGGGCGTCGAGCAGGTTCATGCCGCGCCACTGGAGCTGGCCGTCTTCCGGGTTCGTGTCGATGGCGGCGCGGACGATGGGCACGGCTCCGTCCTCGAGGGCGGCGCGCAGGGCGGGGGCGTGCTGCGACGTGAGGCAGTGGATGGCCCTGACGCCGGTGCTCTGGATCTGGTGGCTCGCGTCCGACGCCCTCATCACGTCAAGCAGGGCCTGGACGACCTCGGCGGCGGTGCACGGCGCCGCGGCGAGCGGGCCGAAGGCGAGCACGGCGCGGATGCCGGCCTCGGCCGCGGGCTCCTGCCAGCGGTGCCGACGGAGGCTGTCCGCAAGCAGGGCCGGGAAGCCGGCGGCAACGGCCTCGGCCGCGCGCTCCTCTGCGGTTGGCGGCAGGGTGCGGGGGGAAGACCACTCGAGGGGGGCACTGTGCGAACGGCAGTTGAGGGTGGCGCGCGGTGCACGGTGCGGAAGAAAGGAAGGCGGAGGGGGGGTCAGCACAGGCCTGTGACACTCGGCTGACGCGATCACGGTGGCGGCTCACCGCTCCCCTCGATGGCGCTCGCGGCGGCATCCAGGGCCCACATGCTCAGCTCCGCGTCCTCGATGCCCTCCGCGAGGTGCGCCATCAGCGGGGCGATGCCCTCGCGGGCCTTGTCGGCCACAACGGCAGAGACACCGCTGAAGCCCGGAAGGCTGCCCTTGGCAAGCTCCGAGGCGCGGCCCTCGGCCACAGCCGTGCGAAGCGACATCCACTTGTTCACCTTGGGCGCCGGTGGGGCCGCCTCGAGCGCCTGAGCCTCGTTCATCTCGCCGAGAGTCTTTGCCAGCGCCGCCGCACGGAACTGAAGCTCGCCGTCGCGGCTGTACATGTCAAGGATAGCGCTGACCTCATTATCAGCGCCAGCGAGCTTGGCCCGGGCGAGGTTCGTGCGAGACGCCGTGAGGGCGACGAGGGCCCGGACGCCGTTCAGGGCGCACGCCAGATCGTCGTCAGTCGCCTCCATGATGCGGACTGCGCCCTCCACGGCACCTGCGGCCCCTGCGGCATCAGGGTCTGACGCTCCCACGGCCGTGATGAGCTGCAGGGTCTCGAGCTGGACGGCCTTGTCCCAGATGTACGCCTTGCACGCCTCCAGCACGGGGGCGAACTGCCCCGACGCCACAAACGCTGCCACCGCCTCGCCTGCGGGGATCATGGGTTGGTGTTTTCAAGCCTGGCGGGCTTCACGCGCGTCGGGGCGCGCACCCTGGCAGCCCGAGCCACGGCGAGTCTCTCGCCCCGACAGCCCAGAAAAGAACAAAACGCCCGCCCGCCCAGGTTGGGGAGCGGCCCCAGCGGCGCAGGGCTTCCCTGCCACGCCCAAAATCTGCAGCTGCCGCGCGTTGGGGGGTGGGTCGGGCTGCCCTTGTCTCGGTGGAGGCTCGGCTCACCGTCGCTGACCAGCTTGGTGCGCAGAACAAGCAACGCGTCGGCCATCGCCGGCCCGTTGTCCTTGCACGCCAGCGCTGCAGCAACCACCTCCCCAACGGAGGACTCCATCGATGCGCCCTTATCGTCGGCGGAGAGCGCGGCCGCGGAGGCGGTCTCGGCCATGGCAAACGAGTGACCGACGGAGCGAGGGTCCATCGTGGGCAACAAGGGCTCTGTTAGATATTGGTCATCACACAAACATTCGGGCAGTGGAGGGTGTTCACCAAGCGTTTCAAAAGAGTTTTGTGCCCTCTCTACAAAGTGGAGGGCGGGGCCTGCAACAGCAGGAACAAGCGAGCAGGCTCATCCGTGCATGACGAGGGGAAAGTCTGCAGGGTCAATGACGAGCCCTGTAGACCGTTCCCCTACTCATTTGATGTGTCATGGGCAGCTTCTGAGTGCAGCTGTGTCGTATGGCTGCTACGAATCATCGGCACAGACTTGTTCACCAATCGGGCATGTCATCGTCACTCGCATTCGGGAGGCGCCCATGCGCTCAGTCCTCGTCGTCCGCAAAGAGCACCGCGCCCCTGCGGCCCCACGCGGCCGGTGGTGTGTCGTCGCCGCACCGCAGCAGGACCGAGAAGAGCACGCGGCGCTTCTCCGGGTCCGCGTACACGGGGCAGAGGAAGCGCTTGCCCCTTGGCCGCCAGCGGGCGAGGCCCGGCCACACGGCGTCCTCCGACGACCCGGCGGACTGGGACTCCGGGGGGCCGCCCCCCTGCCCGGGCTCGAGCGGGGCCTCGTCGCCCATGACGTCATCCTCGTCCCCAAAGTCCCCGTCGTCCACCCGGAGGACGGGGACGAGCCACAGCACGGGGCACCGCGCCCTCGAGCGGCCCTGGGGCACCTCGGCGAGCCTCCCGGCCTGGGCGCCGCCCGACCAGCTGGCCCCGTCGAGCCACAGTCCGCCGATGAGGGCTCCGTCCTCCGGGATCTCCCTCGGCCGCGCGGCGTCGTCCCAGTCGCCTCCCCACGGGGCGAGGGCCCCGTCCGTCTCGTGGCCCGCCTCGTCGTCGTGGTTGGACCCGACGCGGGGCGCTCCGGGGGCCGCCGCCGCCGACCCTGACTGCGCCCTTGCCGCCCTTGCCGCGGCCGCCCCGCCGCCCGCGGGCGTCGACCCGGCCGACCCCTTGAGCGCCCTGCCCCACCGGCCCGCGGGCCGCTGCGTGAGCTTCTTGAACTTGTCCCCGAACAGCGCCGACGCGGCCTTGACCGTCCGGGCCTGCTCGTCCTGCGCCTCGACGGCCGAGAGGAACCGCCGCCCGGCGCCCCCCGCCTCGGCGCTGTCGTCGGCCACGTCGGGCCGCACCACACACTCGAGGCGCATGGCGTCCGCGGGCAGGCCCACGTCCCGGGACGCCTTCTGCAGCAGCGTGGAGGGCAGGGCGCTCGGCCGGGCGAGGCCGCCGAGCCAGATCACGGCAGGCCGGCCCTCCGCCGCCCACCGCTCAAGCATCGCCGCGCGGCGCTGGACCCACCGGAGCCACTGCCCCACGGCCGTTCGGGCGGCCCCGCCCTCCTCGCCGGCAGTCCAGGCCCCGGGGATGCGTCCCGCCGCCAGCGCGGCGAGCGCCTCCTCCGCCTCGTCGCCGTCGGCCCCGGCGCCGGCCAGCACGGCGCGGCACCGCAGAAGGGTCTCCCGCGCCCGCCCGACGCTGCCGTTGAGGGCGCCGATCTCCTGCTGCAGCAGCACGGACAGCGGGTCCACCGTCACGCCGCGGCCGATGCCCAGGCCGTCCCCGGGGCCCGCGGGCACGGCGGTCACCTCGCTCCTCCCGCCCCGCCGGGGACGGCCCGTGCCGACACCGATGGGCAGGGCCCGGGTCACGAGAGGGTTGGTCGCCGCGGCGCGGACCGCGGACACGGGCTCCGGAAGCTCTCGCAGCAAGAGCGACACGAGAGACGCGGCTGCGGAGCTGGCGGCGGTGCTGGCGGCGGCGGCGGTGGCGGCGGCCGCACGGGGGCTGCGCGGGCTGCCGTCGGACGCGGAGCGGGCCGTGTCCGGGACGATCGGGGCCGCGTGGTCGTCGCTGGGCCGCAGCGCACGGGGTGCGGTCGGGGGCGGGAGGAGGAGGGAGGCGGCGGCGAGGCGCGCGGCGAGGTGTGCGCCCTCAAGCATGGCGCCTGTGTCGCTGTCCTTGCCGGTCAGATCGGCCGATGACGTCGCAGCGGCGTCGGCCGTGTCGGCGTACGACTCCACCGGGGGCCCTCCCGCGGCGGCGCAGGAGGCGAGCATGAGCCTGCCTCGCTCGTTGTCCCGGGCACGACCAGCCGTGGGGCCGAGGCACGCAGCCGCCGGGGGTGCGACCTCGGGCACGGCCAGGCGTGCGTGCCGCAGCGCTGCCGTGTGCGTGGCCACGGCAGGGAAGCCGCCGACGGCGCGGAACGTTGCGAGAGCCCCGTGGTCGAGGCCCGACGCCTCCGACAGCGCGAGCCAGGACCCGAAGGACGAGCCGGCGTCGTCGGGGGGCGGGGCCGCCAGCGCCGCCGCGGCCTCGTCGATGTCGTCGCGGGTGACGCCGACGGGATGCGCCCCGTGTGTGTCGCCCGCCGCGGTGATGAGCACTGCCTGGCGGAACGTGGGGCGCTCGAGCGCGTCGGCCGAGGCCAGGAGGCCGCCGTGCACCGCGGGGCCGAGGAAGACGTGGAGGATGCGGAGCAGGGTGCGTCGGTCCACGCTGTCGGTGATGCGGCCGCCGTACACGCACTCCCCGATGGCGCAGCGGAGAGCCTCGTAGGGCACCTGCCACAGCGGGGAGTCATCGGCCTCGAGCCCAAGGGCCGCGCGGACGGTGCCGGCCTGCCCGCGGCTCGCGGGGCCGCCAGTCATGGCCGGCAGGGCGCTGGCGTGCGGCAGGTGGTGCGGCGCCCCGCCCCCCTCGACGCGGGCCGCGGCCTCCTCGGCCTCGGCGGCGGCGTCGGCGGCGAGCTGCGCCTCCGATGCGCCCTCTGCCGCCGCGAGGATCTGGGATCGGAGCACGGAGAGCGCCGCGGACAGGTCCGCCTGAGTGAAGGCCACGCGGTTGGTCCACCCCCGGCGGCCAAAGGTGGCGCGCTCCGTGATGGCAGAGTGGAACAGCACAAGCGCGTAGGCCAGCCGCTGGAACGACCCGGTCCAGCCGGACGCCCCGCGCAGGTGCTCCCCGGCGCGGGCCACCGCCTGCGCGAGCTCTGCAGGGCTCGGGGACGGCGGGCGGCCGTCGGTCGGTCCTTCGCCCGTGCCGTCGAGCCCGTCGTCGTCGTCCTCGTCACCGCCGCCCTGCCCTCCCCCGGCTCCGCTCCCGTCCGGCCCGTGCGGGTCTGTGACGTCCCCGTGCGGCCCGTGCTCGTCGTCACCCTCCCCTCCGGTCTCGACGCCGCCGTCGCTCTGGCCGTCGTCTCCGCGCCCCGCGTCGCCGTCCCCCCCGCCGAAGAGCGAGGCCACCGCGCGGCGCGGGGCGGTGATGAAGCCGGCGTCGATGTCGAGGTTCTCCAGCTCGGGGGGCGACAGGAACGGGAGGTCGCAGACGGGGGACGCCAGGAGCGCCGACACGGCCGTGGCCCGGAGCGACGAGGTGCCCGGCTCCAGCATCACCTTCTCGCATACCTGGAGGAGGGGGGCGGGGAGGCGGGTGGCGCTCCGGGTGACGGCGCCGGCCTCGGCCACCTCAGCTGTGAGGAAGAGGCGGAAGGAGGCGTTGACGGCGGCGGGGAGGAGCGACGTGTCGTCGTCGTCGTGCCCGGACGACCAGGCCTCGGAGCCGCCGCCGCCGTCGTCGCCCCCGCCGCCGCCGCCGCCTCCCATGCCGTACGCCCCGTCGGCGTCGCGCGTGACGGGTAGGGTCCCGAGGGCGCCGAGGAGGCGCACCAGGGTGCCGAGCCACGGGCGGGCCAGGTGCACGTTCTCAAGGACCAGCCACTGGCCCTCCGCCGCCGCCCTGGCCACCGCCATGCTCGCGGAGCGGGCCTGCGTGGCGCCCAGGGAGAGGGTCTCGCACTGGGCGCGGCGGGCCGAGGCCGCGCCCCGGACCTTGGGCACCGCGTCGGTGCCCGGGGCGAGGAGGAGGAGCACGGGCTTGGAGACCCCGACGTGGCTGGCCACTGTGGCGATGCTCAGGGGGTGCCGCATCACCGCGGAGGGGCCCGCCTCGGCCCGCGCCATGGCCTCCGCCGCCTCCAGCACCTTGTGGGGGCACAGGACGCGGGCCAGGCACGCCCGGCCGAGCAGGCTGAGCACGGAGAGCGCCCCTGGCAGCTCGCAGCGGTCTGCAGGGGCGTTGCCCGACACCAGGTCATGCCACAGCGCCGCGTCCCCCCCGTCGGGGTCGTCATCCGAGCGCTGCAGGC
>Ga0306871_1000883_pt1 | contig 11147 bp, 7 predicted proteins | sample AntRauMeHopE1497_FD_190447 | JGI IMG/M metagenome (GOLD analysis project Ga0306871, IMG submission 190447) | Saline lake microbial communities from Rauer Islands, Antarctica - Metagenome Hop E1 #497 (v2) (version 2) | ecosystem: Environmental > Aquatic > Non-marine Saline and Alkaline > Saline ... | reverse complement strand
CATAGTTGATTTACAAAACATTGACCTGCAAAAAAACGATATGCTGGTTGGCATAGCCGCAAGTGGCCGCACGCCTTATGTGATTAGCGCCTTAGAATACGCTAATTCATTAGGCTGTAATACGGCGTGTGTGGTGTGTAACCCAAACTCGCCTATGTTAACTATGGTGAATGCCGGAATATGCGCGCAGGTGGGGCCGGAATGTTTAACCGGCTCAACGCGCATGAAATCAGGCACTGCGCAAAAACTCATACTCAATATGCTAAGCACCGCCGTCATGGTAAAACTAGGCAAAGTCTTTGAAAACCTGATGGTCGATCTTAACGCAAGTAATGAAAAGCTGCGCGCTCGGGCTATCCGTATTGTAATGCAGGCGACGCAATGCAGCCAAACGCAGGCGCAAACAGCACTTGAGTTGGCCGACAATAGCGCAAAGCTGGCCATTTTAATGATTTTAACGCAAACAGATGCGATTACAGCAAAAACGATGTTGCAAAAAAATCAGGGGCATTTGCGTAATTCGCTAAGCAATTCGCCTGATAGCATTCACGCGAAGCCGCATAAAAAAACGCTACTTTAGGTTTACACATGATATGACATTTTCTAACTTACGTTTGCTGTTACCATTTTGTGGCATGCTGCTCATATGCTGGCTTGTGATAGCCTATCAAGCAAGCGCGAATTTAGTGCAAGACGATATTGTTGATAGTAGTGAGCAAGCCATTTATCCAAGCTCAGCGCTAGATAGCAGTGCAGCACCGCTTGACAGCGACGCCACATCTAGCACTTCGAGCTTAGTGCTTGGCGCCGAAAACACCTCTGTGTATCTGGCCAGTCTGCGTGGAAAACGCGTGGGGTTAATCGTTAACCAAACGTCTATGCTGTATCAGCATGAAAACAACGCCGCTGTTTCAAACCCCATACACCTAGTAGACGTGTTACGCAGTTACAGCATAAATGTCACCGTGATGTTTGCGCCTGAACATGGTGTTCGCGGAAATAAAGGCGCGGGCGAACATATCAGCAGCGGTAAAGATGCCGCTACCCTTATTCCCATTCAATCCATTTACGGAAAAAACAAAACACCGCCTAACAGCATCATGGAAAACCTTGATGTAATCATTTTTGACATTCAGGATGTTGGCACCCGCTTTTATACCTATATCAGTTCAATGCACCACATGATGCAGGCTGCCGCCCAGCACAAAGTCGCGTTTATGGTGCTTGATAGACCCAATCCGAACGGTGAGTTTATAGACGGCCCCGTGCTTGATCTAGCCTTTCAATCTTTCGTCGGTATGCACCCTATTCCGGTTTTACACGGGCTAACAGTGGGTGAACTCGCACTAATGATAAAAGGCGAGAATTGGATAGATAACGCTGAACAATTGGCATTAACGGTCATTCCCATGCAGGGGTATCACAAATCGCTAGTGTATAACTTACCCGTTCCGCCCAGCCCCAATTTGCCTAATTACCAAGCCGTAAGACTTTACCCCTCTTTATGCTTTTTTGAAGCTAGCGCTGTGAGTATAGGCAGAGGTACCGATTTTCCTTTTCAAGTAACAGGGCATAATAAGGTTCGCTTAGGCGACTTTACCTTCACCCCTGTGTCGAAACCTTTTGCCGCGCCCAAGCCAAAACTGCTGGACCTTGCGTTGTTTGGTTTGAACCTTCAGCATAGCGAAATTCAAGGGCTAGATTTACGCCTTCTCATAGATTATCACAAGGCCTTTAAAGCGCAAAATATACCCTTTTTTACAGCACCTGATTTTATGGACAAACTGGCCGGTACAGACACCTTAAGAAAAGCCATTGAAAACGGTGAGTCACTTGAGGACATTCGCCTCAGTTGGCAATATGATTTAGCCCTATATAAGAAAATGCGCTTGCCGTATTTACTATATCCTTAATAATTAGGGAAAGTTTCTCATGTTTGCTCGGCCACCAAGCTTTTTATGGCAGCCAGTGGCATACGTAAGTCTTTGCAACGTCGAATAAATTTTAGGGAAAGTACATCATGCTGATTGTAATGACGGTAACCGTTATCACTGCGCCTAGCCTGAGGCAATAATGCGATATCTTCATAGTAACGGATCGTGTTACTGCCCACACCCGTCTCGCTGGCTAATTGTTTTATTTGCATATTGGCTTGACCTTCCTCTTACTAGAAGCTTTATCATACGCACAACCGATTTCAAAGTAACGCGCTTAAGTTACTTCACCTTCTGCACTAATGGACACTCTTTCACCATGAACATTTTTCAATCCAATAAACACTTTGTTTTTTCACTTATTACTATCAGCATGATGTGCACCCTTACAACACAAGCTTATGCGCAAACGAACGCGACAAATATTAGCGTTAATCCTGAGGCCGAAATAAAGGCAAAAGGCAATAGACATCTTGAAGGACATGATGATGGACATGATGATGATAGCGACGAACATCACCATGATGAGACCGAAACAATTTTAGTAACATCAACGCGTATAGGCCGCTCAATAAACAGTGAACCCATTCGAATAGAAGTCATCAACCGCGAAGAATTAGAAGAAAAAGCGATTATGCGCCCCGGCAATATCTCGATGTTAGTCGCCGAAACGGGCGGCGTTAGGGTGCAAACCACCTCCCCAGCGCTTGGCAGTGCCAACATTCGCCTGCAAGGTCTGTACGGTCGTTATACCCAATTGTTAAGCGACGGCCTACCACTTTTTGGTGGTCAAGCCTCCTCTATCGGCTTGCTTCAAATTCCACCAACCGATCTTTCCAGAGTGGAGATCATCAAAGGCTCTGCTTCATCGCTTTATGGCGGCTCGGCTATGGGTGGCGTGATCAATTTAATTTCACGCAAGCCAAGCCGTGAAGCACAAGGAGAAGTCTTGTTAAATGCCACATCGCAAGACGGCCAAGATATAACGACCTATTTAGCTACCCCGCTTAATGACTCGGTGGGTATGTCTTTCACGGCTGGAGCACACCAGCAAAGTAACAAAGATTTAGACGATGATGGCTGGATTGACATGGCTGGCTACGAACGTTACACCGCGCGCCCACGCCTGTTTTGGGACGGCGAAAACGGCGCAAGCATCTATGCCACAGCGGGCTTTATGACAGAGAACCGCAAAGGCGGCACGCGTGCCCGTCAAACCTTGCCAGACGGCAGTACATTTGTACACAACCAAGACAGTGAGCGCTTCGACGCAGGGCTTATTGCTAATACCCCTTTAGGCGATGTACTGAGTCTGAATTTGCGCGCTTCGGCCATGCTTCAAAATCACGATAAACGTTTTGGCGATGTGTTAGACGACGACAGTCATGAAAGTTATCTGCTTGAGAGCTCCCTCGCAGGCTATACACAAAACGTGCAGTGGGTGCTGGGTGTCGCCATGCAGTCAGACCGTTTTGAGTCGCAAGATTTTCCTAGCTTCGACTATTCATATGACGTACCGGGAATATTCGCCCAAGCTGACTATGAGCTAAACGAGCGCATATCGGCCTCACTCAGCGGGCGCTTTGATGATCATAGCGAGTTTGGCGCCCAATTTAGTCCGCGCATCTCAATGCTCTATCGCCCTGATGACTGGACCATTAGAGCCTCTTACGGGCGCGGCTACTTTGCGCCAAGCCCTTTTGTGGAAGCAATTGAGGCCGCCGGCTTATCACGTCTTGAACCGCTAAGTAACATAGAAGAAGAAACCGCTGTGACTTCCTCAATTGATATAGGCTATCAACTTGACAAACTTGAAACCAACCTCACCTTTTTCACCTCCAGCGTAGAAGGCGTGACGCAGCTGGAAGCTTTTTCATCACAAATCGGTGGCCCACTTGACCGCGTCCGCTTAAACAATGCCCCTGGCGAATCGCGTATTTATGGATCTGAACTTTTGCTACGCTACAAATGGCAAGACTACAAACTAACCGCCAGCTATCTCTACCTAGATGCGACTGAATTTAACGACAGCAGCGAAACTCGCCAACGCATTGAGCTAACGCCGCAGCACTCTGCCGGCTTTGTCGCTATGAAAGAGCAACACGGTAAATTCAGAATTGGATTTGAAGCTTATTACACTGGCATTCAGCGTTTAGAAGGAAATCCTTATCGCGCTGAAAGCAAACCCTACTGGCACCTTGGACTAATGGGGGAGATCACCACCGGCCAATTCAGCTGGTTTATTAACATGGAAAACTTATTGAATATTCGCCAAACCAAAGAAGACCCGTTGGTATTGCCTAACCGCGCCCCCGATGGACAATGGACCACCGACATTTGGTCACGCAATGACGGTTTCATCGTGAATGGAGGTGTAAGAGTGCGCTTTTAAAAACTAAAGGAGTCAGGTCCAATTGGTTTTCATTCTTCTTGAGGCGCTGGCTCACTTTTCGTTTTTGGCGCGGGCAAGGCCTTGATTGCTTCTGCAGATAAAGTAACAGGCAAAGTCCCTAATGGCGTTTGCTTTCCGGTGATCACCTTAACTAACGAGGAAAATGCAGGACTGAACAGGTATTCATTATTATTGGGTGTACTACTAACCTGCGCAACTTGATAGTCGTATGAGGCAAAAATAGCGCTGTATGATTGGGCCTCATTAACGGAAATATAGGGCGATCGAAGCTTTACCAGTATTCTCGGTATATCTTGAAATTTAGCCTGCGCAACTAGAGCATTAATGGCACAGAGCTGCAGTTCGTTATCGATACGACCACTAGCCTGTATACCCTCATAATCAACACTTTCATGAAAGCCAAGCGCCGGAAAAGCGTCGCCTACAATTACCGCGTCTATGTTAGCTAAAAGCTCTGAATTTAAAGGAATAGCCTCGCTTAGTATACTCAAACAATTTACGTCACTTGTATCTACTTGTTCTTGCCAGTACTGCTTAAAGGCTTGACAGCGCAGTTTATCAGGCATAAATACAAGCAAGCGTTGCTGCGCTACTAATGGTGTAGTAAGGCCCTTAATTTGCGTAAAAGATGCTTGTGACAGTGAAAGCGCTAAATTATAGTCACTGGTTTTGTAGGAAGTGTCCTCTAACAGCGCAAGTTTATCGGCTAAGGGCAACAAGCTTCGTTTAGCAATATTGCGTTTAGCCTTGTGCGTGAGTATTCGCCTGTACGATGCGTCAACCAAGGCTTTTAGCTCATTGTCTTGGGCAATGAATATAGTCAGTTCATTCAACCAGTCTAAAAAGCCAATCGCATCTTGGGGTGAACTTATATGGTAAGGCATGAGAGTAATGTCGGCGCCTGCAGAAAATGACTGAATAACGGCTTCTATTGGCGTTAGGTATTGAGTAATAGACTTCATGTTTAAAGCATCGGTAATAATAAGTCCGCTATAGGCTAATTCTTGACGTAAAATACCCGTTAATATTTTGCGTGATAATGTAGCAGGTAACACCGGTAGCTCTGCAGTAGCTTGCGCGTTGTCTGCATTTTCAGTAGCGGCTTTATCACCCACAAAGCGAGTGCTGTCAAGCGCAGGATACTGAATATGGGCTGTCATAATCATATCTGGACGTGTGTTAGGGTTACCAATAACTTTTCGAAATGGCAATAAGTCGATGCTGTTGATCATTTCACGGCTGTGATTCACCCGCGGCAAACCCACGTGACTGTCCATAAAAGTATCGCCATGACCGGGGAAATGTTTTGCTGCTACCGAAATATTTTGCTCTTGCATAGTGAGTATTGACGCACCGCCTAAATCTGAGACTAAGTTTGGGAATTGACCATAGGCCCTCACGTTTATAATTGGATTGTTGGGGTTGTTGTTAACGTCAATCACTGGCGCAAAATTAACGTTAATACCGAGTAAATTTAGATGTTTCGCCATTGCTAGACTTGTCGCTATAGAGTATTTATTTTTATGTGCTTTGGCGGTGGCCCCAATCGCCATATTCCCCGCAAACCCCATAAAATAAGACTGTGGAAGTCGCGACACTCGCCCGCCTTCTTGATCGATACCAATGTAAAGAGGAATATAAAGAGGCTGCTTAAAAGTTTGCGGTTCGCGCTGTTTAACACCTTGCTGAGCAAGGCCAGGCACTTTCTTATGTGCAGGCATCAGCGCTACTTGTAAATCATGCGTGAGTCTTATAATTTGCTCAGGCGAAGATAAATTTTCAGAAAATAAAATTACCCCACCCACCTTCGACTTCGCCAACATAGAGCCTATCTCATCGGGTAGTTCAAGCAATGGCTCTAGACAATATCCTTGGGCTTTAGGCGAGCAGTAATAGCGCAGGTCAATAAACAATTTTTGGGCTATTTTGGCCCGAAGCTCAGTGTCAACATTCTTAAATTGACTTTGCAGCGGGATTTGCGCGTTTACCAGCGCGGCATTTGCATTTACCGTGAAAAAACATGCAATAAGTAATGTAAAGCATATCTTGCGATAGTGTTGAGCAATACCGCTACGCTTGCATTCGTTTAGAGAACATGGGTTTGTCTTGGGCTTAACGATTGTAATGTGGTTCTTCATCTATATTTTTCAGCCATCTTTGATAATAGGTCTTTGTGTTATGTACAGCAGGCATTTGATACATCTAAGTATCACGGTATTGTCATTAAAGATAGAATCTTGCAAAAATGCTGGTTTCGATAGTCCTGATTACTAACAAATAGACCCTGCCATTTTATATCGTTTAGTTTACGCAACAAATGACGTATATTAAACGGAAAAACAAGACTTTACTGAACTAACTTTACCTAACTAGCAGGAGCAGTATGCGCAAAACATCTTTTTCGCCATTTATCTTCATGAACAGGCAAAGCGCATCTTTGCAAAAAATGTATTCTCACAAATGTAAGCTACAGTTTTTGAGCCTAATCACAGTAGCATTAAGCGTATTAGTGAGCTGTACAAACACGCATAAAATTGTACAGCTAGAGTCAAGCAATTCAAGCTACAGGGTTAAATCCTTGGTGATGCACTTTACTGCGGTAAATTACGAACGTTCAATTGATTTTCTGGTAAATGAAGGTGGCGGCGTAAGCTCACATTATCTGATCCCGATGCTAAATGATGAAAGCTATCCCAAAAGCCACATTGAAGTGCTGCAGCTTGTGGATGAAAACGAGCGGGCGTGGCACGCTGGCCAAAGTTATTGGCAGGGCCGCAGCTCACTGAACGATTCTTCTATTGGGATTGAAATCGTGAATATTCCTGAGTGCATTGAAAGCGATGTTCCCGCTGGATTTATCAAGCCAAAAGACATGTGCATTTTTCCAGAGTTCGAACATAAGCAAATTGAGTTGTTAATCGCGCTATCAAAAGATATTTTAGCGCGCAATCCGGATATTACGCCAACGGCAGTAGTGGGCCATTCTGACATTGCGCCTTCACGCAAAAATGATCCTGGCCCAAGATTTCCGTGGCAAAAACTATACCAAGCTGGCATTGGCGCATGGTATGACAATGACACTGTAGCTAAGTATTGGCAGCTATTTAATCACCAATCTCCTAGCACCGGCCTGCTGCAAGAGGCACTCAATATTTATGGCTATGCTATTGATAAAACTGGGGTTTTAGATCGCCAAACTCAGGACGTACTGGGCGCCTTTCAAATGCACTTCATCCCTTGGCAAGTGACCTATCAAGCTGACACCAAAACCGCAGCCACAATATTTGCCCTACTGGAAAAATATTTTGAACCACAGCTTAGTGCTTTAATGACCCAGTACCAAAGTGAGTCTGCGATAATAGACAATTTCACCCCGCTCACGAGCCAGCTAAACATGCTCTTTTTGGCATCAGCGCAAGATACACAGCATCTTTATACTGGTAATAGAGCCTCCTTTTTGGCGATTGCTAATAGAGGCACCCTGACTATTGAAAGCACAAACGTGATATCAGCCGATATTTTTATCAACAATCAGAAACTCAACTTAGGCAATGTGTTTACGCAAAACCCAGCCAAACCTCAATCTCTATCAATTGCCAAACGTACTCAAAACGGCATAAACAGCCTGCGCGTTGAGAATATACGCGCCAGCATTAACAACACGCCAGCTGAAATTGCGATCAGCATTCCCTATCCTATTATTAACACACTCGATACACTTAACAACACAAGCGGCATGAGGCCTAAGGTCGACTTTTCAAAACTCGACCAGTTTATACAAAATGATATAAGTAAGGGTTTTCCTGGTGCCAGCATAGTCGTTGTGCATAAGGGCAATATTATTAAGCAACAAGCCTATGGCTATGCGCTAAAATATGATGAACAGCAGCGAGCCGTTAACGCACCTGCGTCTATGACAACTAGCACTATGTTTGATTTAGCTTCAAATACAAAAGTGTTTGCCACTACCTTAGCCGTAATGAAGTTAATAGATGGGGGTAAACTATCGTTAACCACGCCTATTGCCCACTATTTAGCCGAGTATAAGGGCGGTGGCCGCGATACCCGCACTATTGCTGATTTACTCTCGCATACCTCTGGCTACAATAGCGAAGTGCAATTTTTCAAGAACAACAGCCCGTTTGGCGACCTATTTTTCTCGCAGGACAAAGTCCTCACCAGTGAGTTTTTGTTAAACCAGGTACCCTTTGACAATGCGCGCAGAAGCACCCAAAATTACAGTGACACCAACTTTATGATCCTTGGATTACTAGTGGAGCGCATTACCCGCATGCCACTTGATCAATACGTAGAAACCTACATTTACGCGCCCCTAGGCCTAAGCAATACCCTATTTGTGCCCTTAAGCAAAGGCAAACAAGCCTATCAGTTTGCCGCAACAGAACTACAGGGAAATACTCGCGGCGGCCGCGTTACCTTTGACAACATCCGCAGCGGCGTTATTCAAGGGCAAGTTCATGACGAAAAAGCCCACTATTCTATGCAGGGTGTAGCCGGTCATGCTGGTTTGTTCTCCACCGCGCAAGATTTAGCGGTGCTTGCGCAGTTATTACTAAACGGCGGAGGCTATGGCGATGTGCATTTGTTTTCGCAATATACCATTAATCGTTTTGTGCACCCCGAATTTGTGCGCGATTCAATGGGTTTAGGCTGGCGCTTATCTTCACCTGAAACACGCTGGCATTTTGGGTCATATGCAAGTTCAAGTGCCTATGGGCACACCGGTTGGACTGGCACCGCCACCGTTATTGACCCTGAATTAGACTTAGCTATTATATACTTGAGCAACAAAAAGCATTCTCCACTAAGTGAACAAGGTGGGCGTTTACAATTCAGCGGTGACCAATATCCAAGCGCACACTATGGCAACATAATGAACTTAGTGTACGAAGCGGTATTGGCGCAAACAGCCGTAAAGTAAAACAGCAGCAAATAAGAGGAAAAAGCGTGGATTGGTTAAGCATTTTACCCCCCTTAGTGGCCTTAGCCGTCGTGTTATGGAAAAAGGAAGTGATATTGGCTTTATTATTGTCAATTATTACCTCCGAATGCCTACTGTTGCTGCAAGCACAACAAAGCGTGCTCTTAACGCCTATTAATACAATTGAACGAATAGTTTCAACCATCAGTAACGAAGGCAATGCGCGTATTCTTCTATTCAGTTTATTAGTGGGCGCGCTACTTGCGTTCATGCGCGATTCTGGCGGCGTTGCCGCTTTTGTTAATAAACTCGTTTCATCTGGCATTGCTAGTACTAAGCGCCGCGCCGGCGGCGTTACTATGTTTACCGGCATGGTGGTATTTATAGAATCTAATTTAAGCGTACTCACCGCAGGCATAATGGCACGGGGGCTGTACGACAAATTTAAAATGAGCCGTGCAAGGCTCGCCTACGTGATTGATTCAACCAGTGCGCCCGTGTGTATTCTCATACTACTTAACGGCTGGGGCGCTTATGTGCTGATCTTACTAAGCGCCTATGACTTACCCTCAAGCCCAGTTGTTGTGCTATGGAGCACTTTACCTTATAACATCTATGCATGGCTTACCTTAGTCATTGTCGCTTACACCATATTTGCCGACAAAGTACACGGCCCAATGAAAGAAGCTGAAAAAAAGCTTGAGCGCTTAGACACCAAGGTAGCCATAGCCAAGCCCACCAAAGCGCGTTTTATGCTAATACCGTTAAGCGTGATGATTTTTGGCATGGTGGGCTTTATGATATGGACCGGTAACGGCAACTTAGCTCAAGGCAGTGGCAGTCGCTCGGTACTCTACGCCACCTTTTTAGCCTGCATTGTGGGCTATTGCCTTATTGTGCTTAGTAAACAAACTACGCACCAAGGTGCTTTTAAAATTGGCTTTGCCGGTATGAGCGAGCTCTTACCCTTGGTCACCATAGTGATGCTGTCAATTGGACTTGGCGCCAGCTTGAAAGTATTAGGCACTGGTATATTTGTATCGGGCCTAGTAGGCGAGTATTTACCGCTGGTTTTGGTTGTGCCTATGCTATTTGTAGCAGGCGGCATTATTTCTTTTACCACCGGCACCTCGTGGGGCACCTTCGCTATTTTAATCCCCATCGGTATGCCTTTAGCGCAAACCTTAGGGCTACCCGCTGAGCTTGTATTAGCCGCGATACTTGGCGGAGGCATATTTGGTGATCATTGCTCGCCTATTTCTGATACTACCGCGGTATCGTCGTTAGCCGCTGGATGTGACTTACTTACTCATGTTAAAACACAACTGCCCTATGCATTACTTACCGGCGCTACTACCGTTGTAGCCTACCTTGTATTAAGTATAGTCATGCTATAAACATGATATCGCGTTTAGGTATAGGTATAGGTATAGGTATAGACATCGGAAACAAAAACGGCTAGCAAATGCTAACCGTTTTTGTAAAAGTAAAAGCTTTCAAATGAATCTTAATTGCAGGCATCTTTGAGTGCTTTACCCGCTTTAAACCCAGGAACTTTTGCTGCGGCGATTTGAATCGTCGCACCCGTTTGTGGGTTTCTGCCCGAGCGCGCGGCTCTATCTTTAACAGAAAAGGTACCAAAGCCAACAAACGTTACTGCATCGCCTTTTGCTAAGGCAGCCGTAATTGTATCGGTAATTGCATTAAGTGCATTTCCAGCAGACGCTTTAGATAGGTCAGCTTTCTCAGCGATTTGCGTAATTAATTCTTGTTTATTCATAGTTATTTTTCTCTTTTTTATGAGGTTTGTATGACTGCAACTCCTAGCAGCTATCGTTATTAAAGGGCATTTTCACGA
>Ga0306871_1000882_pt1:10000-11156 | contig 11156 bp, 4 predicted proteins | sample AntRauMeHopE1497_FD_190447 | JGI IMG/M metagenome (GOLD analysis project Ga0306871, IMG submission 190447) | Saline lake microbial communities from Rauer Islands, Antarctica - Metagenome Hop E1 #497 (v2) (version 2) | ecosystem: Environmental > Aquatic > Non-marine Saline and Alkaline... | reverse complement strand
CCCTATTATAGGACACGTGACCAGTTGTTTTCCAATGCGACAGATAGACTTGACTAAACTAGGAGTAGATGAGAAGGGTTCTTTTTATACACGCACGTATCTATACGCTCTTCGAACGATCGAGATTCACCTGATGCCCAAAAATCCTTCGAGAAAATCTTCTATGTCATGGGATACCCTAAATCATCTTTATCTTTTACACATTAAATTGTTACTTCAACTCATTGAACATAGCTTCCACGTTTATAAGAATAACCTAACGCTGGTATTTCAAGAAACATACCTTTTACCCACATTTCCTTCGCAACAATGTTCAATAGAAGCTCGGGTATCAACCAAACAGTCCGCGTGGGGAAACACCCTTTCTTCGAGTTACCGAGAGGATTTTTTCCCTAGGCCTCCTCAGACGGTGAGTTTAAGGATCCCTGAATGGATACCTCCATCATCAACCAACCGTAATCTGTTGCTGGATGGTCTCCTACCACAGTCGGGTGTGCACTTGGATATGGATACCGAGCCCCTCTCCTCCACTGGGAGGAAAATGGAGACGCTCGTCTATTTAAATACTCACAGAGGAAAATCTGTGAGCCAAGGAGCTAGACTAACATCCTCCGCCAACTACTCGGTCCGACCTGGGACGATTCCTCTCTCACCACGTAAATTATACCAAACACCTATGGCCCTAACAAACGATCGAATGTTGCATTTTTTCTTTGCTACTCGGCGTCGGGCCTGGCAGTTGCACAAGAATCGACCACTTCTTCCGACCCATTTGTCATGGAAGCTTGGTCTCCGAGATTTCAAAGACTGCGCTACCATGAGCTTGGTAGACCTTTTACCTACTCCGGCTTGCGAATATTACTCACGTCCCCCATGGGACCCATGGCAACTGCACAGTACAGTATTCTTGGATACCACAGTAAGCCTAACACATGAACATTTAAGACACACTTGGGATACCAGGACGGACCGAGGGTTATCAAATGTGTTGCTACATGGTCATCATCATTTCTTGCGACCTAGTCGTTCTCCGATTGTTAGTCATAGATATGAGTTAGTTCAATGGAGGTCAACTGTCTTTTTACCATCTCCTTCCAAGTATGAGTCAGAGGTTGAGCTCGAGTGTTTGTGGCAGGCCGCTATACGAGGTTGGAGT
>Ga0306871_1000880_pt1 | contig 11159 bp, 3 predicted proteins | sample AntRauMeHopE1497_FD_190447 | JGI IMG/M metagenome (GOLD analysis project Ga0306871, IMG submission 190447) | Saline lake microbial communities from Rauer Islands, Antarctica - Metagenome Hop E1 #497 (v2) (version 2) | ecosystem: Environmental > Aquatic > Non-marine Saline and Alkaline > Saline ... | reverse complement strand
CTTTTTTCCTCCTCCTCGCTGCCGCTCTCGTCCTCCTCATTGCCGCTCTCGTCCTCCTCGCTGCCGCTATCACTGGCGCTCTCCTCCTCCTCGCTGCTGCTCTCTTCGCTGCCGCTCTGGCTCTGATCGTCACCGCTGCCGGCCAGTCGGGTGGGCCGCTGTGCCGCGCGTTGCACCCTCCGGCGATGCCTGTCTACCTCGCGCTGCACCTTGCGCCTCACTCGGGCCGATGCCCCTTGCACCGCCTCCAGCAGGGCTTCGGCTCGCTGCAGTGCCTTCGAGTGCAGTCCCATCCGGGTCAGGCAGCCGATTGCGTCCATCTCGAGAGTCACCGTGTCCGAGGCATCCTCCCCGCGGCGCCGCACCGACTCAATGCACGAGTCGAGGAGCTCCAGACCCCGCTCGTCGTCGTCCCGCGCACAGAAGGTATGGGCCAGCAGCTGCCTGCTGATCACCGCCGGCTCGCAGTCCGCGCCCCCTGCCTCCTCCTGCCAGGTCATCGCCTGCTCCAGCCACGTGGCAGCCTCGGCCGGCTCGTCGCGCCGGAGCAGGCACGCTCCGAGACGATGCATTGCCGTCGCAGCGTCCTCATCGGGACGCGTGCATCCCGCTTGCAGCGTGACGCACGCCCCTCTGAGTACCTCGGCCATGTCGACGCCATAACCCCCACCCGCCGCCTCGTCCTCCTCGAATTCCTCCTTGTCCAGCATAAGGTAGAAGTATCCCGCGTCGGACAGGCAGCGCGCAGCGTCCATGGACCCCGGCCCGGCCGTCTCGTCGATAAGGCGCGCCGCGTCGAGAAGCAACGCCATTGCACGCCCTGGAAGGTCGTGGTCGTTCAGCACCATCGCGCCGGAGCGAGCGACGCCGGCGGCCGGGGCGTCCGAAGCGCCGAGCCCCACCTCCAGCGCCCGCACGAGCACCGCTGCCGCCTCGTCCTCGTCCTCCTCCAGGTCCAGCATGTAGCCAGCCAGCGAGACGAGCGCGCCAGCGTGAGCTGCGGACGGCTCGGTGCCCGCCAGCCTGGACTGAGCGGCGTAGTCCTTGTACATAGCAACGGCCACTTTGGTCCGTCCGAGCTCCCCCAGCGCCTCCGCGAGGCCGGCCTGCGCCTGCAGCGTGCGCTCGTCTGTCGCTCCAACGGACGCCAGCAGCGCCCGGTACGCCCGCCGCAGGTGCCGTTCCGCCTCCCGGGGCCGCCCCTGCAGGAGCAGGCTCGTCCCGAGCTCGCTGGCCGAGCTCCCGTAGTCTGGGTGCATCCTCCCGTCGTTCCTGCGCCGGCTGTCGGTGACCGCCGAAAGCACCTTGATCTCCTCGTCAGGGTCCGACAGCCCGTCCAGCACATATGCGAGCAGCTCAAGCACGCTGTCGGCCACCTCCCTCCCGGCGGCCCGCTCGGCCGTAACGACTGACTGCAGCGTTGCGCGCGCCTCCTCGAGCTTCCCGAGCATGTGCTGGCACTTGCCAATGCTCGTACGAGGCAACACGAGCAGCGCCGGGTCGACCCGCTCTGCCTGCGCCTCGGACTCGCGAAATATGGCAAGCGCCGCCTCGGGGCCGGTTCCGGCCTCCAGCATGCTCTCACCGATGTCTCTCAGCGTGAAGACCACGTCTGGGGCGTCAGGTCCTCCTCCCGGCTTGGTCAGCAGGCTCTCATGCAGCGCCCAGTTCAGCTCGAGGCACGCCGCATGCTCCCCGCGGGTGGTGTAGAATACCGTCAGCTGCTCAAACGACTCGGCACCGAACTCAGGACCCGCACCCGGCCGTGCAGCGGCGCGGAAAAGAGCTGCAATGGCCTCGTCGTGCAACTCTTCCGGGGCGACCCGGCTGAACCTCGCGAACGACGTCAGGCGCGTCGCTAGCTCCTCGCTGTCCGCGGGCAGCACCCGCTGCCGGTGCGCGATCTCGGCGAGCAGCTCTGCCCGGACCGCGGCGATGGCAGAGCTGCCATGACGGATCGTCGCCCGGGCCGACCGCATGCTTGCCCCGATGGTGCCGCTTCGCTTCCACGTGGCTGCCCGGGCCGAGCGCTGCTGGCTGCCCAGCCAGGCAGCCAGCGGCCCGGCTGCCATCGCCCGCACGTCGTCGACCATGCAGCGAACGCGATTCCCGTCCAGGCCACGGCCCTTGCACGCGGCAGCCCGGGCCGCGATGCATGCCGCGACCCAGTCTGAGCGGTTCCCACCCAGGGCGCAGAGCCGCTCGAGGGCCAGCCCGGCGCTGGACCCAGTGCCGGGCAAGCACGCCGCAGCGAGCGCAATCCTTGCAAGGCGTGGCAAGAGAGGGGATGGCGCATCGCCCGGGCATGGTCCCGTTGCGCTCCCGCCAGCTCCGTCGGCCAGCGCGCAGACGGCGTCCCACACCCACCCCACGTGCCGCAGGCCCAGTCCGCGCGCGTGCAGCCCCGCCTTGACCGCGCGCCGCAGCTTGCGTAGGGCCTTGGCGGAGGGCGGGCCGCCGCCGTCCGTAGCGGCGATGACCTCCGGGTGGTTGAGCCGCTTCAACCCAGCGACCACGGCCTCGGCGGCCCGGCCGGCATTCTCGGCGCCGGTCAGCGCCGCAGTAGCGGCGATGAGGCTCCCCTCGGGGTCGCCCGCAAACACCGCGTCGGGGGATACGCGCGGCCGGCCGAGCCCCTCGTCCAGGACGCTCCCGGCTGACGGCGGGAACAGCGCGGTCAGGTGGGCGGCCTGCCAGTACAGCGCAGGGTCGGGGGCCAGGGCGACGTGCCGCCCGTCGCTCGAGAGAAGGACCTCCACTCCCGTGCCGAGACGGATCGCGTCGTCCACGGCGGCAAGGCGCCACGTGCCGCGGGGCTCAGGCGCCTCTGCCTGGTCGCCCCCCACGGGCACGCTGATCAGCACGTTGCCCGAGCGCCACCGCGCGTCCGGTGGAAAGCGCTCCGGGATGAGGAGACGGTGGGTGTCGAGGACGCAGCGCTCACCGCTCGGCAGGATGTGCATCTCCACGTCAAACGGCAGCGGCAGGCCGATGCGGACGGGGCCGTCGGACGGGCCGGGGAGGACGACTGACGGGGGCAGCGCCGCGAGCACCCGCGAGCGGTCGGGCTGCCCGAGGTCCACGACCTCTGTTGTCATCGTCGGGTGCATGGGCTGGAGCGGGTCGAGCACCGCACCCATCTCTTCCGCGGTGCGCGCGATGCACCCCGTCGCGACGGCGGCCTGCCTCGCGCAGCCGAGGCCCTCGAGGATCCGGTCGGTGGCCGGCCCAAAGTCCGGGACGCACCGCGTGTCACGTGCACACGGCGGCTGCTCGTAGCTCACCACGTGCACCGTGCCGGAGCTCGGCTGCCGGGCGCTCGGCGCGAGGTGGAACGCGTCCGCAACGCGCTGCGCGGTCGCGAGGACTTCGGCGCAGACGTGGATGGTGCGGCAGCCGTCGCCCGAGCCCATGCGGAGGCCCGGGGTCAGCAGCGCGAAGACCTGCACCCGGTACGCGCGGTCAGAGGCGGAAGGCGGGGCGGCGGGGCTGTCCTCGCCGCTGTCGTCGCCTTCGCTGTCGCCATCGTTGTGGCCGCCATCGCGAGTGCCGCCACGGCCATCGCGGATCATGACGTCGACGCACGACACCAGCGGCACGGTCACGTGCGGCAGGTCCAGGCCGTGGAGGTACGCGAGCGCCGCCAGCTCGTGCTTGGCGGGCTTGTCCCTCATCACGGGGGAGCGGTACAGGCGCCTCCCTGGCCCGGTCATCGGGTCTTCGCTCAGCTTGAAGAAAGCGCCATGCCTGGTGTCAACGACCTTGAGGCCGCCTGCGAACCCGGCCTCGACCACCCGAAGGGAGCCGTCCCCACGGATCGAAGCGATAGCGCCGGAAAGGGCCCGTGCACCGCCCGATGACCACGAGCGCATCGCCCGGTGATACTCGCGCGCCAGGCTGTCCGCAGTCGGCCGCGTCACCGCCGTGAACTCGCGCCGGAGGCGCTCCATCCGCTTCTGCCTGTCCTTGACCTCGCGGCGACGGATGGCGATGCCGAGTCGCTCCCGTGTGTACAGCTCGTGGATGGTCTCGGCCGCGGCACCGTCCGCACCGAACGTCACGGGGCCGGGGCCCACACTCTCGGCGGTTCCCGAAGATTCCTCCTCCGGGGTCGGGTGCTGCACCGGCTCGCTGCTGGCGGGGGCTGCCAGACATTTCGCAGAGATATCCGCTGGGGCCGGGGGCAGCGGCGGTGGGAGCACCCTCGCTGGCTCGTAGGGCGCTGTGGCTGGATCCTCGGAGGATGCCTGCCCTGGGGGCGGCAACGGCGGGCTGGCTTCGGCGGCAGGGCCCGGCCTCGCAGCAGCTGCCGGCACCGCGGCGCCGACGGTTGCTGCAACGCGGCTGCAGGGGAGGCTGGCGTCGGCAGCGTACGCCCCGGCCCCGGATATGGGCTCGGGCTCCACCGCTGCGGCTGCGGCGCCTGTGGCCGCGTCGCCGACGCATCCAGCGACAGCCTTGGCCTCGGGCTCGGGCTCGGCGTACCTTGACAACGCGACACCCCGCACTCCACCCCTAGATACCGGCCCGCGAACGCCCGCAGCCATGCCTTGGTATGCTGCGCCGGCATCGGATGCGTACCGGCCGGCGCCCGCGCCTGGCTCGGCCGGAGACGCGGTCGTTGTCGGTTCCCGCCCCGGAAGGGCTCCCGCAGCGGAATCCGTGGCAGCACCGCTTGAGTTGCGGCTGATCTCATACCCAGCTGCCGCGTAGGTCGGGCCTGCGTCTCCGTGGTGAGCCTTCGAGTCGTCATGAGCAGCGTCCGCAGCATACGACGGCGCCCCGGAGATAGCCCTGCCTGGCGCCAGGGATGCCCCGCCACCTGGTTCCGCGTGGGCTGCCTTCGCCTGCGGGAGGGCGAGGGCGATCCTGACGGACTCCTTCCATGCAACATCGGCGGCGGCCGTCAAGGCCTCCGTCAGCTTTGTCCGCGCGACTGCGGCGAGAGCAGACCGCGGCACAATCACTCGAAGGTGCTTACGATACCGTATGCGGGCGGGCCGAACCCGGGTTCAAGTGCAAGTGCCGCACGGACTCACGCAGGGCTCGGCTCGCTTCCGAACTTGCCACGAACGGATCCATCCGTGCACCCCGACGCCCCAAGGCGGAACGCAACCGGCCCGGCCCGGAGGTGGCAGTGTTCAGAGGCCGGGGCGTGACGGTGGAGCAGTGGGCGGGCGCAGGAACAGTCGACGCGACCCTCTGCCGCCGGGGCCCTTGGGTGAGAGCGGGCGCGTGTGCTGGCGGGGGTTCCGTCGGGTCCTTGGGGCCGGCACGCTCAGGCGAGCACGTGGGCGCGCAGCGCGGAGGACAGCGCCGCGGCCTCTCGGACCACGCTGTCCGGAAGGCCCGCGAGCCTCGCCACGTTGATCCCGTACGAGTGGCCCGCCGACCCGGGCTTGAGTCGGAAGAGGAGGACGACCTTCCCCGCCCCGTCCATGTAGGTCATGTGCGCGTTGCCCACCGACTCGCCGCTCGCGGCCATGCCGTCGGCGGCCAGGCTGATCTCGGGATAGTGCGTGACAAAGAGCGACGGGCAGCGAAGGCACCGGACCACGTGCTCCAGTGTCGCCTGCGCCAGCGCGGTGCCGTCGTGCGTTGCCGTGCCCCGCCCGAGCTCGTCCACGATGACCAGGGAGCGGCGTGAGGCCTGCCGGAGGATGGCGGCGCTCTGCGAGAGCTCGACGAGGAACGTGCTCATCCCGCCCTCCAGGTCGTCCTCCGACCCCATGCGCGTGTGGATCGCGTCGAACGGCGACACCACGCACCGGTCCGCGGGGACGAAGCACCCCATCTGCGCCAGGATCGCCAGGAGGGCCCCGCCGCGGCAGTAGCTAGACTTGCCATTCATGTTCGGACCAGTCAGGACCGTGGTCCGCCGCGACGACCCCGCGAGCCGCCCCGCCTCCTCGATCACGGCCGACGCCTCGGCGGACCCCGGCGGCAGAGCCGGGGCGTCCCCGATCGCGTACGGGTTGGGGACGTACACTCCCGTGGCGGTGACGCCCCCGGTCGCCGCGACGCTCTCGTGCCTTGACCGGTGCTTGGTCCCCGCGAGCTCCGCGACGGGGTGCCTCGCCCCGACCGCCCACAGGCCCGCGGGGCAGGAGCCGCCGCCGACGATGATCGGCCGGCAGTAGCCCGGCAGCCTCGACACGGACGCGAGCGACGTCAGCGCGTCGAGCGACCCGACCGCCGACGCGACGTCGCGCAGGGCCGGCCCTGCTCTGCCGGACACGATCCCCAGCAGCTCCGCCCACGCGGCGTCGCAGCGCATGGCGAGGGTCTCGCGCGCGCGGGCGAGCTCCTCCATCAGCTCGAGCGCTCGTGGGGTGTGGTAGCGGACGAGGGCCGACGTCGTGGAGGCCAGGGTCCACGCCGCGGGGACCCTGGACCGCTGCGGCGCGGTCTTCCGCAGCTCCAGGAGGAACTCGACGGACGTGGTGACGCCTGTGCGCAGTGAGCGGTACTCGAGGGCCGGCATCCCGAGAAGCGCCCTCGCGGCCTCCAGCTCCTCGTCCAGGCCCCGCAGCGCCGAGGCGACGTCAGCCCTGGCATCCGACACGGCGGGGAAGTGCTCCGCCTCCGCCTCGGCCGACAGGGCCTCGGCCGACGACACCACCGCTGCCTTGGCCCTCGCCGTCGATGCCGCGAACCGGGCGCCCCTGCCGCCGCCCCCGAACGCCACCTTGGCCGCGGCCCGCGCCTTGGCCTGGTCCGAGTCCCCGCCCGCGGGGCCGGCCGACCCGCCCGTGCCGCCGGCCGCGTCGCTCACCAGGCCGAGCGCCCACCGGACGGCCCGGGACGCGCGATCGACCATCGGCGGGTCGAACAGGGACGCCACGTCATCGGGGACCGCGGCGCTGGCCGCCGGCGGCGCGGTGGTGTCTGCCGTGCGGGCCCCAGCGAGAGCAGCAGCGGCGGAGCACACGGCCTCGCAAGCCCGGAGCGTGGAGACGAGCGTCGCCGCGTCGCTCGTGCCCGACGCGAGCCGGCCGATGGCACGGCCGAGGTCCGGCAGGCCGGGGAGGCACGCGAGGAGCGGGGCGACGGGGGCGGGCGGAGGCGAGCGGGCGAGCGCCTCGACGGCATCGAGTCGGCGCGTGATGGCCGAGGCGTCGACCATCGGCCGGGACACCCACTCCCGCAGCCGGCGCTTGCCCATGGGAGTGTTGGTCCTCGAGACGACCCAGAGCAGGGTTCCGTCCTCCCCGCCGGTGCTCCGGGACCGCAGGATCTCGAGATCGGCAAGTGTCGTTCCCGGGAGGCGCATGCACCCATCCCGGCTGGATCGCGTCAGCCTCGCCGCCCCGCCCCGCAGCGCCCGGGTCAGGTCCTGGGGGAAGGACCTCAGGTACGAGACCACCGCGCCGAGGGCCGTGCGAGCGGGCTCGGGCAGCGACAGGGGCGACGCGTGTGCCGAGGCGGCGCCGCCGTCCTCCTCCTCCTCCCCGGCGAGCCTCTGCCGCGCCGGCGACGACGGGCTCGCCGACGGGCCGGCAGAGCCGGGGGCGGCGGCCTCGTCCCGCTGTCTCTTCGGGTTGCGCCCGGCAGGCGCGGCACCCTCCTCCCCCTCCGTTGCACTCCCGTCGCCTCCCGCCATCAGCTCTGCCAGCACCCTTGCGGCAGAGCCGGGTGAGCAGAACGACGCGGGCACTTCGGTGACGTCAGCAAGGCCGGTGGGCCTTGCGGCCGCGGACCCCACCCCCGCCGCGTCGCCTCGGAAGGCGTCGCTCGCGTCGGGCGCGTCGCCCTCCCCCTCCGCGAGCTCTGCTCCCGACGTCACGACGACGTCGGCGGGGCGGACCGCCGCGCGGTGCAGAGCCCGCAAAGCCGTCCTGGGCGCCGCCACGTCATCGGCGGCGCACGGCACGAACGGCCACTCGTCGGCCACCGCCGCTCCCGTGCCGGCAGACGCCCACGACGCCACGGCGTGCCTCGTGCGGGCGGCCTCCTCGGTGTCCGCCGTCCGCGAGGAGGAGGACAAGGACGAGGACGACGAGGACGACGAGGAGGACGAGGACGACGAGGACGACGAGGACGAGGACGCGGGACGGGGCGGGAGCTGGGCGACGAGGATCTCCGTAGGGTCCATGAGGCCGAGCCGCTCGCGGAGGGCGGCCCTGGCTCTGCCGTCACGGAAGCAGTCCCAGCTGACGGCTCCCGTCTCGACGTCGACGCTCGCGATCCCGACCATCCTGTCTCCGTCCTCGCGGCCAGTGACGGGGGCGTCGGGCTGCCGGGCCGGCGCGTCGAGCGAGGCGCGCTTGCGCGCGGGCCCGCGGCTCGCGGCGCCGCCGACGGAGGAGCCGGTGTGGGGCGGTGCGCGTGCGCAGAATACCGCAGCGATGGTGCTCGGGCGGGCGGCCGCGGGGGCCACGTCGTCGTCGGCATCGGCATCGGCCGCCGCCGCGGCCTTGGCGGACGCGGGGGGCGACAGGAAGGCGTCGTCGACAAGCGTCCCGCGCGTGTACACAGCCACGAGCTCTCGGCTGAAGAGCTTGGATTTGGTGTCGGACGAGCGCTTCAGCGCCGCCGTCTCCGTCTGCCGGACCACGCCGACGGTGAAGCCGGCCGCCACGAGGCGCTTGACGTGGGCGCCGAGCCGGAACGTCGGAACCGACGCCGTCATCATCGCGTGGTCCTGGTGCGACCAGATCCCGAGCGCCCGGGCCGCCAGGACGGCCCCGCGCCCAAAGAAGCGGTACTTGTACCCGCACTCGACCAGCATCACGACCCCGGGGTGCCGCCGGAGCAGGTCCACAACCTGCGTCTCCAGCGGCGTGAGCTTGCCCGACACCGGCACGAGGCGCGCCACCTTCTCCGGCCGGGCCGGGGCGGGTGCTGCGACCCGCTCGGCCTTGGCCGCGAACTGGGAGAGAGCGGCCAGGCCGGCGGCGGCGGCGGGCTTGGCATGTGCGGCGGGGAGTCCCAGCGCCGTTGCTGCGCGCCTCCTCCGCTCATCGTCCCGGATCAGCACGGATGTTGCGTCCAGCTGCTCCGCGACGGACTTAGCGCGGGGGTCGGCCCCGGCCGGCTCGCTCTCCTGGGAGCAGTCGATTTGAACCACGTCCGCCGGCTCGGCCGCCGGCGCCGCGGCTTTCACCGCGGGCTTAGCATCGGGCTTTGGTGCTGCTGGCTTTGCCTTGGGGAGCCCGGGCAGGGCCTTCGCCTTGGGCGCCCCGAAGAACTTGGACAGCGTCGGCTGGGCGCGCGCGGGCATGGCTTCTGGTGTGGCCGAGGGGCTGCTCTTGGGCTGACAGGTTGTGCTCCACAGGGGGGCAGTTGCCCGGGCCGGGCTCGCTGCGCGGCGAGAGTGAGCGCTGGCGGGGCGTGGCGCGCGCGCTTCGAATAGGCGGCAAACACACACTCTGCGGCACTCGCCGGCGCGTCGGGTCGCGCGCTCAGGCCTCCTGGGCGGGCCAGAAGACGGCCTTGATCGCCCCTGTCACTCGCTCGCGGGCCGAGGGTGACACGGCCAGGAAGACGCCGGCAGCGACGACGACCGTGACACCGGCCGCGAGCGCCGCCGCGGCGCCCTCCAGGCCCGCGCGCTTGAGCCGCCACATCGAATACGTCCCCAGGTCCGGCTTGGAGTCGTCGAACATCGATACCTTGGTCAGGACGTGCGGGAAGGCGTCAGCGGCTCCCGCCTCCTCGCGGACTCGGTCGTACAGCGCCAGGTCCCAGTGCCGCGCAAGTTCGCCGGGCGAGAGGTAGAGGTATCCGAAGGCGGTGGCAAGGTCCGCGGCGTTCTGGACGCGGCGCATGCTGGATCGGAAACGGTAGTGGGGCGCGGTGGCCTCGCCGTAGAGGCCCATATCGACCATCATGCAAGGCCGGGCCAGGCCGGGCCCCCGGCGGATGGCGGTGAAGGGGCCCTTGGGGCGGTCGTCGCACAGCGCGGGGCAGTGCCAGAGCGGCCAGACCGCCACCTCGTCAGCCACGATGCGCACCCCCTCCTCCAGCCTGTCGACGTGCCAGATGGTGTCCTGGTGTGCGAAGTTGCGCTCCAGGTCCTCCTGCGTGAACGAGGGGTTCCTGGCAGAGCTGCCGATGAAGCCGCCGATGCCCTTGTTGAGCTCGGCGTACTCTGCGGCGGCGGCGTCTTCCACCAGCCCGCGGCCCAGCTCCGTGGATGTCAGGCCCGGCATGCCCGCGAACTGCTCCAGCGTCCACAGCCAGCCGCGCTCATGGCGGAAGAGGTAGTGCTGGACGGTCATGACGTCCCAGCCGGCAGAGGCGGCGCCGGCAAATGCCCTGCGGTCCGCGAACCCGTCCCGCCGTGTCGCGAAGCGGGCTCCCACAGCGGGGGCGGCGACCCCCGCCGGCTCGGCCGCCCCTGCGGGCCAGCCGCCGCCCGCCGTGGTCAGGGCGTGCTGGTGGATCCACTCCTTGCCCCGCACCGTCGGGTCCCATGCGTGCGCCCCGGCAGCTGCGCGGTCCAGCTGAGGGATGACGCGCGCCCTCCCCGAGCCCACCCCGGCGCCAGAGAGCTCCGAGCCGGGGGCCGCCGCGCCGTCCACCAGGTCCACACACTCGCCCAGCATCAGCACGCCGCGGTCGGGCGCGAACAGAAACCCTTCCACAAACCTCGGCTTGCCCGTCCCCGGCGCCCCCGTCGCGTCCTTCATCGCCCGGCAGTAGCTCTTCAGGTCGTCGAAGAGGTAGTACGCCGTCCGCACGTGCGACGACACGGGCTGGAGCCGGAGCGTCAGGGCCGTCACCACGCCGAGGGTGCCGTACGCGCCCGCCGCGGTCCGGAACAGATCCGACCGGTCGCCGGCCTCGTCGGCCGTGACAACCGACCCGTCGGCGAGCACCATCTCGAACGCGTCCACCGTGTCCACGTAGCCGCCGTACCTGCGCGCGCAAGACACGGCACGGAACACTTGCTGGCTCCCCGCCCTTTCCCTGCCGCACCGGCGCGGGCGCCGACCAGGGCACGGCATTGTGCGGCCCCGGTTCGGGTGGCAGGCAGCACTAGGAGCTGGAAGCCTCACCTGTGCGAGCTCGACTCGATGCCGAGGCCGTTCAGGAGGCCGGCGACGGAAAAATCACGAATCTCGGGCAGCACCTGCGGGAGCACGTTGTGCGGCACGCATGCCTGCACCAGCGAGTCCATGGTGACTGCGCCCTCGCACACCACCAGCATGTTC
>Ga0306871_1000876_pt1 | contig 11189 bp, 5 predicted proteins | sample AntRauMeHopE1497_FD_190447 | JGI IMG/M metagenome (GOLD analysis project Ga0306871, IMG submission 190447) | Saline lake microbial communities from Rauer Islands, Antarctica - Metagenome Hop E1 #497 (v2) (version 2) | ecosystem: Environmental > Aquatic > Non-marine Saline and Alkaline > Saline ... | reverse complement strand
CTTCTGGCCTCCGCGAGCCAGTGTGGCCTTGGTTGCCCGCGCGAACAATGGCTCGAGGCCGCCGGGCTTGCGGCCGACCATTGCCCACCATTTGTCACGATCTCCCTCGTCCTCACCATCCGAGTACATCTTGTCCAGAGCCATCTGCATCACGGCGATGAACGCCTCTGGTCCGATCCGGCACATGCAGTCCTCGCAGGCGACAAGCTGCAGCACGTCGCCCGATCTCGACCCCCAGCACGTGGCATGCCAGCATGGCCACGGTCGCTACCAGCAGCACGTGGAACGCGTCGCCCATCCGGATCCCGACGGCGCGCTCCATGAACTTGAACTTGTTCGCGATGGAGTGTGGGTAGGTTGAGCAGGGTCTCGCCCGGGCGTGTCCGATGGTCACCCGGGTCCGGTCCTCGAACCACGCCGTACCGATTCCAGTTCCAGGCGGCCCGCGTTGGGCGGCGGCTAACACCGTCCGCGCGCAGAGTGAGCTGCCATGCGCTCGGACCGTTTCCAGCATGCTGCGCACTCCCCAGCCTCTCGGAGCCGAGCGGGCGGGCTGGCCGTGCGCTCCGCCATGGCTGGCATTCGCCTGGTCAGCTTCAACGTGCTGTCGCCTGTCCTGGCCCCGCTCCACCTCGCGCCCGGGAGCGAAGCCCACGACTGGCCGCGGCGCAGGGCGCGCGTCGCGGACCATGTTGCGCGGCTCGAGCCGGACGTCGTGTGTTTGCAGGAGGTAGAGGTCGCGGACAGCCTGTGCGCCATGGCTAGCGAAGCGCTGGCGAGCGCCAGCGGCTCCGGCGTCGGGTGGGTGGCTGCCCCTCGAGCAAACGCGAGCCGCACGGACGGCTGCTCCCTCATGTGGCGCGCGGATAGGCTCAAGCTTGTGGATTGGTGTCACATTGTCCTGGGTCTCGACGTTGAGCCGGCGTCAGGCGTCCAGACGAGGGGGAACGTGGCTCTTGCGGCCGTCTTCCGCATCGCGGGCGACAGGCGGAGCGCCCCGGCGCACATCAGCGTGGTGACAACCCACCTGCTTTTCAACCCGCGCCGGAGCGATGTCAAGCTTGCGCAGCTTTGGGGGGCGGTCGCCGGCGGCGAAGCGCTCCGCCGCCGCTGCGGGCTTTCGGCATCGTCAGCCCCGATGGTTGTGTGCGGCGACTTTAACTCCACGCCAGACTCGGCCGTCTACGAAATGTGCGTCTCGCCGGCCGGATTGGTCGAGCTTGAGGGCCAGCTGGTGGGAGCGGGGAGCGGGCAGGCGGCAGCCACCCGGCGGCCGCCCGCAGCCGCGGCGAGGCTCGGTCTGCGAGGTCGCGCGAGCTTTCGGTTCAGGCCGGCTGATGCCTGGGCGCGGCGTCCCCTGCAATTGTGGGTGCTTGACGCCCTTTCCGCTCCGCGCGCGGAGGTGCGCCCAGCACCGACCAACACATCCAGGCGCGGGCGCGGCGGCAGAGCCAAGGCCCGGCCGGGACCACGGGAGTCCCACGAGGCGGAGGGTCCGCTTCGCGCGGCGGCAGCCGCTGGTCGGGCCGCTGGGTTGCCCGGCCCCGGCCTGTCGACTTCTGCCTCGGGCCGGGGCGCCGCAATGGCGGCCTTTGCTTCGGCAGTCTTCCGGAGCAAGACCCTGAGGCGGCGCATCTCGGTGCTCGGTGGGCCAGAGCTCGTTCGGGCCGCCAAGGTGGCTTCGCTACAACCGCCGCTGGCTCCAGGCGCGTCCTCGACTTCGTCAGAGTGGACGAAACCATCACGTGCTGCCGCCATCGGCCCGGGCGCCGCCCGTGGTGAGGGCTCCTCGGCCGCCGCGGCACCCGTGGCGGCTGCGACCGGCAGCCGCAGCTCCGAAGCTCGCCATCGTGGCGGCTCCGAGCCCGCGGCCGAGGGCACAGGCGCTGCGGCCGGGGCGGGAGCGGGGCATGGCTGCGTGTGGGGCGTATCCGACGGTGGAACGGGCCGCTGGCCGTCTGATCCTGGGATCGCAGTGACCGCAGGAGGCGCCGCGATTGCTGGGAGCCTGGTCGGAGGCAGCGTCGCGCTGGTCGGGCGCACGGCGTTCCCCCTGGCCCCAGGAGCTCTGGGAGACACCGTCAAGATCCTTCCCCCCGGGCAGGCTTCACGCCGGTCCGTGGGCGCGAGGTGGGCGGCGGGTGTCAGCCTCCGGCTGCCGCTCGAGCTCGGCCGAGGATTTGTCTCGGCGATGGACGCCGGCACGGGGCGGGGCGTGCCGCAGGAGCCAGCGTTCACGATGTTTGGCAACGACAACGCCTCCCGCACGTGCGTAGACTACGTCATGCTCGAGCGAGGCGCGCCGCTCAGGGTCACGGGCCGCAAGCTCCCCCCCGGCCCGGAGGAGCTGATGCGCACGGGCCTGCCCTCGCCGGCCCACCCAAGCGACCACGTCGCGCTGTGCCTGGACCTGGAGCTCGGGCGCTGGAAGCGCGAGAGCCCCTCCGGCGGCCACGCTCCATCCGCGAGGCGTGCCAGGAGGCGGTAGGTGATCCTGTGACGGCTGCTCGCCCCCCGACAAGGGCTCATGCCCCCGGAACGGGCGCCAGATGGTGTGACCGTGTATGTGATTCCGCCAACTTCTGCTCGCACAACGACGTGCCGGCTCGGCATCGATACAAGCGGAGCGGCATGCCTCGCCGGCGATGCCCGCTCGCGCCTTGCCTGCGGGGGAGTGCTGCCTTGTGCTCCGCCTGCCCGCTGTGCGCGTGCTCCAGTCCCGGGTCAAACGACTCACTCGGGCGTCGTTTCGGAGGGCACACAAGGCCCTCATGTGCGCGCTTCGCCCTCGGGCGGCTCGTGCGTGGGGCAACGCCGGCGCACGCGCATTCGGCGCTGGCGCCACGCCGCATCACACCGGCTCCGCGAGGTGCTGTGCGCGCGGAGCAGAGCCGGCCCGCAGCGCGGCGTTCAGTGGCTGGTGGTCCGAGGCGACGCACACACTACCAAGTGCTGGCGCACACGGCGGGCCGCCGCGCAGACCTTTGAGGATCGCGGCCGGTGCGGGGGGGGTGGTCTCCGCGCTCACGGAGCGTCGCCCGAGGCGGCATGCCGCTCCCTCCGCCGGAGCACGAAGGAGTGCACGAGCTGCCGCAGCCGCTGCGCCACCAGGAGCAGGGCCGCTTCGCACTCGACCATGGCCGGCCTGTCCGCGCGGGCAAGGAGCTGCTCCACGTCGATGCGCTTGGCCTCCAGGGGCGACATGTCGCCGATGCTCTGGGCTGCGCCGCGGGCCGTCGTGCGCTCCGAGCCGAGCCGCAGGGCGATGCTGGAGTGTCGGAGGTCCCCCAGCGACCGCGTCACGATCTTGGGACCGCGGCGCCAGCTCGGGTGGCTCTTGAGAGCCGCGGCGTGGCCGGCCTCCGGGCGCGAGGTCACCACGGCGGCGGCGGCGCGGGTGCCAAACACCTCGTAGACCCTGACGCCATCGGCCGGCAGCACCGCAAGGAGGCGCAGCATCGCGGCCCTGGCCGTGCCGGACATCACGGCGTCCAGCGCGGCCGCCTCGTCCCCGCCGTCGAGCGCCGGGACGCCGTCCACGGGACCCTCCCGGGGGCCGGTGAGCATCGGCGGCATGCCCCGCGGGGAGGCGATGTGCTCCCTCACGGCGTCGGCGCACCCGCCGCAGCACGGGCAGCACCCCTGGGCCCTCCCGCAGACCGAGCGGGCGCACGCGGCGGCGCACGGCCTGGCCCACGGGGCGCACTCCAGGGCGGCGGCGACCCAGGCCGTGCAGGACGAGCGGCCGCAGCAGACCGGCCGGGAGCCCCGCCCGCCGCCCTGGCTCTGCTTGGCAGGCTGCCACCCGGCCCAACGGGACGACGGGACGCCGGCGCGGGCGGCGCGGGGCGCCTTGGGGGACCGCTCCTTGGCGGCGCCGGACGCCGGCCGAGGGGTGGATGCGGCCGCCGCCGGGACGCCCCCGCGGTCGCTGCGCGCCTGGATTCGCCGCGTGAGGGCACTCGGGGCGCGGCCGGGCCCGGAGCCCCTGGCCCTGGCGGCAAGCACCCCGGCGCTGCTTCCGCCGTGTCCCTGCTTGGAGGCCGCGGCGTGGGCGGCGGCCGACAGCGAGACGAGGCGGTGGAGGAGCTTGGTGCGGAGGCGCTTGCGGACGGCGTGAGGCGCGGTCTCGAGGTTGTCCAGGACGCGGGAGGGCATCCCGACGCCGTAGGAGTTGCGGTGCAGGGCGAGGAGGAGCTCGCGGAAGTATACGTGGCCGTTGTAGGCCCGGATCCGGAGGCGCCGCACGAAGTGGAGGATCTCGGGGTGCCGCGCGTCCCTCCCGACGCCGAAGGGGGCGGGAAGCGAGCGAAGGATGCCCTCCAGGCGCCAGAACAGGATCCACTTGGTGCCGTGGGGGTCGGCGACGGCCCACGAGGCCCGGAGGGTGTCGACGTCGGCCTTGAGGGAGGAGCGCCGCTGGTCGTCCATCTCCGAGTACGCCTCGACGACGAGGATAAGGAAGAGGGCGACGAAGAGGAAGCTGAAGAGGACCACGAAGAGCACGAAGAAGGGGATGGCCGCGGCCCGCGCGAAGGCACCCGGAGCCTCGCCCGTGGCGGGGTCCGCCCCGGCGCCGAGGATCGTGGTCATGATGGACTCCCACCCCTCCCCCGTGACGATGCGCATGAGGGTGAGGAGCGCGGCGGGGAAGTCGGCGAAGTTCCCGTGCGGCCCGAGGGCGGCGGTGAAGGCGGGGCCGCCGAAGAGGTTCATCGCAACGGCCGCCGCGACGGCGAGGAGGAGGACGAGGAGGCCGCCGATGGACAGGATGGTCGCCCGCACGCCCCAGATGGCCAGGATCATCGCCCTCACGCCCGGGATCTCCCTCGCCAGGCGGATGGCCCTTGAGACGCGGAGCAGCTGCAGGGGCACCCGCACCCAGGCCGGGGTGGCGGACACGGCGGCGAGGAGGACGAGCTCCACCGCGGCACCGGCGGCCACGGCCAGGTCGAAGACCGACCAGGGGCTGGCGAGGACCTGCCGGACGCCCCGGCCCGCAAGCTCGACGGCGGCCTCGGCGATGAAGATTGCGGCGCAGGCCGCGTTGACGGCCTCGAGGGCGTTGGTGTAGGCGGCGGGGGCGGTCGGCACCGCCGCCACCTGGGCGCCGACGTTGACGGCGATGACGATACGGACGAAAACGCGGAACGCGGAGCTGTCGGCGACGGCGCGGCTGACCCTGCGGCAGGGCACCTCTGGGTCCTCGAAGAGCCTGACGGGGAGGAGGGCGCCGAGGAAGCGCTGGCCCGCGAGGAACTGCTTCTGCCTCGCGGTGAGGGCAGCCACGCCGGTCTCCTCGCGGCGCTTGAGCTTGATGAACTCCTCAAAGACTGCGCCGATGAAGAGCTGGGTGAGGAACCACTCCAGGACCACGATGAGGGCCACCCAGTACATCGCCAGCGACGGGGTCAGCCGCCGCACGGGCTGCAGCCCCGGCCCGGCGATGTCCTGCGCGCGCCACATCGTGCCGGGCCACCCCTCGCCCGAGGCCGCCACGAAGACGGTCAGCAGGGCCTCGCCCAGGTGGTCGAACGCGAGCGGCGCCTCGGGCGAGCGCACGACCATGCGGGCCGTCGTTTCGCCGGTGTCGTGGTCGACAAAGGAAAAGGGGGCGGCGCACGGCTGCGAGGCCCAGGACCCGCCGGGGCCGCGGAGGCCGGCGAGGGGGGCGCCGGGCGGGAACGCGGGATCGTTGCACTCGCTGAACTGGCCCGCGAAGAGCTGGACGCCGGCGATGGCGAAGAGGAGGACGCCGAAGACGAGGACCATAACGGTGGAGCCGAGCGCGGGGAGGGAGGACAGCAGCGCGTTGATGACCACCTTGATCCCGCGGTTCCGCGCGATGACGCGCAGCGGCCGCAGCGCCCGGATGGAGCGAAGGGCCGCGGCCCAGCCCAGGCCCGTGGCCGCCTGGTTGCTGCCGCTGGCGAGGGGCAGGGCGACCGCGACGGCCGACGTGGCGACGACGACGGTGTCGAGGAGCGCCCACCCGCTGCGCCACATGGCCCCTGGGTGCAGCAGCGCGCCCTGCGCCACGAGGGAGAGGAGGATCTCCAGCACGAAGACGACGGTGACGGCCGCCTCGGTGGCGAAGAGAGCGTCCCTGGTCGCCTCGCTGAACTGGGCGTTGAGGCCGTCCACGGCCACGATGATGCTGTCCAGGACGATGAGGAGCACGATGATGTTGTCCGGGTAGACCCACAGCCGACGGCCGACCGCCCAGCACCGGCAGAGCGGCTCGAACTGCTCGCCCGAGAAGGGGTCCGAGCGGAGCACCGACTTGGCCGCGCACCGCTGCAGCCACGAGCCCCGGGGCACGAGGCACAGGTTCCGCCCCGTCACCTCGCAGTCGCAGGGCCCGACGACGCCGTCCGCCCCGCCGCCGGGGCCATGGTCGTCCCACGCAAAGTCGTGCGCCCCGCCCGGGTCCGCGGGCCTGCCGCCGCCGCCGCCGCCCTGGCCGAGGCCTTGCTTGTCGTGGGCCTCGGCCAGTGCTGCCGCCGCCTCGGCGTCGTCCACCCGCGCGAACATCCCCGACTGATCCTCCGAGGACTGCGCGGACGGCCGGACGGCGTGAGGCGTGGCGGCACCTGTGCCCGCTCGTGGCGAGCTAGCCAGACGCGCGACGGCGATGGCATCGGCAAGATCCGACCCGGCGATGCTCGACTGCCCCCTGGACGTCCGACCGGACCCGACGATGGACCGTCCTGACGCCGCAAAGGGCACCGGCGGCGAGGTCGGCGCCGCCGAGTGGCCGCCACGCGCGCCCCCGCGCCTGTTGCTGCCCCCTCGCGACACGGGGCGACCGTCGTGGGAGGCGCCGCCGACGGAGGACGCCGCCCCCACGGCGGAGTCGTCCGGCTCGTCGCCCACCGACCGGTCCGGCGTGGCGCAGCCGGTGCCGACGTCAGCGTCCGGCTCGCCCCCGTCGCCGGGCTGGTCGGGGTGCGGGGAGCCTGCGAAGAAGGCCGAGCGGCCGGCTGCGGGCGACCGCGCGCCCCCACCGGGAACCGGGGCGGCACGGGCTCGCGCGGGGGTATGGGCGAGCGCGCCCGGTGCGCCGGCATCGATGGCCGCGGCGCCGCGCATCGCGGTGTAGCCGGGCAGCTGCACCGACCGGACGCGGCCGCCGCCGAGGGTCCGGACGCCGGGCGGGTCGGCGGTCGGCGACGCCGGGCTCCATGCCTCGTCGTCCCCGGGCGACGGGGACGGCGGGGGGCTCGCCGGGCGGGCGCCGGCAAAGGCCGCCGCGGCCCGCTCGGCCGCGGTGCCGTTGCGCGTCGCCGAGAGCATCCTCGATGCCGTCACGCGCTGGGAGGCGAACATGGCCCTGCCGCCGAGTGTGGTGCGGCGGTCGACGCCGGTGGCTGCCTGTCGCTGCCGGTGGATATCCAGCAGCTGCCGGGCGGTGTTCTCCACCTCCCGCCTCCACGCCTCCCGGCTGTCGCGCTGGCTCTCAAACGCCGCGAGGAGGAGCGCGGTGAAGACTTTGAGGAGGAGGAAGTTGCCCGCGACCTGGATGACGGCGAGGAAGAGGAAGGAGGCGGGGCCGCCCGCACTGGACTTGCTCGGCTGCGCACCGGCTAGCCCCTATCGAGCGAAAGGTCTCGCGTCGCCTGACCGGACGGCGGACCGGCTCTCGCCTCTGCCGCACCCCTCACGCAGGCCGGCCCTTAGCGTCCGCCGCGGCGGCGCCCCACCGGTCCATGGCCTCACCCAGGACCCAGTCTGCCACGCCAAGCGGGTTCATCGTCCACGACACAAGCCCCGCGGCGGAGGCGCCTCACGTTTGCATCGTTCTGACGACGTCTCGCGGCACGGCGCGGAGCTGGGCTTCGATCTCCAGCGCTGCCTCCCGGGAGGCCGGGACGCGAAGCGAGAATGCCTCCCACCGCAGCCAGCCCGACCCGGGGAGAACGACCGAGTCTGACGCCAGCACGGGGACGGCCCCTGCGGCCAGCGCCTCCACCGGGCGCGGCGTCCAGCTAGACCACCCCTCCGGGCACAGGGCAAAGTCGCTGTCTGCAAGCGCCTCCCCGTTGGCCGCTCGGGCGCCGGTGTGAGCGCCGACGAAGACCCCGCGAGCCGGCCCGTCGCCGTCAGCCGTGGCGTTCGTCGCGCACCCCGGGTGCCGGCTCCGGCCTCCGTAGAGCCCGGCGATGCCCTGCCGGAACCCGCCGGAGTACGCGGACTTGGGCTCCCCGAAGGACCCGGCGAAGGCCATGAGGTGCGGCCGCGGGGCGGTGCTGCGCCGCAGCGCCAGGTCGGCCCGGTGGCGCTGCGCTGCCGGCGCCCACGGCACGACGTCCACGGGAGGCGTGACCACGGACAGCGAGCCGGCCCCGGCGCGCCCGGGCATCGGCTCCATCCAGACCGCGTGCGCGAGGAGACGGGCAGCCGCAGGCGAGGCGTCCGCCTCCGACAGCAGTGACCGGCCTCGATCTCACGCCGCCACAACGGCGACGGCCGGCCGGCGGTCCGCCGCCGCCCCCCGCTGCCACCACCCGGGCAGCTGCCGTGTCAGCTCTGCAGCGGCCGGCTCCAGGAGCTTTCGCGCGACGACCCGTGCACAGGAGGCCAGGGTTGCGCCTCGGCCGCGAAGGAGGCACTTGTGAGCTTCGCACGTTACCGACAGCGGCAGCTGCACCAGGTCCGCGCCCGCGGGGCTTTCGACGACGTCCATCATTGCCGCAGCCGCCCGCGGGATGATTGACTCCGTCTCGTACATGTCCGTCCACGCGGGCGCCGCCGCTCCCGCGCCGTTCCACGGCCAGCACTCAGGGTGGTCAAAGAGCCTTGCCGAGCCGAACACACCGCACGTTCGGAGGCCCGGAATGAAACCCGCCGCCTGGACCCCACGGTCGGGACGGGGCCGGACAGAATCGCCGCCGTGTGAGTCGCTGCGTCCTTCCGGCCGATCGATTTCACGAGCCGATCCCACGAGCGGGGCCGGCCCGGCGACTGCCGGGCCTCGCTGCACTCACCACCCCGCAGGCGTGGCCTGGTCGAGCCCACAAGCACCAGCACGGCTTGGGTGCCAAACAGCAGCACGAGCGCTCCCAGACACCATCGGAGCCCGCGCCGCGGCGCCCGGCAGCGCGCCGACAGCGGTGATTCTGTGACAGCGGATCGTGGGCCGGGACACCACCCCTGGCCGGCGCCACCAGGTCGGGGCATGGCCCGAGTGAGGGTGCGTCGTTGGTAGTGATTTGAGTCGTCGGGCATGGTATTATAATAGAATCGGAAAGGACAGAGTCTCTGCTCCAGCCATGGCTGCGGGCGTGCGCGCCCGCCGCCTGAGAGCACAGCTGCCGCGCCGTGGCGTCCTGGTGCTGGCCCAACAGTCGGTGCCTCGGCCCGGGCGTGGCACCGCGGCGTGTGGGCGAAAGTGGCGTGTTCTTGCGACGCGCGGCACAGGCCTCACCACTCGCACGCAAGCCGCAGGCGCTCTGACAGGGGCTGTCCTGTGAAGGCAAAGTGCAGCCCGAAGCACGCGATGACTCGGAACACCAGGCCCTGCAGCGTGATCCAGCCGAGCGCGGCCCACATCGCGGCCTCGGTGGTCTGGTAGCCGACGCGCTGCAGGTACTGCGTGCCCGTGGTGACGCAGCCCAGGGCCAGCTCCTCGGGGGAGCACGCGATGGTGAGGCCGCGCATCTCCGCGATCATGGGCGCCTCGATGCTGAAGCGGATGTAGCTGATGTCGGCGATCCAGCGGAACACCACGGGCGTGTTCTCGGCGGCTGCGGGGGGCATGGAAGGCACGGGCGGCACGGGCGGTTGGGGCGGCAGGGGGTCAGCGCGGCGCACCCCGGCCCCCGTGCGAGGCTTGCGCGGCAGGCCGCGGCCCTGGCGGGACCCCGACTGGCAGCTGGCGGGCGGGGGTAGGCTGGACCCCGACTGGCAGCTGGCTGGCGGGGGTAGGCGGAGCGGGGACGGGGGCGCGCTCTCTTACCGATGAAGGTTCCCGAGAAGAGCATGGCGAAGATTAGGACGAGGGTGGCGATGCCGTTGGCGGACGCGACGTCGGGCGAGACGCTGCTGACGGCCATGAAGAGTCCCGCGGTGCACCACATGACGGCCATGACCGAGAGGACGAAGACCAGCAGCTTGCCGGCGTCCAGCTGAAAGCCGACCATGAAGTAGGCGATGACGGCGGCGATGGCCGAAAAGCCGAGCTGGAAGGGGAGGTCCGCCAGGGTGCGGCCGCAGTAGAAGGCCAGCGTCCCGTACAGGTTCTGCGCCGAGTCGCGGAGGAAGACGGCCCGCTCCTTGGGGAAGAGGAGGACGAGGTCGATGGGCGCGAAGCCGACGCTGATGGCGAAGAGGCTGAGGAAGCCGAAGCGGTCGGCCAGGCCCTGCGTCGTCACCGGCAGCTGCAGGTACACTAGCCCCACGATCAGGGCGACGACCACCACTCCCGAGAAGAGCGTGGCGACGGCCTCGGGCTCCCGCAGCTTGAAGAGCGCCACCCGCTTGAAGACCACCGACGTCTGCGTCCAGAACGACGTAGGGTACCGGGACACGCGCTCCCCGTCCCGCGCCGCCAGCGGGCTCAGCGGCATGGCGTCTCCCGCCACGGCCTCGGTGGCGCGGCGGCGGACGTCCGAGGCGGCGTACTGCTCTGCCAGCCACTCCACAAACTCCGCGCGGGACTTGGAGGCGCGAAGGGTGGCGGCGTTGACCACCCTGGTCCGGGCGGGGAGCTTGGCGAGAGCGCAGCCCTCGCTGCCGTCGTCCCAGCCCCTGACGTCGATGCCGGTCGCCGACTCCCGCCCGGCCGCAGCCGCCGCAGCCGCCGCCCCGCCCACGCCCGAGGCCCCATCAGGAACCCGCGCCACGCCGGCCTCCTCATCCGGCGCGGCTGCGGCTGACGTGCCGGTGCCGGCCTTGGCTGCGCCATCGGCGGCGGCCTCGTCGTCGTCGTCGTCGTCGTCGCCGGTGTCGTTGACCAGGTCGACCATGAAGTCAGCCGGGTTCTCGAACGACGGGCTGGGGAAGCCCAGGCCGGCGAAGTAGCCGAGCATGCCGTCGCGCCGGCCGGGGGACCACGTGGGGCCGCCGTAGACCTGCCGCCCGTCGGCGAGGAGGATGAGCTGGTCGGCGAGGGGGAGGAGGGAGGCCCGGGGCTGGTGGATGGTGCAGATGATGGTGCGGTGCTGCTCCTTGGCGAGGCGGCGGAGGAT
>Ga0306871_1000871_pt1 | contig 11225 bp, 4 predicted proteins | sample AntRauMeHopE1497_FD_190447 | JGI IMG/M metagenome (GOLD analysis project Ga0306871, IMG submission 190447) | Saline lake microbial communities from Rauer Islands, Antarctica - Metagenome Hop E1 #497 (v2) (version 2) | ecosystem: Environmental > Aquatic > Non-marine Saline and Alkaline > Saline ... | reverse complement strand
CGCCGCGCCCAGCCGCGCCCCCACCTCCTTCATGAACTCCTGACACAGTGACGCCGCCTCCACCAGGCCCCGCTGGCTCGCCTTGCCCAGCAGCGCCTCCGCCTCGGCCACGTCGTCGGCGGGGGCCGCCGCGCGCATCTCCAGCGCCGCGGCGTCGACGGACGCGCCCTGCCTCTGGCGCAGCATGATCACGGCGAGCTCAAAGCAGGGGCGGGCCTCTGCCCGCCGCCTCAGCTCCCGCCGAAGAGTGCGCACGGCGCCGACTAGACCGCGGACGCCGGGCCCGCCGCCCGCCCCGGCCACAAAGAGGAGCCTCGATCGGGCGGAGACCCCGGCCGCGTCAAGGAGACCCGCGAGCAGGCCTGTGGCGGCGAGGGAGAGCGCCCCGGGCTGCGCCGCGATGGCAGCGCACCGGTCCACCGCCACGTCAGCGAGCGACGCGCCCAGGCGACGCAGCCGCTCCGGGCCGGGCATGCCCTCCGACGCCGCGGCCCCGCCCGCCGCGGCGGTCCGGTAGAGCGCCGCGACGGCAGAGCCGCGGTAGGCAGCGGCGTCGTCGGCCTTGGCGAGCTGGCCGAGGACCTCCTCGAGGAGGAGCGACGCGCACACCCCTGGGAGCCGTGACACGTCATCCGCCGACGCCGGCGGGTCCTGCCCGGCAGAGGCGTCCGCAGTGGCCGCCGCGATCTCGACGGCCACGGCCGCCGCCTCGTCGGCCGACACGCCCCCCGCCGCGCCGAGCGACTCCCGGAATAGAGCCGGATCGAGCGACGCTGCCGCAGCCAGGACGCGCAGGGCGGGCGCCGCCTCCGCCGCGCCGCCCTCCGCCGCCATCGCGCAGAGCCCCTCCCCGACGCAGGTCCCCTCGGGGGCGGCGGCGACGAGCGGCCGGAGGAGGAGCGCCCTCACCGCCGACCGCCCGAAGGCGCCGTCAGTGTCAAGCGCCTCCCCCTCGGCGATGCGGTGGAAGCAGAGCTCGAGCAGAGCCAGCGCGGAGAGACAGCGCGCCCGGAGCTTCAGCGGCCTCCCGGGGGACGATGCGGCAGGGGTCGACGCGGCGCCGGCCGGGCCGGGGTAGGCGGGCGATGCCGCGGCGCTGGCCGCTCGACGGCCTGCCTGGCCGGGGGTGGACGGCGGCTCGGGCGAGGAGGCGGCGAGGCCGGGGGTATCGGGCATCGCGGGCCGGGCGCCGGCCGGGGTGAGCGGGCCCCCAGCCGAGGCCTTGCCAGGGGTCACGGCCGCGGCGGCTTCCGCGGCCGGGCGCTGCCCGCGGGCCCCGCCGTAGGCGGCAGCGGCGTACGCCGCGACGCACGGCGCCAGCACGTCACCGAACACCCGGGACGGGAAGCCGGCCAGCACCTGGCCGGCAAGCGTGACCGGGGGCCCGCCCGTGTCGGCCGGCGGCGGCACGTCGGCGCCCGCGCCCACAGCCAGCAGCTCCAGGGCGAAGGACACGTACGACGCCAGCTCACGGCCGGCAGAGCTGTCGACGACGTCCTGGGCGGAGGACCCGGCGGTGAGACCGGCGCTGGCCCAGTGCGCGGCAGCGTCCTGCGCGAGGCGGACGAGGGCCGGCGGGTCCGACGCCGCGAGGCCGGCCCCCTCGTCGCCCCCGTCGCGCTCCTCCCTGGCGCCCTCGCGTGTCCTCCCCCGGCAGAGCATGAACGCCACGCCGGGGTCCCCCGTCAGCGCGGCACAGACGGCCGAGTGCCGGGCGTACCTGCCCGTCGGCCCCGAGAATCGGATGTGCCGGAGCACGCAGTGGACCAGGGTGGGGTCCATGCCGGGGGGCGCCCCGCGCGAGGAGGTGCCGCTGAGGAGGCAGACGGTGACCCCGGGCGAGGCGGCGGCGCGGGACCAGAGGGCGTGAGTCAGGGACAGGACCTGACGGACGGCGCGGCTGCGGCCGACCGCCACGGCGCTGCCGGCCTCGGCCTCGGCCGACGCGGCGGCGAGGAAGACACGGACGAGGTTGATCAGAGGCTTCCTGACGGCGCCGCGGGCGAGGAGGCGGCCGGCCTCCGGGTGCTCGTCCACCAGCGTCTTCACCGCCGCGCACGACAGGGCGAGGATGCCCGGGGGCCGGTCCGCCAGCGCCGTGGCGCACAGCTCCGACACAAAGTCGGTCTCAAGCGCGTCCTCGAACGTGCGCCGCACGACCCGCAGCGCCTCGTCGTCGTCGGCCGAGCGCTGCGGCAGCGCCAGCAGCCGCCTCGCCTCCGCCCCGGCCACCCGCAACGCCGCCACCATCGAGCGAATGTGAACGCGCAGCGGATGGGACGTGGAGCTCAGCATCGCGGCATCGTCTGCGTCTCCGGGGAACGATCACGGGAAGGAGGGGCGGGATGGCGGGCCGCGCCTGCATCGTCTCCACCGAGGGGTCTTCGGCGCACGCTGCCTCACCGAGATCCACCGACGCCGTGTCCTCCATCAGGCGCTGCCGCTCGGCGTGAAATCGCGTCCACGCCTGCACGAACGGGAGCTCGGGCGCCGGGCTGTCGCCCTCCCGGGTCTCGAAGGTCCGCGCGATGCTCGACACCGCCGCCCCGACCATCGAAAACAGGCCATCCATCGCTGACGCTCGCCAGCCCCGGCAGAACCTCTCGCGCCGGCGCGCGGTGGCAGCCGGCCAGCGCCTGCCCCAAAATATTACAGTCTCGTGGCAATATTTGGGTGGCCGCATGCAGAGCCGGGCAACACGGCGGAGGACCGGCGAGGCCCACGCCTTCCTCCCGAGCGCGGCGGGTCAGCCATGCCCCAGCTGTTTGTGCTCTTCGAGAACGCGTCCGGGTACGGCCTCTTCGAGGCCGTGGAGTTCGATGACATGAGCGCGCTGTCGACCCAGGTGTCCAAGACCGTCTCGGACATGAGCCGCTTCGGCAAGGTCGTCAAGCTCCAGGCGTTCCAGGTGAGACAAACTCCCCGCCGCTCGCCGCTGTGCACCAACAGCCCGCCGCATGCCGGAACCCGCGCCTTTGCTCCCCGGGGACGAGGTGCCGGGCGGGGGAGCACAAAGCCGGCCAGCACTTCGCCGCCCTCCGCGCCTCTGGGAGGGCTTGCAAGCGGACCGGCCGGCCCTAGGCGAACCGGGAAGGCGTGGGACTGGTACAGGCGCGCAAGCCGCGGTGCGGCGCCCCGCACTCGTCGGAAGCGCCCGCCTGCCAATCTCCACTCCGGTTCCTCTCCGCCCCGCAGCCCTTCACCTCGGCCGAGGACGCGCTCGGCAACATCAACGACGTTTCGGAGAACGTCCTCAACCCGGTGCTCAAGAAGTTCCTGGAGATGAACCTCCCGGAGGTGAAGGCCGGCAAGAAGCCCAAGTACAAGCTCGGTGTGATCGAGCCGAAGATCGGCACCTGCGTCCAGGAGGAGCTCGGCGTCCCCTGCGTCAGCAACGAGACCATCTTTGAGGTGATCCGTGGCGTGCGCACGCACCTCGAGCGGTACATCAAGGGCCTCGAGGGCGGCGCGATGGCCAAGGCGCAGCTCGGCCTCGCCCACTCGTACTCCCGCGCCAAGGTCAAGTTCAACGTGAACCGCGCGGACAACATGATCATCCAGGCCATCTGCCTGCTCGACCAGCTGGACAAGGACCTCAACACCATGTGCATGCGCATCCGGGAGTGGTACGCCTGGCACTTCCCCGAGCTGAGCAAGATCATCAAGGACAACTACATGTTCGCGGACCTCGCCAAGCTCATCGGCGACCGCGCCGCCCTCACCGACGCCAAGCTCCCCGAGATCGCCGCCGTGACGATGGACGAGGGCATGGCCAAGCAGGTTCTCGACGCCTCCAAGGCCTCCATGGGCATGGACATGTCCCCCGTCGACCGCATCCACATCGACTCCTTCGCCACCCGCGTCGTCTCCCTCGCCCGCTACCGCAAGCACCTCCACACCTACCTCGTCTCCAAGATGTCCTCCGTCGCCCCCTCCCTCGGCTCCCTCATCGGAGAGATGGTCGGCGCCCGCCTCATCTCCCACGCCGGCTCCCTCACCAACCTCGCCAAGTGCCCCGCCTCGACGGTGCAGATCCTCGGCGCCGAGAAGGCCCTCTTCCGCGCCCTCAAGACCAAGGGCAACACCCCCAAGTACGGCCTCATCTTCCACTCCTCCTTCATCGGCCGCGCCGGCGCCAAGAACAAGGGCCGCATCAGCCGCTACCTCGCCAACAAGTGCTCCATCGCCGCCCGCATCGACTCCTTCTCGGACGAGCCCACCACGGCGTACGGCGACCGCCTCAAGGAGCAGGTCGAGGAGCGCCTCCGCTTCTACGAGACGGGCGCCGCGCCCGGCAAGAACATCGACGCCATGAGGGAGGTGGCCTCGAAGCTCTCGGGCGGCATGGACGACGACGAGGAGGACGTCGAGATGGACGCCGCCACCACCCCGTCGCGCGCCTCGAAGCGCTCCTCGGACGACATGGACGACGCCGACGCCACCCCGGCCGCCTCGTCTACCGCCAAGAAGGCCAAGAAGGACAAGAAGGACAAGTCCGCCAAGAAGGACAAGAAGAGCAAGAAGTCCAAGAAGGAGTGAGGGGGAGCCCGAACCCCAGCCCCCGGGGCCCTCCCGGTCCCCCGCTCCTGTGTCCCATCGGCCCGAGCTCTCTCGCCCCTGGCCAGTGTGTGTGGTGTCTGCCCTTGCCTGCGTGCATGTCCGGTTCGTTCGAACAAATGCTCAATCCATCCCCCGCGCAACACGACACCGAGCCGCCAAGCACACCGTCACGCTGCCCCGGCCAGCTCCTTGGCCCGCTGCGCCACCTCCACGGCCGTCTGCGGCGACACGTTGCCCCCGCACAGCACCAGCCCCACGCGCTTCCCCTCGAACATGGCCCGGTTGCGCGGCGCTGTCACGCACGCCACCGTCGTGGCGGCCGCCCCCTCCACCACCTTCCCGTGCGTCCGCAGCAGCAGCGCCATCGCGTCCAGGATCTCAGGCTCCGACGCCACCAGCCAGCCGTCCACCAGCTCACCGCAGGCCTGGAACGTGACCGACCCGGCCTCGATGCCCCCCGCGGTGCCGTCGGACAGCGTCGCTCCGTTCTCGAACTCACCCTCGGCGAGGATCCGCCCAGCGCCCAGGGAGTCCCGCATGCAGCAGTTCGACGCCGGCTGGCACCCCACCACGAGCACGCCTGGCATCTTTGCCTTGATGGCGGCCGCGATGCCGGAGATCAGGCCGCCGCCGCCCACGGGCACCAGCACCACGTCGAGCGGCTCCGGGGCCTGCTCCGCGATCTCCAGCCCCACGGTGCCCTGCCCACCGATCACAAGCATATCGTTGTAGGGGCTCACAAACACGGCGCCCGAGCCGGCAGCCCAGGCCCGGGCAGCCGCCTCGGCCTTCTCGCAGTCATCCGACTCCTGCACCCGCACTTTGGCCCCCAGGGACGTCAAGGCGCTGAGCTTGGCCGGCGTGATGGAAGAGGGCACAAACACCTCGACCGCGGTGCCGGATGTGGGGTCCACGAGGCGCGAAAAGGCGCGGAGGACGCCCTTGGCGTGGTTGCCCGTCGACGCTGTTGCCACGCCCTTGGCCGTGGCGGCGCCAAGCTGCTGTCCAATGGCGCTCGCTGCGCCACGGGCCTTGAATGAGCCCGTCACCTGGTCGCACTCAAGCTTCAGCCAGACCCCCGCCGCGCCGGAGGCGGACGCCAGCGCCGAGCTGTCCATCAGCTCTGTGCGCCTCGTCAGGGAGGTCACTGCGGGCCTGGCCGCGACGGCTGCATCGAACAGAGTCCGATGAAGCGGAGATACGATGCCACCCGGCGCGTCAAGCCCCAGCCAGCGCCAGGCGGCGGGGGCAACCCTCGCGGTTGCGACAGCTGCCGCCGCTGCTCCGCCGACGAGCGCCGCGGCCTGCCAGGCCGAAATGCCCTCCGGAAGCACCCGGTCCATCGCCCAGGTGCCGAGTGGCCGCGAGCACGGGCTGTGAGCGTGCCTAGCGAGTTGGAAGCAGAGCGACCGATTGACAGTCAAGATCGGCAAACCGCAGCAATAATTTGGCTACCTGGTCCTCTCACGGACAGGCCCGCATAAGATCACGCACGTATGTGATAGATGAGGCGCTGCGCGCACGGGGAAGCACGCACACAGCGGCCGGCATTCCGCCGGCGATGCGACCACGCTCGCTGCCCGGGGCCGTGCGGATCACCAGCGAACAACCTTGGGCTTGCTCACGCGAATCGCGTCCAGAGACGACCGCCACAGCAACAGGGTGCGCTGGCGCGCCCAGCGTGCTCGCCTGCGCCCGACGATCGCGTCCAGCGAGGAGCTCCACTCGAACGATGGTGTGGAGCCTGCAAGATCGGAAGCCTCGTGGTCGGCCCCGTGCAGGAGAAGGATGGCAGCCGACGATGTGCACTTCACGGAGCACGCCCAGTGCAGCGGAGTGCGGCCGTCACGGTCCCGCGCGTCAACCGGGGCAAGGGACCGGAGCAGCGGGCGGCACATAATTCCGTCCTGCACGGCGGCCCAGTGAAGCGGCGTCGCGTCGAGGCCGTCCGACGCTGAGGGGATCGCGCCCGATGCCAGCAGGCAGGCCACTGTTTCGGGCGATCCGGACGCCACGGCGCGGAGAAGCGCAGTGACTCCACTGCAAGACGTGTGCGATAATCGGGCGCCGTGCTCGAGGAGCACCTGGCACGTCACCTCGGAGCCACAATGGGCGGCAAGCATCAATGGTGTGCTGCCTATATCGTCCAGGCTGTCCACAAGCGCGCCGTACCGGAGAAGGAGCTCCGCCGACGTGGCATGCCCCCCTCCCGCCGCCGCGTGAAGCGGCGTGAGCCCCATCGCGTTCCACACGTTCGGGTCGGCACCACCGGACAGGATGGTGCCGAGCGCAGCAGTGTTCCCCCTGAGGGCGGCACCATACAGGGGACAGTTCGCCGGCGGCTGGCTCACGGAAGCTGCCCCGGCTCGGAGTGGCGCAGCTTTTGCGGCGGTCACGTCGTGACCGACTCCCGCAAGGTCCAGATGGGGTGGACAGTTGCATGTCTTTTGCACAGCCGGTGCTCCGAGAGAGGCCGGGGAGGGGAGCTTCGTCCGAGGGGCAGAAGCTTCAAGAATCGAGGGAACGAACACGCGCGTGCGCCGCTCAGGCCGTCGAGCCTTGACCTTGAACGGCATCGGAGAGCCCGGGGAGACATGAGTTATCACACGCATCGCGATCGTGATGCCTGCGAGCCGCGCGTTGCGGCACGAGCAAGAGTGGGAGCACTGGGTCTGGCGGGTACAAGAATGAGCGAGCTCCTGGGCCCTCAACTTGGCAACCGTGGCTGGCTTGGTTCCAGGACCCTGGGCGCCGAGCGCGCGCGTCCGGGGCGGAATCATCACTGTTTTCGGTCGAAAGCCACCCGTGGTGCCGCCTGTGGCGGTCGCAGCTGCTGCCGTAAACCCCTTGGGGCGATGCGTGCCGCCAGCTGGCGGCGGGATTGTGTTCTGCGGCTCCCACGCCTATAAAACGCACAATTCCGTGCCCCACAGCCATCTCGTGGAATGCCAGTGTAGCTCTCGCGACCGTCTGCTCGCGTGCCGGCGCTCCATCACGCTTGAGGTTACCGTCGGCCGTATCGGGCTCCAGCTTCGGCCGCGCCGCCGCCGCCCTTGCACGGCACCGTGATTTGCGACCGCACTCAAGTGTGTTTTTCCGTGGAGCATAGCACGAGTGGTACCCTTGCTGTATCGCGAGCTCGTGCCGTGGGTGGTCCCAGGATCCGCCTCGGACATGACCTTCTGGCTGTTGTCCGGCTCCTTTCGAGCTGGGACCCTTCACAGCGGCGTGGTTTCTGACTGTACTGGCGCACACAGCGTGTCAATCTGGGCCTGAAATGCTCGCTTGACGCTCTCCAGCTCCTCCCTGAGCGCCTCGGCCTCCTCCTCCTTCTCGCCCAGCATTTCCAGCAGCAGCGACTCGTGCGCATCAGCGCTGCTCCCGGCCGGTACCGGGGCCGCGGCCTCCGCACGATGCCTGGCGTCCTGCAGCGCTCTGTGCGTCTGCGCGAGCTCTGCTTCCAGCCTTGCGACGCGGCCTCGGTCGCCGCCCTGCGCTCCCGCGGCGTGGCTCGCCTCGGCGCTCCCGGCCGGCCCTTGTGCCGCGGCTTCCGGCCTGCTCTCTGCCGCAGCGGTCGCTCGGGCCTCCTTGATCGTGTCGCCGAGCCTGCCAACCTCCGCCTCCGCGGCGCCGAGCCGTGCTCGCATCACAGACGCCGCCTGCTCTGCCGCATTGGCTCTGCCGCGCTCCCGCTCCCACCGCCTCCGCACCTCGTCGCTGGCGCGCTCCAGGTCCGACGCCCTGGCCTCGGCCGCCGCGGCCGCCGCCTCGGCCTCTTCCGCCCGTCCCCGCCACCGCCTCGCCTCCTCGCCGCTCTGCGCCGCCTCGGCCCGTGCCGCCTCCCGCCCGTCCCTCTCTCCCTCGAGGGCCTCCTCCGCCCTAGCCGCCCTGCCCCGCGCCTCCCGCGCCGCCTCCCTCGCCGCCCTCGCCGCCTCCCTCCCCTCCTCCGCCTCCCTCTCCGCCGCCACGGCCCTGCTCTCCAGCTCCCGTCGCACCCGGAGCGTCTCGTCCCGCGCAAGCTCCACCTCGGACTCCGCCGCCGACAGCCGGTCCTCCAGCCGGCTCCTCCCGTGGCCGCCGGCCCCCGCGCCGCCCAGCCCGGCCGCTTCAAGCCCCTCCTGCGCCGCCCGCAGCTCTGACCGCGCCCTCTCCGCCTCTGCCTCCGCCTCTTCCAGCCGTCTCGACGCCTCCGCCTCCACACCCGCCAGCCGCTCTCGCAGCCGCCTCGCCTCGTCCTCCACCGCCGCAGCGGCGCGAAGGCTTGCCTCCCGCTCCGCCTCGGCCTGCGCGCCCCGCGCCTCCGCGGCCTCCTTTGCGCTGTCCGCCGCCTCGGCCTCAGCGATCGCCCCGTCCGCCGCCGCCGTCGCAGCCTCGAGCTGCCGCCTCGCCGAGTCCAGAGCAGCCTCCGCCTTGGCCGCCCTGGCCTCCGCCACCTCGGCCCGGCCCTGCCAGTCGGACGCCTCCTTCGCCCGCCCCGCCGCCTCCCTCGCGGCAGTCTGCGCCGAAGACCGCTGCCCCGCCGCCGACGACCGCAGATCGTCCAGCTGCGACCGCAAGTCCTCGGCCTCCGCCGCCGCCGCCGCCCGTTCCGCTCGCTCCCCGTCCAGCGCCTCCGTGGCTCTACCCGCCTCCGCCTTGGCCCGCTTGAGCAGACCCTCCACCTTGGCCAGGCGCCGGTTGAGCGCCTCGCCGTCCTGCCGGACCCTCGACGCCTCCGCCTTGGCGGCCTCGGCCTCCTCCAGCGAGGACTTGGCGGCGCCGGAGGCCTCCTCCGCCTCGACGCGGCTCCGTGCCGCCGCCCGCTCCAGCCGTGACAGCGTCACCGCCCACTCTTCCTCCTTGGCCGAGAGCGACCGCTCCGCCTCCTCCCTCGCGTCGTCCACCGCGGCCTGGCGAGCCCGCTCCGCCCCGGCCAGCGCCGACCGCAGCTCCGCCTCCTTTGCCTCCCGAGCAACACGCAGCTCCGCCTCTTTGGCCTCCAGAGCAACACGCAGCTCCGCCTCTTTGGCCTCCAGAGCAACACGCAGCTCCGCTTCCTTCGCCTCAAAAGCAGATCGCAGCTCCGCCTCCTTCGCCTCCACAGCCTCGGCCCGTGCCGCCGCCCCCTCGTCTCGTCGGGATCCATCCTGCCCGCCCGACGCCCTGGCATCACCCCCGTGCGCGTCCAAGGCCTCCCGGGCTTCTCGCAGCGCCTCTTCGTGCTCTGCCAGTGAGGCACGCGCAGCCAGCAGCTCCGCCCGCAGCCCCGCCACACCATCTTCGCCGGCGGACGATCCGGCGTCACCCTCCCCATCGGCCGCCGCCGCCGCCGCCGCCGCATGTGCTCGTGCCGCGTCGAGATCGCGGCGAAGCGCCTCCGACTCGGCCTCGGCAGCCTCCAGCCTCCGCTGCAGGTCCCCGGCCTCGCCGCCAGTCCCGCTGTCGTCGGCCTCGTCGCCCGCTGTCTCGGGGCGGGGCCCTCCCCCGGCCTCGTCCCCTGCCCCCGCCTCCTTGGTTGCGGGCGCCTCTGCCGCTGCCGTGGCAGCCTCACGCAGCCGCTCCAGCTCTGCCGTGGTTTCTTCGAGCTTTGCCCTCGCGGCTGCCGCGGCTGAGGCGGCCTCCTTGGCTGCGGCCTTCCCCTCCGCACGCGATGCGTCCAGCGCCGCCCGCAGCTTCGCTGCCTCAGCCTCCGCCCCGTCCTTCGCCGCGCGCAGGGCCTCCTGCTCCGCCGCGACTCGCTGCAGCTTCGCCCTGGCCGCCTTGATGGCGTCGCCCGCCTTGCGCGCGCGAGCCTCCCAGCGCGCCGCGTCGTCCAGCGCCGCCGCCGTCTGCTCCGCCATCTCCGCCAGCTTGGCCTCGCGCTGCACCAGGCGCTCGGCAGCCTCGTCGCGCTCCAGCTCCGCGGCGATGGCACGCTTGCGCTCGGCAAGCGCCTTGGTCTTGATCCTCGCAACGGCCGGCTTCACCTCGGCGATGCGCCTGCGAAGCCGAAGCGCGTACGCCTGCCAGCTGGCGTGTCCGGCCGGAAGCCCCTCGGACGCGGGCCCGGCCTCGTCAGCGCCGCCCTCCCGACCGTGAGCCGCGGGACCGGCCAGGCTCTCGGGTTCGGCCGCTGCCGCCTCGTCGCCGCTCTCGGCGTCCTCTTCCTCATCATCGCCTTCCTGAAAGCTTGTGCTTGCGGGAGCGGCCCGCTCGGAGGGCCGCTCGGACGCAGCCCACGTCCCGGTGACGGCAGCAAGGGGGTCCAGCTCAAAGGCCTCGCCCCCGTCCGCCTCCTCGCCCTCGGGAAGCCCCGCCGCGCGGCGCTCCTCGTCTTGCTCGGCCAACGATCGCTTGATGTTGTCCTCCATCCCCTTCCGGAGGCCGTCGATGCGCTCGGCCGCCGCTGATACCAGCGACCACGCGGAGTCCGCCATCCCGGACGGCCAGGCGCTGCGGCCCTCTGCTCGCCGCCACCTCCTGCGGTGCGTACAGGGCGAGTGTGAGGCGGCACGGGGCAGAGGCTGCGCGCGACCGCGAGGCCACGCGCAGAATCGTCGGGTCGCAGCAATCGTCGAGCTACAACAAGGGCTCTGTTAGATATTGGTCATCACACAAACATTCGGGCGGTGAAGCCCGTCGTAAGGTGTTCATCAAGCCTTTCATGGCTCAAAAACTTGTGTGCCTGTAGGCCCTCTCTACAAAGT
>Ga0306871_1000868_pt1 | contig 11262 bp, 4 predicted proteins | sample AntRauMeHopE1497_FD_190447 | JGI IMG/M metagenome (GOLD analysis project Ga0306871, IMG submission 190447) | Saline lake microbial communities from Rauer Islands, Antarctica - Metagenome Hop E1 #497 (v2) (version 2) | ecosystem: Environmental > Aquatic > Non-marine Saline and Alkaline > Saline ... | reverse complement strand
GGCTCCCGACGAGGCGCCGAGGCCCTGCACCGCCGGGCCCGGCTGCGCCGTGAGTTGAGGGGACTCGGGCGGGGACGGCTGCGCCGTGAGTTGTGGGGACTCGGGCGGGGACGGCTGCGCGCTGGGCGGCGGCGAGTCGTCTTCGTCCGAAGTGGCAGGGGAAGAGTCAGCTGTTGCCGGCTGTGGGGGCGGCGTCAACCGCGCCCTGGCCACGGACCCGCTGTCAGGAGCGGGACCGTCGGCCGGCTCAGCTGCCTGCTCGGACTCAGCCGCGCGCACGGCCGCAGCCGCCCGGGCACGAAACACCGCAGTGCTCTGGCTCGGATCAATCCGCGGCTGGGGGGACAGCTTTGGGCGTGGCGGCGGAGGCGCCAGCCCAGACGACGCTCGCCTAGGCGGCCTGGCGGATCGCACCTCCGCCGGAGCCTCGTCCTCCTCGTCCCCGCTCCGAATGTCCGGCTCGGGACTCGGGCCGTCTGGATCCGGACCCTCGGAGCCCCATGCGTCAAAGTCGTCGAGCTCGGCAAGGCGTGCCTCCAGTAGCTTCAATCGCTCCGAGATAGACACCTCGCGGGAGGGACCGGACCCAGCCACGGCACGTGCCGGGATGGAAATGCCAGCACCGGGCTGCGTACCGCTGTCGCCAGCTTCGGCGGCGCCGGCCCGGTCGCGGTCATCCGATTTGAGCTCCGAGCCGCCGGCCTGGGACATGCTTGCCGGCCTTGTGCGGCCTCACGGTGCGGCCTCACGAACAGGTATGCCCCAACTTCCCGGTCGGCACAAGCCTGGCGCGCCAGGACACGCACCTTGTGCTGCTCGGCCAGGGCACACTCGCAACAGCCAGCCTCACCCGGTAGAGCGCACCCCGCGGGCTGACGGAATGCCGCTCTTGGGCCGCGTGGACGGACCAGCCACCCACCTTGAGGAGGCGTGTCACACACGTAGGCTACCAGGCAGGCGCCCGCTTCTGCCTCACGCTCGGGGGTGGCACCTATCAAGGCAAGTGCGGCCACGGAAACGAACGCCCGAGGCCCGCGAACCCGCGACGCCAACGGCTGGTTTTGAGGCCCCATCGCAAGTGGCGGACGGCAACGGGCCGCACCATCGTCGCCGGTCACCATGCAGGCCAGTACCGACAGCGATCCACTCGCGCCGCAAGGCGGCAGCCGAGCCGTCGTGGCTCCCCGCTCGCAAGGCGCCCACCCCGGCTCGGGGCTCGGCCGGCGGAGGCTGCACGTCCCACTGGTGGTCTCTGCCGCGTGGCTTGAGGATTCATCGGCCGTGGTGCCGCTGGACTGCGTCCGTACCGTTTCAACCCGCTCGGCCATCGACGCGAACCTCGTCGCACCAGCGAGGCCGGAGCCCACAGGAGCGGCAGCATTCCGTGCGGGTCTCGAGGCAGGCAGCCTCGGTTCCGCGACGAGGCTGCGCTCGCGCCTGGCAGACCAGCGTGCAGGCTTGGCCGTCCCGGACGGTGAGCCGCCCAGCGTTGCGCAGGCCCGGCTGCTTCCCTTTGCATGCCGCGTAAAGCATGCGTCACCGGCCATTATCGCTGCTCTATGCCCCCCTCAGGCTCGCTCCGCTCGCTGGAAGCCAGGGCAACTGCTTCGGGCGGAAACCATGTCCTGGCAGCCACGACGACCTGCATCCCATCCTACATGCTGTACCGCTCGACGAAGCCGCCGGATCTCCCTACGCCTGCCGTGCGGCGCGGGGTTCCGTCGCGCTGGGAGGACGAGGACCCGTCCCCCGCAGGCATGACACCTTGGGCGGAGACGGCAGCTGCAGCGGCTACTGCACGTCACGAAACCGCTCCCCGTGCAGCGCTTGAGAAGCCCAAGATCGCCACAAAACCCCGTGCCATTGTTGATGCCGTTTCTTCAGAACCCAGGGCGGCGCAAGGGCCTTTCGCCGTCCAGGAGGTCCGCCTTGCGCGCTGGCCGATTGCAAAGGCCCTGGCTGCGAGCCTTCCGTCGACGCATGGCACGTGCAGGGCGTTGGACTTGTCGGACTGTGGTGCTGCAGTTTCGCGGTCAGCCTTGGCAGCAATCCTCGAGGGCATGACGGAGCTGCAGGAGCTGCGCCTCGGGCGATGCAGCGCTGGTGTCTGCGACGACGGGGTGGAGCGCATGGCGCTGGCGCTCCCGCGGCTTGAAATGCTGGACCTTTCAGGCTGCACACAGGTCAGCGATGCCTCGGCCCGGATGCTGTCCCTGCGCGCGCGCCGCCTCCATACCATTTTGCTCAGCGGCCTGCCCAAGCTGACGGACGAAGGCTGCCACCGCATTCACGAGAGGCCAAGGACAAACTCTCCGTGGCGACGCATCGACCTTTCAAGGTGCCCGAAGATCGGCGACAGCGGTGTCCTGGCCGTGCTGTCGGATGCCAACCAGCTGGAGCAGTTCGGCGCGGCCCACCTCACGCAGCTGACAGACCTGGCGATGGTCGGAGTGCGGCTTCCCCGACTCAAGGAGATCGACCTCGAAGGCACGCTGCTGGGAGACGAGGCGCTGACATGGATTGCTAGCGGGGCGCCGGTTCTTGAAGATCTCCGCCTCCGGAACTGCCGGAAGGTGACAGCTCCTGCTCTGGCTCTCGTGGCAGAGAAGTGCGCAAGCCTGAGGAGGCTGGATGTGCGAGGGATCCCTGGCATGGCGCCAGGTGGGGTGGAAGGATTTGCAGCCGGGCTTGGGCCCGAGCCGCAGCTTGAAACGCTCCTGCTCGACGGGGTCACGCAGCTTAAGGACCCTGCGCTGCAACAGCTGGCCGCTGCAAAGCCGGCACAGCTGCGAGAGCTCTCTATCCCGGGGGGATCGCGTACGAGCGACAGGGGGCTGGTTGCTGTGGCTGAAGCGTGCCCTCGGCTGCAGTTGGTGCGCCTCAACTTCGACAAGCGGGGGGGCACACCAAGCCCGTTTACCTGCCCGAAGATCACCGACGCCACGCTTCTCTCTCTTGGCCGGTCGTGCCACGAGCTGACGCACTTGACCGTGTCAGGGTGTCACAGGCTCACCGACCGTGGCATCAGATCCATCAGCTCGGGTTGTCGGCGGATCCGAGTGCTGCGCATGTCTGCGGTCACAGCCGTATCCGACGAAGCACTGGTGGGGCTGGCGCTGCACTGCGCCGATCTTCGGGAGCTTGCCGTGCCGTACGTGCCGGCGGTGACGGACACGGGGATCGAGGCCGTCGCGGCAGGATGCCCGAGGCTTGAGCGCCTCATCGTGAGCGGCTGCGCCGGTGTCTCAGATCGCAGCCTGGTGGCACTTTCAAGGACGTGCGTGGGCCTCCGTGAGCTGCGAGTTGCGGCCTGTCCCGTTGTGACCGACACCGGCCTGCGATTGTTGGCCAGCCGCTGCTGGCGGATCAACGTCCTCAGCATCGCGGGCTGTGAGACGGTCACCTCTGCAGGCATTAGCGCAGTCGCTCGGCGGTGCAGGGGGCTGCACACCCTGTTTGCCGAGTCGTGTTCTGGTGCAACCGACCACGTCGTTGCCGCGGCAGCGGCTATCCTGCCTCTCGGGCGGGTCTCGGACACACACCACGGACTGGAGCCGAGCTGCGGGAGTAGCGCAACCCTCGCGGTGCGAGTGAAAGTCCTGGACGCCGAGCTTCGCTACATCAGGGCCGTCATGAGGCTTCAGGCGCTGTGGAGGACCCGGCTGCACAAGTGGCTGCTCAACAGGACCCTACGAGCGAGGGCGGGTCGGGATGCGGCGCGGCGCTTCGCTGCGTCTGTTGTCATTCAACGACACGTCCGCGGCTGGCTTGCTCGCCTGTGGTGGCAGGGTGAGCTGCGAGCCACGCGCCACGCGGCCAGTCAGATCCAAGGACTGTTTCGGATGCGGGCCGCCCGGAACGAGGTTCAGACGAGGCACAGTCGAGCCGAGGAGGCTAGGGCCGCTGCCACTGTCCTGCAGTGCTGGTGGCGTGCCATCCTGGCCCGCCGGCGTGCCAGGGTGCTGTTTACGCAGGCTTGTGCGAGGATGCTCGAAGACTGGCTGCCCACCCGGTCCCAGAAGCATCAGGCTGCGGCGGTGATCCGCCGGGCCTGCTTGTACCAGCACGACCGACGATTCGCCCTCAGGTTGTACGAGGCCTCCACTGAGCTTGCAGTTCTGCTTCAGCGGCGGTTTCGTGGCGCAGAAGGCCGACGAACCGCCAGGAAGCGGCGCTCCGCCTGTGACCGGGTCGTCATGTGGGCGCTCAAGGCTCTCAAGCATCGGCGAGCTCGTCTCGCAGACTGGCGCCACCACATGGACGCCAGCCTCGAGCTGCAAGCCGCACTCGTCCTGCAGCCTTATGCGAGGCAGTTCGTCGCTCGTGTGCGAGCTGACATTGCCGCAGCACAACGACGCGAGCAGCGAGCCTTGGTGGCGGCAGCTTGCGAGCGAGCGATCCTGGCGATGAAGGGGCGGCGGGCTGCTCAAGTCGGCGCGGCGCACATCCTGCAGCGGGTCTTCCGGGGCCACAGGGGCCGTGTGGCTATGTCGTTCATCCGCCGCGCTGCGAGGCACGAGATGCTGCGCCACAACGCGGCACGGATGATGCAGCGGGCGTGGCGGGCGAAGCAGTACCGCCGGCGCGTCATTGACCACATCCGGCTGGCAGGCAAGCTGGTGCTGATGGGATGGGATCCGGACACCGTGGCCAACCGCCTGCGAAGGCTGCAGCGGAACGGGGCTGCCGCTGTCGTGCAGCGGGTTTGGCATCGGTTCACGCGGCGAAAGGAGGCAGCCACCGCAATCTCAGCGTCGTGGCGTGGGTGGACGGTGAGGCGCTGGTATGGCCCCTGGTCCAGCGCAAGGGTCGCGTGCGCCGTCAAGATCCAGGCAGCCTACCGCAGGCGAGCTCTGCTCTTTCGCCTTCACGGCTCAGTGTTTGCTGTCGGGGCGGGACTTTCCGCACGGCGCCAGGTTCTCCAGCACGCTGCTGCAACTGCCATCCAGTCGGCATGGAGGGCCTCCGTGGAGGCCAGGGAGCGGGCTGCCGTGCTGGAGGCCGAGACGTTCCTTCACCACGAGATGGAGCAGCTCCGGAGGAGGCGGGCGCAAGATCTTGCCCGTCCCAAGCCCGAAGACGAGCCAGCGGAGCGGGCTGCTGTCTTGGACGTCAAGCGAGAGGAACGAAAGGCCAGGGCGGCCGCTGCTGCCGTGGCTGCCAGCCCGTTCTTCCGGATCGCCAGCCGCATCCAAAGCCGGCTGCGGGGGGAGCGGGAGGACGAGCAGGATGGCAAGCGAGGGCGGGGGGCTCCAGTGGCCGACGGCTCGTTGACGAGGGCCGAGCTGGAAGAGCAGTCGATGGAGCAGGCTGTGCGGCAGCACATGCGCCGCGCAGTACAGCTGGAAGCCGTCAGCGCCCTCTTCATCACAGTCGGCCAAGCGGAGTGCGATGAGTTCGGTGCCAAGCAGACCATTGCCGCGCGCATGGGACGACCTGCGTTTGAGCGAATCAAGGTGGACCTGTCGGCGCCCATCGGCAACGCGGACATGGTGAGGCAGAGCCTGGACCGTCGGAGGCAGGCTGTGCGCGCCGCTGCAGCGGGCGACGGCCTCGTGGACGATGACGTGGAGCGAAAGGTGTCGGCCTGGGAAACGCACCGCCACTCCCCGGCAAAGGCGCAGCGTGTGTTCCTTTGGGTCAAAAGCCAGATGACCAAGTCCCCGCTTTCGGACATTCGGATCCACGAGGTTTGGCGAGCAAAGACGAGGGACGAGCTGTTTGAGCTTCGTGCCGCTGCCACCCGTGCGGGAGACACCGTCATCGCTCACAGTGGCGAGGGCACCCGCCTCGAGCTCCTCTCAAGGACCCGTGGGGCACGCACCCTCACCGCCATCGCTGCTGCCCCAGTCAGCCCGGGACATCCAAGAACGATGGAGCTCCGCCGAATGGGAATGCGGCCGCTCGGGATTGATCTGTCCGAGGTCGGGCTCGCCGAGGGGTTACAGCTCTGGGTCCGAGAGGAAGGAGGGGGAGCGCCCGTGAACCTTGACCCCAAGCTCGAGGAGCTGAAGTCGAGCGACTTCTGGAGCCCTGACCTCCTCCGCGTGATCACCATGCTCCAGCTCACTGCCGAAAACGTCCGCGCTTGGCACGACGCGTTCTGCATGACTGAGGCGGATGGCGATGGGCTCGTCGGCGTCTCTGAGTTCGTGAGGTCGCTCGGGGCACCCCTGACCCCCTTTTCGCAGCACTTTGCGAGGTTCATGGGGGCAGGGGACGCGGAGGGGAAACTGAGCTTCGGACAGTGGGCAAGGGTCACGTCCGGTGTCGCGCTTCTCGACGAGCGTCAGCTTGCAGCCCTTGTGTTCTCGTTCCTGGACATCGACGGGGTGGGCGCCGTCACCCTTGCAGCCCTCGGGGACGGGGCCCGCGAGATTCTCAGGACAGCCAGTGCCGGTGCAAACGCAGCCGACATCGTGGCCCACGCCCGCCGGCTTCCAAGGGACCGCATGGGCCTCATCTCTGCGCCAGCGTTCGTGGAGTTCGTCGTCTCGTCACAACCTGCCTTGCTGTACCCTGCGGCAAGGATGCAAGACGCCATCAAGGACATGCTCATGGGGCGGACGTGGTGGGAGCGGAAGCGTGCACGGTTCGCCGAGATCCGAATCCGGCTGCGGCGGACGCGGGACTTGGCCCATCTGGCTTCCACAATGCCAGGGCACGAGGGGGACCCAGATGCTCTGCTTGCACGATACGTCGAGGTGTGTGCGGAGCGGGCACCCCTCGTGGCTCAGTGCTTTGCCTCCAAGGCTGACGGGGCAGGGCATGTCGCCATCCTGGTCCCTCACGCAGAGGAAGCAGCCAAGTGGGCAAATCGCAGGCGCAGGCTCGTGCTTCCCGGTCACGACCGCCTCCGCGCCCTCGCCGACCACCCCCCTTTCCAGCGAGCGATGCTCGATGCCATTGCCAAGGAGCAGCTGGCCGCCAACATCCCTCCCGCCGAGGCGATCAGTCAAGTCGTCGTCGTGCCACAGCCGTTCACGGTGGAGAACCACATGCTCGAGGCCGAGCTGGCCGGCGACGGCGGCGGCCCTGGTGCCCCGCACGGGCTCCCAGACCGCGCCTTCCTCTCCGAGCTCTACGCCGAGGAGATCGATGCAATGGCCGACGCGGCGAGAAAGAAGACGACTGCTGCCCAGAAGCTGGCGCACGGTGTCACGGGAGGCCTGCGCGTCGCGGGGTCGGTGGCAGGGCAGATCGGCCGGGGTCTTTGGTCCTTCGTGGTGCCGGAAGGGCCCAGGCCCGAGGAGCGCGAGGCCAGTGCGATGCGCAAGGTTGCGCGCGCAGGTGCCAGGGCTGCCAGTGCTGCATCCGCCGCGGAGGGAAAGGACGGCGAAGCCGACGGCGGCGGCGTTGGGTCGGGCCGAGGAACCCCCGCGTCCGCGACGAGCGCTGCGCGCTCTCGCATCGGTGTGATCGAAGAGGCGGGCGGCGTAGCGGCCGTCCGCATGAAGCGGGGCGACGATGCCGAGCGCCGGCGGAGGGCCATGGTGGAGGCTAGGGCACAGCGGCGGGAGTGGAAGCAAAGCCTCCGCGCCCGCACGTGAGCTGCAGCCCCCAGTGCCAGCGTTCCCCATGTTCGTGTGGAGCGAGTGAGCGGTGGCGCCCGGCTTCGTATGGGTCCAGTCTTCATTCACGGCGCTTCCGGCCTCGCCGCTCTCGCGGGACGCTACGCAGAAGCAGAACGGGGCGACCGCAGCACACACCGCGGCATGCCGAAGGTAGCGATATGACGGCAGCCTGTGAGGTGCTTCGGAAGCCTCGCGCAGCAGCGCGGAGTCCTCAGTTGTAGCGCGAGTACAGGTACGGGTTCGCGGGCTCCTGTCCGGCCTGCGAGGGATGCACAGAAGCAAGTGCGCGGCATTCAGCGTTGAACGCTCTTTCGAAAACCGGGCCGGCCGCCTCCTGGAGGTGGGCGCTGGAGGCTAAGGGCATTCCCTGCTGGCAGCCACAATTTCGGTGCTGCACGGCACGGGCTTATCGCTCGAAGCGCTTGTCTCACCTTGCTCTCGGTGCACATCACAAACAGGCTCCAGCGCTCCTTCATGAGAAGGCGGACGGCCGAGGGCTGCATGGCGGCCTTGCTGCCGTTCGTCAGAGCCGAGTTCTGGACATCCATGACTGCGGAGGAAGGCAGGGCGAGCGGGCGGGAGACGAACACAGATGTGCGTGGAGTTGAGCAAGTTAGCTCGGTGGCGCGGCAGCAACAGCGGCGGTCCCGATCCCCGGACGCGACGGGCGGCGCGCAGCCCAAAGGCCGACGCTGCAGCGTCTGGGATGCTATTGCCCGCCTCAGCAGGACCCAGCCGCGCCCCAGCCGACCGCAAGGGATCATGGCTCGCGTGGTCCAGAGGAAAACGCGGGCTGCTGTCTCACCGAGGCGCTGGTAGTCCACGAAGCGGCGCTGGCAGCGGCCGGTGAGGACGCGGAAAGGCTGCGCCAGCGAGAAGCCGGTCGAGTCCATCGCCTCGCGGTCCTTGGTGAGGGCCTCAAAGGTCTTTGCGGCGGCCATGTCCGGGGGGATCTGCTCGCGGGGAGTGCGGACAGCTCGGCTTATGGATGCAGGTCGGGCGCGTGATCGGCGACGTCCCTGCCGTGATCGCGGACATGTTGAACGCCGTTTAGGCTGCCTTTGCGCGACCCAATCGCACCCTCCGTCCGTATCCGGGCGACCAAACAAAATTTCGTTGCGCCCCACGGAAACGAGTACCGCTTACACTGATGGTAGGCTGGATAATCGGGGCCGGAGGTCGCAATCGGCCGGCAGAGCAGCCGTCGGAGATGCACAAGCGCTTGGGCGGAGGGTGGAGGGTCACAGCCCCGCGTGCAATGGCAGCCTCGGACATGTGCACCGTGGCAAACGACTTTCTGGTGCTGCGACGGCGCTTCCAGCGCTGTGTGTCGGAAAACCTCGAGAGAACATCCGCGTTTCTCCGCGCCGCAGCACCCTTACCGCGTGAGCGCCTCATGCTGCGTCGCTGGTTTCCATGCAATCGTCTGCATTAACTGACTGGCGCGGGGTTCGGGCCACTGCGGGTCCCAACGGCAATCGGAGGCTCGCAATTCTGCTCGCAGCTGGGACCCCTCGGCCGAGCATGGAAGAGGCGGTGGCTGGGCTCGGCCGAGTGCGGGAGTCTCACAGGGCACTGCATGCTGCCGTTTCCAAGGCAACCCGTGATGTGGAGGCGTTCTTGCAGGAGGAGGCCGCCGCGGCGTCACTCTGGCAGCCCGAGCACCACCCTTCCGCCCACCGGCAGCGGAAGCCTATCGCCTCCGCAATCGTTGAGCACTACGCCCTGCAAGGCCGCCTGGAGCTGGCATCTGCCGTCGCAGCGGACGCGGGGGTCCCGGGCCCCGACGCAGTCGTGACGGAGATCGTGACCGCGACTTTTGCGATGGCCGACGGGGTGCGGCGGGGCAGACTGGGGCCCGCAGTGCGCTGGGCAGCGGATCACTCGTCGTACCTGCGGTCAGTGGGGTCGTCGCTGGAGTTCGATCTGCACGCGCTGCGGGCGGCATCGCTCCTCGCAGGCCGCGTGATCACTGCGCCGGGCTGGAGCACGGTGGCACCGCTGACTGCAGCGAGCAGCACCAGTGTGTGCCACGGGGGCCTGCCACCGTCGTCGTCCTCATCGTCGTCGTCGTCGTCAGCCGATGGCGTCGACGCGGCAGCGGCTGAAGCCAGCGTCGAGGCAGCGGCGCAGGCGACCACGGAAGCGCGCGGCCGACAGCGCCTCGCTCTCCGCTACATCCGCTCCGTGTTTCCCAGCCTTCTGGCTGCGGCGGCGGAGGGCGGCAGCGACGACCCCTTCACCAGGGGGATGGCGGCTGCGCTTCGGAGGCTCGCAGGGGCAGTGGCGACTGCTGGGGACGGGGAGGGGGCGCCGGAGTACGCAGATCTCTTCGCGGGACAGCGAGCGGAGGACGCGGCGGCTCGCCTCGAGTCGGTCCGGCTGCTCGCCGCGGGACTGGACCCCCGGTCGGCCCTGAGCAGGGCGATTGAGGCCGGCCGGGGCATCGCGCCGCGCCTGGACAAGGTCGCGCGGGTGGTCAGGGAGGCGGCGCCCGAGGCCGCGGGCGCCTTTGCGAGCGGCTCGGAGCTGCCGGTAGAGGCGCGCGTGCCGGACGGGCTCCTCGCCCATTCCGTCTTCGTCTGCCCCGTGACGCGGCAGCAGTGCGGGCCGGACGAGCCGCCGGTGTTGCTCCCCTGCGGCCACCTGGTGTCCGAGCCGGCGGTGCGTTCGCTGCTGGCCCGTGGCGACCGCTTCGCGTGCCCGCTGTGCATGCAGCCCGCGCGCGGGGCGCAGTGCGTGACGCTGGACATCCCCTTCTGACGGGTCATTGGAACGCGGCCTAGGGGCCGTCGTCGCTCGTCGCTACGGCATGCAGGGGGCTGTGGCACGCAATTTCATCGCGTCTGTCGCACCCAAGAGTGGCAGCACCAGAGGACTGCACCAGTGCCCCGAAGCAGGAGGCCCCGTCACCCGAGCGTCGCTCCCCGTCACTCGAACGTCGTTCCCGCGGGCACCCCCGGCGCGCCCGGCTCCGCCGCCGGAGCCTCGGGCTCCGTTTCCAGCTCGCAGTCGCCGCCGCAGGAGCAGTTGAACGCGTGGTGAAGCTGCAGGCGGCGGTAGCGCCCGGCCTTGTCCATGGCCTGGGCGTCGATGTAGGAGATGGTGAGCTCCCGCCCGGGGAGGATGTCCGCCAGCGCCACGAGCTTGGCCACAGGCCCGGCCTCGAGCACCAGGGCGCAGTTCGGGCGGCAGCTGTGGTTCAGGAGCGACACGGTGGCCGGGAAGAGCGCGCGCCCGAGCTCCCGGCTCGTCGCCGTCAGGCCCGCGCCGGCTCCCGGAGCGACGTCCTGCCGGGGGGCGTCGCCGGGAAGCTGCGGCAGAGCCACGCTCGGCCTGGGGAGGGGGGTGGCGAAGTCAAAGGAGGAAAGTTTCGCCGCGCCCGCGACGGCCAGGTAGTCAGACTCGCTCCAGCCGACCGAAGTCCCCACGCCCGCTCCGCGCAGCGCGGCAGCGACCAGCCCGGCCTCGTCCGCGAGGAAGCCGCGGGCCTCGTCGGGCCACGAGTGCGCCGGGAGCGACTGCAGGCAGGCGATCGCCGCGCGCAGAGCCAGCCGCTGCGCGGCCTCCTCGGCGCTCCTCGCCGCCCCGGCCGCGAACACCTCCTCCGGCGTGTCAGCGCCCTGAGGGATGCCGAGGGTCGACCCCTCCGGCCGGAGCCGCGCGGCGAGCCGCCACGCATCCTTCG
>Ga0306871_1000862_pt1 | contig 11307 bp, 18 predicted proteins | sample AntRauMeHopE1497_FD_190447 | JGI IMG/M metagenome (GOLD analysis project Ga0306871, IMG submission 190447) | Saline lake microbial communities from Rauer Islands, Antarctica - Metagenome Hop E1 #497 (v2) (version 2) | ecosystem: Environmental > Aquatic > Non-marine Saline and Alkaline > Saline ... | reverse complement strand
AATGAGGTTTCCGCTGGCCATGGCGTTGGTTGAGGCACTGCATCAGCCGAGCGGACGAGAGGCGCGTGAGGCGAACGACGAGCATGCATTGCTGGCACTGATTGAGAAGGTCGAGCGCAAGGTGTTGCTTGAGGCGCTGGAGGCGACGAAAAATCCTACTACAGTCTAGACGCCCGCTATCGGGTAGCTAATGGACGGTTGGACAACCCCCGCACGCTCTGCCCGAGCATCAGATGCACAATGCCAGAAACAATGGGTTATCGTAGCCTGGACAAAACTTGGTGGCCAATAATCACTAAAAAACAGATAATACTCTGTTATTTATATAATAAAAATGATTGCTCGACTTAACAGAGTGGGCATTATGCGCACTCGAGCGCGCGCCGCCACCTGGACAAACGCCGAGTCCCTGATCGCTGCCGATATCATCCCTTCAGGGCTGGAATCCACCCCGCGCTCTGATCTCGCTGACGGAAGCCGATGAACATTCGTCTCAGCAACTGGAGCGCTGATCAGGTAGGATTAAATCCTACTCGTCAGATCGGAGACCACTGTGCGTACCACCCAGCAGCTCAGTATCACGTTGCCCAACGACATGGTCGAAGAGGTTAAGGCTCGGGTCCGTGGGGGGGAGTATGCCTCCGACAGCGAGGTCATCCGCGATGGCTTGCGGGTGCTTCTGGCCCGTGATCGCGCCGTTGACGCATGGCTGTCTCAACAGGTCGGCCCCGCCTACGATGCGTTGAAGGCCGATCCGGAGTTGGCCGTGACGGCTGAGCAGGTCCGCGCCCGCCTGGCCGCGGAACATCGCAAGCAGCGATGACTATCAGGTTGTCTTTTCTCCAGAAGCTGAAGATCAGCTCGTTGCCCTGTATCGCTACATCGCCGATGCCGCCTCGCCGGAGATTGCTGCACGTTACACCGAGGCGATTGTTAGCTACTGCGAGGGTCTGCGTACCTTTCCTCATCGCGGTACCCAGCGTGATGACATCCGCCCGGGGCTGCGCGTCACGAACTACAAAAAGCGGGCGGTGATCGCCTTCGCCGTCGACGACAATGTGATCTCGATTCTCGGGGTCTTCTATGGCGGTCAGGACTACGAAACGACTTTATTGGAAGACCCCGAGGACTCGCTTCACTCCCGTGAGCGTTGACCTCGGGGTTGATATGGATGACATGCGAGAGGAAGCCGGTGCGCGAATCCTTCAAACCGCTGTTCAATGCGCGCCTTCTCGGTGATGCGCTAGTCCGCTTCGGGGAAGTACTCGCGCCCGATCGGCGAGTTGACACACTGGTCCTTCGGACGCCCACTGCTAGCGGCGGCCAGCTGGACCTCGAGTCCGAGCGCCCGCGTGATCTTCAGCATCAGCGTAAATGAAGGATTTCCTTCCGCCGAGAGCGCTTTACGCAAACCCTCGCGGCTCACGCCGACATCACGCGCCAAGGCGCTGAAGTTACGCGCCCGAGCGACATCCCCTAGCGCTAACCGAATGAGGGAGCCATCGCCGGGATCATCCTCAGTGCAGGCTTCCAGGTATAGCTGAATATCGTCCTCGTTGTTCAGATAGTCGGCCGCGTCCCAACGGGAGAGTTGCTCAGTCATGGCTTGTCTTCCAAATCACGCGCTAACGCCTTGGCGAGCGCGATGTCTTTGCGTTGTGTGGACTTGTCGCCGCCGCACAGCAAGACGATGATCGCTTTGCCTTGGCGGATGAAGTAGAGCCGGTACCCCGGTCCGTAGAAAATCCGCAGTTCTGAGATCCCATCACCCACAGGCTCCACATCCCCCAGAGTGCCAGCGCTGACCCGACGTAGCCTGGCATTGATCCGGGCAACCGCGCGTCGATCCTTGAGCCCGCTTAGCCAGCGACCAAACGTGGTGGTCTTTTGAATCTCAAACATGCACGCAGTCTCGACTACGGCAGGCTATTTGACAACTGTAGTTGGCACTCTGCGCCGCTTGAGTTGGAACTTCACATTTAGACAGTAACCTGGAAAAACGAGACTGAACGCTACCCGAGCGGTAAACAACAAGATACACTGAAGATCCCAATCTGATATCAGAGAGGTATCGAAGTGATACTCGTTGCGGGAGGCATCAAAGGCGGATCTGGAAAGACGACGACCGCCGTCAACCTGGCAATCATGCGTGCCAGCGCTGGCACGGACGTGTTGCTGGTCGATGCCGACGATCAAGAGACCAGCTCCGATTTCACAGCGCTGCGCACCGAGGAGCACCCTGACGCGTCTGCTTACACCTGCGTCAAGCTGACCGGTCCCGCTGTTCGCACCGAGGTGCTGCGTCTGGCCGAGCGCTTCGATGATGTGGTGATCGACACTGGCGGCAGGGACACTTCAAGCCAGCGCGCAGCCTTGGCCGTTGCCGATGTGCTGCTGATCCCTTTCGTGCCGCGTTCGTTTGATCTGTGGTCGCTGGAGAAGGCCGCTGCCTTGGTCGATGAGATGCGCGCCGTGAACCCGGGCCTTCGAGCGCACTGTTTCCTCAACCGCTCCGACCCTCGCGGGACCGACAACGCTGAAGCCGCAGACATCCTGCGCGAGACCGATTCCGTCGCCTTCCTCGATACACCGCTCGGCAGTCGCAAAGCGTTCTCCAACGCCGCTGCACAGGGCCTTGCTGTCACCGAGCTAAAGCCCCGAGACCCCAAAGCGGTCGATGAGCTGACCGCGCTCTATCGCGGCGTCTTCGATGCCTAGCCGATATCAGATCAGAATCATTAAGATACTCAACTGATACCAGGAGCCGAGATGGCGATCACCCGGAAACCCAAGCAAGATGTCGATGCGCTGATTCGCAAGGGCGGATCGGTTGCCAGCCAGGAGATGGATCGAACAACAGCGTCAGTCGTGCTGCGTGTCCCGCCTGACATCCTGCAGCGCGTCGATGCCAAGGTCGCTGCGCGCACCATCCGAATTCCGCGTCACCAGTGGCTGCTAGAAGCCGTCGTCGAGAAGCTGGAGCGGGAATCAGGCTGATATCAGATAAGAATCAAAAAAACACCAATAAGGGATCAAAGAGGAATCAACTATTGGGATCACGATCAACAACGCATTTGTCTCGATCGTGCGAAAAGACTGTCCCGAGGGACACCTGCTCGTCGGCGCAAAGACCTGGCGAGCCTTCGGCGCAGCCGGTCAGAGTGAAGATTGGGGGAAGGGCGCCGCGCGCTCGGGGACTCAGCGATTCCCTGCAACGTGCTTGTCTGCTGCTCGATGCTGCCGCGCACCCGTCTGGGATCGAGCTATCTTCCTGAGACTTGTTCTCGGTGAGCATCGGGCCGTAGGAGACATCACGTTACTGCAGACGTCTGCAGTAACGTGATGTCTCCTAACATCGCAACACAACAGGAAATATGTCGCGATGTTTTAGGGGGTCCGAAAAGGCCAAAGAATTGCTCGCTGTCGGCCTGGAGGTCGGTCTCGAGGCTACGCCTCATGCGCCCACCCACCAGGCCCCCCAAAAAAACCCCGAGGCTCAAGGAGCGCTCGGGGTTGGGGCAGAGCCAGACAGAGTCTGGATGCGAGTCAGTCGCTACGCATGTGCGCAGCATCAGGTCCCGGTAAGCCCGGGTTTGTTTCGTTCGGCGCTCTATGTCGCCGTTCAAACACTCACGCAAAGCGTGAGCATCAGTTCCCGCAAAGCGGGGTCAAAGTCGATCCGTCAACTGTCTCAGCTCCTGAAGATGCCGAGAAATCCGGTGGTCAGCACTCCGCATAAGAAGTCCGGCCTGCTGTTATCTGCACGCGCGCTCCGGCCAAGGAGCGATACGGGGGGCCAACCCCGCTCGCGTTTTTGTCACTTCGATCACCGATCCGGGTTTCACCCACGGTTACACCTGTCTTCACCCACCCCTAGCTTTCATACCCCGCCCTCCGCCCAGGAGGACTCGATTCCATTCCGGTACGTTTCAGGACCATCATCGGGTCAGCCCATCCACGTCACACACCCTGTGTTCTCTTACTCACCCAAAGCCGTCCTTGGAGGTCTCCCCCGCTCCCCTTCATCACGCGCTTGTCACAGTCACGCTCCAGGGTCCGGTTCCCACGTTAGTTAGCAACTACTACGTGTCGTCCGCCGCCGTCCTCCAGATCGAACCATCGCATACGCTTACCCCTTTCGGGTTTTGCCGCGGCGAGATTCCAAAGCCCATCGGTTACCCGGCTCGATCTATCCAGACTCCACGATTAACCCGCTACGGTGCGGGCCAACGGCTGACATGGCATCCATTCCCACTCTACACAGCACCTTCTATAGGTGCCGTTACTGGCTTGAGCTATACAGCGGCCCCCAATTTCTTGAGGTGCCAGCGTATCCAGATTTCTCCTCAACGCCCTTACGCCTCTCGACGCACTCAGCAGCCTACCAGTGCAGAAATGGTCGCACCCTTCCGGTATGCGCCCACTGCGGTTTTAACGGGTACTCAATTCAGGCTTTCGCCATTCTCTTTCACCTTCCGCTCTCATCGCTAACAGGGACACATAGCATTTCCGCGCAAATCCGTTTATGTGCCCTTTTTCGTGTCGCCCAATCTACTTATCGTGTTTCTCAACATGAATATCGGATGGACTCGATAGGAAGGGATTTCACCTTCCCGCGGTCCACGTATGCCGCGCCAGCGCAATTACGCGCACGCGGCTTCGGCAGATATACGACGGTTGACATTCCGTCGCGTGGCGCATCCGCGCCCAGGTGTCTCGGCTGGCTAGCCGAGTTCGAGGGTGGCTAGCCCGCAGTGACCGCGAAAGACTACCGCACAGTCCGCTGCGCGAACTGTGACCGGGCTCACGCCCTGAAGACCGACTATGTCGGAATCTCTTTTGTTGCCTTGGATGTTTGGATATTGTCTTTTATGTTAGCTTTCAGTTTTCATTTCTACGCCGGAGGTTTTTCAGTCTTGGCAGCAGAGCCTTTCATCCACACCAAGAAGACCGCCTGGATGCAACGGCTCGCCGATCTCGTCCGCTCCGGCCATGTCCGCTACCTCAGCGGTGAGGTTCCTCGCGAACGCGCCCAAGACCTCTACAGCAAGTTCCGCGCTATCTATCCCAGTATTGCGTTCACTCACGTTCAATCCACTCGCGCACGAAAAAAAGGCGAGTCAACAGCCCGCCTGCTTTTCTATTGGCCAGGCGAAGGACGCATTGCGTGGGTGTTATTGCGCACCGAGGGCCAGCTGCCTCCGGCAGCGCAAGATGCGCGCGAGAAATGGCGCGATGCGATCAAGGACCGACTGACAGCCCCTGGCGGCTATGAGTTGGTTCGTTTGACAAAGCCACAGGAGCCGAAGCCAGTATGGACTTGGCGCTATCACCGAGATCAATACTCAAAGCACCGAGATTCTATTCGAGAAGCGATTCGGAATCGGCGCGATGATCAACTTCGCCAGCTCATTCATTCATTGTGGCGAACGCCTGGCTTCGCTGGCGCTCGCGCCCAAGTAAAGCAACTCGAGAAGCTCATCCGCGCAGACTGGAAACGGGTCCGCCACTCCTCCGAGGAATTGCCAGAGATTCCGAAGCACCTGGGGTATGTACAAAGGCTTGCGGATAAAGGAAAACTGCTTAGCAAACTCCCTTAGATCAATTAAGCTATCCCGGATACGACTGGCTCAGGAATTAACAGCATGACCGAAAACATCGAAAACTTGGTGCTGGAACACCTGCGCGCGATCCGAACAGACATCGCGGATCTCAAGCGAGAGGTCGCAGGAAACAGCGTCGAGATCGCCGCTATGGGCCAGCAGCTCGCGGGCCTGACGGCCGGTGTCTACAACAGCAAGCGTGATCTCGACGTTGTGAAGTAGCGGGTCGATCGCTTGGAACGGCGCCTGGACTTACGTGACAGCGAGATTGCTTAGGGGAGAACACATGAAATCCGTGGGCGGACTGGTAGCGAAACTCGAGGCACTGCAGGAACTGGCCAAGGAGAGAGCTCTTGAGGAGCATGAGGCGAAACCGCCTGCTCCTCAGCAGAACAAGAACAACGTCGTGCAGCTCCCGCTGTGGTCGGATGCTTTCAGAGCCGTGCCGAACAGCTTTTTGCGGTCCGCTTTGTTCGGCGCGATCCGCAAAGGACGCCGGCGCTTCATCAAAGGCGAACCACTCGCCGCACTTGATGGCATCGAGATCCATTACACCGGCGAGCGGCTCGACCAGGGTGATCTCGACGTCTGGGAGGCCCTTCTTCACGCTGTTCGTGACCAGAACTTAGGCAGCGAATGCCGGGTGACGTCCTACGCACTGTTGAAGCTGATGGGCAAAACAGACACAGGGAAGAACAGAAAGACACTGCTGACGCGGATCGAGCGATTGCGAGCGAACGCGATCCGCTTGAAGCAGGGCCACCACGTGTACATCGGTGGACTGGTCGATGAAGCCTACAAAGACGAAGAAACCCAAGAATGGGTGATCGTGCTCAATCCCCGGCTGCGGGCGCTATACGGCCCCGACCAGTTCACGCAGGTCGAGTGGGCGGTGCGCCACGAGATCGACGGCCAGCAACTCGCTCAGTGGCTGCATGGCTTCTATGCCAGCCACGCTAAGCCGTTTCCGATCAAGGTCGAGACGCTGCACCAGCTTTGCGGTAGTGAGGCCGTGTTGATGAGCGACTTCGCTAAGAAGCTACGCAAGGCGCTGGGTGCCTTAGCCGAGGCTAGCGCGGCCCACGGTGCATCGTTCGGCTACGAGGTCCGAGAGGGTCTTGTGCATGTCAAGAAAGCTGGCAGTCGTGCGCAGCGACGTCACCTGGCTCGCAAGCGCTGAGCCAATTTAGGGACAATGTTACAGACTCCCACAAATACCGTTCCAGCAGCCCCGAGATACCGTTCCAGCAGCCCCGAGATACCGTTCCAGCAGCCCCGAGATACCGTTCCAGCAGCCCCGTAAGACATCGAAAAAAAGGCCTTAAAAATATTTTTTTCAAAAACTTATGAGATTCTTCCAACCCTCGCTAATCTTTCTTAATCTATATTAATCCACGCGCGCGTGCTCGCCCGCCCGCGCGAAGCAGACCGCTGGGGTTGGGGGGTGGACTCCCGGCGCTGACGCGCCGTATCGCCCACCCCCCAACCCCAGCTTCAGGCGTCATGCCGGCGGCGCGCACCCAGATCAAGCATCTCCGCAGGCTGAGACGTACATGACTAGACGAGAATTCTTTGGATGGCGATGATGGGCAAGCGTTAGCGCTCAGAACAGCGCTGTAGCCGCCTGAGAGGCCTCAGAAGAGCTTGCGCAGGTTCAGTCAGGGTAAGTGAGCGTCTGGCTGACAACGCGCGTGCGGGCGTTGCTGTAGCGCGAGAAACGATCCTCGTTCCCCCGCGTTAAGAATCAGTAGATGCTGAAGATGAGTAGTGGTGAGACCTGGACGCTGTGGTCGTCCAAAAAAGTACAGATTGCTGGATGGTTCACGCCAAGGCGCTCAGCTCCGTGTTTGCGCGTCCAGAAAGTCGCAAAAATAATTGTTGGGGTAGCCCCAACAGTCGTGTCACCAGGGGCCATTTGGGCTCAGTCGAGGGGGAGTCGCCTTTCCATGTCGAGATCAAAGCGACCATAGGGGTTGACGTGCTCCCAGAGCAGGCAGCAAAGCGAAGCCGAGGCGGTTGGCGGCGTTTTTTGCCATCACCAACGCGTACTCCGTCGGGGTTAGCGGCGGCACGCTCTCGCTCGTCTCGTCGTCGAGTCCCATGGTTCGGCGGATGCCTGCGTCGCACAAGTCCTAAGTTCCGCGACAACCACCTAAGCGCAGCACTCGCGGGCCTCGGGGGTGTTGCGAAAGCCTGTTGCGTAACTAAACTGTTTCGCGACAACATTTGCAACAGGGTGTTCCAGTCATGCTGCTCGGCTACGCGCGGGTCTCCACCGAGGATCAGGATCTGGCGCTGCAACGCGCGGCCCTACAGGAGGCCGGCTGCCAGCGCCTCTACGCCGAGAAAGCCTCGGGGGCAACGCGCGCGTCCGCAACTCGAGCGGATGCTCGATCAGCTGCGCGCGGGCGATGTGGTGCTGGTCGCACGCCTCGATCGGTTGGCACGCTCGACGCGCGATCTGCTGGCGATCGCGGAACGACTGAAGGAAAGCGACGCGGGTCTGCGCTCGCTCGCCGAGCCCTGGGCGGATACGACCTCGCCGGCCGGGCGGATGGTGCTGACGGTCTTCGCCGGGATCGCCGAGTTCGAACGGGCGACAATCCTGGAGCGCACGCGCTGCGGGCGCGTCGTCGCCCAGGCGCGCGGCGTGCGTTTCGGGCGCCCGCCCAAGTTATCGAGCGAGCAGATGGCGCTCGCCCGACGGCTGGTTGACGAAGGACGTCCGGTCTGCGCGGTGGCGAAGATCCTTAAGGTCCACCGCACCACACTCTACCGGGCACTCGTACCGGCCGCAGAAGACGGCCAAGAACCGCCATCGCCGATCCCAGATGGCCCCTGGTGACACGACTGTTGGGTCTACCCCTGATGGCTTTGCACCGGCGATATCCTAGTCACCACCCTGTCAAGGGATCACGCACGCTTGCCGGAACTACACGGTGTATCTGGTCACCGAGCGCAAGCCGCCACCCGACGAGCCGCCGTCGCTCGACACCATGGTACGCATGGTCGCCGGACTCGGTGGCTTCCTCAACCGCAAACGCGACGGCTTCCCCGGTCCTCAGACGATATGGATCGGCCTACAACGCGCGGCGGATTTCGTGCTCGCTCTCGATGCCCAACGGAGCGCAGGAGAGAGTTGTGGGTAATGGTATGGGGATTTCCCAGGAGAGCCTGCCGCTGTACCTGGGCTTCTTTCAGTTCGTTCACAACACCCGCGCGCGCGGTCAGAGGCTCCTCCCAGCGCTCTTAGCGGCGCTGGTGGGATAGCTGTCCGAAATGCAGAATGAGCCATATTTTTAATATATAAAAGACCGCCTTTGAGGCGGTCTTTTATAACTCTTACTAAGGTACGTCATTACGACAAGCCGCAGGAACATATGCAGGGGTATCTGTATTGTCAGAGTAAGAACAAAGCCACGAAATTGACCCAGTATTATCGGTTGGTGTTAATACAATGGTTTTGCCATTTAGCTTCGCATTAGCATCTCCCGTGTCGGCAAATGCTGCAGTAATTATACCTCATATAGGCACAAACTCACACTTCTTGAATGTCTGAAAGTTCAGTGTGAGCAATGAGTCCAACTCTTTCTTATGCGTTGTGTGCGTTTGGTTAAGGCAGTCGATAATGGCGTTTCGGAAGTCGGCGAACGTGGCGTAATACTTCGAGTAAAGGACCTTTTTCTTAACGAATTTCCAAAGTCTCTCGATGAGGTTTAGGTTCGGTGAATAGGCGGGGAGATACAGCAACTCGATATTGAGCTTTAAGGCCAATTCGGTGACGAGGTTGCACTTCTGATAGCGGGCATTATCCAAGACCAGCGTGATGGGCACGCCGAGATTCAGCGCCGCAATGCGCCGCAACAGCTCGCAAACACTGTCCGCCGTGATGTAGGTATCGTTGGTGACCATGACCAGTTCGTGGGTGATCGCGTTCAACGCACCGAGCACGTTGAAGCGCCTGCGCCCGGCAGAGGTTTTCACAAAGAGACGGGAAAACGACCAAAGAGTCCCGAGAAAGGCGCCCAAGACAAAATGAGCAGCATCGACAAAAAAATAGCGCGCTTACCCTGTCGGGCCTCTGCGAGTCGTGGTTCCAACTTGTTGATACGGAAATGCTCTTGCTCCTCAGGGTCGGCCTTCGAGGGGATTGTGCCGACGCGTCTCGGTGCCATGCCGAGCGAGTTGAGAAACGAACCCACCGCGCTTGGGCTGCGCTTGAGTCCAGTTAACTCCGCGATCTTGGCTGCCGCCTCGTTGAGCGTCGCGGGCGGATGCTCGCGGAAATGGCTCTCAAGTTGATAGCGATGGTGCTGCAACTCGCTTGTCGGCGCGTAGAAGTTGAGTTCCTGCAGCTTCTTGATCCCGCCGGCCTGAAACAGTCTGAGGTACTGGCGCAGGGTGTTGCTCGAAACGCCTGCGAGCCGACAAATCTCCTGGTGCTCAAGCCCCTGACTCTTCAACCAGAGAACCTCCATGCGCCGACGCACTCTCGGGTGCGCATGTGTGTAACGCAACTGCTGAAGTTGCTCCAAATCCTGCGCTGAAAACTCGATTCTGATCATCGCTGCAACAAGGTACAGAGCGGCTAATGGGTAGCAACAAGTATAAACAGATACAGTAGGCTATGAAAGGTTGCTTTAAATTCACATGAAGAAAGCGCAGTTTATTCCTATAGGCGGTATACACCATCAGCAACTGTTACTCCAGTAACATATTTACCAACTACAGCGGTAGAAGCCGGGATTCCGTCGCTTCCGCTAGCAATACCTGTCAAAGTACCTGTTTCAGAGTATACATCAGCAACTTGTATTTTTAATCCGCTAGCTAGACTTAATCCCTCTGAAGCTTGTGCGCGAATTGTGTAATCCTGATAAGCAGGAAGTGCTATTGCTGCCAAAATACCAATGATCGCCACCACGATCATGAGTTCGATCAAGGTGAATCCAGCCTGTTGTTTTTTATTCATTGAACTTTTCTCCGAGGGACGGGTGAACAGAGCCTGCCTCGCCAGGAAGGCGGGGCTGATCCCAGTACTGAGTTAATCAAGTTCCGGACCATTACTTGGTGCTGTTAAAAAGTTATTGATTAAATTGGTTATTCTAATCCTGCCATCCTGCTAGGGTGTGACAAGCGAACTTCTGTCACACCTCTAGAGGTGTGACATGTGGACTGCTGTCACACCTCTAGAGGTGTGACACACGGTGAAGGACTGGCGGCATCGCGACGTTGCTTGCCATACTGATCTGAAGAAGATATCCCTATTTCGAGCAACTCCGAATCGTGCCATGCCATCGATTAGTTTAAGCACCGCAAGCGCTGTGACCGGTCTGACTCGGCGCACGCTGTGGCGCTACATCCATGACGGCCGGCTGCGGCCGCTTGGGGAGGCCTCGCAAGGGAACAAGACTCAGTTGGAACTGGCGGAGGTTGTTGCGCTGTGTGATGATCCACTGGAAGAAGAAGACGAAGCCCTCGTCCTGGCCGCCGATGCCGGCAAGACTGAAGCACAGTGCGAGTTAGGCATCTGGATGCTCGAGCTCGAACGCCCCAGCATCGCGCGTGACTGGTTCGCGAAAGCTGCGCGGGCTGGGTACGCGGATGCGATGTGTTATCTAGGGCGCGATCTGTTACTCGGCGATGGCGGTGTCTGCGACCAAGACGAGGGAATGCGCTGGCTGCATCAGGCTGATGCAATGAGGTT